>ENA-UENT01000232-UENT01000232.1-marine-metagenome-genome-assembly--contig:-NODE-232-length-40534-cov-4.558258_pt1 | contig 40534 bp, 28 predicted proteins | sample MGYA00237879_ERZ529330 | MGnify/ENA primary metagenome ERZ529330 (study PRJEB26372, sample SAMN05368345) | marine metagenome | biome: cultured habitat; feature: ocean water; material: water; isolation... | reverse complement strand
ATGTGGGCTCAAAGTTCGGGATGACTCATGTTTATCCTCGAACAAGATTGTCCTGCGGACAAAACTGCTCTCTCTTGTGATCCCAGCAGTATTTGTACCTGTTCTGCTGCAGCGCCCGTCAGTACTGGCTTGAAGTAGGGTAGGGGAGTGCACTTGTGCGTCGGTTTTGTGCGTAATTCTTGCCAATAGCTTACTTTTGGTGAAGATACGAAATGTCAAAAGGGTATTGGAACGCGCTGATCACTAGAGGACTCGATCTGCTTTCCCGCTGCCAGAGACTGTAGATGATACCTTCTGCATGGCCACCAACAAAAACGCACAACTCCGCTACCAGGTCCTGGATGGTTGTTTACGCAATCCTGGGAAGAGGTATTTTATCGATGATCTTATTGCGGCTTGCAATGAGAAACTGTACGAACACAATGGTCCTGGAAGTACGGTGAGCAGACGTACAATTTTTGAAGACCTTAAGTTTCTAGAGAGTGAGGCAGGATGGTCCGCACCGATCGGTCGACATAGAGAAGGAAAGCGTACCTATTATCGCTATGATGACCTAGACTTTTCCATTAATAACCAGCCCCTCAACGAAACCGATATCAATTATCTGCAGTCTGCGATACAGATCCTTAATAAGCTGCAAGGAGTACCACAGCTCCAGGTTTTGCAGCAATTATTGGGTAAACTTACAGTAGGAAGTACCGTTGCTGATTTTAATCCGATAGTAAGTTTCGATGAGAATCAGTACTTGAAGGGCATGGAATTTTTCCCGGTGCTTTTCAATGCGATTACGTATCAGAAGGTGCTAAAGGTGACCTATCAAGATTTCAGGGTTGATGAGCCATACAGTATTGTTTTCCATCCGTACCACCTTAAGCAATATAACAATCGCTGGTTTGTGTTTGGGCTAAATGCGGAGCGGCCTAACTATCCCTCAAATCTGGCGCTCGATCGGTTGGTGGCTACAGAGGAGTTAGCTAAAACACCCTATTTGCCAAGTACGATTGATTGGGTAGAGTACTTTGAGGACATTATTGGAGTCTCTAGAAGACAAGGTGCTGAGCCAGTGAAAATCAAGCTTTGGGTAAGTTCTTTTTCTGCACCCTACATCTTGACTAAGCCGCTCCATGGATCTCAACGTACAATTAACCATGACGATAATGGGCTTATATTGGAGTTAGAGCTAATACCCAATTACGAATTCTATCAACGTATACTTGGTTTTGGAGAAGCCATAGAAATTCTTGCTCCTGAAGTAGTGAGTGACCGTATCATTAAGTCACTAACGGAGGCGCTGTCACACTATAAGTTGAAAGAATAATTTGCTGTGCAGAATGACTGCACAGGTTGCTTGTTACTTTGTTCTGTCATCAAAAAACAAGCAGCATGATAGAGATTTCAGCCATCACTTTTTTCATTATCATTTCGTTGATCGCTTTGGCCCTTTTGGGAGGCAGCTATTATCTATTCCGTTTACAATCCGAGCGGGAGAAAACTAAGCTTGCCAAAGAGGAGCTGGAAAAGCAGATTGGTGCCCTACAGAAGGCTTCCGAAGAGCAGAAGGATGTACTAGCTCACGAGCGCGAACAGCGTGCTGCAAAGGAAAAAGACTTGGCTGTAATCAATACGAAGTACCAGGACTTGAAAGAGCAGTATGATCAGTACAAGCTGGATCAGAAGGGACTAGAAGACCGCTTTGTAAACCTCGCCAATCAGGTCTTGAGCTCACAGTCTGAACAGTTTGATGAAAAACAACGAAAGGGACTAGCTGACATGTTAGCGCCCTTGAAAGAAAGGATTCAACATTTTGAGTCAAAGGTGGATGGGGCAAATAAAGAGGCGATTGCACGGGTGTCTGCCTTGAAGGAACAGATTCGGAGCCTGTCTGAAATGGGAGATAGAATGAGTCAGGAAACCATCAACCTGACCAGAGCGCTTAAGGGAGACAATAAGCAGCAGGGCAACTGGGGTGAAATGGTGCTGGAGAGTATCCTGGAGCGCTCGGGACTAGAGAAAGGCCGTGAATACGAAGTGCAACCTACACTAGTGACAGCGGATCAGCGCCGCCAGCGCCCTGATGTCACGATCCACACGCCTGATGGTAAGGTCATTATTGTAGACTCTAAGGTGTCTTTGACTGCGTATGAACGCCTGGTTAATACTGATAGTGGTGGAGGGGAAGGGGCCAAGTCTGCAAAGGAGCATGTACGTTCCATCAAGAGCCACATTGATGAGCTTTCGCAGAAGGCCTACCACGATTTGTATCAGGAAGAGTGCCCTGATTTTGTGATGATGTTTATTCCTATTGACCATGCGTTAACGGTGGCTATGAAAGCGGATAGTGAAATCTACGGCTATGCTTTCGATAAGAATGTGGTGATTGTTACGCCGGGCTCCTTACTGGCAAGTTTGAAGACGGTAGAGTCGCTCTGGAAAAATGAGAAGCAGCGCCAGCACGCGCTCGATATAGCGACTGAGGCTGGGAAGATGTACGACAAGTTTGCCAACTTTTGCACTGACCTGCTAGAGGTAGGTAACCGCTTACAGCAGACTCAAGGTGCTTACGGAAAAGCAATGAATAAGTTGACAGATGGACGTGGCAACCTACTTGTAAAGGCAGAAAAACTGAAGGCAATGGGGGCGAAAGCAACAAAGACGCTCCCCATCACCAGCAGTAGCTTACAGGAGGGTGAAAGCGAAGCGGCTTAACGAAATAGTTGGGAGGTTTCGGGGGCTGGTTTTAAGCATACAAAGGGATAGAATACCGGGTGTTTTTCTTTCCTCCCAGCCCAGCTTCCGACACTACGGATGTTTACTCGAATACCGTATGCAATAGGGGTAATTATGCTATCTTACGACCGTCTTGAGGATGAATTTAAATTAGTTGATCATAGTGCCACCTGAATTTATAAATGGGGTTCTTCCCTACAATGCCGATATCAATCTGATTGCCAGCGTACCTGAACTGAGGATGATTTATAGTGCTCTGGGGGGAAGTGTTGATCCTGCATCCTTTGATTTGCGAACTGCGAGAACTGCAAATCGGCTAAATCGGGTAATCAGAGTCAACCTTCTTCAATATTACTCCGAGGAGCACAAGGATTTAATGACTAGCGCCTTTAGAGAAGAAAAAGCTTTTCAATCTTGGAATCTGTTTCTGTTTTGGCAACTAGCTTTGACTAATAGATCTGTATTTGAGATTCTGACGGATGTGTTTTTCCCACAGTATTTTTCAGGTAGAGCCAGTTTGCCCAAAAGTGAAATTATCGCTTATTTGGATGATCGAGAGCTCATCTCAAATGATACGCAGAAAACCTGGTCAGATTCTACAATTGAACGGATGGCTTCCAAGTTACTTACCTTCCTGAAGCGACTGGAAATACTGGAGGGGACACAGATCAAACGATTTAAGACGATTGTTCCAGACCATCGAGAACTCACTTTCTTCTGCTATCTTTTGAAAGCTGTTTTCCCGGATCAACCAAATGTGCTTTTGAGTCCTTTCAGAATGTTTTCGTTCGCTTCTCAAGAGGTATTTATCGAACAAGTTAAACGCCTTGCCGTAAAAGATCTATTAGAAATGCAGTACGATGGTGTTCAATTAAAAATTATACCCAAATACGATTATAAAGACCTAATGAATGTCCTTTATCACAAAACATAAACAGAAATTTGAGGACTTGCGCTTCTATCTCGATGCCAATAATAAAAATCAAATTCGCCTAAAAGGTAATGGTGGGAATAGTATTCTTTTTACCTATCCACCTAATGAAGAAGAGAAGTATCTGGAAGAGGCCCTTAATCGCCTGGGAGAACAGGCCGCCTTTGTAGAGGTTAGTCACCTCTTGGTCCGGTATATCGACGAAATGGGGTGGAGCGATTTCGCAAGCTACTACCAGGATTTTTCTTCAACTCCAGGTATCGTTTTCAAATCTGAAAATGATGATGTAGACCTCTTCGATCAAATTCTTGCCAGTTTAAAGGCAATTGATGACACTGGGCGTATACCTGTATTAATCCGGACGGGCTGTTTGTATGGAACAGGTATTGAGAATGTAATGATAATGGAACACCCGACAGTGATGGCGTTTAAGAATCCACTGGTCATTTTCTATCCGGCTATTATTGATAGCCAGAAAAACTTGCAGTTTCTCGGCTTTAAATCGGCATCAAAATACCGGTGTGTACTCATTGACTAAACCCCGCAAACCACTAAAAACAGTATGGATACACCTATCAAAGATATACTCCAGTTAGATCTTTCCGAGGACATTAAGAACGTCATTGACTTGGAGGATCAGAGCGAGCAGGAAAGACAGGATGAAATCGCTTCCTATATTCTGACTGATGGCTTAGCTGTTCATTTTTCCGATTTTATCAAAAACTATACCTCGAATATTCGCGAAACGGGGGTGTGGATTTCCGGTTTTTATGGCTCAGGTAAATCGTATTTCGGCAAGATGCTCGGCCACCTCTTAGCTAACCCTACCATTAACGGAACACCAGCCCGCGATCGCTTTCTACCACGCATTCGGGGTGTAAAGAACGAGACCTGGTTAGAAAACGACATCCTCAAGCTAAATGCGTATGAGGCCAAGGTGGTCTTCCTGGATATCGCTAAGCAGAATACGGAGAATGGCTTGGCATTTACGCTCTTCACCAATTTCCTGAAGCTACTGAAATTTCGTTCTGATCTCTATGGGTATATCGAATTTGATTTGATGCTCGAAGGTAAATCTGCCGATTTTGCTGCTGCTGTTGAAGCAGCCGTGGGTAAACCCTGGGCAGAGGTTAAGCGAAGTAACCGGGAAACAGCTCGTGCGGTACGCCAGGCTCACTTGGCCATGGGGTATTCTGATCAAGAGTATGATGATACCAAGGCTATATACGAGCAGGACATTCGCACTTTCTCGGCTGCTAAGTTGAGTAATCAACTCAAACGGTATTTAGAAGTATATCCGGACGAACGTATCGTCTTCATTTTTGATGAAGCGAGTGAGGCCTTGAGTCAGCAGAAGTTTAACTTGCTCGATCTTGAAGGGATCAGTGAGGCCTTATCTAGCTTGGGAAGTCAAGCCTGGACAATCGCGATAGCGCAGGAGAAACTGGATGATGTGATCAACAATCACAATGTAAGTCGTAGCCAGCTTACCAAGGTCACGGACCGCTTTAAGTCTAAATTCCACCTGGAGTCGACGGAGGTTGATATCATTATCCAAAATCGGTTACTGCAGAAAAAGGAGGCCTACTACGAGAAATTAGTACAGTATTACGAGGAGCACGAAGGCAGGATTACTGATCTGACAAATTTGAAGTCTAGCTTTCCGACAAAAACGATACAGGCGGATACCTTTGCGACTTACTTTCCTTTTCACGCCTACCAGTTTCAGTTATTGCAAAAATTCTTGTTCAGCTCGAACCAACTTGCTGCTTCTCAAATTGCGGCGCGGGGAATGATCATCACCACCTTTGATGTGTTGCGCAAGCAAATGCAACTGCGCCCCTTATACAGTATGGCTACAGCTCACGCGCTTTGCACGGAGGCACAAACGGCTCCACCTACTGAGTTGGGGGTCAAGTATGATCATGCTAAGCGTATTCTGGAGAATAAGCAATCCGAATTGCGGGGGGATTTACTTCTCAAGACCATTCATTTCCTTTCGGAGTCAGAACTGGCCCCTGCTACTTTGGAAAATATCACCAAATCATATCTGGAAGACCCTGATGCCTACTATCAGCTTAAGCCAGAGGTCGAAAAGGCCCTGGGCTATTTGGTAGAGACGAAGCTCTTACTACCGCCTGTAAATCAAGTGTATAAGATCACCTCTGATTTGGAAGGAAAGCTCTTGGAGGAAATGAATGGCTTCATTGTAGAGCTCTTTCATAAGAAGAGAGATCTGGTTGGCTACCTCAAGAAGACTCCTCTATTCCGGCCCTTGAGTACTTTGCAATTGGACGAATTACCCTACAGTTTCTATATCAGTACGCATCAAGGGGACGAGATTGTTTCCGCCTCTCAGAAAGCCTTGAAACTTGCCGTTTACAATCTCTACAATGTAGAGGGAGATCGGCAGGAGTTTGTGGAGGGAGTGAAGCTGGAAACACAGCACGAAAAAGGTAAAATCAGCCTTGTTCCCCAAAGCGCACACTTTGCTGAGATTGATCAATTGCTGGCCGAGATACGGAAGTTTACGTACCTGGAAGAAAAGTACGGGAACGATAGCGACCAGAACAAGAGGCGCATTGTTAGTGATTTCACCGCTATCAAGTCGGAAAAGGAACAACGCTTGTTGCGCCTTTTGCGAGAGGCTTACGAAACGGGGTCGGCCATCTATCTTTTTGATGAGTATCTACTGACAGCCACCAATTTCAGGGCAGAAATTGAAGGTGTACAGACCAAGGTGGTACAGAATATTTACACCAAGCGCCTGGGCTCGCAACTAAGTGATACAACCGCTTTGCGAATACTCAAAGAAAAGGATGCCAGCCGCTTGCAAGCTTATTGCTCTGGGGCTGACTTCCAGTTTTTCGATGGCAAAGGAAATTTTGTCGGGGATCACCTGAAGGTCGTAGAGGCGATTACGGCACAGATTGACACTAACTACCTGGATGGTCGGAGTCTGGAGGAAACGATTCGCGAAGCTCCCTGGGGCTACAGCTATGGTACCCTGGCTACGACACTGGCAGCTTTGCTGAGGGCAGGAAAGTTGGTGGTAAAGTATGGTGGTGCTAATAACCAAACCCAAGAATACTTCTCCTACCGGGATCAGGCGGTTCAGGAGGTATTTACCAACAGTACTAAATTTAAGAAGGCGGCCTTTAAGTCCGTAACCAAGACACTATCGGCTGGCGAAAAGAATATCGTCGTACAGGCTTTGCTCGATTTAGACTATCAGGAGCATACGGGTGAGAAAGTAGATTGGAATAGTAGTGATTTTGCCCTGGCGGAAGCCATCAAGCGGCTAGCAGAACACTTCTTGACCATCTTGGGAGAGCGTCGTAGAGACCTGACCCAGTTTGAACAGTATTTCCCGAAGGCAGCGCAGCAAAAATCGGTCCTACAAGCGTATACGGTCAAGACCACAGAGGCTAACTATCTAGATAAAGTCCAACAATTTCTGGCCGGGAAAGAAGCGTTTGTAGCAGGAATAGAAGCCATCATAAAGGCCCGCGATTTCATCCGCCGCAACCTGGATAAGTTGCGAGGTTTTGAGAACTTCCTGGCCAATGTCAGCAATGAACTACAGAAAGCGGGCATTGAAGATACGACTGTCGCAGAGGCCACAGCAGAGTACCAGAGGCTGAAGGCTGCCAGTTTGGTAGATAATTTTGCCCAGTTGCGGCAGCAGGCCCAACGGGTAAAAGATGCATACTACCAGCGGATGAAAGCTGCGGCACAAATGCTTGCTGGTAACTACCAGGAACTGGCCTTCAAAGTAACTGCTGTGCAGGCGGAATCAGCCGCCTATCCAGCAGAACTAAACCGGGATACCCTCCGCAAGTTAGAATCCCTCTTGCAATATGCGAAGCAGCGAAGTGTAGGAGAGGTGAAGTTGGAGTACCATATCGTTTGCCAGAATACGGGTTTCTCCCTCTCTGATATGTTGAATTACCTGGAGTTGCATCCCAAGAAAGAAACGGATCTGTTGTTGCTCCAAAGCAGCCTGGTTAAAGAAGAGCCAGCAGCACCGCCAGCAGCAGATTCGGAGACGAAGACAGCTTCTGCACCGACTCCTCCCCGCGAACTGGAACTGACGGTACCCCAACAGGTGATGACGGTGAAGGCCTACCGACAGTTGCTTGCTGAACAGTTGCAGGCCCTGGCTGGTATTGATAATGATGAACTGATTAAAGTGAACCTCAAGTAAACGCATGAAACTCGCTGAACACGTAGCCCTAATTAAGCAGCGCATCGCCGGAGCTTATGATAAGCACCTGGCCCGTCTGGGGCTGGGAGCTAAAAAGGTGTTGGATGCGGAGAAGCTACCGGAGAACCTACAGCCTAAGCGCCATCGCTTAGACGAACTGCTAGCCAATCACCAGGCGGAGATGGGCAGCTATGCTGCGGCACGGGAGCGACTATTAGATGAGCTCACCTTTACGCTCTTCAACCGCCTGGCGGCCATTAAGGTGATGGAAGCCCACCAGCTCTTTCCAGAAATTGTGACCCAGCGCCCCGAACATGGTGACCGCTCCTTTGGTCACAAAATTTGGTTAGAGCAAGATGCTAGCCGTCGTAATGAGGAATTGGAAGGGCTGCGCGGCTACCTGGCTTACGAGTTTGACCGCCTCGGAGACAATATTCCACTGTACCACCGGGAGTATCCTTACGCACTATTGCCCTACGTACTGGATCTCCGCGAAATCATCAGCGCCTTTAATGCGGTAGCAACTGATGATCAGGTAGGTCCGGACATCTGGCAGAATGATGATGTACTGGGTTGGCTCTACGAGAGCTATAACAACGATAAAAAGCAGGCCCACAAGGATAGTAAGGCGAAAACGGAATACGATAAGGTAAGCCTGCAAAGCCAATGGTATACGCCAGAATGGGTGGTGAAGTTCTTAGTGGATAATTCCCTGGGCAAGTGCTATCTGGAAATGTACCCGGATTCTGATATCCGTAGCCAATTTGCTATTGCCAATGCCCCAGACCAGCAGCTACGGGAGCCCATTCCGCTACCAGAGCTACGACTTATTGATCCGGCCTGTGGCTCAGGTAACTTCTTGCTTTACGCCTTTGACTTTTTCTATGCGCTCTACCTCGACCAGATAGAGAACTACGGTGCTAACTACGCCAAAAAGGATATTCCAACCCTGATCGTAGCCCACAACCTGCACGGCATTGACCTGGATGATCGTGCGGTACAGCTGGCCCAGCTCGGGCTGTACATCAAGGCCCGCCGCCGCAATCGCCAACTTGCGCGGCTGGATTTTAAAGTAGTAGCATCTGCCTTCTTCCTGCCGGATTACGCAGAAGTACAGCATATCTTTGATACACCCGAACGACCACTGAGCGACGAACAGCAGAAACTAGTGCAAGAGATCTGGAGTGATCTGCAGCAAGCCCATCGCTTCGGATCGCTGGTACGCGTAGGCGAAAAAGTGACCGCCCGTCTGGAGACTTTAGTGGCCCGCTTTCGTAAACCCCAGTTAGATGCCTTCGCGGAACGCGATATTGTCGATTTTGAGATCTTCCAGGAGAACTTCTTTCGTGCGCTGGAAACGGCAGTGGCTGCCTATGCCCAAGATAGTGGAGAAACTTTTTTGAGTAGCAAAACGCGTGACGCCATTACCTATCTGCGCCTGCTCACCACCCGTTATCAGGTAGCAGTAGCCAATCCGCCTTATACGGATAGTGGCGACTTTGGGCCAGACCTCAAGAAGTACATCAATGATAACTACAAGAAGCCTTTTAAATTTAATTCTAACCTGTATGCTACTTTCATAAAAAGAACGCTTGAACTAGTTACTAAAGATGGCTATGCTGCCATGGTACATCCTCCCACTTTTATGTATATCAAAAGCTTTGAGGACGTTAGGAAGTTTTTGGTTGAGAGGTTTAGAATTGATTTGTTTATTGATTGGGGATACTTGGGAATGTTTAATCAAGCCGCAAGAGTAGATAGTTGTGCCTACGTACTAAGAAGTGGAGGAGATAGGCAGGCGACCTTTGTAAGGTTGAGTGACCTATATGAGGGGAAAAGGAAAGAGATATTTGATCAAGTGTATCTTGACCTTGTTCACAACAACCCTAATGACCGCATTTACACCCTCCCCCAAGACAAGCTCAAAATCATCCCCTCCTGGCCGTTCATCTACTGGATTTCGGATGGTTTTCGGGAGAAGTTTGGGGAGCAGACGGTGGCGGATTTAGGTGCGGCAAAGCCTGGTTTACAAACAGGGAAGAATGAACGATTTCTCAGGTTTTGGTGGGAAGTATCACCAGAAGATATCTCTACAGAGTTAGGCGATGGAAAGAGGTGGGTAGGTTACTCAAAAGGGGGAGACTATTGTAAGTGGTTCGGGAATCTGTGGTTGAAAGTGGATTGGGAGAACGAGGGAAACAAACTGGAGAATTATCGAGGGTCGCTTCTAAGAAATTCGAACTGGTATTTAAGAAAAGGGATAACTTATTCGGCGTCGGGATCAAAAGGTACATCATTTCGACTTCTTCCAGAGAATCATGTTTTCGATGTAGGAGGTGCGAGCATATTCTTAAATAATGATGAAGACATTTTTTACACATTGGGAGTGCTAAATAGTAGTCTTAGTCAATATGTAATTAACTGCCTCAACCCAACGGTGAACACTCAAAAGGGCGATATTGACCGTATACCAATATACACGCCTTCTAACGGAACGACACTAATAGCTGAACTATCAAAATACAGCATTACCATTAAACAGAGCCTCCAAAAGTTTTCGTTAATCGAAGATGCTTATTCGACTGGATGCTTCAACGGTAGTGAGAGTTCATTATCACTCAAGTTACAGGAGTTTTTCTCCTTTGAGAATTGGCTTTTATCTCAAGTTTACCTTGCTCAAGCGATTATTGATGAGCAAGTAGTTGAAGTATTTGTACTAGAAGAGTTAGACCGGGAATTAATACGATTGAAGAGTGGTCCAAATATTGGTAGTCTCCCGGTAACGGAGGCAGCGCGTTCAGCGTATCTAAGGGAAGACGACCTAATGGTGGAATTTTCACTCGATCATCTACGTACCTACATTGATGAATTGCCAGTCCTAGACATCAGCGAGGAAGAAATATCCACAATAAGAGCAGGCTTTTCATCTTTGTACCAAAGCAATAATGACCTGGAGGAATTTTGCATTCGACACCAGGTGAACCCCATCAACGTCTGGTACTGGTTTCGGGAGAACAATGTAGTACCCGCTCAGCGAGCCCGTGATTTGACGATGGAGTTCCTGGCGGATATGATCCGGGAGCTACTACGTGAGGATGATGACGGCATCATTCCGTTGGTGCCTAACGCCGGAGAACAAGTGCTGCTGGATCGCATTGAGCAACGCTTCTACGAGCGGGGCTTCACTTCTGCCCAGTTTGCTGAGCTGGACCAACTGCTGGGCCGCCCCCTGGCGGATTATCTCAATGGGTACTTCTTTGCTCATTTGAGCGATCACCTCAATCTGTTCATGTATCTGCCCAAAACACCTTTTATTTGGCACCTCAGCTCCGGTCCAGCGGGTGGTTTCGACTGCTACGTGCTCATCTATTCCTGGGATCGCGATAAGCTCTACCGCTTACGCTCCATCTATTTGGAGCAGCGAGAACGGGCTCTCGTCAACCTTAAAGCAGACCTGCAAAGTAACGAGTCGGCAGCAGCCCAAAATGAGAAAGCTCAGATAGATGAACAGCTACACGAATTGGAGATCTTCCGTACAAAAATAGACGAGCTCCTGGCCGAAGGCTATGATCCCGTACTAGATAGTGGCGTGGGTAAGAATATTGCCCCCTTGCAAGCCAAAGGCATGTTGGCCTACGATGTACTCAATGCCGGGCAGTTGAAGAAATACCTGGCGGCGGATTGGTAATTGTCATTAGAAACTCATTAACCCAAATATAAAACCCAAAAAATGACGCTCGATCAAATTAAGACCTTAACGGTAGATGATTTAAGGCTCCGGCAAATAACCACCACTGATCAGGAGTTTATTGATAGCCTGTTCAGGGATAAGGATATTGCTTACTACTACATTGTACCCAAGGAGGCCCGGCAGGATCATCGCGTACTGGTTTCTTACTGGTTGAATGATATTCAAAACGGCGCAGGAAATGCTTGGATAATCGTTCAGAAAGGCAAAGGGCTCTTTTCCCGAGACAAAAACTGCGGCTTTATTGCTTTCGAGTTCAGGAGTTCGGTAGAGAATGCGCGCTTGAGTTACGCTTTAGCAGCTCCATATCGAGGTAAGGGGATTGTTGCGAGGAGCCTGGAAACAGTAATGAAAGCACTACAGCAATGTGGTGTGAAGACTTTTGAGGCTGATATTGATCGGGATAACGTGGCATCGGAGCGAGTAGTGGAGCGTCTCGGATTTACGGCGAATAAGAGAGAAGGCCTGGTCGACCCAGAAATGCTGCGCGAGGGTGAAATTAGAATAAGAGCGTTATGGAAGAAAAGAGTTAATGAAGAGGCTGTCGCTTTTGCACAAGAGGGAGATGATAGAATGCTGCTCTCTGCCAGCTTTCAAGATTTGGTTCCGCAAATTAATTCTACAGTGGCGGCTATGGAACAGCATGGACAACATCCTGCCCTTATGGCAAGATATTTATACCTCCTTGGTCGAATTAAGTTCTTGGAAGGCTCTTTTGATGAAGCCTCGGAGGCATTTGGACAATGCAATATGATCCTGATGCAGAATGGCTTGCCTGATAATCATGAGACTTTCTACTGGTTTGCACGTATCCGTGAAGAAAGAAAAGAAAGCAAAGATGAAGTGCTGATGTATTTTGACTTTGCTCTTGAAAAATATACGCCTTCTCCTTTATATATGAGTAGGGCGGAAATTGTGGCGGAAAAAGAACGATTTGTCAGGAAATAAGGTATATGTTTTTTCATAATTCACTAAACCGAGTTCATGCTTGACCAATGGTTTTTACAAGACATCAACAAAGTACTTGATCAGCATCAGGTGGTTGTGGTAATTGACGAGTCCGGCCAGGGGGAATTCTTGCTGGATAACTTGTCTGAAGTCCAGCTACACCACTGTAATAGTGATCTGGAGGAGCTGCACGTGAAGTACCTGATCGAGAAAGCAGGCCCCGCTGCCGGGCCACAGCTGATCTATACCTGTAGGCCCGAGTCAAAGCAACGCTATTTACGGGAGTATGTAGCTACTAAGGGGGCGCTAACGATTAAGTATCTGCAACACTACATTAAGACTAAAGTACATGATGCGTTACAACTCAATTTACATCTACGGGAAGAAGACATTGTCTCAGCTGGGAAACTTAGTGTAGGTAAAGACGCCAGTTACTGGCTAGACTTGTGCCACAAAGGCGCAGACCAACTCTTTGATCTGGAAAAAGAACTGTACGTATTCCTGGCGCAACCCGATAGTTACTTGGATCAGTACGATGAGCAAGTACGAACAGTTTTTTTGGAGAAGGTACACACCTCTATTGGTGAGCAATATACTACCAAGCCGCCGACTACTTTGGCGCAAGAGGTGGTAGATAAGTTATTCAGTGGTCTTTTGATCAACCAGCTCTCTCCCTTACTGACCAAGGTCTATAAAAACTGGCTAGACTCCGTTCAATATCAGGGAGCCCTACGTAACTACCTGAAGCAATACGAAATTGCCGACTCCGTAGATATTTGGAAGGCGCATCCAGAACATCCTTTTGAGCGAATTGATCAGCGCCAACTGGAGGAAGTAGTGCAGCATCTGGAAGACAAAACCTACTGGAAAGACAAAAGGCCCCTGATTCGCAGCCGTGCCAAACAAGCAGTCGTTCAAATGTTGGGTATTGATTGGTGGGAAGCCGTTCTGGTTTTGCTAGACTATGATACCCGGCCCCTGGCCAAGTTAGACTCACTGGCAGCCTGCGTAGAACATTATACCCGTAGTTTTTACCGGGTGGATCAGGCCATGCGACAATTGTATACGCGGTTTTTATCTCAGCCTGCTATCATGGCACCTTTACAGCGCTACTACCAGCATCATCTGCTGGCGATTTACCTGGATAAGTGGTTCCGCTATGTGGACACCTATACTCCAGAACAGACTGGTAAGATCAGTCAGATAATTCGATCAAGTTCCGGTAAAACAGCAATTGTAGTTGGCGATGGAATTAGTTATGAATTCGCTCTGGAAGTAAAGCAATTGTTAGCGCCATCGGGCAGTTGGAAGGAGCTTGAGCAAGACTACTTGCTAGCATCTTACCCTTCGGAGACAGAGCACAATATGAGCCAGCTCTATGTAGAGTCGGGTGAGGTGATAGCGATTCATCGTAAGCGTGAGCAGGCGCTAAAGGCGGCGCATCCAGACAAGGATATTGGTTTCTTGCCGCTAGAGTCTGTCAACGAAGCGACCGATCAACATCAGTATTTGGTGCTGTCTTATAAGGATCTGGACGAATTGGGAGAGAAACAGCAGCAGCGGGCCTTGAAGTACTTCTCCCAGATGGCTGCTACACTGGCAGAGAAGATCCAGCAGTTGTTGCGCAATGGCTATCAGCAGGTCTTTCTAGTGGCGGACCACGGCTTTGTACTAACCGGGCTGCTCGAAGAATCAGATAAGATTGAGGTGCAAGTAAAAGGTAAGAAGCAAGTTGCGGAACGTTATCTGCGCACGGAAGAGGTACCTGACAGTTCGCAGCTGATTAGTTTTCCACAGGATTACGGACCTTATCGCCATATTGCTTTCTCCCGGAACATTGCACCTTTCAAAACGCCGGGAGTCTATGGTTACAGTCACGGAGGGTTGGCACCGCAAGAATTGATCACGCCCTACTTCTGTTGGCAAACGGCAGAAACTATTAAGGAGCTTAGCGTAAAGATCACCAATAAGGATGATCTCATCACGGTTCTTGGTAATGTCTTCCAGATCAAACTTCAGGCGGCTGGGGCGGCTGGCAATTTGTTTCAGGCGGAGCGGAAAGTCCAAATTATTGGCTTTTATGATGGAAAGAAGGTCTTACAATCAGATATTATTAAAATTGAAAATGGTCAGACTGTTAGAAAGGAGTTTGAATTTGATGGCTATACATCATTAGACATACGACTCGTTGATAGTAAATTCAAGGCTAAGTTAGATGCTGTTAAGGTGCAGCAGGACCAGGGGAGAGATTTAGGAGGCCTAATCTAAAAAAGCAAGGCAATGGCAAATATTAACGATGCGCAACGTGAAGCGCTGGGGAAAATACTGGGCGATTTTATTCAAGTTATTCGTAGCTATACCAAGAAGGTCTTAGGGGCGATTGATGGGAAAGCTAGTTGGGATGAGCACTTATACAATTGCCTGCATTCTTCGCAGCAAACACTCTGGGAAAACCAGCTAAGAGAAGGTACACCTCCCGAGGAAATTGTAGATTACGGGCATCTAAAGGCTTTTGCCATTAAGCAAAAGAGCCTACTGTATGATGACTTTGGTAAAAATGCTAATCGCTTGCCAACCTGGTTTGATGAGATCAACGATATCCGTACGGGCTGGGCTCACCATAAAAGCATTGATGTCGATGACTTCGAGCGGGGGGTGGGGAATATCAAACGAATCGCGGATGCTTTGGGGGAAGGTGCTATTCGCCAGCAGGCGGAAGAACTGTTGCAGTTGCCGACAGAATCAGATCCACCACAGCCTGGCCCGTCTATGGAAGAAGAAAAAGAAACGACAATGCCGGAAGAGATTACGCCCGTAAATGCTCCTGCGCCGAAAGATGTTTTCGCCGAAATAGTTATGGATGAATTAGACGACAAAGCACTGGATCACTTTCGGGGCTATGTCGTCAAGAAGGATTTGGTCCGAACGATTAAGATCGGGGCTAATGTTCCCGTTTTTGTATTAGAGTACTTGATTGCCAGTACCTGTTCTACCAGTGATCCGGATAAACTGAAAGCAGGAATGGCTAATGTGCGTAAAATCCTGGCTGATCATTACGTGAATCCAGAAGAGAGCACACTAATTCACTCCAAGATTAAGGAGCACGGCCGGTATAAGATTATCGATAAGATTTCGGTAGAACTAGATTCCCGGCGGGATACGTACTGGGCGACCTTGCAGAACAGTAATATCAAGAATGCAAACATCCCTGAGGCGTTGGTCCGAGAGCACGAAAAGATGCTTATGGGAGGTGTATGGGCAATTATTGACGTAGAATACGACCCCAGCGTCATGATTGGCTCTATGATCTTTCCGTTTTGCATAGAAGAGATTCGGCCTATACAGTTGTCGACTTTTGATAACTCTAAGTTTATCAACAAGCGGAAGGAGTTTAGCAAGTCGGAGTGGCTTAATTTTCTGCTCCGCAGTTGCGGATACGAGCCTGGTTCAGAGGGCATGAGTGAGCGGGTAAAAATGCTTCTTCTATCACGGCTGCTACCATTGGTAGAGGCGAATTTCAACTTTGTGGAGTTAGGACCCCGTTCTACTGGTAAATCTTTCGTTTTTAAGGAGCTTTCTCCTTACGCTATTCTGGTTTCAGGAGGGCAAGGTACCGTAGCTAAGCTGTTCGTACACGGTAGTACTGGACGGGTTGGTGCCGTAGGACAATGGGATGCTATATGCTTTGATGAGGCTACTGACAAGATCTTCAAAGAGAAAGATGCGATTCCTTTAATGAAAGACTACATGGAGTCGGGGTCTTTCTCCCGTGCGGGAGCAGGTGGAGAAATTACGGGGGTAGCTTCCATTATTTTGAATGGTAACATCAACCAACCAGTGGAAACTGTGCTGCAAACATCTCATCTCTTTGCTGCCCTTTCGGATGAGGTCAACGGTGATACCGCCTTTCTAGACCGCATACACTATTATCTTCCTGGTTGGGAAATGATCAAGTTTGCCCCACATAATTTCACCAGTAACTTTGGCTTCAGTACCGATTATTTCTCTGAATGTCTGAAGTCATTTCGGAGACAATCACACACGCACGTTTTAGATGAGTTTTATGCGTTGGGCTCGCACCTGAAGCAACGTGATACCAAGCCCGTAAAGAAGACGGTAAGCGGCTTTATAAAGCTACTACATCCAGATGGTAATTATGCCAAGGCCGATATCCAGCAGTACTTAGAAATTGCGTTGGAGATGCGTCGGCGAGTTAAGGAGCAGCTGAAGCGTATTGGCGGGATGGAGTTTTGGGATACTAACTTTTCCTACATTGATAAAGAAACACAGGAGGAGATTTACGTAGGCTTGCCGGAAGAAAAAGGTTCGCAACTTATTGAGAGTACACCTCTACCACCAGGAGTATGCTACACTTGTACCAGCGAAGGGGATAGCTTTGCTTTAGTACGCATTGAGGCTGTAGTAACGGTTGGTAGTGGCAAATTGAATGTAACTGGTATTAGTAGCACGCACGTGAAGGAGAATATTAAGAATACCTATCAGTACTTGAAGGCTAATGAAAAGACGATCCTGAATGAGCGCCACTCCCTCAAGAATATTGATATTTCAGTCCAGGTAAGCACTATTCTCGGGTCGAATATTGGTTCGGGGATAGGTGCTGCGGTGTACATGAGTATTCTATCTGCTATCTACAAGAAAAACCTCAAGCCAGGATTGGCAATTTTGGGTAATATTTCGGTAGGTGGTGCTATTGAAAGAGTGATCAACTTTCCGGATAAGGTCACGATGTTATCGGAGAATGGTGCCCGTACAGTGATTGTACCAATGGATAACCTTCCAGAAGTCGCGTCGCTACCACCTACCGTTTTGGGGAATACGGATGTTCCTTTCTACTCCAATACTCAAATGCTCATGCAGAAAGGGATACTGTCTGAATAGAGGATCTAATTGCTAAAGGAAGATTGCTGCAGCCATGAGGCCCAGCTTCGAGGTCTGTTGTTGATCCCTTACTCGATCACGTGCTGTGCTAGTTATTGGAGGTAGGTAGCTATATCATCCCTTCCCCCACCTTCCACAAATCCTCATCCTCCACCCAGAGGAACCCCTCAGCGGCTTCTTGGAGCTGCTGCCCCAGGAGCTGGCGCAGAAAGGCAGGCAGATCAGATGAGTCAGCATGGTCACGGAGCCACTTCTGCACGGCAACCCATTCCGTAGCGGAGAACGGAATTGATATGGTCCGGTCTACTGCAGCTAGTTCTTCGGCCCGTTCCTGAGCCGCTTTGGCCAGGATTTGCAAGAATTCCTCCGTGGAGGCTTCTTCTGGTAGCTCATCATCATTATTACGGATAAAATTGGTGAGGTGTAGTTGAAGGGATTCTGGTAACACTTCTTGATAGGTTAGGTTTTTCTCTTCATCGTCAAGGGGAAGTTCCGTGGCAGTTTCCAGCAGTATACTGAGGGTGCGGAAGAAGACTTCTGCTTGTGGATCCTCAGCGGCCTGCCAACTATCACCGGCAGCGATGAAGATGTTGTCAAGCATTTGGCTGAACTCCTCATCAAAGTAGTCAGTCAGGAGGAAATCTGGCCTTGGATCGTCTGCCTTGGTAGCGAGTTTATCCTCTACTTGGTAGGAAGTCAGGAGAGATTCGAGGAAGGCATTCTTGGATAAGCCTTGTTCGTTGGCTTGCTGGTCGAAGCAGCGGTACAATTCCGGAGAAACATAGCCTCCGATAAACTTTTTTTCAGATAGCATGGTATGCGTTTTTAAAGAGTAATGCCGCAATTTTAAAGGCTTACAAGCTGGGAAGCAAGGGAAGACCGCAAACCGTCTCGTGACGATTTACGGTCTCCCGCAGTCCGTGGGAAATGCCATTTGTGACTCACTATCAAAGTCTTATGTCAAGCATTTCGACGCCATTGTTATTGATTGGTATTCTTGCCGGACTCTTCTACGAAACGTAAGGGGTCTTGTCAGGAGAAATAACCTCCTGCATAGCTAGTTTAAAGTACCATTGCTCCCATTAGTCGCTTCTTGCAGCGAGTTTAAAAGTTGACTGTAGTGGTCTACCCAGCGAGCGTTGTTTTCGATGGCGGCTTGCGTACGTTTAGTTACCTTTCCTGTCACCCGTTCCTGTTTTAAAGCTTTTTGCTGTTGCGTACCCAGGCGTTTTTTATACTGCTTTAAACGCTGTAGCACGTCGGCAGCATTGAGATTTTTCGGTGTGTCCTTTACTGCACACGAAGCTTTGCCGTTTTTCGTGTGTGGAGTGGGTGTATTGGAGATCGCTGGGGCAGTTTTCATAAGAAGAGCTGCGTAGGGAATGTCAGTTGCTTGTGGAGCGGGTGCTTTAAACAGCCAGCGGATCAACCTCCGTAGGCCACGTTCTGTGCGCCAGGCAAGAGTAGTAACTAGTTCGGCGATGATGGTGGGTTCCGCCCAGAATTCGTTGGGTATGGCCTCGTGGCTAATTTCACTGCCAGCTTCAATTTGCAGTTGTAAATAGACCATGCCGTAGAAGATGGTTTGCCCGGCAATGGTTAGGAGCAGAAAGATGATGCCTTGCCACTTTGTTTCGGTTTTTAAAGCTGTAATTGACTGGTTATTAGTCGATTTTGCCTCCTTTAAAGCGACTTCCTCGCTAGTTTGAATGCTTTTTAAAAGAGTTTTTCGCTCCTTTAAACGATCTTCCAGACTCCGTGACTGCTCCTGCTGGATGCTGGCTAGACTATCTGCCATCCGACTCCTGCTCTGGTCAATTTGCGTAAGGAAAGAAGCGAGTTGCTGTCGACACCAGACATTACCTTGTTGTGCACAGGCTTGATAACGGTTACTTTCGCGCTGTAAGGCTAGGCTATCAGACTGAAAGCGGATATGGGCAGCTCGGATGCGCTCTTGAAAGATCGGTTTTAGTAAGCTGGTGTCAGCGGCAAACGCCTGCTCAATGGCCACGTACTCTTCCGTGTAGACAGCTTCGATACTGTCGATAGGGATGAGTAGGGGAGGCGCTTCCCGGTCTTCTGCGTAGTAGGCGCTACCCACCGCAGAGAGAAAGTAGGACAATCCGGCAATGAGTAGGAGCAGGAGCTGGTAAGAGCGGTTTAAAACCTGATGCCGCTGCCGGAGTAGCGGTTGCTCCGCAAAAGTGTCCTTAACTACAATAGGCTTGATGGCGCGTTTAGCCAGGGTGCGGTTAGCTAGTTCGACAAAGAAACCAACCAGTAGGGCCATGAGCACAAGTAGTAGGGCATAACCTCCTGCCCTAAGTTCGGCGAGTAGCAGTCGGTGCACTGCATAGGCCAGCGCCACTCCGGAGAGTAACTGCCCGACAAATCCGATAAACCCGTAGGTAGAGTAGGAGGGGGCGTGCTCGTTGAAGAAAGCCCAGTTTTGCGGAGGGGTCTTCTTAATTTTCATACCTTTAAAATGTTTAACTGTGTTAGACAATACCCCGTCCTGGTGCAGCTTCCCGGCGTTGCCAGGTACGGGGTTATTATTCTGCTTACCAGAAGACCGGTACTCCGTCGAGTACCAGAAATCCGGCTTGATCATCACGTTGCTTTAAAAAGTAGTCGGCCAGGTCAAACTTGCCGAGGTAGTCCTGTTCACTGGCTTTAGTGGGTAGGAGGTCAGAAACGACAAACTTAAAACCTTGTTCATTGAGCTTTAAAGCATCTTTAGTCCATTTATCGTGGGCATCCAGATCAGGGTAGAGGATGGTATGACGGCCTTTTAAAGCCTCGCATTGCCTCGCAGTCAGGCCTGACATACTCCCGCAGGCCAACCAACACACATCGGGCTTAATACCAGCCATAACCATAGCCGTCTTTTCACTTTCTACCAGCGCAATAGGTGCTTCCCGGTTTAAAGCCGCTAGCAGGTGTTCACCGAAGAGGCACTGAGTGAGCTTAAAATCAGCTTTATGAAGATCAAGCAGGCGATGTACCCACTGCGGTGGAATATCTCTTCTGCGTTTACCGGTGACAGGATCATACACCATCACCTTTCCCGTCCGGACTTGCTGCTGCTGGTCTACCTGCCAGAAGATACAGGCTCCTGGTCGGTATTTAGAGGTGCCCAGCTGGTAATCTTGGGCTAAGCTTATGGCAATGTCTTCGCTGAAGATGCTTTGTAGGAAGCCGTAGAAGTGGTTTCGATTATCGTGCTTTAAAGACCGTTTAAACAGGGCTTCGGGAATTAGATCGTATTCCGGTTTAGGCTTTAAAACGCTGCGGGGAGGTGCCTTTAAAAAGCGAGGCTTTTCCGTTCGACTATCCGCATACTGCAGGGGAATCCCTACGTAGTTGGCGATGATAGTCAGCGCCTCGGTAAAAGACACCTTACGAACTGCCATGATCAACCCAAGCTTATCCCAGCTTTGGTCGCAGGTACTCCAACACCTGGCCGACTCTCCTTTAACCGAGAAGTTTTTGTCCTTCCCCTGGTGTACCGGGCAGGCACAGCGGTTGCGACTGTCCAGTGTGTAGCCCAATATCCCGTTGACTACCTCCTGCATCGTAACTGCGGCTTTGATCGCTTCGATATTGATGATTTTTCGGTTCATCCTGTTCTGGTTTTAAGGAGTGTTGAAGCTTTGCAATGCCCTATATAAGGGTTGCAAGACTTCAAAGGTCCCTGCTGGAGCTTGTTTTAATGGTAGTTTTAAGATTTTAAATAATTGATAATCAGAATTTTAAGATTATATAATTAGCTCTAAATGACCTTTGAAACTGGGGTGACATCGGGAAAGGGTGATTTCAAAGGTCCTCGGGCTCCATTTTTTTGAGTCGGTAATACAGGGTTTTACCCTTGCCGCCTTCCTTGCTAAGTGTGCAGGGATCTCCTTCACTGTCGTTGATCCAGGTACTGGAATCTTTACTCAGGCGGGTGAGGTAGGTGTCTATTGTCCTTTCACTTTTTTGCAGGGCATCAGCGAGAAAGGTGAGTAATTCTTGTCGGGGAATGGTGCTTTTGTCGGCAAAGGCTTTACTGAGGAAGGTGGTGAGGACGTCCGTACGATCAGTGGAGGTACCATTGATACCTGCTTCGTCTAAGTCATCTTTGGAAGCGGGAACCAGGTTATAGGTCTTTTCACAGAAGCGTAGCCAGATAGGGGAGGGTTTCTTACCGTGCCGGAGCTTTAAGAACTCCAACTTGATAATGTCGGTGGGAGCACTGTCCTGGCTCTTCTCGTAACCAATTCTGATCACCGTAGAGGATTTATTACCACCCTCCGATCCTGCATGACCACGGGCTTTGCTACTGCCCGGGTTTTCGTGAATAACGGCGATCACGGTACAGTCGTGCTCTTCGCATAGGTTTCCCAGGAAGTCGTAGAGTTTTAAAGAGGCCTCTTCGTTATTAAAGCTCTTTAAGCAATCGGTAATGACATCCAGTACTACTACCAGGTGGTTTTTGACTTCTTGGCGGATTTTGCGCAAGATGAGCTGAGTAGCCTCCTGGCGGCGGTTGCGTTCGTACTTCTTGATGGTGTACAAATGCAGTTGTTTGCATGCCGTGCGTGGGTTGTGGCCACCTAGCTTCCGGATATTCTGCAGCACCCGAGGCAGCTCATCTTTGGTATTGCGTTCTGTATCGATATAAGCAACGGAGAAGGTCTCGTGTGGATAGCGCTCCAGTTCCCAGAAGTCGGTACTGCAATCCCCCTTGGCAATCAAAAGGGCTACCAAGTTTTCCGCCAGGCGACTTTTGTGTGATCCATAGGCCCCTTGAATCAGGTTGATTGAATTCCGCTTAATGATGTGGGTATCATTTAAGGTGATCACTGGCGGTAGGCTGACCACGTCTTTGGTTGCCGCTAATTCGATACTTTCCTTAGTGGCCAGCATATCCGCTACCAAGTCAAATTCAACCTTCTCCGAATCCTGTTGCGGTTCTGGCACATCGACGATTCGTTGAGCATTGACGTCTGCTTCCAGCTCTTCTACCGAAAGGTTACCAGTGGGTTCCTCAATGATATGTTCGTTTACTGCATTCATGTATTGAGCGCGTTGGTGCCAATTTCTAAACTGTATTGAATCCTTATGTTTAGCATTCGCTTTGAGTTATGGCAAAGGGATAGTAGGCTAAGTACATCGCACTTATAGCCGTAACGAGGTGGTTTGGGCGAAGCCGAACCACGGAGGCCGGTTATATGCTGACACGAAGTCAGTTTGGAGTCCCAAACCATTTCGTCGTCAGTATAGTATCAGTCCTTTACCGGATGTTTAAACCTAGATTAGAGCACGTGAAAAAAAGGGAGAAATGGCCTTATTCAGAGAGAGGTCAGAATAGCAGCCGAAATAAAAGTCACAAGGGCAACTACCAGCCCTCCCGACCTTCAACGTTGGACTCCAGGGCCGCCAGGATTTCGCTGTACTTGACGTATAGTTTGCCCTTAAAGGAATACACCGGAAACATCCCTTCCTTACGGTAGGTATCCATGGTCTTGCGAGAGCAGTCCAGCAAGTTCATCCCTTCCTCATAAGTCAGAATTTCCTTAGGTGGCCGCTGTAGGGTAGATAGCGTTTCGCGAATCTGCTTTAGCTCCTCGGTTATTTGGATCATTTCAGTCATGTTAGCTGCTTTAAAAATGAGTAATGAAGATTGGTAAGTAATTCTTGTCAGGAGCAAATATAAATATAATGTTAGAAAAAATCAACTTCTGTATAACATTTTGAGTTAAACCTAACTTTTTCGGGTAAATATTGCCCGAGAAAGGGTAGGGGAGACTGTTACAGAGCATCCATTCTTTGGCTATTCTCTAGGACTGATCAACACAGGGCTTTGAATGCATGGAGAAGGGCAGGTACAAACTCTTCTCTTCCGGAGGGAATTCAGCCGAGACTTACTCTTTCACTACCTTCGCTGAGTACACCTTCTTGCCAGTGTACAGCTTTAAGATATACAAGCCAGCAGGCTGCGTACCCAAGTCGATGCTGGGACCAGGCTGATATTGGTTTATAACCAAGCGGCCAGTAGCATCATAAGCCTCTACGCGCTCTAGGTTGATTTGGGGCAGTTGAATCGTGCCCTGTGTAGGGTTGGGGTAGATTTTGAATTCGGTATTGCTGAGGTCGATGACGCTTACGGAGCCCTGGTTGGTGACTTCGATACAGAATTCGCCGACGGTGCCATCATAGCCATCTACGAGGATTAGGTACTCTACACCTTCTTCTGTGTCGAATTCTAACAGAAAGGCACGTCCTCCGCCAGGGGCGTCATCATTACAGACTATTGGAGAGAGGCTGCCACAGGTGCCGCTGTAGACGACAGCCTGGAGATCAAGATTTTCATTGGGGCCGGTGCATTGTACGTTGCGAACTTGGTAAGTGTTGCCGTCACCCGTGAACGAAAACCAGCCTGGGGTTTGGAGGGTATCGTCGTTGTAGAAGCAATCAAAACCAGTTGAGGGATCATTGTTTGCGGTGGTGAAACCAGTATTGTCGTACAAATCGGACGTTTGTGGTTCATTGAATGCTTGGCCAAATAATGGCGAAAGATCAATGGCATCATCGCAATCATCACCGGGTAAAGTCACTGGTATTACCGTGATTATAGCACTTTGCTCACCACTACAACCGTTCGGGCTTGTGTAGGTGTAGGTAATTACACTTTCGCCTTCTCCTGCGGCAGCAGGGTCAAAACTATAGGTCATGCCGTTGCCGTCGTCGGTTACGCCAGTGCCGCTGTAGGTACCCCCTGCAGGCATGCCGCCGCTGAGACCTGTTTGTACGCCCGCATCAACGTGTACATTGAGGTCGTCAGTAGAGAAAGTAATGGTAGGCACAGCGAGTACTTCCACGTTGTCCATAGTATTTGCCGAACAGCCATTCGCATCGGTAAAGGCGTAAGTAAGCATTTGTATACCAAGACCCGCGGCAGCAGGATCAAAACTATAAGTCACCCCGTTTCCATCATCAGTAACACCAGGACCACTGTATATACCGCCGATTGGCGTACCGCCGCTAAGGCTATTTTGTACACCAGCATCAAGACATAGATCAGTAAGTGTCGTGAATGTAACACTTGGTAAGGCAAATACCTCTACTTCGTCTGTTACTGAATTGGTACACAAAGCACTTGTATTATAAATCCTCACATGTCCCGCAGACTCTCCTCCACCATCATTACCAAATGCTCCAATGGCTACGCGGTTCCCATCTGAGGAGAGCGAAACGGACAGGCCAGATTGATCAAGATCCGCCTCGCCGTCAATGTCGATACTTACTTGTACCCACGCTGTACCGTTCCAATCATATATCCGTACATGTCCCGCTTTATCTCCTCCACCATCATTAAAATGTGCCCCAATTGCTACGCGGTTCCCATCCGAGGAGAGCGAAACGGAAACACCAGAGAAATCCTCCTCTGCCTCACCATCGATGTCAAGACCCACTTTTACCCACGCTGTACCATTCCAATCATATATCCGTACGTGCCCAGCTCTATCTCCTCCACCATCATTATAAGGTGCTCCAATAGCTATGCGGGTCCCATCTGAGGATAGCGATACGGAAGTACCGGATCGATCATCAGCCATTTCTCCGTTTATGCCAAGCCCTAGTTGTGCCCATGCCGTACCATTCCATTCATAAACCCTTACCTGTCCTGCATTGCTTCCTCCATCAAAATTATAAGGTTCTCCAATTGCTAACCGGTTTCCATCTGAAGATAGCGATATGGACAAATTAGGTTGATCAAGATCTGGCTCACCGTCGATGTCAAGTCCTACTTGTTCCCAGCTTGTACCATTCCAATCATAAATTTTCACCTGTCCCGCATTACTACCTCCATCACTGTTTTTGCGTGCCCCAATGGCTACGCGATTCCCGTTGGAGGCAAGCAACACGTAATAACCTGATTGATCATCAGCCGCCTCACCATCGATATCAAGACCTAATTGCATCCATGCGGTACCATTCCATTCATAAATTCTCACATGCCCCGCATACTCTCCTCCACCATCATTACTTGGTGCCCCAATGGCTACGCGATTTCCATCTGAGGATAACGAAACTGACCAACCAGAATAATCAAGAATTGCCTCACCATAGATGTCGAGGCCTATTTGAGCCCATGTAGTATCATTCCACTCATAAATTTTCACCTGTCCTACACCAACTCCTCCTTCATTGTTATAAGGTGCCCCAATGGCTACGCGACTCCCATCAGAGGAAAGTGATATGGACCGACTAGAGTTGTCAAATGCTGCATCGCCGTCGATATCAAGACCTATTTGCGAAAAAGAAGAAACATAAGTATAGGTTAGGGAACTCACACCGACGCCTGCGATGGCAGGATCGAAGCTATAAGTCATACCATTACCGTCATCGTTAACCCCAATACCACTGTATATGCCACCTAAAGGCATACCGCCGCCAAGGCCAGCTTGCACGCCAGCATCAATGCAGATATCAGCGGGAGCTGAAAAGGCAACTGATGGCAAATCAAATACTTCAATATCATCGCTGGCACTAGCCATATAACCATACGCATCCGTAAAGTCGTATGTAATCGTATGCAAACCCATACCCGCAGCAGTTGGGTCAAAAGTATAGGTTATCCCGTTCCCATCATCAGTAACCCCGGGACCACTGTACACCCCACCAGTTGGTGTGCCACTACCCAGGGCAGCTTGCACGCCAGCATTAATACATAGCTCAGCTGGCGCTGTGAACATAACGACTGGTAAGGCTAATACCTCAACTTCGTCCACTGCGGAATTGGCACATAAATGATCTGTATTAAATATTCTTACATGCCCAGCGTCAAGCCCTCCACCATCATTGTAAGGTGCTCCAATAGCTACGCGGTTCCCGTCAGAAGACAGTGATACGGAAGTACCAGATTGATCACCGGCGGCTTCTCCGTCGATGTCAAAGTTGACTTGAACCCATGCTGTGCCATTCCAGTCAAAAATTCTCACCTGTCCGGCTTGACTTCCAGCATCATCATTGTTGATTGTTCCAATCGCTACACGGTTCCCATTAGAAGATAGTGCTACGGAATTGCCAGCTCTATCAAATTGGGCTTCTCCTTCGATGTCGAGCCCTACTTGAGTCCATTCCGTTCCATTCCATTCGAAAATTCTTACTTGTCCTCTGTTGCTTCCTTCCGTGACATTGTAAGGTGCTCCAATAGCTACGCGGTTCCCATCCGAAGATAGTGATACGGAAGTACCGGATCGATCACCACCAGCTTCTCCGTCGATGTCAAGTCCTAGTTGTATCCATGCGGTACCATTCCAAGCATACACCCTGACGTGTCCCGCATCATTTCCTCCACCATCATTATTGCCAATTGCTCCAATAGCTACGCGATTCCCATCTGATGATAGTGATACGGACCAACCAGATCGATCATCAGCAGCCTCTCCATTAATATCAAGTCCTAGCTGTATCCATGTTGTGCCATTCCATTCATAAGTTTTCACCTGTCCCGCATTAAGGCCTCCACTATCCTCAAAACGTGCGCCAATAGCGACACGATTTCCATTAGAGGAGAGAGATACGGAATAACCAGATTGAATAAAAGAACCAGTGGCTTCTCCGTCAATGTCAAGCCCTAGTTGTACCCATGCGGTACCACTCCATTCATAAATTCTTACGTGTCCGGCATCACTTCCTCCATCATTATTAGTAACTGCGCCAATAGCGACACGATTTCCATCAGAGGACAGCGATACAGAAGTACCCGATTGATCAAATGCAGCCTCTCCATCGATGTCGAGCCCTATTTGGGAGAAGGCTGGAAGATAAGTGTAGGTTAGTGAACTAATACCGACACCAGCAGTGGCGGGGTTAAAAGAGTAGGTCATACCATTGCCATCATCGATCACACCAGGGCCGCCGTAAATACCCCCAACAGGCATACCACCACTAAGGCCAGTCTGTATGCCCGCGTTTACTTGCACGCTAAGATTACCAGTGGAGAAGGTTACGTTGGGGGCAGCTACAACTGTGAGCATACTGGTCGCCGTAGAACCGTCAAGGTTATAAGCAATGGTATAAGTGCCAACACCCCCAGCTGCTATCGGATCAAAAGTAAAAGTGGCACCGTCTCCATTATTAGTTACACCAGGGCCAGAATAGACACCTCCACTGGGAGATGCGCCACCGAGCATAGTGGGCATGTCATTTAAACATACGTTTGCCAAGGGAGGAAAGAAGGGGTCTGTGATGAGTGTTCTAGGTGTTTTTCTATCCGCTGCACTTCGATTTTCTGTCTGTGCAGTACTTATATCACCCGCATAGATCACCTTTGCCTTAGCTGGCATCAGGATCAGACTGCAGAATAGAGTAAAGAGATAAAAATTCTTCATTATCATAGTTTTTGCCTCAGACATTAGAGTTAATGCCTACTCTTTTCTGGATTCTTTGCTCTCACCGTTTGTACTGGTATACATTAGCTGTAGAGCTGAGGCTAAGTGGAACGGATGGCCTTCGAATTATAAGAGCAGAGGCATTTAAGCTAAATCAATTATAGTCACCAAGAAGGTTAGAGGATACGCGCCATGAACAGTCTTCTACAAACCAATCCGCTCTAATGGAAAACGAGACCTCATATAAGTAGCCAGTACGTTGACTAATTCCTCATTTGTGAATACTTCAGATCTGGATGTAATCAGGTCACGGCCAAAAGCATATGCCTCACAATCAATTTTTTGCTCGAACTCATCATTGAGCAGGCCCTCTTGTAAGAAATGCAGTAGGGCTTGCTCCGTATCTTGTACGTACCAATCACCAACGGTTAGCTTGTTTTCACGTACTTCTTCCAATCCGTGGAGTAGGTTCTTTCCGGAACGTTTAAACCAATAATCGTATAGCCCCAGCAGAATACCTGCTAGCACAATTCTCTGTTGTTCCTTTTCGATCATCGAGAAAAGATCAAAGGAGAACTCTCTCTCCAAGAAGGCGAGTGTACCAGGTAGATCTAGGGATGAAGATATACCAACGGGTTGGCCTAGCCCTTCTATCTGGACGTACTGGTTGTAGGTCAACTTATCCTTAAGTAAGGACAATACTTCTTGTTCCACCTTATGATTGTATTCGTAGGTGAGAAAGGAATCATAGAAGGACAGCCTGCCACTTAAACCGCTCACGTTATACTCATCACCGACCCGACTATACTCAAAGCGGACGATCTTCTCCAGATAGTCTGCGTACAGTTTTTGAATTGCTTCTAGCGCACTACTATTCACGAATTCCTCTGAGAAATCGATTGATTTTTTGAAGAAATGGGCGAAAAACTTAGTGTTTGTACGGTTAAAGACCACCTGGCATTGGACGTTGTAGCTACCCTTGCTCTTCTTGCTTTGAACAACCTTATATTTGATATTAATCTTCTTCATTTCCTACCAGTTGAGATTATCTAAGCGCGTACTAATCACCTGGCTATTTATATCCAGGTATGTCATCAACTCCCGATCTTGGGAGTGCTGGACAATGGCCTTGATTAATTTGTCATCTCCAAATTTGCGGTAGAGCAAATTTACACAAGTTTTCCGACCAACATGCGAGGTCAATTTCTCTTTGATGATTGGGCGAAAGTCGAGGCCATCGATCATTTTCTTCAATGCCCGGTTGTACGACTGTACATGATTATAAGGGAAAAACCGTTGTCCAGGGCGATACCGAGGATGATCCATGAGGGTTTGTATGATTCTCTCTGGCTTAGACAAGCCTCCATCGGGATGACAAAAGAGTTTACGTAAGGGGAGAAAGGTCGATTTCTCGGTTTTCTGAGCTTTCAAATAGAGTCGAATACCATCATTGCCTGCTGTAAATTCAAAGTCTTTCTCCCGCAAATTGGTGGCATCGCTGAAACGTAGTCCGGTGTAACACGTAAATAGAAACAGTCTCCTCCACTTTTCTAAGTAGCTCTTTTTCCCGTCCAACTGTAGATTTTCTAATTGATCAAGCTCATAGTCGGTAAGATAGACGATCTGTACCTTCTCAGTTTTGACCTTACCCTTTAATGCGGGGATAGGATTATCGGTCATGTGTATGAAACCCCGGAGGATCGCCAGGTTGATGAATTTGCGCAGGTTCTTGTAGTGTTTGTGGACGTTGTTCTTCTTCTGGCCCTTCTTAATGCGAAGCCAGTTGGTAAAATCCAGTATAAGAGAAGGATTGCAGATGTCTTCAAAGGAGACATCAGCTTGAAAAACATCGAGGAGGTTGATTGTTTGTGCGTAACTGCGGCCTGTACCGTATGCCTTGTCTTTTGCCTCAATGGCCATTTCACGTCGGTAGAACTTCGAGAAGCTGGACTCTACCGGACATTCCAAATGCTCTTTTAAGCGTTTAGGGGTAATGTTGTGCTCCTTCTGGCTGAGCTTTTGGTAGGACTCTATGACTTCGTAGTATTTGTCGAGTATTTCGCGGGTGAGGGTAGCTGCGTTTGGAAGGGCAACTACTCTTTCTTTGGTAGCATTCCAGTTGCGACCGGGAATATCGATACCAGTTGGAATACAAGCATACTTCCGGCCTAGCGAAACCAGTACGTACACTGGTGCCACCTTATCCGGACCATAATTTTTGTTCTTACTGCTTCTGTGGAGCAGAGAGATGCGTAACTTTTTCATTGCACGAAGGCTTTAAGGATGAATAATTTGACAAGAATTACTCACCAACCTTGTGCGTCATTTTTGTGCGTATTTTGCCAAAAATGGCTCCTAATTAATACTAAGCAAAGTTAGTAAAAATTAGGAGCATTTCAGGTAACTTGCTGATTGTTAGTTGTTTGGCGAATAGTTACCAATGATTAACAAATGCAAATTATCCTTAAAGTGATCCCAGCAGGACTCGAACCTGCGACCGCCAGATTAGCTTACCAACTACGGTTTTCACCGCTACCGACGCATTGATCAGTATTTGTGGTCTGGACTATCTCTTCACCGTTTCAGGTGCGACACGTATAGTCTCTACGGAACCTGGCGATAATCGGCAGCAAATTTTACATTTTTCCGCTGATTATTTTTCGGTGCACTTACCCTCAGACAAACTGACTTATTGAATTCTTTAGGATCAAAGTAGTAGCAAAGATCAGTATCAGGACAATAGACACAATAGATATCTATGTGCGTCTTGTCTACTGGCACATTGTGCATTCCCTTTGCATCGCTGTAGGTATTACGAAAAGTAACATTTAGATTTCCTTTCGCGTCTACAGATCTGGCCTTTACCTGAACCGTCCTTGATCGACTGTTTTTGTAAATGATCAGATCAAAAGGAGCGTGTTCGGTTAAGGGAACTGCTACGATAAACCCTTTTTCAAATAAGTCAAGCTGAGCCTTTAGTATACCTAAATCACCCAAAGTTTTAGTGTGATGACGCATGACGAATAGATTTTAGTTCTTTTCCTGCTGCATGATCAAACGGTAGGTGATACCAGTTTCCTCGGGATTGCCATCCGCCGTGGGCGGAGAAGGGTTCCCCGATATGGTGTCGTCCACTCTTAGCATTTCTGTTTCTGCTATGCTTGACGCGTTCCGGCAAAGCCTGAACGGTCAGCATATACTGTACTTGATGAAGGTTTGAATTTTCAAACCTTATCAACGTCAGTATAAGAGGCTCCTAATTTATCGCTGCCATGGCAGCGATCGCTTAAAGTCAGGTGCTCTATCCAACTGAGCTATGGGACCAACTTCAGCAACACTTGCTTTCAAGCGTTTTCTGCGCCACAAAAATAGGGAAATATTCTACCTCTACAAACCGATTCTTTGTCTTCCAGAACTGCAAAAAATCTATGATTTCATGTAGCTCTTTATCAGCGATTTAGCTCCCAGAATACTGGGAGTGCGCCGCACTAATATTTCCCATAACTTTGTTGTCACCTAAATAAACCCTTATTAACTATGAGAAAGTTCCTATCTCTCCTTGGAAAAGGAGTATTGGCCTTGTTGGCTATTGCTATTATTGCAGCTGCTTTTATTCAATTTGGTCCTGCACCAACCTACGAAGAAGTTCCCATCCCTGATTTAGAGGTAGAAGTAAGTCCTGAGGCCATCGAGCGAGGACTAACATTAGTGACCAACAATTGTCAGAATTGCCATCGAGGTGATGAAAGTACAAGCTTGGCCGGCCGATACTTTGATGATCGACAGGCTCAGAAGGACTTGGGGGAATTCTATACGGCTAATATCACGCAGCATCCCAACTCTGCTATGGCTGGTTATACTGATGGCGAACTGTATCGCTTATTACGCACTGGCATCAAGCGAAATAATGAAATGGCGATCATGGTGATGCCGACTTGGGCATTGGCTTCTGAGCAGGATATTCATGATATTATCGCGTTCTTACGCTCGAATCATCCGATGGTCGCTCCTGATCCTACGGAACATCCCAGTCACAACCCATCGTTTTTGGCTAAAATGCTAGGCCGGGTGCTTGTCAAGCCTGCACCTTATGCCGAAACATATCCGGAGCGACCTCCTCTTAGCGATTCGATTGCCTACGGCAAGTATCAAATTGATAATGTCAACCTTTGTTTTTTCTGCCACTCTGCGAATATCCAAACCGTCAATCAGTTGGTACCCGACCAATCTCCGGGCTACCTGGGGGGCGGATTTGTGTATAAGCACCTTGACTATGATATTGAGGTTCCTGGGTTGATACCTACTGCCGACAATAATATGGGCAAATGGACAATCGAAGAGTTTGTTGATGCTCTCAAATATGGCCAACGACCGGACTTGCCGGCCTACAAACAGCCGATGCACCCCTACAATCTGCTAGATACTGCTGAAGTACGGGCTATTCATCATTACCTCAGTTCTTTAGCAAGCAACTGATGAATTCTCTTGGCCTCCGCTAGTGCATCTATTGAACTAGCGGAGGTCTTCAAAATCTATCAATTTTGTATCGAGCTCTTGCCTATGGCAGATCTGGACAGTGTACTTTTCTGTTAGTATGTTTTACTCAGATAAAAATTTCTTGCTTTTAAAGTTCTAACTATAAATTAGACCACAATTACCAAAAGAGGTCAAGCATCATGAACTGTGGTAACATTTACTAGTCTGAAAGGAGTCGATCATAGAATACCTATCTTACGGCTTTATCATTAGACAGCACCCATGCCAATTGACTTATTCTCGCGCTTGATCCACAATTACGACGAGCTCAAATTTGCACTCCTGCATGCTCAAACCTTTGATGAGCAACACTTTGGTTTTCCAGAATTGTACTATGAAATCATGGAGTCCGATCGGCAAAGGGTAGGGGCTTTCCAGCGCGCATTTGCCCATTGTGATTTCCAGGACAAGGTGGTCTGTGAAGCGGGAGTTGGGCGCTTGATGCTCACGCAGTACTACTTGCCATCTGTGCGAAAGGCTTATCTCATTGAGAATAACCCCAAGCTCTTTCCTTTGATCAAGAACTGGCTACGGGAACGAAACCTGGAAAGTAAAGTAGAACTGCTATTCACAGATGCCCGAACTGTGCAACTACCCGAACCAGTTGATTATGTCATTGGAGAAATGATGAGCATCTTCTGTGCAAATGAATTTCAGGTTCAAGTCTTCAAGCATCTACGGCAGTACCTACGACCTGGAGGTCAATTGCTACCAAAGCGTATTATCAATCTCGTGCAACTGGCCCAAGCCGAATTCCCAGAGGGGACCACACATTATCCCATCAATTTTACCCGCCACTTGCCCGAACAACTATCTGGGCAGGAGGTAGTAAATACAATAGACTTGATGGAAGTGGAGAAGGAAACTGTTGAGTTCTCCCTACCAATGCAAGCCCTACTTTCTGGATCCGTGAACGCGGTATTACTACGATCGTTTGTGGAAATAGTCCCGGGCATTAACTTTACCGGCACGGATAGCCTGATGCCACCAACCGTGTTACGTTTAGCCCATACTGTGGAAGTAGAAGCGGGAAATACCTATAAACTTGAAGGGGAATTCTCCTACGGCACCAGCCTAGACCAGGCTCAGTTCACCCTAAGGAGATAAACGAATCCACCCAACTCAACTAACCCAACTAATTCAATTAATCCAACTAAAGATTATTGAAACAACCCATGCAACTCTGCCTGCACCTGGTTCAGTACACGCCCTAAGTCCTCGGGGTTTTTCTTAAAGTCGATCTCATTAGCATCGATGATCAAGAGATTACCGATATCGTAGCCAGAAATCCACTGCTCGTAGCGTTCATTAAGGCGCTTGAGGTAATCCAGGCTCATGCTGCCTTCGTAATCACGACCACGCGATTGGATGTGGTTTACCAGGGTTGGGATACTGGCACGCAGGTAGATGAGTAGATCTGGTGGCTGGATCTGAGAAGTCATCGTTTTGAACAAAGACGTATAATTCTCAAAATCGCGGGTGGTCATGAGCCCCATGTCGTGGAGGTTCGGCGCAAAGATGTAAGCATCCTCGTAGATGGTACGGTCTTGAACAACCGTGATGTCTCCTTGATGAATACCCAGGATTTGGGAATACCGGTTGTGAAGGAAGTAGATCTGCAGGTTAAAGGACCAACGTTGCATATCCAGGTAAAAATCACTGAGGTAAGGGTTGTTGTCGGTAGATTCATAGTGTACGTCCCAACCAAAGTGCTTACCTAACTGCGTACAAAGGGTTGTTTTTCCGGCACCAATGTTACCGGCAATAGCGACATGTTTAACGTTAATGGGGGCTTGATTCTCAGTCATTAATTCTTGATTTGTGCAGTTTCTGTATCAGCAACAATTTTGTCCGTCAACCGGTAGATAATAATCCGGCAACGCGAAAATAAACTTTATCCGCAAAATTCCCGGATTCCGTACCTTTGAACCTGCAAAGGAATAACACCCCTTTCAGCGATAAATAGCCTTTGCTCATCTAAAAATTTGTGATGAAGATCGACGATCAACTAATTTCCCGCCTGGAACTTTTAGCCCGTTTACGACTATCAGATGCCGAAAAAGATCGGCTGAAGACGGATTTGAACAGTATTCTGGCCATGGTAGAAAAACTGAATGATCTGGATGTAGACAATGTAGAACCATTGGTCTACCTCAATGAGGCCTTGAATCGGCCGAGAAAAGATGAGGTGCAAAATCAAGTTAGTCGCGAAGAAGCACTCCGCAATGCACCAGATCAGGATGGTAAGTTTTTCCGTGTTCCTAAAGTAATTGATCTGTAACCCGATACGAAATCACTAATATGGCTGTTGTTATCACCACTAAAGACCTCACCAAGACTTATGATATGGGGTCTACCAAAGTACATGCCCTCCAAGGTGTGGACGTTTCTGTTTCCGAAAACGATTTCGTGGCCTTGATGGGACCTTCGGGTTCAGGAAAGTCTACCTTGATGAACCTATTTGGTTGTCTGGATACGCCTACTTCAGGTACGTATATCCTGGACGGTATCAATGTAAGTACCATGACGGACAGTGAACTTGCAGAGGTTCGTAATGGAAAGATCGGTTTCGTCTTTCAGACCTTTAACCTACTTCCACGCTTATCGGCACTAGATAATGTGGCTTTGCCTTTGGTGTATTCAGGGATGAGTAAGTCTGATCGGGAGATACGGGCTCAAGAGGTACTTACGCAAGTAGGCTTGGGGGATCGTGTTGATCACAAACCAAATGAATTATCTGGTGGACAGCGCCAGCGGGTTGCTATTGCCAGAGCCCTGGTAAACAATCCGAGTATCATCTTGGCCGATGAGCCTACCGGAAACTTGGATACTAAGACCTCGATTGAGATTATGTCCATCTTCGAAGAGATTCACCGCCGAGGCAATACGGTTATTTTGGTGACGCACGAACCAGATATTGCTGAACATGCACACCGGATTGTGCGTTTACGAGATGGAAAGGTGGAATCGGATGTTCGAAACGAGAACGTAATCACCGTTGATGATCCTACCCACCGCTATAATCAAAGCTAGCACACCGCTTGAATGAAGATATATACTAAGACGGGAGATCAAGGAGAGACTGGATTATTCGGAGGAAGTAGAGTAAAGAAGAACCATGCTCGGATCGAAGCTTATGGTACGCTTGATGAATTAAATGCCTTCATCGGCCTATTACGAGATCAAGTCGAAGAAGAGCGTGTACGCGAAACCTTATTCGCCGTCCAGAATCGCCTGTTTTCTATTGGGGCGTATTTAGCCACTCCTCAAAAGGATGGCAAGCCTACATTTCCCTTAGATTTAAAGGAGGATGATATTCAAGTGCTGGAGCAAGCCATGGATGCCATGGACAAAGAGCTACCAGCATTGCGCAATTTTATCTTGCCGGGAGGGCATCCCGTCGTTTCTTCTGCTCATGTAGCAAGAACGGTTTGCCGTCGAGCGGAGCGCTTGTGCGTTGCCATGCTTTCAGAGATCGAACTTGATCCTCTGGTGCTGCAATACCTCAATAGACTGTCTGATTACTTCTTTATCCTCGCTCGCTTCCTAGCAAAAGCACTAGGAGCAGAGGAAATCAGCTGGCAAAGCCGCGGATAAGTCTTGTTGGCTAATGCCAAATCAAGTTTTTTCCGCGCTTCAGGTACCTTCGAATATTCAACCAAAAAGCGGCGAAAAGGTATAGTACCAATGGAGAGCCTAATGTGAGTAGGCTCAAGTAGATAAAGTATACTCTGACTCTGCTGCTAGCCAGGCCAATCTTGTCGGCCAAGTAACTGCAAACGCCAAAGGCGGATCGCTCCATAAGTTGTCTGAACTGTTCCATAAGCCAATCTACTTCTAGATAAGTTACGCAATTTCAACAGGAATATTGCGATTTTGCTCACGGAAGGGGCGGGTTTTTATACTACATTAGTCCATTTCGATGGTGAAAGCAGGAGTCACAGGGGCTGGCGCCATCACCATTGCCGGTGACTCCTGACGGGGTGACGCAAATCCTGGTGAATTCTCATCCTGGTCTTGCATAAGTGTTTTTGCTCCATAAATTCCCACCAATAGGAGCAATATCAAAAGTAGTCCTTCAAAAGATAGTGTAAAGTGTTTCATAATGTGATATACCGTTTGGGCACAATACTACCAGGCCACCATAAGGAATTAGCTCGGTAGCAAAAGTTATACAATAGTGTTCCATGCTCACCCTGTGCAAATACAGCGTGAAAAGTTAAAAGGGTAGGGGATACGAGACTGTACTAGTTCGTATCAAACATGTGTAGATAACCTTGACTCAAATGGAATTGGATGCGTGACTAGATCTAAAGTCAACTTGGTATGGCGAAAGAAGAAGTGTGCCTATACCTGCTTCTGGGAATGGAATGGTCGTAATTCTTTTTCATAGTGATTATGTGTTTTAAGTAGTTTTTATAGTGCAAGAACAAATATGATAAAAAAATATAATATTAACAAACATTAGGAATTTTTATCATGTGTATAGTTCCTCATTGCTATCGTATAACATTAAATCAAAATGTGTGCCAAACTTGTGCAGTGAGGCTTATTTATTCAAAAAAATTATAATTTATTCTTATTTGTAATGTATTGACTTAGGCCTCAAGCCCCTGATTTATTGGCCTGATCGCTTTTTGATCACCTGAGAAGAAGTTTGAAAAGGCAGAAATGCCTAGGCTTCATGTAGGTAAGAATACATTAGATCAGCACAACGTTGTGCTGCGCCACCCTGCCCGAGTCTCTGGTGCAAATCTTCGTAACCAACTGCTAAACGGTCCTGCTCCTCGTCCAAAAGGAGATGTTGCAGCGCTTTGGATAGTACATCTGGATTGAACTCGTCCTGAATAAGTTCTAACACCAAAGGCGCATCCATAATCAAGTTGACTAAAGAGATGTATTCTACTTGAATAACTCGGCGGGCGATTGCATACGAAATACTGCTCCCCCGATAACACACAATCTGCGGACACTTCAACAAGGCTGTCTCCAAGGTGGCTGTACCGCTGGTGACCAGGGCTGCTTTGGCTTTCCGGAGTAGGGGATAGGTTTGCCCTTGTACTAGGCTAAGGTTGTCTGGTGTGCCGTGTTCAGCAAAGAGTTGCTCATAATAGCTTTTGTCCTGTGCAGGGGCCCCGGCAACTACGAACTGATGTTCTGGAAAGCGTTCCGCCGTTTTCAGCATGACGGATAACATTCTGCTGATTTCTTGTTTCCTACTCCCAGGTAGCAAGGCTACAATAGGAGCTTCCGTCAAATTGTTTCTGCTGCGGAAATCTGGGTCCGGTTGTTGGTCATGGACAACATCAAGTAGCGGGTGGCCTACGTAATCAACGTCTACCTTAAACTTATCATAGAAGGGCTTCTCAAACGGGAGGATGACAAACATCCGATCCACATTGACTTTGATCTGGTGCACCCGGCTGGTATGCCAGGCCCAAATCTGCGGAGAGATATAATAGAAAACCCGAATGCCCTTGGCTTTCGCCCATTTGGCCATCCGAAGATTAAACCCAGGATAATCGATGAGAATAAGCACATCGGGTTGGTACGCCTCGATATCAGCCTTACAAAGCTTGAAGTTTCCCAGGATAGTCCGGATGTTCATGAGCACCTCTACAAAGCCCATGAATGCCAGTTCGCGATAGTGCTTCTGCAAATCTGCACCTTCAGCAGCCATCAAGTCGCCACCCCAGCAGCGAAAATCAGCATTGCTATCCTTCTCTTTCAGTGCTCGAAGCAAATAGGAGCCGTGTAGATCTCCCGAAGCCTCTCCCGCAATTAAGTAGTACTTCATGATGAACCAAGGAGCTGCTGACCAAAGAAGTAAACCCAAACGATACCATATAATAAGGTAGCAAGCACTAGTCCACGGATAGCCTGGTTGGCACGTCGGTTTTGGAAAAACCGCATTGGAATGAGGTTGAGCGCCAAGGCTAATAACGTCAGGGTCCGTTCGCGGAAGTTGAAATTGAGTCTGCTATCCGCTAGGGAATCACTCGATCCCAGCTGTTCGAGAATCATCATCAGGATGGCATAACCAACAAAAGGAATCAGAATTCCAGTGATCAGGCCTACCCAGAGTTTATCGTTTTTGTATTGCATATAGCTTTTTTGATCTGCTCAAAGGCGATTCTAAGATGCCACCTCGGCTTCTTCTAATGAACGCAGACTTCCGTGCTCTAGTGCCTCGTAGTTGGTCAGGTCGTGGTGAGAAGGCACCACAGAAATATATCCTTCTTCTAGAGCGGCTACATCAGTATCTGTATTAGGGTCATCATTGACGAAGGAGCCGGTAAGCCAATAGTACTTTTGGCCACGTGGATCGGTAGCTTCAGCGAAAGTCTCTTGCCAGCGGGCATCCGCTTGACGGCAGAGCTTAATGCCCTTAATCTCTTCTTTCGGAAGCTTCGGAATATTGACATTCAGCAAGCTACCCTTAGCCAAGCCATGTTCCAGGACGTGCTCCATAATGACCTTTACGTGATCGCGGCAAGCCGTGAAGTCGGCATCATAGCGATAGTCGAGTAGGGAAAAGCCAATAGATGGAATTCCTTCCAGGGAGGCCTCCATTGCCGCAGATAAGGTGCCGCTATAAATAATGTTGATAGCGGCGTTACTGCCGTGATTGATTCCAGATACGCATAAGTCTACCTTACGATCCTTAGTTACGACGTGCTTGGCTAGCTTCACGCAATCTACTGGTGTGCCGGAACATTCGTAAGCTTCCAGGTCTGGAAAGGCCCGGGTACGGTGAATTCGTAGAGGTGTGTTCAAAGTAATAGCGTGTCCCATACCTGATTGTGGGCTGTCGGGAGCAACTACGACTACTTCACCTAATTCTTGAGCAATTTCTACCAACATTTTGATGCCTGGGGCGGTTACTCCGTCGTCATTGGTAACTAAGATGAGGGGCTTGGACATGCGTATGCGTATTTGGGGTGAGCAGCAAAGCTAGCAATTATTGACAATGTTTTTACCCTTGTTATCAACCCTCTAGCTGGCTTTATGTTGTATTCTTGCATTACAAAAAATAGGTAGAAAAAATTCTATGGCACACTTCGGAAAGAAAGGAGTTCTTCTCGTCAATTTAGGTACACCGGATGCCCCTACTCGTGGAGCTGTATATCGGTATCTGAAGCAGTTCTTACTGGACCGCCGGGTGATCGATTACCCTTGGCTTGCGCGGAACATTCTAGTACGTGGGATTATTGCCCCCTTGCGTTCTGGAAAGTCGGCAAAGCTCTATCAACAACTCTGGACAGAGAATGGCTCTCCATTGAAATACTACGGAGAAGTATTGACGGAGGGTGTACAAGAACGACTGGGCGATGAGTACGTAGTGGCCCTAGGCATGCGCTACCAAAACCCCAGTATAGAAAGTGCCATTGATCACTTGCTCAAGGAGCAAGTTAGTGAGATCATCGTGCTACCACTATTCCCACAGTACGCTGGTGCCACTACAGGCTCCGTACACGATGAGGTGATGCGGATCATGCGGAAGAAGGAGGCAATTCCGAATATCAAAATGATCAACTCCTACTATGATGAGCCGGAGATGATCAAGATTTTCGCGGATAATGCGCGCACCTTTGATCTAGATAGCTACGATCACATCCTGTTCTCTTATCATGGTCTACCGCAACGCCAGCTTCGTCGAGCTGATGATTGCAACCACTGCTTGAAGACGGAAAACTGCTGTAGTACCATTAGTAAGGTCAATCAGTTTTGCTACTCAGCGCAGTGCCACGCCACAACGAAGGCCATCGCTACAGAGCTTGGTCTTGCCGAGGAACGTTATACGACAACTTTCCAAAGTCGCTTAGGACCGGAAGCATGGGCGCAGCCCTACACCAGTGCTGTACTCGAGGAGCAAGCAGAGCACGGTGCTAAGCGTATCCTAGTCTTTAGCCCTGCCTTCGTAGCGGATTGCTTGGAGACTATTATCGAGATCAGTGATGAATATCAGGAAGAGTTTGAGGAAATGGGTGGCGAAAAGGTCGACCTGGTTCCAAGTTTGAATGATAATCCACGCTGGATAGATACTGTTACTGATCTAGTGAAGCGAGCCTAATTTTTGGTAGTTTTATTGATCTAAATTTCACAATGTCAGTGTGTTGAAGCAAAACATGAGTCATCCCGAACTTTGAGCCCAC
>ENA-UENT01000230-UENT01000230.1-marine-metagenome-genome-assembly--contig:-NODE-230-length-40567-cov-3.410248_pt1 | contig 40567 bp, 35 predicted proteins | sample MGYA00237879_ERZ529330 | MGnify/ENA primary metagenome ERZ529330 (study PRJEB26372, sample SAMN05368345) | marine metagenome | biome: cultured habitat; feature: ocean water; material: water; isolation... | reverse complement strand
TACCGTAATGTGTAGATCTGAGGTGGGATAATAATAGGGAGCAGGATCTATAACCTTTAATTCAGTCAGAAAGCGCTGTATCTTTTCGGAAACAGCTGAGTCAGGACGAACCAGGAGGGTTAGTCCAAACCGATTATCCTTGGGGTCGTGTAGGTGCTCATCTGTCTGGAAATTGTTCTGTTGCACGTGGAGAAGACTATCCGACCACAGCTTATCGTAACGTAATTTTAGATCGATCATTTCGAACCTCAGCTTTTACCTAAAAAAGTCTACCTAGCAAATAAGTAGTCTGTTCCGCCTGCATCTTGATAGAAAAGCGTGATTTTTGCTTGGAATATTATTGATGATTAAGGAAGCGTAGTTGTCCCGTTCGAAAATAATAGTGAAATGAGACCCTAGTTTCTCTTTTTCTAATTCCATAATGAAACCAAGGGAGCTGTCTAACCATTTCGCTTCCACCAGTTCTAAGGAAGAACCATTATTGATCTGTATAAAGACACGCTTCAATTTCCGCCAATTCTTTCCTTTGGGTCGAAGAATTTCACCACTGAGGACTATAGTATTGGATTTAGTGTCTACTTGTTCATAGCAATATTGCTTATGTGAGAACTTTTGCGCTAAAATTGGACTTCCTACAAACAGCGCGAAAGACATTAATGCCCAACGAAGACCACTTTTAAAGTAGCTGAGAAAATTGAAGCGTTTACTAGCTATATCCTTCTGCTCGATGGGCATTCGTACACACAGATCTCCCCCTTTTTGTTGGTATAATCTTTCAACCACCTCCCGATCCATTCCTGAAATGTCGTAAACCTTTTGCTTGCAGGCAGAGCAATACTTGGTGCAATGTTGATCTATCTCTTGTAGTTCATCCCATTTTTTGACACAGGGAGTTGGTATAGAAAAGGTAGGTTCTGATAAGTTCATACAATGATAATGACATGGAGAAATGACCTTTGGTTGTTCAAGTTATCAAATTGCGCCAAAAGCTTCAAGCGATTCCAATTCAGTCATGAGGTGATTTTGGGAAGTGGGGAATTCCGATTTACCGTATTAGTAGTCATGAGAGCTAGAAGTTATACTTGATGCTCTGGCTGCCATCGCCGCCGATATTGAAGGGGCGTGAGGCCTGTTAAACTTCGAAACTTTCGGTTAAAGTAGGAGGAATTGCTATAGCCACTTTGATAAGCTATAGCTCCGACAGATTCGGCTGTTTCATTTAATAATCTACAAGCATGTCCTATTCGAATTTCGTTGAGAATATGAGAGAATGTTTTTCCGGTGTGGCGCTTGAGAAATTTGCAAAATGCAGAATCCGTCAAGCTAACTTCCCGAGCTACTTTGCTCAGTTGAACGTCCTCGGAGAAATGTTGGAACAGATAGGCATAGACCTGACCAATGCGTTGCGTTTCCCCAGTGGGAGCCTTCCCGGTATACCCATTAGAAACCAAAGAGCGACGTTCGTTGCTCAGTGCTATTTTGTATAGGATGTTTAGCAATAGGAGTAAGCGCTCAAAGCCCACCTTGTTTAATAATAGCTCCATATCGGCGGCAATTACTTCGGCGGTCTTGCCATGTATGTGGATGGCTTGATGTGAGGCCTCCAGTAGTTGCTGAATAAGCTTGAGCTCGGGCTTAGCAAAGAAACTCCTGCCCATGAAGTCTTCCGAAAAGTGGGCGACGATAGCTCTGCATCTGAGGCTAGGATTTCCTTGATAAAAGGCGGCATCATTTCTCATATAGTGTGGAATTCCCGGACCGATCAATAACAGATCCCCAGCTGCAAAAGTATCAACATGATCGCCAATCACACGCTTACCATAGCTTTCTGCAATTAGTGTTAGCTCATACTCGGGGTGAAAGTGCCAACCTATCTCAATGTAGGGTAGAATATCTTCCTTTAAGGCAAAGGAGTGATCAAGATTGGAGGTAACCTTCTCGAGAATTGGATCCATACTATTTTTTATTCACTATACTGATGTGTTTTTTAAGTTTTGGGCCTTGATAGGACAATATAGTACAAAAAAGGACCAAATCTGTTAAACACATTTTGCATTAACTGAAATACCTTAGCAGTGGAAACAGATCAGACTTTAGCTTTTTCTCGATTGTCTAAATCTTTATTGAGATGCTTACTACGGAAACTAAGCGGTTTTTGGTGGACAAGGTGAAGACTGTCCGCCACGAAATCCTAACCATGGTACACCGGGCTCAATCAGGTCATATCGGGGGCAGCCTTGGGGCAGCCGATATCGGAGTAGCGCTGTACTATCATTTGATGAAACACGATCCCAAGCGACCGGGTTGGGCAGAAAGAGATCGCTTTATTTTATCCAAAGGTCATTGTACACCCTTGATCTATTCGATCTTAGGTGATGTCGGCTATTTCCCCAAATCCGATCTAACAACATTTAGACGGCCAGGTTCGCATTTGCAAGGCCATCCTTTTCAACCTAAGACCCCAGGTATTGAAGCATCCACGGGAACCTTAGGGCTAGGTCTCTCCACGGCTTGTGGAATGGCCCTGGCAGCCAAACTCAAGGGCCAATCTCATTACTACTATGTACTGTGTGGTGATGGAGAAATCCAGGAAGGTCAGATATGGGAAGCGGCCATGTTTGCGAACAAGTATAAGTTGAATAATCTTATTGCCTTCGTCGATCGCAATTACTTGCAAACCGATGGTTATTCGGAGGACATTATGCCGCTTGATCCTCTTGCTCCCAAATGGGAATCCTTTGGCTGGGAAGTTTATAAGATTGATGGCCATGATTTAGAACAGATCATTGGAACGGTCCTAGAAGCTCAACAGTGTGAGAAACCTGTAATGATCATCGCGAATACGCTGAAGGGAAAAGGTGTTCCCTTCATGGAGAATGCAGCAGAATGGCATGGAAAGCCGCCCAGCGATGAAGAATATCAGATGGCCCTTCAAACCTTATACTAAAAACCACTATGGAATTCAAAAAGACACGACAAGGCTATGTGGATGGCCTCAAAGAGTTGGCTAGGAACAATGATCAGATACTAGTCTTGGATGCAGATGTAGCCAAAGCCACACAGACTTTTGAATTTGAAGCAGAATTTCCGGAGCGCTTTTTCAATTGCGGCGTGCAAGAGCAAAACATGCTATCGGTGGCAGCTGGACTGGCGCTCGAAGGCTATACCCCCTTTGCCTCTACCTTCGGGGTATTCGCTACTTGCCGTGGAGGAGATCAGATGCGCAATTCCATTGCTTATCCTCAATTAAATGTCAAAGTAGGCGCTACGCATTGTGGCCTGACGACAGGAGGAGATGGTGCTTCACACCAAGCCAACGAGGATATAGCCATTGTACGCTCCTTCCCCAACTTTACCATCCTGGTCCCTGGTGACTATGAGGAGGCCAAGCAAGCCACAATTGCAGCAGCCAATTATGATGGTCCAGTTTACCTGCGCTTTGGAAGAGACGCCTACCCTATCGTGCCAGCCATTCATGGTGAGTTTGAAATAGGTAAAGCGAAAGTGCTGCAAATGGGCGATGACTTAACGATCATCACCACGGGAATCATGATTAGCGAGGGGATGAAGGCCGCTAAACAGCTTGAAGCTGAAGGACTTTCTATCCGTTTACTTCATTTGCCTACCATTAAGCCGATGGATCAGGAGGCAATCCTTGAAGCGGCGAAGGCGACAAAGGGAATCATCACTGCAGAAGAACACTCTGTGATTGGGGGACTAGGAGAAGCGGTTGCGGGGCTGGTGAGTGAATATTGCCCCAAACCAGTCATCCGGATTGGTATGCAAGACGTCTTTGGAGAATCTGGGCAAGCCCAGGAGTTGATGGATAAATATGGACTTAGAGCTCAAAATATTGTAGAAGCAGGGCAAAGACTTCTCGCCCATTTTTATCCCATGCCTACATCTTAAACAAACCCTTAACATGGAAGCAGTTGTAAAATATGCAAAAGGGAGCGGTAATGTTGGATTGCGAGAAATGCCTCAACCCATACCCAAAGATGATCAAGTCCTACTCGAGGTAGCTTCCTGTGGCATCTGCGGAACAGACCTACATGTGTATCATGATACCTTTAAGAATTATCCGCCTGTTATTTTAGGTCACGAGTTTTCAGGGAGGGTCGTAGAAGTAGGAAAAGCAGTCAAGGGAGTAGCCTTGGACGATTCCTTCTCCGTCCTGGGAGCCGTGGCAGTCACTTGTGGTCAATGTCGGTATTGTCATCAAGGCGAATTCATGTTCTGCGGTAATCGCAGGGGAATGGGACATGGGGTGCATGGTGCATTCACTCGCTATGCCGTAGCCAGACCGGATCAGTTGTATCAGGTACCGGAAGGGGTGAGTATGGAAGCTGCTGCCTTAGTCGAACCTTTAGCGGCAGCTGTCCACGCCGTTTGTGATATTGCTCGGTTTAAATTAGGGGATGTAGCACTTGTTTCGGGCCCTGGTCCTATCGGCTTGTTAGTGGTAAAACTTCTAGCCGCGCAGGGGATTCAGACGCTGGTCGTCGGAACCCAAGAAGACACCTTAAGACTGAAACAAGCAAAGGCCTATGGAGCAGCTCGGGTAGTTGCGCTAGGGCAAGAGGACCTTGGTGAAGTTATTGATGAGATCACCAAAGGACGGGGTGTGGATATAGCTTTTGAAGTAGCGGGCGCGGAAGGGTCGGTTCGTAATTGTCTTGACGCTTTGCGCCCTTTGGGGCACTATGTGCAGGTAGGACATTTTGGAAAGGATCTAAATGTACCTTGGGATCATATTGCCTTTCGCCAATTGGAAATCTCGGGTTCCGTTGGGTACACCCGAGCTACCTGGAATCAAACGATGAATATTTTGCAACAGGGAAAACTGAAAGTGGAGGATACTATTACCCATAGACTACCGCTACAGGCGTGGAAGGAAGGTTTTGACCTAATGGAACAGAAGCAAGCCATCAAAATATTGCTACAACCATGAATGCTACCTATTTTACTGGAAAGGTGGGCTTAGTGACAGGTGCTGGATCAGGTATCGGATTGGCCATTGCGCAAGGATTGGCTGCTCAGGGAACTAAGGTGGTCCTCAATGATATTTCCAGGGAAAAGGCGGAATCAGCAGTAGCAGATATTCGGAGAACCGGAGGGACTTGTACGGCTTTCGTAGGAGATGCCGCTGATTATGAGACGATCCAGGCCTTGATTGCTCATGCGGTACAAACTTATGGCCGTCTAGACTACTGTATTGCTAATGCTGGCGTGACCTGTTTTGGGGATTTCTTCTCCTACAAACCCGAAGCGTTTAAGACCTTGATGGACCTGAATGTAGCTGGTACCTTTTTTCTCTGTCAAGCTGCCGCAAACTGTATGCGGGAGCACGGGATAAAAGGGAAATTGATATTGATGTCTTCAAACATTGGCGCACAAACGTATCCGCAATTGACTGCTTACAGCATGAGCAAGGCCGCCTTGCAAATGATGAGCCGCTCATTGGTCTTGGAACTCTCTCCTTATGGCATCACCATCAATGCGCTAGCACCGGGAGCCACCATCACCCCACGCACCCTGGAAGATGACCCCAACTATGAAGCGCATTGGCAAGATCTTATCCCCTTGGGCAAGGTGGCTGCTCCAGAAGAAATAGCAGAGGTAGGCTTATTCTTGCTATCTCCTGCTGCGGATCACATCACCGGACAAACCATCGTCATCGATGGAGGCTGGAGTCAAATAGGCCAATACCCTCCGTTACATACTTCCGCAAATTCCTTGTTGAAAAACTAATCCTTCCGACTATGAGATTTTTCTGTCTGCTGTTGCTGGTTTTTTGCTGTCAGGCTTTACCAGGGCAAGTATTTGAAGCACAAAACTGGACCTATGTCCCAATTGATAGTAGTAAGCAAAAATGGGGTGACTGGGCACAACCGGAGTGGTTGCGTTACTTTGGTCTTGATGCGGGTGATGTAGACCGTGATGGGCTACTGGATGTGATTTCTGGACGCTACATCTACCATAATCCAGGTGGAGATATGCTCGATGACTGGAAGAGAACTGCCTTGGATGACAATGTGGATGGGATATTCTATACCGATGTCGATAATGATGCTTTTGCCGATATCATTGCTATGGCCTTGCCTAATGTGTATTGGTACGAAGCGCTGGATAAACAAGGGAGAAGCTACCGAAAGACTTTGATCTCCTCGGTTCCCGCCACCAGTCACGTTAATAGCCAAGGTTTTGAAAAAGCCGATGTGATTCCTGGCGGGAAAGTAGAACTACTAATAGCCGGTAATGGAAATGTCTATGCTATTAGCATACCCGAAAAACTGAAGGAAGGGGAATTATGGCCTACGCATTTGATCGCAGGGAACACCTCAGATGAGGGAATTGGCTATGGAGATATTGATGGAGATGGAGATGTGGATCTAGTCTGTGGTCGTCGACCAGAAGGAGAGGACGAGCCTACTATTTTGGTTTGGTTTGAAAATCCTGGTCATACGGAGACTCCATGGCCTAGTTATGTAGTGGGCCATACCGAACACCCAATCGATCGAATAGAAATCGCCGATCTGAATGGCGACGAAGAGGCTGACATTGTCATGGCGGAGGAACGATATCCCGGTCTTGAGCCGGATGGCTCCCTATTCTGGTTTTCAGCGCGTGCCAATCTCAAAACGGAATGGGATAAGCATCTGATTGTTACCCAATATTCAAGTAATAATCTGGATGTAGCAGATATCGATGCGGATGGGGATATAGATCTGCTAACAGGGGAGCACAAGGGGAAAGTCTTGGAGTTACAAATATGGGAGAATGATGGGCAAGGCCAGTTCACTAAGCATGTGATTGATACGGGTAAGGAGAATCATCTGGGTACGCAGTGGATCGACCTGGATGCAGATGGTGATCTGGATATTATAGGAGCGGCCTGGGACGATTACAAGAGGCAACACGTTTGGATCAATCAACAGAGAAGCCCCATTTCCATTAGTGAGGTCACTTACGAGGGGGCTCCGCACTTTTTGATCAGTACCGAGAAAATTAACTACTACTATGATCGACAAGGTGGCGGCTTTTCGCGCATTATTGATCAGGACGGCAATGATTGGGTTTCCTTCAAAAAAGAGCCTTGGGGAGAATATCCTGCTTCAGCCGCTTCGGCTTTTAGAGGTCTACCCAACTTAGTTTGGCAGGGGGAAGATGACGGAGCCGGTCATCCAGGGCACCAAAAATGTAATTCCTGGCTGGACGGAAATCAGGTTGTCACGGAGAGCAAAAGTGGGAAATGGAAATGGCGTTGGAGTTTTGCTTCTGGATATGCGCATTTAGAGGTGATCAAAACAGATCCCGATCGGGGCTATTGGTTTTTGTATGAAGGTACGCCCGGAGGGAAGTACCAACCGGATCAGACCTATTTTGGAACAAATATCTCTAACCCTTCCCAGGCGCAGTACGATTACTTTAAGAATAATCTGTTAAAGCAAAACTTGAGATGGGCGTACTGTGGGGTTAATGGTCTGGATCGAGTGCTCTATATGATTCAGCTGAAAGCGGATCAACAAGAGGATATCATATCTACCCTTGGAAATAGTGAAAAAGGTATTGCCAGTTCAGATGGGATGACCGTTTGGGGTTTTGGCCGGAACGAAAAACCTGCCGCCTTACTGCAGACACCTCAGCAATTCGTTATCGGCTTCTATCCGAAGGAGGTAGATTCAGTGGAAAAACATCAGACATTTGCTAATTATATTGATCAGAAATTCTTGAAAACCAACTCAAAAATGAAGTAGTATGAACCAGCAACCTGTACCTTTTCGATTTCTCGCGGCCATGACCCTCGCTTTCTCTTTACTCGCCTCCTGTCAATCTACCCCCAAAGAAGAATCATCTCCCGCGGAGCCACCGAAGCCGCTGAGTTTTGAGACTAGTCAAATTGGAGATTCACTCGAATTTATTTGGGCACACCGCCCAGCGGATATAACAGGAGATGGGATAGCCGACCTCGTCTACATCAATAACAATGGTTACGGGGGAGGATTGTACTATTTGAAAGGACAAGTGACGGAGGGTATCTGGGAAAAAGTCCTCATTGCAGCTCAAGCTCCAGGCGGAGGTACTTTTGCCCAAGGGGACCTAGAATGCGCTGACATCGATTTTGATGGCGACCTGGATATTATTGCCGCTGAGCATACGGGGGAATGGGAAGACTCCCAGGCTAACTCCATCATCTACTGGTACGAAAATCCCAGTTGGACCGCACACAAGATTGGGGAAGCACCAAACTTCATTAAGGACGTCAATTTGGCGGATTTTAATAAGGACGGGAAAATGGATCTTGTAGCCATGACTTTTGAAACCAACACACTTACCATTTTCCAGCAGAACGAAAAATCAGCCTGGGAGGTCGTCCAGCATTTTGAAAATTACAAGAACTTACATGAAGGCATGGGAACAGGAGATGTCGATGGCGACGGCTGGACGGATATCGTGGCCAATGCACACATTTTCTACAATCCAAAAGGGGATCTCAATTCGGATTGGGGAGCGGAAAATCTGGATGCTAAGTGGAATACCCAGACTGGGGATTGGTCGCGCAATGGTACCAAATCCTTCTTACAAGACCTAGATGGTGACGGCAAAGCAGAGATCTTTATGAGTCATTCTGAAAGATCGGGCTATCCCCTCTCCTACTACCAGCGACAGGCTGATAATGCTTGGGTAGAGCATACCATTATGGACAGCATACCCGCTTGTCATACCCTCCAAGTTTTTGACTTTGATCTGGATGGAGATTTTGATGTATTGGCTGGCATTAACAAGTCCAGAGGAGAAGCGCTGGGAGCCACGAGTTTCGACGTATTTGTATTTAAAAGTTCTGAACAATACCAACGTTGGGAACCCCTTTTGGTGACGAATGAAGGCATTTACAACGGGCAAGCGGTGGACTTGGAGCAGGATGGGGACTACGATATTTTTCGTTACCAAACCCATGATGCTACTACCTACAATGTGCTAAAGAATCAAATTCGGCCCTAAAACACATCTATTTTCTTATTTTTATTTATTGTAATATGAAACAGCTACTTGCTAGCCTGTTCCTGCTACTGGGCTTCGTACCTGTAAGCTATGGACAGAGTAAATTAATCTTTGATACCGACCTGGGAGGCGATGTAGATGACCTGGGCGCCTTGGCTATGCTCCACCACTTTATCGACAAAGGAGAGTGTGAGCTACTCGGAATTATGTGTTGGTCTACAGAGCAATATGCCGTTTCTGCTATTGATGCTGTCAATCGATATTATGAGCATCCAGCTATTCCAATTGGTACGCGTAAAGGAGAAACGCATCACGAAGGATGGTGCTACAGCAAGCCGATCTGCGATCAATTTGAGTATCAATTAGATCATGCGGGAGCGCAGGACGCTACTATGCTCTATCGTAAAATTTTGGCCGAGGCCGAGAATAAGAGCGTCGTAATTGTCACGGTTGGCCCGCTAAAGAATATCGAGAATCTTTTAGATTCGAAAGGGGATGCGATTTCGTCATGGTCTGGAAAAAAGCTAATTAAGCGCAAGGTCAAAGAATTTGTTGTGATGGGGGGACAATTCCCTGCTGGCAAGGATGAGTGGAATTTCAATGGGGATATGCCAGGGGTGACACAGCGAGTAATACAGCAGTTGAAGGTTCCCATTACCTTTTTAGGGTTTGAGCTCGGCCAGGCCATTAAGACAGGGGAGGTTTTCAACCAGATCGATAAGCAGACGCCACTTTATGTGGGTTCCCTGCATTTCAGTAATCACGCCCCTTGGATGGAAGCGCAACGAACGGGGAATATCATTGACAATTCTACTTTTGACCAGACCGCTGTATTGTATGCTGTGCGAGGTGGAGTCGGTACCTATTGGGAGAGAGTGGAAGACGGAAAATGTGTACCGGATGAGAAAGGAGGGAATACCTGGGTAAACAGCAAGCGATCTAAGCACTCTTACTTGAAATTGATCAAAGATACTGAAGAAATGGCCCTACTGATAGAAGCCCTAATGCTGGGTGATTTTTGAAAAAACTCTCTTCAAAACATTGATCATGAAAGCATGTACAAAACGCTGCCTTATCCTTCTAATGCTATTGCCCATTTTTTCTATGGGCCAGGAAAAAGTTATTCTAGACACCGATCCTTCCTATGATCCAGACGATGTGGGTTGTATGGCGATGTTACACACTATGGCTTCCATAGGAGAATGTGAAATTTTAGCCATGATCAACTCGACAGAACATCAAGAATCTGCCCTGAGTATTAGCTCCATCAATCACTTCTATAACCGGCCTGCTATTCCTGTAGGTGATTATAAAGGATATGCTGAAAAGATCAATGCTCCCACCTTAACTTATGATCAACAAATTGCCAAGGAGTACCCTCGGGCGTTGGCCCAGTGGGAAGATGCTGCAGATGGTGTACAATTGTATCGTGAGGTACTAGCCAGCGCGGCCAATCGAAGTATCACCGTCGTCATCATCGGAACCATGCATAATTTCTACGGACTGCTGCAATCTGGCCCTGGTGATTATAGTACCCTCAGCGGAGTAGAATTGGTTCGGGCCAAAGTCAAGCAGGTGGTCACTATGGGTGGGAACTTCATAGATGGTAAAGGGTTAGATCGAACTAATTGGGGTGGAGCAGATGCCTTATGTGAGTATACCGATTGGTCTTGTCTAAATGAAGAACGAAACCGAATGTGTAGATATGTGATTGACAATTGTCCCGCGCCTTTTATGGCTTCCGGCTGGGAGGTAGGTTGTGGTGATTATCATGAGGCGAACTACGGTAACGTAATGACTGGACAGCGTCTCAAACAATTAGATGCCAAGCACATCGTTCGCCGGAGCTATGAATATCATTTTCAGCAGCGAGGCGGGGATGAGGATATCAGCCGCCATAGCAATGATCAATGTGCGCTGCATTACGCCATTCGCGGTGAGGGTGAAAATTATGTGGCTCAACGGGATGGGAAGATTACCCTAACTGAGGCTGGAGAGTGTACCTGGGAGACCACTCCTGATGGGAAGCAAGGCTATATCCAGAAGAAAAGAGATAAAAACTTAATAGCCAAAGAGATTGATGAACTCATGATGGGGGATGTACCTACATTAGATGATACCCCTCCAGCTGCTCCTCAGAACCTTGGTTTCCATAAGCGCCGCGGTAAAATTTTTCTGCATTGGGATCCTGCCTATGATGAAACGGAGGGCAGTTGGGTAGTAGCCTACCATATATACTATGGGAAGAAGCAGGTTGGTATTGCCTATGGAACCCAGTACCCCATTCCCAAGAAGTACAAGAAGCCGGAGAAGTTTGTCGTGAAATCTGTTAATGTGGCGGGCATGGAGAGTGAGTGATTCAAATAGCATCCAATAGCTGTGCGTAGTTTAAAACTACGCACAGCTATTGGATGCTATTTTCTGTCTAAAAAATTTTCCTAATTCTTGCGGGATAGGTATTTTGTAGGAAATAGAAAACTTCGCGCTCATGGAAATCCGTAAACCCACCTTGATTATTGCATCCATCATGCTTTTTGGATCGCTTTTGCTACTCGCCAGGCCATCAATTAGTGAGAAACCTGTGCTCCCACATATCACGGTACCTTACGACGCTTGGAAAGAAATCCAAGTGTCCTTGAACGACTTCCCACTGTACAATGAAGAGTTTGTAGTAGAGGTCAATTCAAAGGGAATCATTACAGCTGTGCATGCGGAACAAACGGCTATAGTCGATTTATTGTTGGATCGACAAACCATTCCGTACTTGAATGCAGCAGGAGAGCTGAAGCAGTACAATGCAAAACTAAGCTATCAGGATAGATATCTAATGGGGTTGCGTTCTTTTGAGCTGTCCGCTGAGGACTAATGCGGTACTTTGCTTAATCAATATTTTCCTGCCAGTGCAGATGCATACTATTCAGCTCTAAGGCACACAGTTGGCCATAGCCTGGCAGCCCTCTCCCGCTGGATCTAATCTTCAGTACGCAGCCATTATCCAGATTGATCTCACCGGCCTCAAAGCAATTGGCTACGCTATGCTCTATCACATCTCTTGTTACTGGTGTATGGCCATGTATCAGGATTTTACCTCCAATTTTGGACTGATCCACGGTAAAGCGTCGGATATACATCATGCTATCCACATCGCTGAAGGGATTTTCCAAGGTGAAATCTAAGCCTGCATGTACCAGAATGAAATCTTCTAGCTCATAGTACATGGGTAGTCCTTCAATAAACTTAATGTATTTCTCATCGATTCGATTGTAAGTGGCTAGTAAGTCTTTACTAGAGATTAGATCTCCCAAGCGATGAGTGTTGGAGGGTAAGGCATTGTACTCCAGGTCTCTGAGTAAAAAGTGCTCATGATTTCCTTTAAGCGGGAAAACCTGAAAATCTTCTGCTATCAGATTTATGATGAGATCGAGCACAGGCTTATTCCTGGGGCCTTTGTCAATGTAGTCACCCAATAGAAACAACTGATCTTGACGGTTAAGGTCTAGCTGATCAAAAAGCAGGACATGCAGGGTCTTGTAACAACCATGTATATCTCCGATGACGAATCTTCTACCTGTATTTGAGCGCGCGATTTTTCTACCTATTTACATTCACGATTTTCATACTTTATAAACGGAAGTCACCGCTTCTTGGCCGGTATAGTTTGGCCCAGCTGTACTATCCGCTCCCTGGTAGGAATAGGGTATTGTTAGTTGCCGAGGACCTTTGACGGTAAGCAAGTGATGACGACTGTCATATTCAATTCCTTCTCCTTGAAAATAGTTCCGTAGATGCCGTTTTGAATGGCTCACTCCTTTGAGCAATAAGTTTTCTAAATCTAAATGGGCCAGAAACAGACCTTCAGGTGCCAAATGGCGTAGATACTTGGCCAATATTCCCAACTTGTCTCCCAAATAATGAAGTCCGTGCACCATCGTGATTAAGTCAAATTGTCCAAGAATGGTCCAAGTTCGTAGACTGCTTTGTATCAGTGTTACATTTGGCGCAACGTCCTCTGGAATAGCGGAGAAATGGCCGACTAAGTCGATACCGATGCATTGAAAAGGAATATTATCTTGCTGTAAGGGAGTAGCGGCTTGGATCAAGGCATTCCCCTCACCACAACATAAGTCCAGCCACCGAATTTCTTGCCCTTCTGCCCTGCTTTTAAGAAATTGTATGGGATCAAGCCCTAAATCTTGAGCATAGCTATTCACTCCGATGGCCACTCGGGAGCGGTTCATTCTATTATTGGCGACGACAGCCGTCCACTCTAGTTCTTGATCGGATAGCAGTTTTTTGGACATAGGAAGGTGTAAGAAAAGTGGAGCGCAAATTCTGAAAAATTCGTTGACTAAAGATACGGAGATTTGCTTTAAATAGTTGTCCGTAGTTTCAAACTACGGACAACTATTTGATCTTCTCAATACCCTAGTTGAATCAGTATCATAGCGTACCTGTACTGAATCATCTGATATACTTCTGGAACACACCTAATAAAGTCAGTAGAATACCAAAAGGCATCAAAGCACTAAAGGCGAATAGTATTTCATAGTATAAGGGTAGGAAACCCATGGCTCCCCAGAGCATGCTACCTTGGAGGAAGAGAAGCAGTTCTGATAGTATGATTCCACAGATGAAGGTGATAATCCCGATATTAACCAGCGCTACTTTTCTATCCAGAATACCTCGTTTAAAGGCTAAAGAGAATAGAAAAGCACTGACTACACCCAACAAGACCAAATGGATGAAACCAATAACATAATTCCGAATGGTGTAGGCCAATTCAGCGACAGCAGGTACAGCGACAGCCGCCTGCACTACGATTTTTAATCCAAAAGATAATGCAGCCACCTTTAAAAGCAATCGTTCTAGTCCTTCGAAGCCATTCATGATAGAGGCCCACAAAGGTTGGAGGATTCGAGTGAGCAGCCATAGTGCAAGTAGTTGAATGAGTACGCCTACACTGTTGACAATGAAGATAACCAGTAGTGGTTGTGACCAGGCTACGGCCAAGGCATAGGTCAGAAAGCAGGAAATAACCAATAAATTGAAAAATGGCCGAGTTTTGGGCATTGGTATTTCAATCCCCATGTTTTCGAGTTGTTTAAACAGCAGGGCCAGGACGGCGAAGATGAACCAGCCATTGAATTGAAAATGCAAATAGAATTGGACAGACATATAGTAAAGAGCAGAACCCTTCATGCCCATCGCAATAATAGGGCCCATGCCCCATAGACCTACCGTAGACAATAACATAAATAGGAGTGCAAAACGTAGCAACCGACCAGCAAAGGATTTATCTTCCGACAAGTGTCGCCAAACCCTCCAGACAAAGTAGTAGGAACACAGGATGTGAAGGGTGGAAAAAGAGATGGAAATAGGGCCATATCCCTGAAAAGGAAAACTGAGGAGCATCCCTGCAACGCTCAGCTGTGTAAGCCAAAAGAGTCGATTAAATACCCTACTATTGTTAGCATCTAAGCGGATGAAATTAGGCACGATAAAGCAATAGAGTGCCAAATAGATCCATCCCAGCATGGCTACATGCGAGTGGGCATGTAGAACATATCGGAAATTTAATCCAGCAACTCCATTTACAAAGGCATACCTTAATATTGCACCGAGTGTAGTAGCCAACAATAGATTGATGAGGGCTACTGTGAACCATCGTTTAACCATAGCAAGAAATAGATTGGGAGAGGTCGTGTACGTACTGGACAATAATCTAGTTTTCGTACACGGCCTCGGCAAGGGAAGTGTATCGCTTAATTGCCTACTTCGAGGCCATCGTTGGCATACATGAATTCCAATACTGCTCTGGAATCATCAATAGTCAGGTTTTGATTAGGCATCCTGGTTAAACATTCTTCCAGCAGTTTTTGTGCCGTTGGATCCTCGGCGAGCATGACCTCGACATTGGTAATCATATTCATGATCCATTCTGGCTTTCTCTTAGAAGTAAGCCCGGCCCAGCCCGGCCCTACTACTCGCTTATCCGTTAATTTATGACAAGCAGCACATTTTAATTCATAGATACTTTTGCCTTCATCCACTAAGGCTGGCTTGAGTGGTTCATTGAGTTCGACAGATTTGACTTCTCCAATTCCTTTACCGTCATCGACTTTCGCGACGGGAGGAGGAGACTCAGAATCTTGGTCCGGAGAGGAAGTATTTCCGCTACAAGCATATAGGAATAGCAATGCGAATAGCAGTAGTCCGAATGTGTATTTCATGACAATTTCTGGTTGGTGACGAAATGCCTCTAGATGTTTCTGTTGAGAATTTTCTAAAGACTTAGTTTCTTAGAAATGATCTTTTTGGCCAATTGCCCTACAGTTTGCCCTTGAATCAGTTTCTCTAAACCACTCTTGTAAGAAAGTGCCTTAAAGTGGAGCGGGCATGGATTTTCAGATGAGCATACAGGCAGGCCTAAAACACAGGCAGACATAGCCCCTTTACCATCAATGCAATCGATGATCTGGCTCAGGGTTACTTGTAAATCTTGTTCTTGCAAGTAGAACCCCCCTCCTGCTCCCTTGCTAGAAGACACCAAACCGTGCCTTGCTAATTGCTGGAGTATTTTGGCGAGGAAGGGACTAGGTACATTCAAAGCCTCCGCGACCTCCTTAGCACCGGTCTTTTGCTCAGGTCGAGCATTGACTGCTAAGTATAGGACCGCACGAATGGCATATTGACAAGATTTTGAAAACATAGTTTCTTCTTCTTTAAGACAAGTATAAGTTATTTCTATTAATAAGACAAAAAAATCTTTTTATCTCTTTAATTTTTGATATTAATTAATTGATTTACAGGTATTTATTGATTTTGGTGTTTGTCTGTTTTTATGAATAATGACAAAAATCATTTTTCTATACTGCCATAGTGACTAGTTTTGAATCGGATAAAAAAGTCTTTTTTAGATGAAGCATTACAGGTGGTCTCTAATTGGATAAGCCAAGGAAGAAGGAATGAAATCCCTAACTCCTTGAAAATGAAAAAAACAAAGCGGTTGATCGAGCTTCAGGTAAGCAGATGACCGCTTTGATTTCAGAGCCAATACAAACAAATATCATTATGAAAAATCCTTCCAAGTTAGGCGGTATAGGAATGGTACTAATGGCCATTGTACTTGCCGTCGTATTGTATCACGGATGTACGACACCAACAACAACCAGTTCTGCACTAGCTGGAGATGAAGCTAGCGCGGTTTATGTGAAGCCGGGTGATTATGATGAGTTTTATGCTTTCATGTCTGGAGGTTTCAGTGGTCAGGTTAGTGTGTACGGCTTGCCTTCCGGTAGATTGTTGAAGGTCATACCCGTTTTCAGTCAAGATGCAGAGAAAGGGTACGGATACAATGAAGAAACTAAGCCTATGTTAGAAACCTCTTTTGGTTTTATTCCATGGGATGATGCTCACCATCCTGAGCTATCTCAAACCAATGGTGAGACAGATGGTCGCTGGCTGTTCATTAATGGTAATAATACACCTCGGGTGGCCAGAATAGACCTGACTACATTTGAGACTGCTGAGATTATCGAAATACCGAATTCAGGAGGTAACCACTCCTCTCCTTTTACCACCGAGAACACTGAATATGTGGTCGCTGGTACCCGGTTTGGGGTGCCCTTCCCGCAGCAAGATGTGCCCATTGATAGTTATGAAGAAAACTTCAAAGGGGCCTTGACTTTCATCAGTGTCGCCGAAGAGGGGGAGATGGACATTGCCTTCCAGGTATTGTTACCGGCATTTGACTATGACCTGGCGCACTCTGGGAAAGGGAAATCTCACGGATGGACTTTCTTTACTTCCTATAATACGGAACAAAAAAGTACCCTTCTAGAAGTGAGTGCCTCTCAAAATGACAAGGACTTCATTGCTGCCATCAATTGGAAAAAGGCAGAGGAGTACATCGCTCAAGGCAAATTCCAAGAAGTTCCAGCTTCTTATGCACATAATGTGTATGACGAGAAGTCACATATTGCCAAGACGACGATGAATGAAACAGTGAAGGTCTTAATTCCCGAAGAATGCCCAGGCTTGGTTTATTTCTTGCCAACCCCCAAATCTCCTCACGGAGTGGATGTAGATCCCAGCGGAGAGTATATAGTGGGTAACGGTAAACTTTCAGCCGACCTTACGGTACATTCTTTCACAAAAGTGTTGGAAGCCATAGAGAAAGAGGCTTTCGAAACTACGATTTCTGGCATTCCGGTGTTGAGGTATGAAGATATTGTAGCTGGTGTAGTAGAGAAGGCAGGCTTAGGGCCATTGCACACCGAATTTGATGGACAAGGCAATGCGTATACCACTTTCTTTATTTCATCCGAAGTTGTCAAATGGAAGATTGGTTCTTGGGAAGTGGTAGATCGCGCACCTTGTTATTACTCCGTCGGGCACTTGATGATCCCTGGTGGGGATTCCAAGAAGCCAGATGGTAAATACTTGGTCGCGTTGAATAAAATCACCAAGGATCGATACCTGCCAACTGGTCCGGAATTGAATCATTCCGCTCAATTGTACGACATTTCAGGCAATAAGATGAAGCTACTCCTGGATTTCCCTACTGTGGGAGAACCTCACTATGCCCAAGGGATTCCTGCTTCTAAGATTATATCCAAGTCGAAGAAGTTCTACCCTATCGAAGAAAACTCGCATCCTTACGCTGCTAAGGGTGAAAAAGATGCTAGAGTAGAACGGGAAGGAGACGAAGTTCACGTCTATATGACCATGATCCGAAGTCACTTTGCTCCGGATAATATTGAGGGAATCAAGGTTGGAGATAAAGTTTATTTCCACCTGACGAACCTGGAACAAGATTGGGATACCCCGCACGGATTCTCCGTCATGGGTGCTCGAAATGCTGAATTGCTAGTGATGCCAGGACAAACGGAAACCCTGTACTGGGAACCACAGAGAGAAGGTGTATTTCCTTTCTATTGCACCGACTTTTGTTCCGCATTGCACCAGGAAATGCAGGGCTACATACGCGTTTCTCCCCAGGGAGCAAACACAGAATTGAAATGGAAATTGGGCGAGGATGAAGTCCAATAAAGAAGAAGCATATCCTATTTGACTAACCTCATTCGAACAGGGCGGGGCTTCGGCCTCGCCCCTCCTAAGTTATCAAGATGAAACAGTTGCCAAGACTACTGATGATCCTAGCGATCATCTGCCTGGGGACCTTATTCCTGTTCCCAATGTGGAAAATCCAATTGTTTGCACCGCAATATCCAGATGGAGTAGAAATGCATATTTGGATTAATAAGATTGGAGGGGAGAATCCAGCTACTCTACAGAATATCAATATTCTGAACCATTATGTAGGGATGAAGTATATCGAACCGGAGTCCATACCAGAATTGAAGTATTTCCAATATGTTATCATCGGTGTAATGGCTCTCGGCCTGCTAATGAGCATTGTTGATCGACCTTGGGGCTACCTAAGTTGGCTGCTACTTTTTGTTGTGCTTTGCGCCTTAGGCCTGTATGACTTCTACCTCTGGGAATATGATTATGGACATAATTTGAGCGATGATGCGCCGATTAAAATTCCTGGGGCTTCCTTTCAGCCTCCTCTGATCGGCAGCAAGATGATCCTCAATTTTCAGGCCGTTTCACTCCCTCATATCAGTGGATATTTTGTCGGTCTATCGATTGTACTAGGATTTCTTGCTTGGCGCCTAAAACTTAAAAAAACTAGCCATGTATAGCAGAATTATATTCATATCCTTCTTGGTTTTACCCTTCCTTGGTTGCTCTCCTAGCCCGAAGGCTATCGAGTATGGCACGGACTTTTGCGACTACTGCCGTATGACCATCGTTGACCAACAACATGCTGCCGAGCTAGTGACCCAGAAAGGGAAGGTCTATACTTTTGATGCCATTGAATGTATGATCCAGTACAAGCAAGACAATGCGGATACACCTTTTGCCCTGGAATTGGTTAATGACTATTTAGAACCAGGGGCTTTATTGGATGCCGCTCAATGCAGTTACTTGGTCAGCCCTGCGATTCCTAGCCCAATGGGAGCCAACCTTTCTGCTTTTGCAGATCAGAAGATAGGCCTAAGGATGCATAGAGAACATGGAGGGAAATTACATTCCTGGCAGTCCATTCAATCTCAAATAGGGAGTCATTAAGAAAGAGCTTATGAAAAGTTTATCCATTCTATTAGGGTGTATGGTCGTAAGTCTCAGCTTGCTAGGCAGTTCCTTCAGGGTCTGTGACGCTTGTGCTTTCCAAGATATTCAGCAAGCTATTGAAGCAGCGAATCCTGGAGATGAAGTACGAATTCTGCCAGGAGAATATGCGATTTCTACCCTCTTGATAGACAAAAAGCTTCGATTAGTTGGAGAAGGCATGCCCATTCTTCGGGGAAATCGGCAAGATGAATTATTGATCATTACTGCAGATAGTGTGGAGATAAGCGGGCTGGAGTTCCGAGATGCCGGCAAAAGTAACCTCAAGGATTTGGCGGCTGTTAGAGTAAAAGGAGCACAGTACTTTACGATCAATGGCAACCGAATTATGGATGCCTACTTCGGGATCTACATAGAGAAGGGTAAGAAGGGTTGGATTACCAACAATGTCTTGATTGGCTTGGCTAAGGATGAGATGTCGGCTGGCAACGCTATTCATGCCTGGGATGCTAAGCAACTGCAAATTATAGGGAACGAAGTCAGGGGCTATAGAGACGGTATTTACCTTGAGTTCGTGAATGAGAGTGAGATCCGAGACAATCTAAGCTTGAACAATATCAGATATGGCTTGCATTTCATGTTCTCCAATGATGATAGCTACACTTGCAACCTCTTTCGTAACAATGGCGCGGGCGTAGCGGTCATGTTCAGTAAACGAATTGAGATGCGTCACAATCGTTTTGAACACAATTGGGGAAGATCCTCTTATGGCTTATTGCTAAAGGAGATCTATGATGCTGAAATCTGGGACAACTACTTCGAAAAAAACACCATTGGCATATTGCTGGAAGGATCAACACGATTGACTTATCAGTTCAATGAATTTCGAGCCAATGGCTGGGCAGTACAGATGAGCGGGGGCTGCTTGGATAACCACTTCTCTTTCAATGACTTTCTCTATAATTCGAATGACCTGGTGATCAATGGCCGGGTAAACAATAACAGTTTCGATAACAATCATTGGTCCAGCTATACAGGCTATGACCTCGATAAGGATGGAGCAGGAGATGTTGCCTACCGCCCGGTAAAATTATACAGCTATATCCAGGGTCAAGTACCAGAGTCCATTATTCTAATGAGGAGCTTTTTCATAGACCTACTAAATTTTTCTGAGAAAGTTAGTCCTGTATTCACACCTGAAAACGTCCTTGATCATCGGCCGCTATTAAATCGAGTATTATGATTCGGATTCAAAATATGAGTAAGTCCTTTGGCAAGCAAAACGTTTTGAGAGGCATCAATCTAGAGCTAAATCATCCGGGAAAAATCACGGCGATCCTAGGCCCTAATGGGTCTGGTAAAACCACCTTGATCAAAAGCCTACTGGGAATCGTACTTCCTGATCAGGGAATGATCGAGTTATTCGGGAAGAATGTCCAAAACAATTACACCTACCGATCCCAGATAGGCTATCTCCCACAAATAGCTCGGTTCCCTGAGAATCTGAGTGTGGCAGAATTGATCGAGTTAATCAAAGATATTCGTGGACCAGGGGCGAATGAAGAAAAATTAATACAACGATTTGGATTAAATCCCTTCTTGGATAAACGATTAAGTCATCTTTCGGGAGGTACCAAACAGAAAGTAAACCTCAGCTTGGCTTTCATGTATGACACTCCCCTATTGATGTTGGACGAACCTAGCTCCGGTTTGGACCCCTTAGCCATGCAGCGACTTCGACAGTTACTGGATGAACAAAAACAAAAGGGTAAAATGATTCTGGTGACGACACATATTATGAGTCTGGTAGAAGAAATAGCGGACGAGATTATTTTCCTCTTAGATGGGCACATTCATTTTCAAGGTACAAAGGAAGCACTAAAGGATCGTTACCAGGAATCCAATGTAGAAAGGGCTATTGCTAAGATACTAGAGACACCGAAGGCTCGGGATGTAAATAGCATCAACTCATCCGCTCATTTAACAGCCTAAAACTCAGAATCATGATCAAAATATTCACCTATACCTTATACGATCTGCTCAGAAGTCGATGGAGTTTTCTCTACTTCGGTTTCTTTCTGATGTTTTCTGGAGCCTTGCTGCTGATCAGTGGAGATTTGTCTAAAGTGATTATCAGTTCTATGAATGTGGTACTGATCTTGTGCCCCCTGATTGCCACCCTATTTGGCACCATGTACTACTATAATTCCCGGGAATTTATTTTACTGTTACTCGCCCAACCCGTCAAGCGGCAGCAGATCTTTCTAGGCTTATATTTAGGAGTAGCCTTATCACTATCCTTAAGCCTTGTTTTAGGCCTGGGTCTACCCTTTCTTTTTTATGGTATAACCGTTTCGGGGGAGATCTGGAATTTTCTTAGTTTGATTTTTAACGGGTGCATACTCTCCTTCATTTTTTCTGGTTTGGCCATTCTGATCGCACTTCGGTACGAAAACAAAATCAAGGGGTTTGGACTGGCCATATTGATGTGGCTGTTTTTTGCCGTCATTTATGATGGACTTTTCCTATTGCTACTAATGGCTTTTCAGGATTATCCCTTAGAACAAACGGCGCTGGCCCTGTCCCTTTTTAATCCTATCGACTTATCACGAATCCTGATTCTACTCCAACTTGACATCTCTGCTCTGATGGGGTACACAGGTGCCGTCTTTGAGCGATTTCTAGGGACCAGCATTGGAATGTTATCTGCTGGCTTGACACTGGGCCTTTGGATTATTGTGCCTGCCTGGTGTATTAGACGGCTTTCTCTTCGAAAAGATTTCTAAGAAATAAAAAATACAACATGCGACAATTATTCATCACCTTAAGCTTGCTTGGGTTTGCCCTTGCCGTTTCCGCACAGTCGGATACTGTACGAGGTCAAGTCCTGGACGCCAACTCAAAGCAAGGTATCCCGTTTGTACTAGTGCAGGCGGACCAAGCTTTCTTTTACACAGATGAAGTGGGTTTCTTCAGTATTCCCCGATCCCTATTGTCTACAGAGTCGAAGATAGACCTTAGTCAGATCGGTTATGAATCGGGGCAGTTCAGTTTAACTAGTGATAGCAAGGATGCGATCTATTTTTCGTTGAAAGCGAAAAAGGTGCTGCTGGAAGAAGTGCTTGTGCAGGGGGAACGCAAATACGTACAACCTCAATCCAATTTATTGATGGACCAGGCTAAAACAAGTACGCAAGCCATCGATGTGGCGGATTTATTTGCTGACCAGCCAGGTTTCGGTGTCATCAAAAAAGGGGCTTTTGCCATGGATCCGGTTCTTCGTGGATTCAAATATGAACAGCTCAACCTCATATATGATGGAGGAATACAAACTGTGCATGCATGCCCGGGAAGAATGGACCCCGGCACCACCCATATTAATCCTCAAGATGTACAGAAAGTAGAAATTATTAGAGGTCCTTTCAGCGTTCGTTACGGTCCATCATTGGGAGGGACGATCAATATTGTAACTGACCCTGCTGCTCACCAACGTTCGCCAGGTTTTGGCGGAAATTTTTCTGGCGGTTTTGAAACCAACGGAGAAGCTAAAACTAGTAAACTGAGCCTATATGGGGCAAATAAGAAGATTGACTTGAATGTAAATGGAGGATGGAAAGACTACGGCAATTATCGAAGTGGCTCAGGGATGGACATACCTTCGGCCTTCACCAATTATGACTACAGTACTAAGCTGGGTTTCAACCCGGATACAGATCAGCGCCTTCAGTTTAATTGGCGCCAATCTTTTGGCAGGGATATTAGGCACGCTGGATTAGCCATGGACTCAGAATTGGATAATAGCACCTTCTATGCCTTGGACTATCAATGGAAAAATATCAGTCCTCGATTAACTATGCTTCAGTTGAAGTCCTATGGTACGCAGGTGGAACACGTTATGACAAACCATTTACGACCGAATTTCATGATGGTTGATGCCATGGCTGAGGTCGAGGCAGAAACCTATGGCGGGAAGGCCGAATTGACCTGGATGGTCGACAAGAAATCGGTCGCCTATGCAGGTACCGATTTTCGCTACATCGGGAGAGATGGAGAACGAATCCGCTTAATGAAAAGGAATATGATGACGGGTGAAGAATTGACGACCCCCATGCGGATGGTCGATGAGATCTGGCAACAGTCTAGCATCTATGACGCAGGTTTTTTTATGGACCTTCGACATTCTTATTCTCCCCAATGGACTTTTACTTTAGGTACTCGTCTTGATCATGTCTGGTCCGATTCTAAATCACCGGCAGTGGACTTCCTCGCACTATATCCAGATGCAAAGGCTGACAGAGAATGGAATTTTGGTGTTAATACTACCATTAACTATAGTAGCAAGGCAGATTGGCAATGGCAGTTGGCAATAGGACAAGGTGTAAGAACACCTAATATGATCGAGCGTTACATTAATCATTTCACCGTAGGCCAAGATGCTTATGAATACGTGGGTAACCCTCTCCTTCGACCGGAAGTGAATAGACAAATCGAACTATCGTTGCAGAAAAAAGCGGGACCCTTCAATCTGAATACCAGCTTCTTTTATGCCAGAATCAAGAATTTCATTACAGCAGCAGTGGACACAACGCTTGATCGCAAATTCATGGGGTCACTGGCACATGCTCGCCGTTTTGTAAATGTCGATGAAGCAGAGAAATATGGTTTTGAGTTGACGGCAAGTTGGGCCATCACTGAGGCCTGGGAAGCCAATCTGGGCATCGCTTATACGCAAGCACAAAACCTCGAATGGGAAGAGCCACTACCAGAGATTCCACCCTTCATAGCCACAGCAGGAATTCGTTATGAACAAGAACGATGGTGGACTGATCTTCGAGCCCGTTTTGTTGATCAACAAAATCGAATTTCAAGCCGTTTTAACGAAGGTGAAACAGCTGGGTTTAGTGTCTTCGATTTTCGGGCAGGCGCAACTATTACGGAGACTTTATCTTTTGGCATGTCTGTGCAAAACCTGTTTGACCGAAACTATCGTGAACATTTGAATCGATTCTATCGCAACGGAGACCTCAATGGAGCGATCTATGATCCGGGCCGGAACATTACGTTCTTCGTGAAGTATGATTTTTAGTGGATGATGTATATAAATAGCTACTCGATTTCTAATTGATCAAGTAGCTATTTATACATACTTCAGATAGGAGGCAAAATACCAGTCTGAATAAAGACTACGCTTTAATAGGGTAACATCATTTTAAATCCCTTTCTCCAACAACTATAGTATTACTAGCCATTGTGCGGCAATTCGCTGATGATCAATTCCTGTTTTCTAGCGTGCAAAGCTTGTATTTTATCCTTTACCATCCGGTCCTTTTCATCCACCGCTTGCGCCAGTTTTTGAATTTCGTCCCGCAGCGACTCTATCATATTGATTACGGAGGAAATCCGGCTTCTGATGATCCAATCATTAATTAGATAATTGTGATATACCTCAACAAAGCTTTCAAACTTGCTAGCGCGACTGATCAGGGAAATCTTCTGATGTAGATAAATGTCCTCAACTTCTGTTTCAAATTTCCGGAGCCATATTTTCAGTAGATAAAACTCCTCAGTAGCTCGGTCAATGGCTGATTTCTCCTCGGTGTAGTCAGGAGATCGAAATTTGGGATACCACTCCCGAAGCTCCTCCGCATAATTCAAGAGTTCAAGCACATACTGTACTTTATTTGTACATTCCTTACCAACTTTCTGTGCCTCTTTGATCTCTTGGGCGAGACGAGTGGCTTCATCCAATTCAGAAAAGAAAGTGCTCCACTCCTCTTTTTTTTGGTGGTCTTCTAATCGACCTTCCCTTTCCTTAATGAGTTTTTCGATGCGCTTCTGCTTGTGGGGCAGCATTTTGATTTTGTCAACAAGTATCTTCTCTTCGAACTGCAACAATTCATAAGATTTGTAGGCTTCTTTTAGGCCTAAGACAGCTTCTAGGTACTGTTGTCTTTCCAAATCTTGATTGTCTTTCTTATCCCCAATGAATTTATTGAATAGTCCTTTGACTGAGAAGGCATCAAGGCGTTCAATGCCTCTATAGTCTTCTTCAACCGCATTCTCCCAAAATGCAATATTCTCTTCTTCCTTTTGGATTTGCTGCTTTATGCTGGCCAAGTACTTTTCAGCCTGCAATAGGGTTTGATATTCTTCTAGTAGTATTTGAAGCTCTTCTTCCGGGGTTTTCATGAAATGTGTGAAACTTAGTTGATCTTGAATAATAAGGTCGGGAAATTAGAGGGAAAGCTCAAGTTTTTCCTGCCAAGATCAACTATGGGGCGACGGAAGTGCAGGCCGAAGCCTGAATATTCGAACTACCTAATGGATAGTCTTCCCCGCCTTCAATTTCTGGATCATCTCATTCAAGGCTCCGCTATCTTGCCCTTCGGGCAAAAATCCCTTCGCTGTCTCTAACATTTCTCTAGCCTTGACCAAATCTCCTTTCATGGAATGAGCTTTAGCCAAGCCCTGGTATGCTGGAAATTCGTTTCCCTGATGCTTGTCCAATAACTCTTGATAAGCTTGGATGGCGATCTCTGGATAGCCCTCGCCCAGGCCTAGCATTTGTCCACCGTAGAAATTCAGAATTCCCGCACTCGGTGGAGATATTTCATAGGCTTCGGCAATGTTTTTAAGCGCTTCCTCCTGCTTCCCCTGTAATAATTGGAAATTAGCTAGAGTGGTTAGCGTTTGGAAGATACGATAGTTACCCATTTGCGGGTTGATGACTTGATTCATCCATTGCTCTCCTTGTTCAGGATGGGTTTCTGACATCAGTAAGTAGGTGCTGGCTGCGATATGCCAAGCTGGGAAGTTCGTGACGGCCGTGGCCGTTAGTTGTTCCGCCTGAAGCGCCTGAAATGTAATCTCATTGGTGTTGACTGCAATCGAAATAGGGATACGTTTCTTCTCCCAGGAAAGATATAGCGTGGCGGCTTCCGTAGTGACTTCTTCGAAATGAAAAGTCAGCATTTCATGGAAAACCGGGGCCTCTTCCATGCGGGTAGATATTTTATATACCACATCTGTTTCTTCTTTAAAATAAAAGGTACCCCAGTAATCCGGGGTATTTAACAAAAGCAGATCGACCTTGCCATCTTCAAAAATGGCAAAGCTCACGCCATACTTGCCAGCTTTTACCTGAGTCCCTCCTACAGTGATATCATGAGGAAAGTCTAAATGAGTCATTTTGTTCGCTCCACCGCGCCAAGGGGCCTTACCATTGACAGAAAACGACCCGTAGCCATACGGAACCAAGCCTCCCCAGACTTTTCGTCCTTTTACACTTGGCCTCGAATACTCGATGTATACATCGGTAATACCAATGCGCTGCATCACAGAAGCTAACGGGCTAGCTTGTGGAATCGTTTGTGCATGTGCCAGTAAAGCAGTGTTAGCAGTGATGACAAGAATTAATAATCTTCTAAGCATGTACGTCATTTTGCTTGTTTTAATAGTCAGGAATGTGGGACAAGATGGAGGAAAGTGTGGAGCTAATCGTTACGTATCATAGGATGTAATCTTTTTCTTTTGTTTTTCCTTGAATTCAGGGAAGGTTTCCCCTGTCACTTCCTTGAAGGCCCGGTAGAAACTGACCGTATTCTGAAATCCAGATGAAAAGATCATGTCCTTCACTCTCGGAATTTTGCCATTTGTGTTTTCCTCCCAATAGCCTAAGGCATGATCGATTCTGGCCGTCTTAACCCATTTGCTAAAAGTCATCCCATGAATTCGATTGACTAGTTGAGAGGCTTGATTCTTGGATAGGGAAAGTTGTGTGGCTAGGTGTTCAAGTTGAAAATCATCAGAGAGATAGGGTTTTTGCCCCCAGTAATGGGCGAGTCGTTCAGCATATTCTGAAAGACTTGCCGCTGGGATTAAATCCCTTTCGTATTTGCGCTCGTTCTTCAGGGGTTTAAGGTTTCTGAGCAGTTCGGGACGGAAGAGGATGAGGTAACCGAATCCTTGCAGTAACAGAGATAAACTTAAGTTGAGATAGATATAGGGCAGGAAATCTATAGACTGTCGTTTAAGATGTAATAATTCGTATGTGATTCCAACCACTAAGTACATCGAAAGTAGAACTAAAATGACTTGAAGCGCTTGCCGTCTTTTCGCAAATATCTGAATGGCCATTGAGGTCCGTTGTTCGGAGACCTGAAATGAATATAGATGCCGGAAAGCCATGACTATCCAAACCAGGGTATAGAGTTGATAGGTGATCGGATAAATGAGTAGACCCAAGATAATGCGGTAAAAAAGAGGCAGCTTTTCACTGCTCTCCATCAAATCGATGGCTGCATAATTGATGAAAAAGAAGGGCAGGAAAACTAGATATAGGCCAATTAATATCCTTTGAGTGGTTTGGAAAGGTTTATCGGTAGTAGAGTCAGATAGGTTCCTTCTTGTGAACTGCAGTAGTAGTGGGCCCAGAGTATAGAGCAAGGGATAGGTCCATAAAGACATCCAAACCGGCCAAACATCCTTTACCACACCGTAGAATTCGATTAGATAAACACCAAATAGAATCAGAATTAGTGATAAAGCTTGGTTGCCCCTGTTGCCGTTCCTAATGCGAGCAATAATAATTCCCAGAATAAAGCAGTGAATGGCGGTGAATAGGATAAAAGAGTTTAATTCCTCGGTTCCAAACATGATAGGCGGATTTTCAGATGGAGTGAAACACTGTTTACTTCAACCACTGTTGACGAAGCTCGAGTTGTTGCGGCGTCGGATTTTTCAAGGTTTTGACCTGGCCGTCTTGGAGCGAAAAGCCGGCTTTTTCCAGAGATACCTCTAAAGGCAATGGCTTGCTGCCTATCACATATTGTTGGAAGAAAGGACCTAGCTCAGCAAAGCCAGTGAGCTTGATGATCTCATCGAACAAGTCTTCATCTTCGAAAGGGCGATCTGGGCCATATTTTTGAATCAATTGTTCTACAAGATTTTGCACTCCAAACTCCCCCTTGGACAGTTCTCGAAGTCTTATATCTAGACAAAGGTTGAGGAGGGCTCCCTTTAGGTAAACATTATAATATTGATCCTGCTTCTCCATTGGTGCTTTGCTTAGGGCGGTAAGGGATAAACTAGGATCAAAGGATTCCATCTCCTTTATTTTGCGTTCTATCACTTTGCAAAAGGCCTCTTGGGATTGCACCCCAGTCTTGATGGGCATATGGATTGTAAAGTACTCTGTCATCCCTTCATAAAGCCAAAGATGTTGAGAGAATGTAGGCGCGTTGTAATCGTAGTCTTCAATTTCATGAGAGTGTAGTCCCAAGGGCATCAGAATGTGGAAGAATTCGTGGCTAGCAATACTGTATACGGTCTCCTTGATTACTTGCCGGTCTAGGGGCATATATAGCAAGATCAGTGTGGAGTTGGAATGTTCCAGGCCATCTCCCATATAGAAGTCTTGACCTGGATCACTATGATGATAAATGAGAAAGGTATACTTGTCTACCGGTAATTTATCTCCTAAGTACTTGGTTTGATTGACTAGTAAAGGCTCAATAAAGGCTGCGATCTCCTCGGCAATTTTTTCACCACTGGTAGAAAAGCAGGCTACCTCTACTTCAATATTTGGCAATCGAATTAAGCTTGTATCTGGCTGAGCATAAAGGATGGGCTGATCTAGCAGATCATGGTAACTGGGGGCACGGAAGGAATCTTGCCTGGTGGACCCTCCGGCTTTTTCTAAACTACTGGCCCCATATAGAGAAGCAGGCTTTTCGAAAACTACTTCTACAGGCTCTTGCGTATATCCTCGGAAATAGCCAAAAAGGCAATTGCTATTCAGTACGAATGTGCTATCTCTAAAGGAACAGGCTGAAGAACGGTAAAACCCTTTCGTGTTATTTCGGCCAAATTCCTCCCAGCTATCATCAATTTGGTAGGTAATCTGCTTCAGCTCATAAGCCTGGCCAATCGACCAACAATTGGTATCTAATTGTTGAACACGTAGCGGATTGCCTTTTTTATCTCTAGCGCTTAGGTTGGATACATATTGCCCAAAATCCATGGCGCCGTAAATGCCCGGCACAATCTTCGGTAAACAAAAGGTGAGTTGCTCAGGAACCAGTCCTTCAATATCTAGCACTATCGTAAGTTTATCTTCATCCAAGGCAGTTAGATCTACCCTATAATGGTAGCGGAGGGCTTCTTGATCGTTGTTTAATATGGGCTGACTGGTGTGGCAACTACTGAGCAGGAGGACGAGTAGCATGAGCTGGGTGAAGGTGCTAAATTTCATAACAAGTTTTTTATCCAAGTAGCTAGCATCTGCCCTTCTACTTCCGCAAGGCAGATTTCAACTGCTGCTATTTCCGTTAAATTCCGTTTATGAACAAAAACTTTAGAAGAACCTGTACAAATGCTAGATTTTCTGACTGAAAGTAATCTGGTTCCCGTCTGAATCTTCGATGGTAAAGTCGCGATTACCCCACGGACGATTTCCCAATGGGTAGATGACTTTGACGTCAGCTATTGCGATTTCTTGGTATAGTTCATCCACCCGTTCCACAATGATTTGGCAAGCGGGGGCTTGTTCCATAGCAGAAAGATGAAGTTGAACTTCTCCCCTACCCATCACAGCATGCATATCTTCTCGTTGATAGACCAGATGAAAGCCTATTGCCATATAGAAGCTGACGGCATCTGAAATCGAGTTTACTTGCAACAGTGGTTGAATCTGTAAGAATTGGGACATGGTAGATGAAATTTTAAAAGGAGCGTGAAGAGTTTCAGGTAAAACTCCTACTGCTGAGCTCTAAGTTCTTCAATCAGGTCGGCCTTGATCCAGTACACATCTTGATCCTCTTTGAGAGGCCGATCAAATAGGATGAATCTCTGATCGGGTGTGACCTTAGCCGCTACATCGTAAGCTGAGGAGTTGATCTTCGGGCCCATATTTACAGGAATGCCCCAAGCTCCCTCAGCCTTAAAAGAAATATAATGATCGACAGCCCCGAAGCCACCAGTGCGATCGGATGCAAATATCATATAACTTTCGTCCGGAGCGATGAATGGGTCCCATTCTTCAAATTCGGTATTCAACGGACTAAGGTTACTAATTTCTCCATTTGTCGGATTAAAGCTGTAGATATCGCTTTTACCGTAGTTTTCTGGCTTATCAAGGTAGGCTCCGAAGTAGACCAGGCCGTCCCTGGTAACCGATGGAAACCAAAGTCCCTTGTCCGTTTCAACGGGAATATCTAACATCTTAGGTTCGCCCCAAGCTTGTCCTTGGCGCTCCACTTGCCAAATTCTACCATTCCATTGCTTACCAGTGGAACGATTGGACACAAAATACACGGACTTCCCGTCTTGCGAAAAGAAGGGCTCATAGTTCTCTCCCTGATCCGAAAAGGATACTCGTTTTGCAGTGGACCACTGGCCTTTTTGGAATCTTCTCTGGTATATCTGAGGACCACTGATGTTGTCGACACTAATGTACAGTAGTAATTGACCATCTGGAGACAATACGACATTCCCCTCTCTAATCCCTAGGGTTGATATCTCCCCTTTAGCGAAGGTAGTGGCTGTTTCTGGGGCGGGGCCTGGGTCCAGGTAGGATAATGGGGATTTGGTATTGCAGGCAAAAAGTAGCACTAGGCTAAGAAATAACATAATTTCCTTCGGATTCATAAATAAGATTTTACGGGCAGGTGAACTTGCCACTAGAGATAAAATAATTCAGTGGACGCATTTTGGTCCAGCTGTTTATGAATCGAATGGGAAATCAGAATTGCCTTTGGGGTATAAAGGCTTTGTAATGGGAATATTCAAAATTCTTTTCTGCAACTAAGTTAGGGAATATTCGGGCAGGCTCCAAGGGGGCTGGGCTCCAATTAACTGGCGATCACATCTGAATGTAGAACTTCTAGAATTCTTTTGCTCCAAATTCACTCTTTGGCAAGTCAATTTTTTTAGAGATGGCATTGAGTTGATAAGAAAGGGTGAATTGCAGTATGTCGACTTCGTACACATAGTTGGTAGTGGTATAGAAATTGCTCCTTTCGGTAGTGATACGCTGCTCATTAGCAGCCCATAGCCCCATATCGACATTTAGCCACTGGATGGCAAGTGCAAGCTTCTTTTCCCAGAAAGTTTGTCTTAGGGTAAGAGAAGGATTATAGAACTCTGAATCTCGTCCCTGCGCAGTGACTCTCTCGGATAAGTAGTTGAATGCAAGTTGCGTGGAGAGTGTAGGCGTGAGGTTGAAACTTGTGTTGGCGTTGACAGAGAAGATCGTGTTCGAGGTGTTGATTTGATCGCCAAATAGATTTCCCTCAATCTGATAGTTAAATACATTTGCGCCTAGGTATACTTGCCATTTTGCAGCGGGGTAAAAGGTGCTGCCAAACTCCAGCCCCAGGGCATTGGCATTGCCTGCATTGGTGTAAATGCGATTTAGAATCGTATCATTGTAGACCGTGTTGACACGGTTGATAACATTCTCAATATTTCTATAATAGGCTGTGGCGAACACAGAGTGGTCTCCCCAGTTTTGCACTAGCCCAATCTCTATTAGATCGATGTATTCCGGCAATAACTCCGCATCCCCCTGCTCTAGTGTTTCTGAATGCTCGCGTTCCGGAAATGGAGTCATTTTGAAGGTAGTAGTTCGTTCGATTCTTCTGCTGTAGGCTGCTTTCAGGCCTAGATCCTCTGATAAGTCATATCCCAGGTTAAAGGAAGGGAATAGATTAAGCTGACTAAGGTTGTAGGTTTCACTTGGGCGTTCGATGGAGACGTTCCTATCGAAGTGCTCTAGGCGGAGACCCGCTGTGTAAGTTAGTTTGTCAGCTTGCCCTGAAATTTGGGAATACACTGAATGAATAGAACGCCTGAGGTCAATGTTGTTGGTAAACAAAGGATTTTCTAGCCACTGTTCGCTGACCAAATCTCGATCGAAATAGTCGAAATCTCCCGGATGTTGTAGGTGTCGATACAGGTAGCCACTCTCCCACAGGATTTCGCCCCATGACTTACTGTAGTCCATTTGTAAGCGCAGCCCGTCAAGGGGATTGTCATTGGTATTGAACTGTAGTTGCAGAATTCGCGCCGTATTCGGATAATCTAGGTTGGCATTGTCGGTTGGCCCACCTAAGACCGTTCTTTCGTATAGGCCTGACAGCTTAAATGTCGACTTATCTTTAAATCGAAAGGCATAATCCAATGACCCAATAATGAAATCCCCTTTACGTACACGGAGATTCTCATTGAAATAGGTCAGCCTATTCAATAGGGTTCCACCTTGGAAGGCTTGCCCCGTTTCAAGAAAACGATCATGGTAAGCCCCAGCTCCTTGATATACCCCATCCGCTAATTGAGTTCTTTGTTGATGTAAGTATAAGATGTCAGCCGTACGTTCTTTAGTTCTTTTTCCTGCATACATCCCTAATGTTATTGTCTGACGTGCACTTGGAACGTAACTCAAAGAAAGCCTGCCCGAGTAATTGGTTTCATCAAAACTGCGTTCACCATCAGAAGGGAATTCCGTCAGCACATTATTAAGGAAGGTGTTGACATACCCCTCGCGCCGTCCGGAGATATCATATCTGCGATAATCCAATCCTGCTGATACATTCCATTTACCTCGACGAAAGTTGTAGGTAACATCAGCACCGTATCGTGGCGTGCTATTCTGATTATCGTAGGATTCGATACTAGGCAATCCTAGCAAGGTGTTGACACTTAGAAATGTTCCATCAGTCAAAGCCTGCTTGGTCTTGATATTAATGATACCGGCTTTCCCGTCAGGGTCATACTTAGCGGAAGGGGCAGTGACGACTTCTATATCATCTATAGCATTGGCTGGTAGCTGCTGTAATACGATTGCTGGGTCTCCTTGTACGGGTTTACCATTGATCATCAAGAGGAAGCCCGTGGAACCTCGAACTGATATCTCCCCAAAAGAATTGATGCTGATGGAAGGCAGGTTGCGCAACACATCCGAAGCCGTTCCTCCTTTAGCAGCTTGAAATTGCCCTGCGTCAAACACCTGTTTATCTACCCGATGTGAGGAAGTAATGGTACGTGCAGTAATTTCTACCTCGGCCAAATTGGAGCTGTTGAGTCGGAGCGGGATATCTCCAAAATCGACGCGATCCGACGCGAAGAAAATGGAAGATGTGTATAGTTCAAAACCTAGAAATTGGGCCTGCAAATAAATGGAGTCCAAGGAGCTTTCAATTTGGAATAGTCCCTCTTCATTCGTAACAGTGCCAGCGATTAGAGCTGAGTCCTTGGCTTGAAGGATTGTAATGGTGCCGTATTCAATAGGCTCCTTTGAGTGCTCATCTAGGATCCGCCCAGTGAGGGACACCCTTGATTGAGCTACCATCACCATAGGTATGGCAAAGAGCGCTAGGCCTAGTAGCAGCTTATTCATGTTGGACAGTTGGTTGATCGTTTTTCTCTCGAGTGAAGGTAGGGCTAATGCTCGGGATGATCCCGATGATAGAGGTAAAGAAATTACAAATATTTTCAATCTACCACTTTAAACAGCTATCAAAGGAGATGTCCAAATCTTTCGGCCCTCTTCCATAGCGCAAATATCAGGGAAGAGGGCCTGAACCGATATGTAGATGCCATCCCAATTCTAAGATCAAATAATTCAACTTGGGTAATGGAAAGGCGAATTGCTGTGTTGGTCCTAATTAAAGTACCACTCCAGTTTTTGATTTGATTTAAAGGCCTTATAGATTCTACCTTTGCCATCACAGGTGGTACAAGTCTCATAGTTTTTGACTAAACCACCATTTTGTACTCGTCTAGATCCATCCCAAAGCCGACCTTCTCCTTTACATATATGACATCTTTTTGAGGGAACTTCAAAATCACATTCGCGAGTTAGGTAAAAATAGTTTTGGTCAATGCCATTTTCAGCGGCTGACTTGAAATCTGCACATACTCCATCTTCTTCTTTCATCATGATTTTTGCCACTGCCAGATTATTGAAGTACCGGCCATCAGATGCCAAGGAAGTGGCCTTTTTAAATCTATTGAGAGCTGATCGCATTTTATTAGTCTTGACCATAATATTGCCCATCATAAATTCACCTTCTGCCTTAGTCTCCTGATTTTTAACCAGTATCCTAGCTAAGATCGCAGCTTCTTTATATTTTTTGGCTTGGATATATGAATGTCCTAAGGCAATATTTAGTCCCATGTCAGTGGAATCCAAGGAACGGGCCTTTTCAAGTGGGGGGATAGCGGAAAAATAATGTTTTTCCAGAAAAGAGAATTTTCCTTGATCACCGAGTACTTGCACCAGGAGTGCAGTGTCTCCGGCTTCCTCCAAATAGCGTTCGGCTTTCCCCAACTGCGACCTCCATGGGTAATTATCAGTCACCTGTTGATTAAGTTGATTAAGGATGGTTCCTTCCAAGATGCCGGTGTGTCGTTCTTCCCGAACTTTATTGGTTAATGCCAAATAATACAGCACGTGGCCCAACTTAGGCCGTACTCGATTAACCCAATCGAGATAAGCATGTGCTTGATCATAGTCACCGAGCAGGTAGTTGAGTTTCCCTTGTAAATACCAAGCGTTAATATTGCCTGGATCTAAGCTCTTGGTTACTTTTCGTACATCATTTAGCGCATCATCATACTTTCCTAGTTTTTCCAATGTACAAGCTCGAAAATAGTTGGCCCAACGGGATTCTGCAGAATTCTCCAATGCCTGGTTATAATAGGACAGGGCTTCCTCATAATTTCCGGTTGTATAGGCTAACCCTCCTAAACCAAGAAGTGCAATGAAGTCTTTGGGGTTATCCTTGAGCGCAGTTGTATACTGTTGCTGGTAGTAATCTATATCTTCCAGATCTATGAAAGGATGGATGGTTTCCAGTGTTTTTCTAAAGGGGGCTTTGGACTTGTACCTGCTTAGGTACGTTTTCGCACTGGAATTGCGACTACGCCAGGAAATGTGAAATTGATTCTGTCTGTATACTCCAACGTCTCTAGTCTTTTTGCTATAGAAGTAGATTTCACCAAACCCATCCTTCACTCCATCTTTCCAGTGCCCCATGTACTTGCTGTGAAATCCTGGATCATATTTCTTGCCTTTACGGGCAAGCTTTGCTTTCTTACGTTCATCAGTATCATTTTTAAACCAGTACACTCCATAACCATTCCGTAGACTATCATATTTCTCACCGGAGAAAGAGCCATTTGAATACTTCTGGAACACTTCACCGGTTAAGATCCCCCTTCGATAAAAGGCGGAATAGATGAGATCTGTAGCTTCTTTATCTGAATACTGCTGGACATAACCATGTACCATTCCGCTGTCTACATGTAGGTCTTGCATACCCCACCACTCCCCATTTTCATCATAGGCAATTAGCCTCCCATATCCATCCAAAAGGCCATTTCGGCATCCACCAGACCAGCTAAATCGCATATCGGTGGCAAAACCGCAGGGCTCCTCCTTGTTGATAGGCTGTTTAAGATTCGATTCTTGAGCTGTAATGGTAGAAAAATTGAGGCAGGTCATTATTAGAATAATGACTAGTGAATTTATTGTGCATTTTGACATAAAGGTGTTTTGAGTAAAATAGTTTTTTGTCCTGTACCTTACAAGTAATCCCATAGTAAATAAGACCACTCCATCACTTAAGTTAGTGAGGGATTATTAGGATGGCCAACAGATCTTCAGTCGAATATTAATCTAGCACCGCTTCTCGAAATCAGACAAGCTTTATTTGCACTCCATTTCCCTTTTTCCAGAACGTGCGGTAAATTGTTATCAAAAGCCCGACCATGAAGGTTTCTTCTTTCTTATTTTTACTATTGCTGCCCTTTTATGGTATCGCACAACATGAAATAGCATACTTGACCAACCAGTCCGGTAATTTTGATCTTTTCCTTATAAATGAAAATGGCGGTCCCGTTCAACAGCTCACCTCAAATCCAGGCTGGGACTGGGGGCCAGTTTGGAATGCGAGTCTGAAAGCAGTCCTTTATAATTCTAGTGATACTGCTAACCAGTTCTCTATCCGAGCATTCGATCTGAAGGGTTCAGATAAAGTCATCGACACCAAAGGATTAGAAGAGTTCATTCTTTCACCGAGCGGGAAATATGCCTTATATACCCTAAAGGATAACCAAAATCGCTATATCGGTATCATGGATGTTAATTCTGGTTCCAATCGCCTGTTGGTGACCGATCCCTCCTATAACAGTAGGGCCAAATGGTCCCCTGACGAACAGTACTTCAGCTTTATTTCGGATAGAGATGGAAATGGAGAATTGTATATATACCAGATTACTACGGGGATAACAAAGCGACTTACCCGATCTGAAAAACGTGAAAAGTACACTTCTTGGTTACCCAATAGCCAAGAAATCGTCTACACTTACCACTATTCCGATGAACGGGATAAGGAACATAATGATCTTTTCAGCGTGAATATTCTTACGCAGGAAACAAGGCAGATAACTGACGATACGGCTTTCTACCAGGAAATAGCGGTTTCTCCGGATGGAAAGAAGATAGCCTTTCACGCCAAACGAAAAGGTGAAGATCATATCTACACGATTGATATTGATGGTAAGAATGAACAACAAATTACAAAAGCCAAGGCCTATCATGGCGAGCCTTGCTGGGTACCTAAAGAGGGTCGGAAATAGCGATTCCAACAGCTTGGTTTTATTCTGAAGCTGGAGTTTCCTGGATCACGTCTTCCCGTTTCAATCCATATACTTCTTCAAGATTTTCGATGGCAGCGTCGAAGTAGTTGATGGCTCTTTTGAGATGAAATGCACGCAGATTTGCTGCTCTGGCTAAGGGGAATACTTCATTATGAAAATGTTTCGTAAAGCCTTCTCGGTCGGTGAGACAACTCGTCAAATCCCTGGTATTATACATACAGCTCAGGTTGGCATATTTCCCCAATTCATCGGTTACCCTTTTTGTTTCTTTATCAAACTCTAGGAGGTCTCGTTTGGTGTAAGCATCCCGGAAGGAGAAAGTGGAGGCCAATTGACCTCGTACCTCAAGGTCTTTAATCAGTGCAATATCACCCGTGCTCATCATGATATCAAAGGTGGTAGGAGGAAAAGCCCGGAATACTCCCCTAGTAGCTACTTGGGCCAAATTGTACAAAGCTATTTGTATGCTATCCTTTTGATTAATCTGGCTAAGCCGGATACCTGCATTGATACTCCGAATGTCCTGTTCACAATCAAAGAGGTTATTGCGATTGCTTTCCTGTTCCTCCAAGAGATCGAGGTACATTGCTTGTATATAGTCATCTAGCTTATGTTGATTGCGCTTTCCCTGTTGATAGCGGTCTGCTTGAATGGCGATTAGAATGGAAAAAATGATCAGGAAGATTTCCAGGACATACGCTAGAACATTGATCTTACCCTGAGAGAGCCTATTGATAAATTTACGCCAAAACATGTCTGTGGGTTTTAGACTGTAAGTTAGCTAACTTTTACATAAGGAAAGATTAGTCCTTTGTCTACAGCTTGTGATTTCCTGCCACTAATTGATCTTTTGTCTTTTGCCGACCCTTAAATTCAGTTAAGGGAAGGAGTGGAGCCTTCCCCTTCTGATGAAATCTTGTATTTGACCAATCTACAAGGCCATTGAATCGGAAAATGCCTGCTTAGCCCAAAGCTCGAAATCAGCTAGTGTTATCCCTAACCTCTTTCTAATGGCAGAGGTGTCTGGATTTAAAAGATGACTACCTTCTCCATCTTGCCATTCATAGAATTCCGCCAATTCTGCGGCTAGTGGCATTCCAACGATAGGAGTGAGAAAACCTTCCAATTGTTGATGGCTCAAAGTCTGATAGTGCAGCTCTTTGTTCAATACTTTACCCAGTCGAAGGGCTAAAGCTTCGCCCGTAATGCCTTCTGCTCCTCCAATTGGATAGAATCCCGGAGGCAAATCAGTTTTTTGCAGAGCTGCCTCGACATAGAGGGCTAGATCGTGCCAGGAAAGGTAGTTTACCGGTAAATGATTCGGTATGGTTTGAGGAATGATTCCTTCTTGTTTAATGGCTTGTAGGTAGGAAGTGGAGAAATTTTCTAGGTACTCCGTAGCACTTAGCAGTATGGCATCTGGTAAGATACTCATTGCCTCCTGTTTCATTTGCCAACGGGCATCCGGACTAGCTTTCCCTGTAGGTTGTTCGGGGATAGTGCTACTGATCACAAAGATGGTACGGGGGCTTCCCACCTGCTGAATGGCAGTAAGCGCATTGTTAGCCATTGAGATCATAAGATTTGGAGAGATCTGGGCAGGAATCTGCAAAACCACTTGATCAACTTCTGCCAGAATGGGTTTTAGCGATTCCTTAGAAAAATCACTGAGAAAAGCCTTGATATTCCTATTTGCAAGTAGGGCAAGGTTTTTTTCAGAGCGCACCGGACTAATCAGCTCGTAGTCCTTTTTTTGCAGTAATGAGGCAATAGCAGTACCCTGTGCCCCTGTGGCATTAAATAAAGCAACCTTCATTTAGATTTGAATTTGTGTGATGTAATGATAAGAACGCTACAAAGCTAGGCCGTATAAGTATCTCTAGGGTAACAGTATACTCTTGTATACTAGTATCAAAAAGGATACTTGATGAAGGACCGGGAAATTTTCTTAATCTTAGCAAAAACCGAAATAGATGGTAAAGAAATCAGAATTGGCTCAGAAGTTGCTACCTGTCATGGACACGATGGAACTACTTAGTGGACGCTGGAAAATTATCATTATGACCACCTTATATCTAGGAGGCCGAATGCGTTTTAATGAAATCCGCAACAGTATTCCTAGAATCACGGGAAGAGTTTTGTCCAAGGACCTAAAATTCCTTGAACAACATCAAATTGTTTCGCGCACGGTTAAGGATACAGCACCCATTACTGTCGAGTATGAATTGACTGAGTATGGTATGACCCTAGATCAAGTTTTTCGGGCTCTGACAGAATGGGGAATTAAGCATCGAAAGCGCATCATGCGTAAAGTCTAGCTTCGAACAAGTCAATCCTTTGGTGCGTGTTTCTAGAGAAGCAAGGGAACCCTTGATGCAGGAAAGTACTTATACGTCAATCCTTGAATCGACTCCCCTACTCGATTGTTTATCTCAAAAATTTAGTCGGCGATTGATCTTTAAGGTGACCCCCCAGTCCTTATGTTGTAATGCTTCAGAATAGTTATCTGCAAAAACCAGATAGACGAAAGACAGCGGTTTATATTCCCATTGTAAGCGCGAATTAATATTGAAGTTGTCGATCTGTTGATTGTATTGGATATACGTGGTCCAATTCAATTGATTACTAAAGAAAACCTCCGCCGAGATTCCAAAGAGATGCAAGTTTTGGTTGCCCAGCTCGGAAAAGGACAAGGTGTTGTATTCATAGTTGAGTTGCAGGCTAAGCAACGGCAAAAAACGATAGCCCAACCTGGTGCCGAAACGCGTTCGATCCCCTTGGTAAAAGCTCCCAAATTGTAAGTTTACCGATCCATATAGATTTCGGGTGTAGTCGCTATTGAAGCCCAATCGCACTGCAGTGTTTTGGTAGGCCCCAGGGAGTATGAGGTTTCCGTTTCGTAGCGGATCGAAAGCGTATTTAAGTTGAACCTCATCGTGATAGAAGTTGAGATAGGCGGACATTTGATTGGCGAAAAACAGGGCAGTATTATAGAAGTAGTTTTTTTCATACAGTTCGCCTTCTTCATCCCAATACAGATCTACATTGGCGTTGAGCAAACGGTAGGTTTGGATGATATTTTGATTATTTGGGAAGTGATTGACCAGAAGACTTTGAGAAAATTGGCTATATCCCTCTCGGATCACGACTTGGTTTAAAGCATCATAGTTGTTTAGGCGTGGAACAAAGCCGATATCTGTGAAGAAATTCTTCCCAACAGAGTTGATCTTGGTGCCAAAGGTCAGCGTCCTAGTATTGTAGTTGTTCTCGAAGGTAAAGGCATGGTTGTCGCCATCCAGGCCATCCGTAAAACTTTGATTATAACCGGCAAAGCCAGACCACTTTCGATTTTTAGTCAAATAGTTCCCTTTCACCCCAGCCACCCTATTGAAGTCGTTTTCAAGAGCAAATCCATCGGTGGCTTGTCGATTGACCAGATATCCGGTCATGTTAAAGGTGGGATTAAACTGCTGCTTTAGTACTCCCACCATGTAATTCTGTGCTACCTCTTCCTCCCCAGTTTTACTTTGCACATTCAGCCAGCCGATCCTTGTATTTGGACTGACGTTTCCAGACAACTTTAATCCCATCATAATATCCTGAGTAGCACCGATGAAGCGAGAATAGAAGGGATTGATGTCACTGGCCAGCTGTAGGGTGGTAAAGAGGTCGCTATTTTCTATGAAAAAGTTTCGTCGCTCCGGAAAGATAATGTTGAATCTCGTCAGGTTGGTGACTTGTTGATCGACATCTACTTGAGAAA
>ENA-UENT01000229-UENT01000229.1-marine-metagenome-genome-assembly--contig:-NODE-229-length-40579-cov-3.583781_pt1 | contig 40579 bp, 35 predicted proteins | sample MGYA00237879_ERZ529330 | MGnify/ENA primary metagenome ERZ529330 (study PRJEB26372, sample SAMN05368345) | marine metagenome | biome: cultured habitat; feature: ocean water; material: water; isolation... | reverse complement strand
TTAGGTTTTTATCTAAAATACCACTTTTTTGCCTTAGCCTGACGGCTATGGTCTTTTTGACCAACAACATAGCCCTAGCCCCCCACGCAATCCCCGATCGCCCGATCCAAAATGCTGACTCCCAAATCAATTTCCTCCATAGTGATCGTCAAAGGCGGGGCGATGCGAAAAACACCAGCGTAGCCCTTAATTCGAACAATGTTCATGCTCAAACCCAACTCCAAGCAACGATCCGAAATGCTGTTCCCCAAATCGGGGTCAGGGGCTTTGCTTTCTCTATCTTTGACAATCTCAACCCCTAGTAACAAGCCTCTTCCTCTCACATCACCAATGCACTCGTGCCGCTCTTGGAGTGCTATCAACTGTTGCTTCAGGTAGGCTCCTTTCGAAGCAGCCTGTTCTGCCATTTTCTCCTCTAACAAAATCGACAATGTGGAGACGCCAACCGCAGCACAAATAGGATCCGATACATGGGAAGTGATGTAGACAAACCCCCTTTCATAGCATAGTTCCTCCAGCTCTTTGCTGCACAGGGTAGCGGCAAGGGGTAACCCTCCGCCAAGCGTCTTGGAAAGTGTCAAGAGATCAGGTTGTATCTCATAGTCTTCAAAAGCAAAATTTGCTCCTACCCGGCCGAAGGCGGTCTGCGCTTCGTCAAAGATGAGGAGCAAGCCCCTTTCCTCGCAAAGTTCTTTCAGCCTGTTGGTGTAGGCCGGAGAAAGCTCAATGATCCCTGCAGCACTTAGCACAGGTTCGGCGATCATAGCGGCATACGCTCCCACAGACTGCTGATCGACCATCTGCATGCCAACTTCTAGGCAGGTGTTGTCGCAAGTGCCTTGACAATGTTGAATGGGGCAGCGATAGGCATAGGGCGCGGGCAACATTAGGTTGCCCGGTAGGTTCGGGCCATAGCCGGTGCGAGTCTTAGAATAGGTGTAAGATTGGGCACCAGCCGTCATCCCATGCCAAGAACCTCCGAAGGCGACTATCTCAAAGCCTTGGGTAGCCAGCTTTGCCATCCGAATAGCAACTTCATTGGACTCGGAGCCTGTGTTGACAAATATGACCCGATCCAAGCCTTCTGGAAGCAGATCCACTAGGCCCTTTCCCAATTCCAGCAAGGCAGGAGAAAGCATAGTACTCAGTAGGTGAATAGACTGGCCTGTAGCTTGATGGATAGCCTCCACGATGCGTGGGTGGCTATGTCCAAATACAGCACACATTTGTCCTGAAGTGAAATCCAAAATGGCTCTACCATCGGTGGTATACAGATAGGAACCTTCCGACTTTTCAACTACTGAAGGGGAGAATTCTCCACAGTAACGGATCAACACCTCTCTCGCGGCTTCCATCCATTCCTTATTGTTATCCATCTTTTTAATGGACAAATTCTAAGCTTTTGATCAGAAATGATTGTAAAATCTAATCATTTTGAATAATGGCTTGATAGCGGCTTGGCACCATCCCGGTCAGGAGTTTGAAGTATTTGTTGAAGTGACTTTGATCATAAAACCCGGTTTGCAAGGCCACGCTGGTCATCGGCAGGGCTTGCTTGATCAATCCTTTAGCTCTATCAACCCTAAGGCTTTGCAAATAACGAATCGGTGAAATACCAAAAGATTGGCGAAATCGACGTTGAAAATGGCTAGGACTCATGAGGGAGATTTGACTCAGCTGTTGCAGTTGGATAGGCTCTCCATAATGTTCGTGCAGGAAGACTCGGACTTTCTCTAACCCTCCTAACTTGTGATCTTCTATTTTTCCCTCCTCTCGCCCTAGACTGGACATGTCCTGCAGGAAAGCATGAATTAGTTGGCGTTGAAGCTCAGATGAATTCTCTTTACGGAGTTGCCGATACCAATCAAGAAAAAGATCACTAGCATAAGACTGTCGAATAAGGGTACTAGTGTTGGAGTACGGAAAAACTCCATCCGTGAAGGTGGTACTCACCCGCACTATTATATTGGTGAAAGAATCTTCAACGACCGTTTGATGTGGAGCGCAGGCTGGGATAAATACAATATCTCCTGCTTTCACTTCCATGACTTGATCAAGGAAGATTAGTTCTGCCCATCCATCTACAACCAAAGAAAAAGAATAATAACCCGGGTGTAGATGCCAAGGAAAGCGATGAGGTTTGTACTGAATGGTATCGCATTCCAACAAAGTGGAAAAAATCTCTCCGCTATGTCTTTCCCCATACCCCATAACCGTTAAGGCTTAACCCGATAAGGCTTAAGTTCCTCAAAAAAGATATCGTCGTTGGGCACATCAAAGGACATCCCTTTTACTTTAAGATTATTATCCAAGTTAAACTGCAAGGTCCCAAAGCTGAACCAGGCATGACGCTGATCCCAGACAATTTCCCAGACATCGTAGTGCCAATGTCGTAGGGTAGCATTCAAAGCGGGAGCATGTTTGAAGGCTAGTTTCAATTGATCCCCTTCATGCTTAACGTAAATGGGACCATGGATATCCGACTGATACGTCCCAACATAGGCTGCCAGGTCCAAAGAGGGCTTAGTCCCAGCTACTCGTTTTTCTTTTCGAGAAGAAATACGCTTATCCTCTGACTGGCTTCTATTCCGCCCCGCTAACATCGTACTCGACCAGTCCTTTTCTTCCTTACCCATATACCGATCCAACGCATAATAAGTGGCTGCTGTGATGGGACTTTTCATGCCATTGGTCAAGACCACAACGCCAAGATTCTCATCGGGGATCAAGGTCACAGCCGTAATCATTCCATCGTAACCTCCTGTATGTCGCACCATCATTTTACCATGATAATCCCTCAGTCCCCAACCTAAACCATAGCCGCTGAAGTGCGTATTGAAGCTATTGCGATTAACCTGATTGACCGTAAAGCTGTTGTGGGGAGTCCATACCAGGTTACGCGTAGAGGGACTCAAAAGGGTATCCTTACCGTGAATGCCATGATTGAGATTAAAAATCATCCACTTGGCCATATCGGCTACGCTTGAGATAATCCCACCTGTGGCACCTACCGTTTCCCAGTCCTCCCATTCGATGGGTAAGTTTTTGTCATCTTGTCTGGCGTGAGGGGTAGCGTAATTGCCTTTACCTTCTAGCCCCTGGATTGTTGTGATCGTGCGATCCATCCCCAATGGATCAAGAATACGTTCTTTTACATTTTCTCCCCAGCTCTTTCCGGTCACTTTCTTGATCAACTCCCCAGCTGTGATATACATTAGGTTAGAGTAACCATAACCCGCCCTAAAGTCATACGCCTTAGGTAAGTACTGGATTCGCTTGATGATATCCTCCGCCGTAAAATCAGATTTATACCAGATCACATCCCCGCTAAAGGTGCCCAAGCCCACTCTATGGCACAGAAGATCTCGCACCGTTACCTCCTCACTTACCCATCGATCATAGACCTCGAAGTAGGGCAGATAATCTTTGACCTTATCGTTCCAACCCAACTTCCCTTCTTGCACCAACATCCCAATCAAGGCAGACGTAAAAGCTTTGGAATTGGAGGCCGTCGCATACAGCGTATGTTCATCAGGCTTGGCCTTCTTCCCTTCCTCCATCACCCCATAACTTCCTGTGAAGACCAATTCTCCATCCTTAACGATACCAATTGTAGCACTGGGGATATCCCAGTCCTGAGTCATTTTTTCGAAGTAGATGTCGAGGGCTTTGAGATCTACGTCTTGTGCTGAAAAGGGAGCTAAAAAAGCAAAACTCAAATAGAGGTGGCAAAGTAACTTCTTCATTGGTTCTATGTTTATGTACGGTAGAAAGGGAAGGCTCTTTTATTTACTAATAACCAATGTAATACTTCTAGTCCAATTTAGAAAACAAGTGTTTTACCTTGCAGACATATTACGAAGGCTTACCTCTCGACTTCTACCATATTTTTATCCTAATTTTAGATAGACAAAACGACATAAGCATGGAAGACTTAGAATATACAGCCTTGATAGCAGGAGCAGTCTCATTAATCGTCTCCGTCATATCTGCCCTAGTTAGTGCTTCGATTGCTAGAAAGAGCCTGCGCCATGAAACAGAAAGACTTGAACGAAGTTTGCAAAGAAGTAAGACCGATAAGCTGTATGAGCTGCAGTTATCGTGCTATCCCAGCGCCTTCAAATTAACCGAACCCTTGCTGGGAACGAAGCTCTTTACAGACAAAATTAGCAAAGAGGAAGTCAAGAATGTTCTGAAAGCACTAAATGAATGGAAAGCCAACGAGGCTACCTTTGTGATGTCCAAAGCCTCACATGACTCCTTCTATCATATAAGATGGCTCCTGAACAAAATGGCTGAGGAAAAGTCACCTTATAGCGATGAAAGAATAAGTCAATTGTTTGAAGCCAAAAATTCATTTCGTAAAAGTCTTCAAAATGATGTAGGCTTGCTTTTTGAAGAAGATACCCTTTAGCCAAACCTAAATAAATGTATCCGGATGGAGCAAAAAGTTTTGGGCGAAGTTATTTATATATTGTATAACTCACCGCCTCATAATGCTCCGCCCTTTCATCCCATCGTTTCAACACCCGTTGAGCAGCATCCGGCACATAACACCTCGCATAATCTTCTCCTTGAAAATCGATCACATTTTGTAAGGAATCAAAGGTCATGATCGTTACGAACTCCGTTTCGGTGTCCAACTCCCGCCGGAGCACCTCAATGCCCTGGTAGCCAGGAATTCCCTTCGCCACAATGCCTGGGATAACTTCTTCATGCAATAGGTTTTGATAGGTATCTGCATTTTCTTTCACAGTCCAACCGTGCCAGATTCTTTTCACTGCCATGTCTATTGGTTTTAGGGTAAAAATACAACTATATACCGATCGGTATATACAACAGCAAAAAAATTTACTTCGGTAGCATTTGCTGAGGATCATAGAAGAACTGCTCCACCTTGATCTTCTCTCCTTCCCAAACTTGATGCGCTACCTCCTCCATTTCACTAACGGTTTGGTTCTTCCAGTAGAATTTGAATTGCCAACGGATAACAACTTGATTCTCCTCCACAAAGAACGGGCGAATACACTTAGATTCTACCTTATCCGCTTTTTGCAGAGCTGCCCTTTCATATATTAGTAGCAACTTCTTTCCTACCCTTGGAGCTTTTTGATTTTCCTGAATAGAAGCATCTTCCGTATAAAAATCTTGAATAACTTGATCATGAGGCCGCTCTTCAACGGCTTGAATAAAGGATTCGATGGTGGATAATGCTGGCATTTGCTATAATTTTAATTAACTATAATTTAAATAACATCATTTCTTCTGTTTGGTCCGGCAGTTCGACGAAGCCGGCAAAGCTCATCCCCAGCTTCTGGAGTAACTTTTGTGACCCTAAGTTGCTCTTTCTCGTAATTCCACTTAGCGCAGAAACTTTAAATTCTTCCAAAGCTGCCTGCTTGATTCGGTTCGCTGCCTCGAAAGCATACCCCATCCCTTCATAAGCAGGTAAGAGTGCGAAGCCAATATCTACGCCTTCGAACTCCTCCCGATCATACAACCCACAAGCACCTACTGCTTTTCCATCCGATTTCCGGATGAGGGTAAAATGGGCAAAACCAAGACGCTGCAGCTGAGGTAATATTCGGGCTTGGATATAGGCTACCGCGTCCTCCTCCGTTTGAATGTTTCTATCACCAATGAACTCCAGCCATTTGGGGGTATTCACTAATGCTTTAATAAAAGCAGCGTCGCCTTCGCCCGTTGGCCTGAGAAGTAGTCTTTGTGTTTCAAACGTTTTGTAAGTGCTCATTTTCAAAAATCATCGTATACCGATCGGTATATAAATAGTCAAAAAATTTAGACGCGTAATTTAGGCATCATGTCAGATTCTAGTTGATCTAGAGCCACCTTCAAATAACTTTCATCCTCTTGGATAAAGGTCATAAAGTAGGCTCCTACGATTAAGGAATACATGTTTTTAGCAAAAGAATCTGGATCAATATCCGCATTGATCTCCTCTCGCTTAATTCCCTCTTCGATGATCCGACTTAAAGCCTCCTGCTTCCTTTTTTCCAAGGACTTCGCCCTTAGAAATAGAGCTGGGTAATTGTTTTTGGCATCTATACTAACGTTGAGAAATGGACAACCTCCAATCTCCTTTGTCCGCTGACTATAAGTCCGATAATATTGAATCACCGCAAGTACCTTGTCTAAGTAATTATCCTCCTTATCTACCATCTCATTCAGTGGCTTTAGCACCCGCTTGGTGTTCAACTCAAAGGCTCTCAGCGCGAGCTCGTCCTTGTTTTTGAAATTGCCATATAGTGCCCCTTTGGTGAGTTGGGTGGCCTTGGTCAGATCGGATAGGCTCGTCCCTACATAGCCCTGCCGATTGAAGATCGGTGCTACAGTTTCTAGAATGTAATTAGCTGTTTTTTCGAGCATATCCTTGAATTTCCCGATAAAGATAGGCAAAAAAAGACACATGATATACCGATCGGTATATCACATTACTTATAGAAGATGTTGATCTGAAATTACCTGATAAGAAGGTATCTAATAGGGCTTAAAGAATAGCTCATATCTCTAGACTTGTTCTTCCAAAGCTTTAATCTTCTTCTCCACCCATAGATGGAAAATGATAAAGCTATTACGGGCAGCCTGCTTACGCTCTAGTGCCTTACGCATCGATTTGTAAGTATCTAGGAGAATAGCTTTATCTTTTTCTAGCAGCAAGAGTGGTAAACGAGAAATGAAATTCCTGGCCATCCGTTTCAATTCCTCACGACCTTCCTTACCCACAGCACCTAATAAGTTTCCTATTTTTTGCTCTAATTTGGCTCGATCAGCCTCACTCCTAATCATCTCAAGATCTGCCAAGGTGTCTAAGATTCTAAGTTGAATGGGCACTTTCTCAGGGTCTCCACTGGGTCGCTGCTGATAGGCATGTAGTCCCTGATCTACAAAAAATCTAAGCTCTGCCTCCTTGTTAGCTAAGAGACAATAAGCCCCGACGTTAAAGTATAATGTATCCAAAAGTTTAGCAGGTACATTGGGCTTCCGCTGCAAAGTCTTGATGATTGGATCCATAGTAGTTTCGGCATCTAGATCCGCCCATTGGTAGTTGTAGTATTGTGCCATTAGGGCTAGCAAGCGGTACTGGATCACGGAACCTGTGGACAGCTCGATTTGCTGGGAAGATGGTTTAGTCTCTGGAAACAGCTCCGTATTATTGGCCAGGATATCCTTGATCTTTTGGATGATGGGCGCAAATGCTTTGATCCGATCTGCCATTAGTGCTCTATTGAAAAATAGTAATAGCACCTGCACATAATTCTCAGGATATCGGTTTTTACGGTAGCGATGATCCTCAAATAGTCTCAAGAGATCTTGGATGTAGGCAATTGCCTGATCTGGATCCTTTTCTACGTAAGTGTAATAGTGTGAGAGGGTTGCCAAAGAAACTAGATTAGCCTCAAAAGGTCGTAGTTCGACCAATGCTTTGTTGGTCTTCAGTTCTTCATTAGAAGGAGACAATGGGAAATCTTCCGTAAATCCATCACCACGAACACGATACAGCATTTTCTCATAGTCATCGGTAGCTTCTAAAATCGTACGTATTCTTTCCCAACTGGCTTTTGCTTCCGCCTGCATCTCAGCTAGTGGTTCAAAATCTTTACGCCTGTCATTTAAATAGAGTCTCCGCTCCAAACTCAACAACTCAAAGGCCTTGAATTCATTTTCGTAGCGTTGGGACAATTCCTTTTTCGCTTTCTTGATAACTCCAGCAGCCTGCTGTGAAAGCCCCTTTTGACGTAATAAACGAACGTCCTGAATCATTCGCTCTAGTCGAAACTCTGGTCGATCCGAGTTGAATTGTCGCAACATTTCTAATAGAAAATCATGCAGGCGGACCACATTGACGGTAGTAAAAAGGTGAGCGTAGAGTTTTCGCTCCTTGAGGTTTTCTGCTTCCTGGTAAATGATACTTCTATCCTTGTCTCCATCCTTCAATAAAGGGGCGAGCAATACATAAAGGCTAATGTGTGATTTTCTTTTTGCCGGTGCCTTATCCTCCTTCAGTTCCAACGTCAAATAGCGCTTCTCACTTTTGGTGAGGGCACTCATAAGATCGATGACATCGGTAAGCTTTGACATTTAGTTTCAGTTTTTGTTCCTTCTCGTAATTGGGATTATGGCTATCACATGCCCGAGACTCCAAAGCGGTTGCCTCTTTGTCATGATCTAGCTTCTTGGTTCACCAACTGATAACTGCACCAGGTAGTTTTCCAAAATTAAGATTCCAAAGAGCTTGCTACTTCTTCCGATGAACAATACACCCAAACTTATTTCTTGGCTAAAACGCTTTCGATTTCACCTTTGAACGAATTTAATTGAAATGCTCAATTGTAAATCCGATGCCTATTAATACAAAAGAAAATCAGGATAGTTTTAGAAACTCAAATTTTAGGATTTTATTTGACAAATAAAAGAATTAGAAGAAAAAATATTGAGAAAAATAAATTAGAAGAAAAAAATCAATGGCAAACTTAAAAACAAATATTTAACCTCAAAATCAATTACTTATGAAAACAAACAAGACAAATAAAGTATCAAATAATTGCCAAATTTAAGTTTTAGAAAAAAAATTATTAGCAAATAAACTTTCATCTTTCGAAAATAAGGAATACATTTGTGTTGTAATTACAGCTAGACATACTACGACAGAAGAAAACTACTCAATTTAGATTTTAGATAATATTCTAGACTAACCCCTACCGATACTCATCAAGTTATAATCCACTACATAGCATAAGTAAAACTAAATCTTAATTGATCGATCAGATCAATTCGCTACTGACTCCGTTTGGAGCATACCAGTAGCTACACAATAGCAACCGGACCATAATAGCCATTCCGTCTACTTATACCTCAATTCTTTTTAATAGCTAAAAAGGAAACCATGAAAACTAAACAAAACTGGCTATCCATAGTCAGTGGGGCTGGACTGGTACTCATTGTGTTTATCTTAGGTTGGAGTAGTTCTTATTCTAACCAACAAGCCAATAAACCTTCCGACCGGGTAACGCTTAAAGTCAACAGTCTTGTGGCCGTTGAACCATCTTTAAACGGCCACTACATGCTGAGTAGTGATTCCCTTATGACTAAGGACACTATTCGCTTTGTTAGCAGCCCAGGAACTCCCCTTCCAAAATCTATCCGTTTAGCTGAAAAAAGAAAGTATCTAATTGTCGATGACGATATCGTCTTCATGGCTCGTGGTATTGTCGAGGATAAAATTCCCTTTGGGAATCTTGGCATTGTTGATGATGATATTGTATTCCTAAATGTAGCTCCAGAGCAGGATACACTGCAGCGACCCTTACCACAAGGAGCGGGTCTTTTATGGAATGAACTGAATTTGCAGGACAGTACGCTACAGCTCACGGATATAGCATTGCCAAACGAACAACCTGCATATGTCTTCGCTAGAGACCTCAGTTTTGCCCTTATTGATGCTCAATATCTCACGGTGATGGGCTTCAAATATGATACGAACGGCAAGGCAGAAAAAGGAATCTGGAAATTCAAGCTCAATGAACTAAAGGGGCTTTATAAAGCTAAGGCCTCCGAACACATATACAGTCAATGGAAAGAGCTATGGGTCTACAAGAAATAAACTGGACAAGCACTAACAAACAACCAAAACACCCAATGATGAAGAGCCGGTTTTGTGATAAAGGAAATAGTCATCCCTATTATCAATTTCATTAACGGTAAACAAAGTTTTGTATGATGGGTCTCTTCATCAAACTCTTTTCACCCAAATACCGATGTTCGTTAGGGTCTCCGACTGGTTTTAGGAGGCCCTAATCTTCGGCGACAATGATAAAACAAAAACCTAAAACCCTAAAACCCTAAAAAAAACCATGTCTACAAGCCTGAAAGAAAACAGTTTGACCCTTTTAATTACACCAACAATCGTTGAGGTACCGGCGCTGCTGTCATTAATCCCCAAATGGTCTTATTGGCAGCTACCTGAACCTGGCTTTATTCCCCATCAGTATGCCTTCGGTGTCCTGTAAAAGGAGCGGCCCAGGATCAACTTAGATGCGTCATTATCTTTTACCTCCAAATGCCCAATTATGACCCAGTCAGCCCTAAGGGCTGGAACGTATCCATGTGCCTACTCTTCGGAGTAGGCACCCTACAAATCAAATTTGGTATAGTAGTCTCATAGTCATTAGCCTCTTGTTAAACGGCTCCCTCTAGATGATCCAACTTCAAAGGAGCCCCCAAAAACCGGGGACAGGTCCCGACCACTTGCTGGTCGGGATTTTCTCTTTGTGAAAACTGGCAATTTTGAATCATAAAAAGGAGAAAGCATGTCATCGTAGTTGCATCTCCACCGCCACTATCGACTTCCAGTCTATTTAAGGCATAGATATCGGCCATGACATCGCTCCCTTTTCTGATAACAACTTTCCCATCCACAAAAAACCAGACTTTATACTCCTGCTTTGACAATAATAGGTTGTGACCACCTCAGTTTTCACCTCCACCTCCAGAAAAAGAGTTTACCAGGTCCGTGAAGGGAACTAATCATTACTTTATTCTATTGGTATTTTTATCAATGGAATAATGATTATCAATCGCTTAATCCCTTTGTTTATCGACCTAATCATATTGTCGGATGAGATCACATTCAAATTTGTATAAGGGGCAACAAGCAAGTTGGAAAAGCACTCGTTCAAGACAACCTATACCTATCCCACTGCTGAGCAAAGTATGGCGTGAACTAGCTGCATTGCACAGACTTGAAGTTCAAAAGCCTGTTCAATCCATAAATAAGATATATGATATGGCTAGAAGTATTCACATAACTTGGAAGGAATATTGGCTAAAGCAACGATATGAGTATGCCGACCGGGCGTCACAAACTCAGGAACTGGAGAGTATGCGAAAGGCTCTGATTCGTAAACAAGCCATCAAAAGACAGCGGAAAGTCGAGAAGAATCCTCTCGTGAGTACCCCACTTTCACCTACTCCGGATCAGCACGTTTGTATCGAGGTCAAAGACCAGGGAGAATACATTCATTATCCACTAACACCAGATGATGTCAAAGCATGCTTAGAGGCTCTACCCTCTGGAACCACGTTTGGATTACATACCATCACCTTCTGCTTAGGCAAGAAATACATGAAAGAAGTCACTGAGGATCATCCCGATCAAGCAGTTGATCCTTATACTGGTCGCATACGGGGTGAAAGTCCTATTCCTGATTGTTTCCTCCCCCCAGTATTGGGTACTTATAACTACCGCACTCATCGCATCTTCTTATATGCCTATGTATACCCGTCTGAGGTCTTAAGTGAACCGACCATGGTATTCTACCTAAAGCTAAAAATGCTCAGTACCTTATTGCATGAAATTGCTCATCACGACGACAATTGGCGGCGAGTGGCGAGAGGTCGCTGGCTAGGCAGTTACGATACGAGAGTCGAGGACTATGCCTATAGAAAGCAACGGGAATGGGTCAATGAGTCGCTGATAAAAATGCTTCAGGGGCGGTACCAGTCTGAAATAACGCAACTTACCAACTGGATCGAGACTTATGGAGGATGTAAAATTCCCTTCGAAGAAATTATCAAAGGTGGGTTTATCTTTTCCACCGCACAGGCTGTAGAAGATCTTTTTGGCGATGTTTTGAGCGGCATCTCAGCAGACAAGGTCCAATATCGATTCGCTCGGCAATTGTATTATAGTGGCCACCCTATTGAGGCCTTAACTATACTAAAGAGGCTCTTGCCAAAATCCCCAGACCACCTGAAGGTAAAAACACTGATGGCTAATATATATCGCCACCAAGCAGTCTATCAATTAGCGGAACCTCTGGCAGAGCAAATACTATCGGATGATCCGGAACACGAGACAGCTATAGCCATCTTAAGCGAAGTTTACTTTGCTGCGGGACGGTGGCAGTCCCTAATAGAAATGGCACAAAGGGGCTTGAGCATTGCTAAGGGTACCAGGAAACGCCAATTTCTATGGTATCTAGAAAAACAGCTACTAGCCTATTGCAAGTTGGGTAAATACGAGCAGGCAAAAGCGATAGTTGATCAATACCCTGATCATGACACCAGAAGACCGAGAAAGCAAGCATTTCAATCGTTGGTATTGCTAGCAAATCAAGACTTCCAGGGTGCGAGGCAACTAGCCGCTGCCCTTTTAAACATGAAACCGGGCTCTTCACCCGTAGCACAAGCAATTGCTAAAGTCGTTTTCAATGCTGCTTCGATCCGCCTTGGTAAGGGCCACAAGACTCGAAAATTAAGTGCAAAAAACAAGTCCATCCTCAACAATAGTAAGATTGGAACATTGGCATGCTTACAGCCAATATAGCCTCAGGCCGAAATACGTATGACGCTAGCTTCACAAGCTAACTAGCCAACAGGCTATTTGACCACCTCGATTGGGCCGTAAGTGGTGAAAGAGGAGCAGCGAGAACCCGGGACTTAAAGGATAAGGCCTTATTCGAGAAGATGGCGAAGTTGGGGATTAAGGAGGAGGATTTTTTGAAAAGGTAGTCTTTCCCGCTTTACTGGCTCAAATTGAACATTATCTCCAACTAAAAAAATCCCGGGCACAGACTTACTGGCGCAAGCAATACCCGGGACACTGGCTTACCCCAAACCATAGGCAGATCTATATCATGGCTGTAGGACAATTCTTTTATTGATCACTTCCGAACCAAACTTCAGTTGCACCAAGTAGATACCGGCAGGAAGCTGCCCACCTGTGCTTGTACTTCCATCCCACTCTAGGCTATGCTGCCCCGCATCCTGTTCTCCTTGAAACAGTCGGCTGATTTGGCGGCCGTTCATATCATAGATATTAATGGCTACCTCCGCACGATCAGCGATCGCATATTGGATCGTCGTACGAATGGAGAATGGATTAGGGAATACCTCCATCGATCCGGTGGTATTCATTGGATTCAATTCCTGCTTGTCCAAAATCGGCATGGACAAGGAGGAGCCAGAAGGTGCTTGGATAATAGTCTCTACACTGCCGCATTGCAGCGTAGCTGTATACGCGCTGGATGCCTGATTCCCTGAAACGTCACTTGCTGTACTAATTAAGCTAATGGAGTTGCCAAGAACCTCGATCAATGCTCCTGAACTTGCAAACTTATAAACCCATTCATCAGGATCCTCAGGCTGGGTCAACTTCAAGGCTTGACCTACATCTACAGGCACCCCACCCTCAGCAGTGATTTCTTGCCACCATGCCTCCGCCCCTCCATTTCCAGGGGCTTCTACCGTGATCTTATTATCAGCTAGATTGAACTTCAGTTTCCATTTATTCTTTTTTCTGAACCTGATACTGGGATCGGTCATTCCGAGAACAGCAATATAAGAGCGTTCACTTTCCACAGTGCAATTGTCGGAAGCCATTCTATCTACCTCATAAAGGTCGGTATCTTCATCCTCTCCACAACCCAAGAAGAATAAATCAGATGACACTATGGGTGCCACATTATCTTCTACGGTGACGGTAGCCGAACAGGAGCTGCTGTTACCACTAGGATCGGTTACCGTTAATTCAATCGCATTATCCCGCAGGTCAGAACAGGCAAAACCAGAACGATCAAGAGATAGATCGGCAATATCACAATTGTCATTCGAACCATTATCAATGTCACGAGCCGCGATAGCGCCCAACCCAGATTCATCTAATTGGACCGTCACATCCTGGCAAACGGCCTGCGGAGACGAATCGTCAACAATGGTTACCGTCGCGGCACAACTACTTTGATTGCCGGAAAAATCTCGTTCAGTTAAATTGATCGGCACAGCAGTACCAACTGCGGTGCACATGAGATCATATATAGGGTAAGGCCGAGGTTCCAAACCACAGTTATCGGACATATCTTCAATCACAATGTTGGAGCGAAAAGAAGCAAATCCGTTTTGATCAATACTCACCGTCACATCCTTGCATTGAAGAACCGGGGCAATAACATCCACTACCTTGACTCTAGCCTTACAGCTTCCGGTATTACCATTCAAATCCGTTACGCTTAAATGAACCGTGTTATCTCCCAGATGGGAACAATCAAAGCTGGAAATATCTAGTGACATATTCGCTAGTCCACAAGCATCACTAGAGCCGTTATCTATTGCGGCAGCAGTAAGACTTCCATTTCCCGTTTCATCTAGTTGGATCGTCACATGCTGGCAAAGCGCCTGCGGAGCAATATTATCTTCTACTGTGACGGTAGCTGAACAGGAACTGCTGTTACCACTCGGATCCGTTACCGTCAATTCAACCGTATTTTCTCCAAGATCATCGCAGTCAAAACTGGATGTATTCAAAGATAAATTCGCTAGCCCACAGGCATCGTTAGAGCCATTATCAATAGCGGCAGCAGTAATAGAACCCACTCCAAGTTCATCCAACTGAATGGTAGCATCCTGGCAAAGGGCCTGCGGAGCTCTATCATCAACGATGGTGACCCTACCGACACAACTGCTTTGATTGCCAGAATTATCCAGCACTCTGATCGTGATCGGCCTGACGGATCCAACGTGATCGCAATTGACATTAAAAACACCCACAGGCAAAGGTGAAACACTACAGTTGTCTGAAACTTTATCCACTACAATGCCGGGGAAATAAGAAGCAAAGCCATTACTATTTAACGCTACCGTCACATCCCTACATATGAGTATCGGTGCAGTATTATCTACCACTCTAACCCTAGCCGTACAAACACTGGTATTACCACTTAGGTCCGTAGCACTTAACTCAACTGTGTTGAACCGCCAGGCCAGTCAAAACCTGCACTAGGGCGTGCAGCGCCGCCGCCACCACCAGCAACAACCAGCATTCTCCAGTTCACGCCGAATTCATCTGCTCCGGGCGGTAAATAAAAAATCGCTGAGGATCCTCCACCACCACCAAAGAATGCACCAGGTGCTCCACAGGCTTGAGACCAACCTGCGCCTCTACCACCAATAAATGTTCTTAACCTGGAACCTGGCGGTATCTGCCGAGGGCCATTACCTACCTCAAAGGTGACATCTATGAGGGCACCTTGACCTCCCTTAATAGTCGTGTCATCGCAGAATATACCAGAGAAGCGTACTTGCCCTCCGTCTCCACCACGAACACTTATTTCCACAGAACCTGCATCCGCAGGGATGACGTGATCAAGTGAAGTTCCGTCTAGGATAGTAACGGGTACCCCGTTTACCAAATTGATGTTTTGCCCAATACCTAGGATAGGTAGGAAGCAAGACAGTAATATTAAAATCTTGGCTTTTCTCATGGTAAAAATCATGTTTGAGTCTGAAAAATTATTTGGCTAATCGGAACAGATTAGAATAGTTTACTTAATGAATCATCGACTAGTAATCTGCTCTGGTACAAAGGTGAGATATGCCAAATTCAGAGCCTTAACCTATATACGCATCCTGTTAACTTATATGCGCAAATCCCCTATTTTAGGGGTGTTTAGAAGAGCCTCTTTACATGATTTTAGCTATGGGCAGAACATTTTTTGACTAAAAGAAGGTGGAAACTCCAAGGATAGATAAGCATCAAATAATGGCTAATGCTACTTCCTTTCAAAGGAGAATTACATAATATAGAAGTTGGGAATATATTAGACTGGGCATATACCTTACAGTCGAAGTGCAAGCAGCTGTTTCCTTACTGTCAACCCAAGCTCTTGCAGAATAATGTAAAGGAGAATAGTTTATTTCTGGATCAGACGCTGTAAGTAGTCTTGGTAGGATCCATCCCGAAAGGTCTTGGACAGTTGGCGGCTTTCAACAAATTCTCCGTTCTTGAATTGATAGGTCTTCACATCAACCTCCACCTCCTCCATCTCTGCTATAACCGCTGTGACGATCTCCCCGTCTGCCTTGATGTAGTTCTGCGTTGAAGCAAAGCCAGTCCCGCCTATATCTAGTGGTAAATGGGTTGCGATTTTCCCAAAATCGTCGAAGATAACCAAAGCCATTTGATCATAATCATCCACTTCGGAGTCCGTTGGATAAGCGTAGTACAGCAAAGCCATTTTTTGCCCAAAGTATTGGATTTGAGCAAGCGCTCGCACCTCTTTTATTTCCATTGGACTAGACAGCTTGGGCGCCAAGTCAAAATTAATCTTCTGTCCAGAATAATCTGCTAGAAGGGTTTTGTCTAGGCGAACTGGAAATGGTAAAGTTGGTAGGCTGTCCAACAGTTGCTCGATAGTAAAGTCAGGTTTAGTATTCTCTGTTTCGACCATCTCCTTTGGTTTTTCTGAGCTTTGACAAGCGATCAATAGTAAAAGTCCCAATAAGGGTGCGAATGTTTTCATAGATATTTGGGTTTAGCATTTAGCAGCCAGCTCAATAATTTGGGTGAATGTGAACCTCCAAAGCCCTTACAGTGTGTTATACATATGTCCATTTTAGAAAAAATCCAACAAATCCCGCAAGGGTACTCGGAGGTGGAATATGAGGGCAAAAAATATGGCCTCAGCCGATCCGATTTCAATAGGGGTAAAAGCATTAAAGTCTTTGCCGAAGAATTGGGCGGCAAAGACTTTATCAGTTTCAATTACTATCTCACCTCGGGAGAACATCAGTTGAAGCCTTGTGAAATGCCGCCCGAGAAAGTTCGACATTTCCTTTTCCATTTCGAACCATTGGAGATCTCCTAAAGGTTTTAACCTACTCCTCTCCTGCCCAGTAATCCAGTACTAAAACATCTTCTAGATGCGGCTTAAGCACATCTCCAAATGCCTTATGATCAGGGTGAGGTAGATAAACGGCTCGATCTTCTTCGCTGTCAAAAGTTAGGAAAAAGCAATGGGTGAAACCTTTGTCCAAGCCTTCTGGACTGTTGTTGGTTCCCCATTCATAGCCTTTGATTTCTGGAATTTTGCCTGGCAAGGCAGAAAAAGCAGCTTCTACGCTTTGGATATCCGCTTCCGTGGAGCTTTCCTTGAATTTGAAGAGAACCACGTGTCGCAATTGCTTTGTGGGGGCTTCCTGGACTACCTCTTTCTCTACCACCTTTTCTTCCTCAACTGTTTCCGTACAACTGCTCAACAATCCAAAGGCAAGAAATACCAAAAGTAAGTTTTTCATCTATTCAATCTATTTTATGCACATGATTAAGTGTAATTCACAGCCTTGGGATGGAACCTATTTCCAAGCGAGGCCGTTATTGGCGATAGAAAAATAGCATAAACTCTTGATAAAGCATGCAAAGCCCTACACTATCCTCTCCTAGACTGCATTTGACTCCCTTCTCCAAAGAGGAACTAGCACTTTTTCATCAAATGAATACCTCCCCTTTTGTTCGCCAGTACTTATGGGATGATGAGATTATCCCCCTTGAACTGGCAGAGCAGATTCTCGATCAGAACACACGACATTTTCAAGACGATCAATTTGGTCTATGGAAGATTACTAGTAAAGGAACTGATAACTTCATTGGTTATGCTGGCTTGTGGTTTTTTTTCGAAGAATCGCAGCCCCAACTCATTTATGCCCTCCATCCGGAAGCAGCTGGGAATGGTTATGCTACGGAAGCTGCTCGCCTAGTGATCGACTATGCCTTCCATGAATTAGGTTTTGAATATTTGCTGGCCGCAACAGACAAGCCTCATTTGGCCTCCCAGGCAGTAGCTCGACGCCTAGGCATGCAACAAAATCGAATTGAATCTATGGATGGTAAAGTCACTGTTTTCTTTAGATTGGAAAAAAAATCATAAGTTGGCGCAAGTTCTACCTAAGAAAAGCATCTATACCTTCAAGAACGAACCATTAGCAAATGCCTCTGGTACGTTTTTTGTACGCTGATTCAATATTTCGCTCGACAAAATTATACGCAGACTAAATCTTGAGCGAACCTACCCGAAACCACCTCCTACCTACTCTCCCCGGAGTTGCCAAACTCGCTACGCATCATTTAAATTTAAAACTCGGAACATGAGCTGTAACATGCTGCTTAGACTATGCTATTTATCATTCCTTTTAATTTTTACTGCTTGTACCAATGACCCCATTGAAGTAGATGATAACAATGGTAATGAAGACAACAATCCACCAGCACCGGATCCGATTTCGGCTATTGAGAGCACCTTTCAAGGAGCCATCGACCTCGACAACTTGTACAATTATGCTCAGCAAGGGATTCCCAATTACATTACCCAGGATAATACCCGGAACAATCCTATTACCAACCTGGGTGCTACACTCGGAAGAGTGCTATTCTACGATGTCAATTTATCTGTTGACAATACCATTGCCTGCGCTTCTTGCCATCAGCAGGAAACAGCATTTGGAGATGTAGATGCTTTAAGTACCGGCGTGAATGGCGTAACCGGTCGGCACTCCATGCGACTAGTCAATTCTCGATTTGCTGAGGAGGTACGTTTCTTCTGGGATGAACGAGCCAATAATCTGGAAAATCAAACGACACAACCCATCCAAGATCATATTGAAATGGGCTTTAGTGGACAAAATGGTGAACCTGGCTTAGCAGATCTTTTTCAAAAACTAGGCGAAAAGGAATATTACCAGGAGTTATTTACTGCAGTCTATGGAGATACTGAGATTACAGAGGAGCGCATGCAGGAGTCTATGGCGCAATTTATTCGAAGTATCCAATCTTTCGACACCAAGTACGATCAAGGGCGCGCCAGTGCTCCAAATAACAATGCCAATTTCAATAATTTTACTGAAGCTGAAAATCGTGGCAAGCGACTCTTCATGGCACCTCCACAAATGCAGGGAATCAGTGGACGTACTGGCGGTGGTTTAGGGTGTAATATCTGTCATCGCGCTCCTGAGTTTGATATCGACCCCAGGTCACGCAACAATGGCGTCATCACTAATCGACTAGATCCCAATCAGCCAGATTTCGACGTGACTCGCTCTCCCAGCTTACGTGACCTCTTCAATCCACAGGGCGAATTGAATGGTCCCTTGATGCACGATGGCTTATTCACCACCATCGATCAAGTGATCGATCACTATAATGAAATTGAAGGAGCTGGAAACCCAAACCTGGACCCAAGACTAGGTCGTGGAATGATGGGCCCCGGACAAGGCGGAGGAGCCGGGCAACGACTCAATATTACGATGCAGGAGCGTGCCGATCTCATTGCCTTCTTGATGACCCTAAGCGGCCAGAATATCTATTTTGATGAGAAATGGAGTAATCCATTTCAGTAGGGAGGGGAGATGCAGACATCGGAAGTCTTGAAGACTTCCGATGTCTGCAATGGCTGGGACTTCAGCAGTTGCTGGCCTTATCCATTTTAGTGGGGAAGTGTTGCAAAATCCGTTAAAAACGATACCCTGTTTGAGCTTCGCCGCACTTAGCATGGAAAACCGTTGGTACATATATGCTATCATACGTAGAACCTGAAGATCAAAGCGAGTTTGTAGCGTTTAGGAATTTGTGGCAATTCAACACCTTAAGAAATGAATACAGCCATGATTTCCCCGACGATTTGGTCAGGACAGGTTTGGTCCCTTTTATCAGAAAAAAGGACGAAATAAACTGGGAGAGATCTTGGCCTACCCTTGCTAGTAGAAGCGATTCAAGAAATCGGAAGTCTTGCAGGCTTCCGATTTCCACGTGGCCCACTAGGCCCTTTTCCACTTTATATTACAACCCGCACTTGGATATTGCTTATCAGTTACATCCCCACCACTAAGTACTGCATCCAAGGCAGCACGTAGGTCTACTCCAGTCAATGGGTTGCCGGAATTGGGGCGAGAACTATCTAAGCGACCTCGATAAACGAGCTTCTTCTCTCCATCAAAGATGTAGAAATCAGGTGTACAAGCCGCATCATAAGCTTTGGCTACGTCCTGGCTTTCATCGTATAGATAAGGGAAGTTATAGCCTACCGTCGCCGCGTGCGTTTTCATCAATTCTGGACCATCTTGTGGATAATTTACTACATCATTTGAGCTGATCCCTACAAAACCTACGCCCTTCGATTCGTAATCTTCTACGAGTCGGACGATTTCCTCGTTCACATGAATTACATAAGGACAGTGATTGCAAAGAAACATAACCACTGAGGCCCTTTCTCCTACCACATCTTCAAGACTTACATCCTTATCGCTAACCGTGTCTGGCAAAGTAAAAGCAGGGGCTACCGTTCCAAGTGGCAGCATATTAGATTCCGTTAAAGCCATGGCTTATTTTTATTTTTTTAAAAGTAATGGTCAAAATGGCTCGCAAAGGTAACTAAGATGCCTTCATTATGAAAGACAATAGAAAAGCTTGATCAGCGATTAATAACTAATTTTCGCACAGATCGACCTTCATTACTCTCCCAAGAGAGCAGATATATTCCAGCAGAAAGAGCTCCGGTTTCAATCGGTAATTGATGCGCTCCCTTGCCAAGTTGTCCTTCAAAGATGGTACGGATCTTTTTACCATTTACATCCAATAAGGTAACCCGGCTATAAGTGGATTGTTCGATCACAGCACTAATCAAGCCGATATCTTGCATAGGGTTCGGAATAACTTTCCAATCCAGTTTTTCTTTGCCCACATCTTCTGAATTCAATATCACCATTTCAGGCAGTCTTCCATCTCGCGTATTACTTCCTTTATAGGTCCCCCATAAAACATCTTCCGTAGCTATCGGTACATTAAGGTCATAGACATTCAAAAAGACAGAATCAACTCCTGCTCCAAAAGTTTGAGTATAGGTTAAGGCGATGAGATCCATTTTTCCATCACCATTGACGTCTCCAAAGTTTGCTCCATTCATGAAGGTCCACCCTTTTGGGCGAATTGGAAAATTCGCCACCTCCGTTTGCCCATCCATTTCATAAGCATTAATAAACCCATTCCCCTCTGCATCAATTGTATTGGAACCAAAAACCAATTCGAATTCATCATCATTGTCCACATCAGCAACGGTAATAATGCCTTCGAGCCCTCCATTCTTACGGATCGGAAAGCCAGGCAGGGCAGTTCCTCCTCCATCCCATCCAAACAGGACGTCCTTGTTTTCCTCATCACCGATTGGTCGACTCATAAAAATCTGGTGGCCTCCATCCAATGGAAGGACGGTAGGTGTATTAAACGTCCAGGAATCTTCGGCTATTGGCTTTGGCCAGCCGGGATAGTTAGTTCCATCGCCTTCCATCACGTAAAACTCTGGTTTTGGGTCCATATTATCTCCATGGGTTGCCCCTATGATCTCCAATGCCTGATCATCGTTTAAGTCAACAAGGATAGGAGATTGGAAGCTATATCTTCGTTCTGGATGCGTCTTGATTGGGAACCCAGCTTCTAGTTGTCCATTGGCTTGAATCACGTATCGACTTTCTGTTGAATTGACCACTACTTCTACCGCATTATCTCCATCCACATCTCCTACGGAAGGAGTCACTGCGGGGGTAGCATCCAGGGTTACAGGCCAACTTCCCCCAAAGGAAGAGCCATCAAACTGAACCGCATGAATTCTGCCACTCGGACTCCGCCGTTCTACAAAAATGATCTCTAGTTGATTGTCATCATTTAAATCTGCTAAAGCTGCCGCAGTCAGTATCCAATTGCCATCGAAGTTGAGCGGCCAGCCAGTTTGGGTATTACCTTCCTTATCCAAGAGGTAGATTCTACCTGTACCGTTGATACTACCCGTGGTTTGTACGATATCTAGCTCCCCATCATCATTGATATCAGCTACGGATGGAGGATAGACGATGAATCCGCTCAAGGTCTTCTCCCACAAGAGTCCTTCATCCGTATAGGCACGCAAGCGATTATCGAATCCCAATAGGATATCATCCTTTTGATCACCATTTAGATCTACCACGGTTACATTCCGAAAGTTTTTGAAATTTGGATTAGCCCTCCCCCCGAAAGGGAAACCAGATAATTGATTGAAACCGGCCCCGTCGCGTTCTTCGAGAATCGAGTTCGGTATAAATTCTTCGGTTGTTATCGTGTAATCTTCGTGTACGCTAGCTTTTTGCCAGTTCTGGCCAAGGAGGGAAACACTAGAAAAAGTCAGAAAGAGTAGAATTAAGTGTAGGTTTTTCATGTACAAGATTTAAGTTTTTGGATCCGAGAAAATGGCTTGAGGCGCCTGTAAATATCTCTCGAATTTATTGGTAAGCGATTGGCTTTTTATGCCTACTTATTAAAGATAAACAAATTAATTTTTAATCTTTGCGACCCAAAATAATCGCTCTCTCTTAGACGTTTATTTTGCATACTTATCTACAGCAACACTCCAAAACTTCCCTATAATCCCGAAGACTGCTGCTTTTCGGCTCGTCTTTTCTTTTCAACATACACCCTTCGGAAATGTGAGAAAACGAATTATTAATTCCTAATTCGAGCTAATGAAATTATTGTTACCTATTGTCTTTTTCTCGCTTTTTTTACCCCTTAGCCTTTTGAGTCAGTTTAGTGGAAACGCGCCTTTCCAACCAGAACAAGGAGGACTCATTATCAACGAATTCTCCAATGGAGAAGGAGGGAACAATGTAAAGGAATACATTGAATTATTAGTCGTTGGGTCCGTTGACAACCCACAGGCACCAGTAGACCTAGAGGGTTGGATCGTGGATGATAATAATATAGCCGTATCTGGTCAAGGTAGCGCCACTGGCCACTTGATCTTCGGCGATTGCTTTTCGGCAGTGAATCCAGGTTCCATTATTGTCATTTACAATGGCTTGGACCGCAATCCCTCCATTCCCCCGGATGACCCAACTGATGCCGATCGTGATGGGGTATACATCCTGTCGCACACAGATGATTGCTTGCGGGGTTGCAATATCACACCGTCCTCCACCTCATCAGTCTATTGCCCTTGTCCAGATACCGGGGAAGTTCTACCCGCCTGGCCTCTGGGCTTGCGAAATGGAGGAGATGTTGTACAAGTAAGAGATCGATGCGAAACAGTAGTGCATGCCATTTACTGGGGAGGTGTAGAAATTACACCGGAAGTAATGAATAGCCCCACTTCGATTGATATGGGCACTCAAAGTCAATCTGGCCGGCTGGTCGAATTTTCCAATACGGATAGTGACGACTGGAATGACCGAGACAACTATGACATTAGGAACTTCAATAATTCAGAAACGCCGGGAGCAGAAAACTCAGCTGCCAATGGCGCCTTTATTGCCAGTTTAGCTGCCGGTACCTTCAGTGGCAATGGTACGGTTTCGCTCTGTTTCGATACAGATGCAGGTGACCTGGTGCTCCCCGTGGATGCGGGTTTCTTCACTTCGCCAATTGAGTTATGCACTGGTCAAGATATTGGTCCCTTTCTGGTTTCTTACGAGGAAGCCGATGAAAACGAACCTGATGCACCAGGTTTCAATTATGAGTATGCCTTTATCCTTACTCAAGACATCAACCGCATCTTTACCATTATTGATTTCAACACGGATGGAGATTTCGATTTTGCCAACTTACCTCCTGGTACTTACCAGATATGGGGCTTTTCCTTCATCCAAACCAATGGTTTGATAAGCGTGACCGACTTCTTGAACAGTGGTTTTACCACGCTCACAGAAATTGAGGCCTACAGTGAATGTGGTTATGATGGAGATATCGACAACTTGGACGCCATTGGGAATGCTGTAACGGTTATTATCTTTGATGGGGTTGGAGAAACGGTCGACTTGCCTCCGCTGGTCAAATGTGAAGAAAGCAATGGCGAAGCTACTTTCGACTTAACAGCCTTGAATGATAGTCTTTCCGTCAACTTCACCGTTACCTGGTATAAAGACCAAGAAACAGTGGCAGAGGTAGATCCTGCTGATAATTTCCTCTCCGCATCCACTACCGTTTTCGCAACTATTGAAAATGATTTCTGTGAATCGGAACCCATCCCCTTAGAACTACAGGTGGTTTCCGCCACTAGTTTGCAGACTCCAGCTAAACCCATCGTTCGTTGTGAAGAAGCGAATGGCGAAGCTACTTTTAATCTAACTAGCCTGAACGATTCTATTCTAACTGACAATAGCCTCGAATTGCTCTGGTTCGAAGACATGGAAGGGAACAATCCAATAGGCGAACCGGCAACCTATTCCAGCGCAAGCACCACTGTATTTGCTGGAGTAGAAAGTGAAATATGCGATATCCCACTGGTTCCCGTAGTATTGGAAGTCAGTAGCGTTTCACCCATTAGTCTAAGTATGGATCAAGCGATAGGCTGTGCTGGAGATGCTTCCGGGGCATTATCTATAGTTAGTGTTGATGACCTCAGCCAACTTACCATCGATTGGAATAGAGATGAGTTAGATGGGATCGCTGCTCCTCAGAACTTAACCGCTGGCGACTACTCGGCCGTGCTTAGCAATACAGATGGCTGTTCCCAAATGGCCTCCATCACACTAACAGAACCTTCAGCCATTAGCCTGAACTGTACGGAAGAAACCCCCGCTAGTGCTGAAGACTTAGCTGACGGGACAATATCTCTTACCATCGGGGGAGGCACCAGCCCGTACACAGTAAGCTGGACAGGGCCTAGTCCAGGAAACACAACTTCAGATACAGCAGGCGATCTGTCCATCCCGGACTTGTTGACTGGGAGCTATCAATTTACGCTGGTAGATGCCAATAATTGTGCCGTACAATGCGAAACGATATTGAACTTCACCCCGCCAGTCTGTGACCTTGTCGTCAACGAGGATGTGCAACTTATTAGCTGTCCAGGCGAGGCCGATGGAGCCATCACTTTGACTATTAGTGGGGGTAGAGCGCCCTATGACATTTCCTGGGCGGATGGAGATGTGATTCCTTCGAGATTAGATTTAGAGCCAGGACTATACGAGGCCGTGATCACTGACGCGAATGGCTGTACTGAAAATGTAAGTATAAGTTTGCAAGATCCAAGTCCTCTATCGGCAGAAATCAGCACCCTTGCCGGAGGATGTGATGCCCCAACGCAGGTAGCCATCAATTCCATTATTGGAGGCAACCCTCCTTATGAATTCTCTCCCGATGGGGCCTTTTTCAATCCAATTCCTAACCTTCCATTTAGCTTCGATGGTTTGGCGCCGGGCACGTACATGATCCATGTTCGAGATGCGGGAGGGTGTGAAGTGCAGCGGGAAGTGGTGATTGAAACTAGTGCTGCCTTGCAACTAGAGCTAGGTCCAGATCAAGAGCTACAACTAGGAGACAGTTTGGTTCTAAAGCCGATACTCAATTTCGACCCTATGCTCATCGAGTGGGCGCCGACTGATGGAATTTCGAATGTCGATCAACTGGATGCCGTACTTAAACCCAGCTTCACCACCACTTATACACTGACATTGACAGATGCTGGCGGTTGCTCCATAAGCGACCAGATTACCATTATTGTAGATCGCAATCGCCCAGTATTCATTCCCAATGCCTTTAGTCCAAATGGTGATGGCGTCAATGACAATTTCACGCTGTACTCTGGTATGAGTGTAGATCAGATCGTACATATGAAAATCTTCGATCGTTGGGGCAATCTGCTATTAGATCGTCAAGATATGCAGCCCAACAACCCAAGTCTAGGTTGGGATGGACAATTCCGGAATCGGCCATTAAACCCTGGGGTCTTTACTTATTTTTTCGAAGTATTGTATATGGATGGACAGACGGATATCATTACTGGTGAGGTGGTTTTGTTAAGATAAAGCTACCACCCGGCCTAGAAAGCTTATATTTGGATAAACGACAGTCATGCTTAAAGCAATATTTTCTTCCTGGATGATCGTGTTAGTATTCCTACTCCTAGGATGTGGAGTGAAGAAGAAGTCTGCGTCCTCTGAAGATTTACGATCTCAATGTTGCCAGGAATGTGTGGAGGCTTTTTCAAAGAGTCCCGTCGGTATTGGAGCAGAAGGGGCACAGTGCGGATCTTTCAATTCCGCTGTGGAAATCAGTAGTGCTTGCCAGAAGTACTTCAAGGATAACCAGCTTATGGTGAGCGAGTGTCAGTAAGACAATGGGTTTTCTAGGTTTTTACAGTTAATGCGTGAGTCGATGAAGGAGTCCTGGGTAAATAATTTTCAGGACAATCATCACGAAGACAATTGAAATTACCAGTATCACCCAATTAATCGGGATGGATCTCTTTTTTTCCCGCTTTTCGCCAGCAAATCGGTACCCCTTTTTGGGTATGGTCTCAATTAGTTGTTCTTCGCCAAACTGACTTAACAATTTTCTTAGTTTGTAGATGTTTTTCCTTAGTGCTGGTTTGCCAACTCCGGCATTTCCTGCCCAAACACGATCGATCAGTTCCTCATTGGAGCACACCTCTCCTCTTTTTACTACCAACTCCATCAATAATTTCATCATGATCGGCTCCAGGTTGACTATCTGCGTCTCGCCATTTACCCAACATAGTAGTTCATTAGAGGCAGTTAAAGCCTGAATATTATCCGTTAAGTCTAGCTTCATAACAATTGTAATAAAGACAAAAAAAGGACAGTTAACACACTGCTTTTCAGCCGATTGATCCAGTATAATTGCATAAAAAACAATACGTATGATTAATACAATATCAGCAATTATTCTGTCTCTTAATCTGTTTCATCTAGGAAATATTTCGGGTTCATCCGGGCAAGACTATCAAGCCTATCAGGGCGAGGTAATTTTAGAAGGAGACACCACTGCCCTTATACTAGAAATACTACAAGATGATTTCTCTGCGATTAGCTGGAGCCTTGAAAATGCCGGTCGGCATAGGCTCCCACTAACCAACTTGGTCTACTCCCCTACTAGCCAATCTTTCAAAGGAGATTTATCTGTTTTTGGTCAAGAATTAGTGGGTTCCCTAGAAGCGAAACTGATAGATTCAGGATTAAAAGGCACACTGCTCTGGCATGGACAGCGCATCCCTTTTCAACTTAGTCAGACGGCAATAAACCGTCACTATACGGAAGAAGAAATCGAGGTAAATAATAATGGAATCCGGCTAAAGGGAACCCTAATTTTGCCAAAAGGGGATCAAAGGTTTCCTGTTGTTGCTTTTGCCCATGGCTCTGGCCATGCCACGCGATGGTGGGGGATGTATTGGGCCAAGGAATTTGCCAAAATGGGCTTGGCCTCCTTTCTGCACGACAAAAGAGGCTGTGGAGAATCTAGTGGAAATTGGATGAAGTCTTCCTTGCAAGATTTGGTCTCAGATATCGAATCTAGCATAGCGATCTTAAAGGAGCATCCTCAGATAGATGGTACTAGAATAGGAATTTATGGTGTAAGTCAAGGAGCCTGGGTTGCAACGAAATTGGGAGCCAGAAATCCTGAACTATCCTTTATGATCGTAAACTCGGGAGGAGGAGTTTCCCCATACGAAAAGGAGATGTATTCCTATGAAACCAACATGCGATTTGCAGGCATAGGAGAAAAGGGAATCCAAGAAGGATTAGCATTGGTGGAAGAATATATGGCCTATCTGCGAACGGCCAACAATAGACAACAGCTTAAAGCTAAACTTGAAGCAGCAGCAGGTCAAGCATGGTATCCTATTCTTGGCTTACAACATATCCTAGTATCAGAAGATAATGTGCCGAACTGGCAATGGGTAGCTACCTATCGCACAGAAAAGGACATCAAGCAACTTGATATGCCCATTCTATTATTGTTTGGAGATCATGATCATATTATCCCTATAGAAAAGTCTATGTCCAGTTGGCAGGAATGGCTTTCAAAGGGGGGAAACAAGCAGGTGGAATTTAAAGTATTCGCAGGTGCAGGGCATGGACTTCGGCTGGGTGGGCACCATTCTACAGGCTTTCCGAAATACGCCCAGAATCACATCAAGTTCATATCCACCTGGTTTCAAAACACTGGTATAATCCCATCAGAATAGCGAAAGCACTCTTGGAAAATTCAAGCCTTCGGAAATCCAATGAATTCCGAAGGCTTTTCCTATTCAATTATTACTCACTATTTATTCTTCTCGGTATTGTCTTTGCTGCTGAAGCTGCCGTCGTACCTGTTCCAATTCCAGAGAAAGCTTTTGTAGCTTAATCTGATATTCTAACTGCAACTTCGCCTGTAACTCTTGTAATCTTAGTTGGGCTTTTTGCCCTAACTCCTGGTCGAGTTTCTGATATTCTATCTGATGTGCTTCTTGTATTTTCTGCATTTCTTGCATTACCCCCTCTTCTCGAAACTCCTCGTGGATTTTCTGAATCTCCTTCATCTGGGATTGGATCTTCTGCTGCAGTTCCTGTTCCTGCTCCTGATAGGCATTTTGGAGATCTATTATTTGCTTTTGAAATTCCTGCTGCAATTTTTCATCCTTTGCCAGGTCACCTTTTTCCTCCATCTCCAGCTTCATAGCATGTATCTTTTTCTCATACTCTCTATGCAACTCTTCCAATTGCTTCATCTCCGCAGATTCGTGTAATACCTTCTCCTTTATTCGCAATTCTTCCACATACTTCTTTTCGACTTCGCGAAGTTCTTTTTCAAGATGCATATGCTTTTCTCGCCACTGCTCGTCTACTTTCCGATGCAGCTCATCATATTCGCGAGCCAATTCCTCCATCTCTTTCCGTTCCGGACTATTTTCCAGTTCTAACTCAAGCCGTCGTAGTTGCTCTACTAGTTTTCGTTCCTTCAGTTCTAAAGCCTCTTTAGTCTTTGGAGGTACGGTGTCGGTCTTTGCTAAAACCTCTAGTATTGCCTGTCTCTCCTGATGTAGTTTCAACTCCAACATCGCACTTTCCGCCTGACCCAATTCCTCCTCCAGCAACTCAACTGCAACTCTTTGCTCTAGTTCCGCAGCTTCCGAGGAGCCCAGGGCTTCATGATATGCCAATACAGGATCGATATCTGCTGGTACTTCACCATATTCATTGGCATCCGTTGGCCGGAAAGCTACTAGGGTAATCAAGGACATTAACACCACCATACTTGTCCAACCCTTGGTAACCACCTTAGCATGTCCCTGCTGACCAATCAATCGACGGATACGTTCAACAGCTTTATTGGGTTTTGAGTTAAAACCAAGGGCTAGGGAAGGAACTTCCATGCGCCACTCCTCAAGCTTGGCTAATGTATAAGCCAACTGTCGCTTGTCTCCTGTCACTCCTGCGGCAATATCATCGCAGCACAGCTCTCTTTCTTCTCTAATGTGCCGAGAAAGCCACCAAACCATCGGGTTAAAGAACAGCATCGTTTCAACGATAGATTGGAGCATATTTACCAGAAAATCATGTCGTCTGATATGCGCTAATTCATGAGCAAGAATACAAGCTACTTGCTCCGTTCGCAATCCATTTATCAAGCCAATGGGCATGAGAATAATAGGCCGAAACATGCCAATTGTTACGGGGCTATTGACCCATTTACTTTGTAATAGTTCTATGCCTGCTGGCAAACCCATTTTATCGGCAAGGTGATCCAGTTTCTTCTGCCAAGAATTTTCCAATGGAGAGGAGTGAATTCTTAGACGTTCAAGATATACCCACTCCAGGATTAACTTGATGCTCATAATACTCATTCCCGCTACCCAAATCATAACTAGCAGTGGGAAGAAAAAACCTGATTCTGAACGTTGGCCAAGGACAGCTGTGCCTTGCCCTTCGCTAGCGTATAAAAATTCAGTTTCCGCTAAGAAACTCCTGGCCCCACTTCCTGTAGATGCGCCGTAGAGATAGGCGAAGGTGCTCATCACGAGCCCAAATAGGACCAATAGTGCGACCGAAAAACTAGCATAGCGATTAGCCGCTGTGCTTGCTCTTAAAATCGGCCAACAAGCCACCAGCACACCTGCTACCAAAATCCCCTGCCAAAGTGAATGTAGCATAGTTTGCCCTATAACCTGAATGAGGCTATCTGACAATAAATATTCAAGAATTGTCATGATTATCTTTTTCTAATTGTTGAATTAAATCTTTGATTTGCGCCAAATCCTGCTTGCTGGTCTTTTGATGCCCTAGTGCATGCAAAGCCAATTTCAATGGGGAGCCATCAAAAACAGTATTGAGTAGCTTATCGACCAAATTCTCTCTGATTTGATCTTCTTGAAGGATAGCCTGATACAAATGGGTCTTTTGAGAAGTGTCTCTTTTCAGAAAGCCTTTTGTGGCCATGACCTGCATCATCTTAAGGGTGGTGGTATATACTACTTCCCTATTCTTGTTCAGTTCTGTATTCACAAATCGAACGCTTGATGGGCCATGATCCCAAAGTACGCGAAGTACTTCCAGCTCAGCATCGGTTGGTTTCTTACTCATAATTCCTAAGTTTAGATCAATCTACGATAATTATCGTACGACAAATATATACGATAACTATCGTAGATGCAAGATCAGGATGACCTTCATTATGAAGCTACCTGGATAAAGCCCAGTAATTCTAGGCCTCTTGCGCACCAAAAAAATAAAAAAAAGATAAATAAATGGAGTATATCAATCGGGCCTAAACCGCCTTTTTCAATTTCCATAAAGTTTTCATGGCCTCAATTTGTCGATGTATTCTAGACATGAATAGTTGATACTTTCCATCTCGATCCACAGGCAACCATCTGGGGTTATCCGGATCAAGAGCCTCCATGTTGGATAGGATGAGTTGTTGGGATCCCCTGTTTTAGCAAAATTCGTCTAGTACTCAATCCTTTTCTTGGAAGGTTCTTGATCACTTGGCCTCAGTGGGAAGTTGAGCAAAGGAAATCCCTTCAAAAGAAGGTATCTTGCCTTTGGAAATCCATTTAACTAGCGTTATAGGTTGCTCCATTACATGGTCACCTATTAAATAATCAGGTTGAAGTCCTCAGGTGAAGAGTAGAAAGTCGAAAAAGAAGCTGACTGCCAACACCTTAAGGTATTCAAATTAAAGGAGTAAATATTTGCCGATAGCTGAAAAATGTAATGGGGAAGCCCGCGAAGGCTACCCCATTAACAGAAAAGCACAAGTCTTAAATTTTCCAATTTTAGAAATTGCGATATAGTTAGAAATCAATGTTTTTCATTTCTCATAGGATACTAATAGGAACAAGACTTAGCAATGTTTGGAATGTCAAGAAAGGATAGTCAAAATATACATTTATTAGTGTGCTTGTTCGCCGATGACACCCTGACCGCGCAGGGGCCGCACAATATTAGCGGATGTACAACAAAGTAAGCAGCGGAATGCAACTTGTCTTCCAGATTTTTTTAAACAAAAATCCACAGTTTTAATTATACATTAGGAACCTCAAATAGACATTAAATACTGATATACAAATAGATATAAAATTAGACCTGGAAAGAAAAATCCATAACTATGAATGCCACGAAATTGCTTGCCCTGCTCAAAGGGCTTACATTGGCTGAAAAAAGAGACTTGAAGGTCTTTGCAGATCTGCCTTCAAATAGACTTATGTCACGGGATAAAGAAGCACTAGCACAACTATTAAGCCTTAATTCTCAAACCTTACAAAAACCGGAAAAGGTAATCTGGGCGAATTTGTTTAAGCAGGAGAGCCCTGCGGAACAAAATCGGGTCAAAACGCGCCTATTCCAGATGATGGAGAAGTATGTTGCCTTACAGCAGTTGGACCAACATGCCGGGCTTAAATTGTTACTGCAAACCAAATTTTACGAAGATCGGAAAATTGAAAAACTCGCCAACCTAAGTTTTAATCGCTCCAAAAAAGTACTAGGTAAAGAAAATGATTTTGACCAGAAAGCCTTTCTGTTTTGGATATACCAGCAAGCTATCCTGAGAGAAAAGGACATTCGGCGAATGGATGAGAATATGGAGGCTATGGAGAATTGCCTCGATGAATTCTATGCCTGTAATAAGCTTAGGATACTTTGTGAAAAAGCCAATCGCCGGAAAATTCTCAAAAAAGCAAATTCTGGCCGAAAGTTGGAAGAGGAAGTAGGTTTCCTAAAAAGGCATGTCCAATCCGATTTGGTTGGAGCATACTGTGACCTATTCCAGATGATCAATGGAGGAAGCGAAACCGATTTCATCAAAGTAAAGCAATTTGTAGATCAAGAGCCCAAACTCAGAAAAGTGCACCTACAAGAGTTCATCGCCTACCTAATGAACTATTGTATTCGAAAATTTAATGGTGGTGACTTCAGTTTTACCAGACACTATCTGGATTTTATCCGAAAGCTGGAATCCAAAAACCTACTATTGGTGGGAGGTATTTTGGGGATTGGGAGACTAAAAAATACGATCCTCTCACTCCAACTGAACGAGGGTTCTAAAGCAGCTCAAACCTTCCTCGATACATATGGAGCCTTCTTGGATCCCAAGCATAAACCCTATCTGTTGCTTGCACAAGCAGCCATTGACCTTGACCAAGGGAAAATAGACAAAGCACTGGAAGGCATCAAGGAATTTCAGGATTCTGATGTCTACTTACACGACCTCTACTACAAACTAACTTGTGATAAGTTAATGCTTAAGTGCTTTTACGAAAAAAAGGACTTCCCTCCGATTCTCAAGCGAGTAGAGAGTATAAAAGCCTTTGTTCGCTCTAGAAGACGATTACCTGAAGATCGAATAGCTAAGAATGTAAACTTCTTGACCGCTATTGAACGGCTAGCTAAGAATGAAAAGATTTCTATCGAAGAACACGATTTTACGATACCTGATTATCGATGGCTTACAAAAGTCTTAGGTGGTAGTAGTGATCCTAGCACCACCTAAGCGGACCAGCTGCCCTACTTACAAACGGATGGATCCAGAGAAGATTCCCCCAGTATCCGTAATTACATAGACACTATAGATGGCCTTACTCAAACTGCTAAGGTCTGAGAGGCATTCGTAGGAAGAACAACCTGTAGAGGAAAAGACGTTTTGGCCTTGCGAATTCTGGACGTCAATTTGCACAATAGTATCACTTGTGTTGTTGGATCCAGTTAGCATCATCATATCGTCCTCCATGACAATATATCCAGCAGTAAACTCTTCTATAACACAATTTTCGGAGGATACAGTAGCTATTTCCGTAGTCGTCTGACTTCCGATGGATAATAGCATAACTACTTTGACAGCAATCAATAGAGATTTCATAAATGACAGTTTTGCGATGAATAAAATCTCCTTCCCAACCGAAGCAGTTGATTGGGTTTGTTGCGCAACTCGTCCGAAGAACTAAGAGGATGGAAGGAATGACAACAACAAAACTATAGCTAGCCAACTCTGGATGCTGCCAGATTTTACCAGAGTAATTCTGTAAAGACTAACGCTCATATATACGCTACATGGAAATAGACCTGGACATTGCTAACACCTTGTTAGAGTTAGCAGTGAAACAAGGAAATAGAAACGGGGACAGGTTTGGAATAATAGAACTATCAACCCTTGTGAATGAAAAACTGCCAACAGCTTATCGGCCACTCGGACAGCGATATCTCTACGATACCTTATACCTAAACATCCAACAAGCCAAAAAAAATAAGCGATCTACCATCGCAGTAGATCGCTCGTGTATGGATTCCCTTGCCTTTTATGTTGGATTCCAATCTTTGGAGGATTTCATTCAACATGAAAACCCTCAGCTCCCTCAGACAGCTTCATCGATCCTGGGAAACTGGTACAGCATTGTGCGTTGCAATTCAGGTCTCCCCGATCTGTTACTTTCACCTGTCCGAATTTATTTGGGAGAGAACAAAGTAGCGCAAATGCAGCTGAAAGGGCCTCACAGATCCTATCAGGGTAAGATCAAATGGATCGGGAGCAGCATCAGCTGTTTCCTCGAATCTGACGATAAGGCCAAGGCCCTTCACCTTTCCTTCATGTTAGGCGTTGCCAAAGCTCCACGGGTACTAATCGGAGTATTCTCAGGCGTATCTACTAGTGGATTTCCAATTGCTGGGAAAGAGTTGCTTTTGCGAAAAGAGGAAACATTTGAAGAGTTACATAACCGACGAATACCCATAAAGGAAGGATCACTTCCAGCCAGTATATTAGCTTATTTTGAAAAGTACGACAGTTGTTATTTTAAAGTCCGAGAAGTTAGCACCTTCGATTTTCGCGACCTAGAGTAGCAGTGCGTGTTTAATCAAGGCCAGATTAGTCGAAAGTGAGGATTTTTTTAGCTAAGACAGGTCTAACATGGCATAAAATCAAATTTGTCGCTTAAGGGCAATTATGGCTTGGTCAAACATGCTCTACAATAAAACTACCCCCACATCCATAAACATGAATTAGAATGTCTTTGGACATTACTGTTTGAGTGAATAGTTATAATCTTTGTTCCGACTATAACAGCGGTATAGATCTATGTTCGATTTTTAGGTCAGGGACAAGGTGCCATTAGCCACTTATGCAGAATGTGTAAAGATGCTCTTAAAAACCGCAGACACAAGATGTGCGAATATCGATTCCAACACTCTTCTGCCCCCCATTCGAAGCATTGTTGTAGCATCAGCAGTTATTTTAACCATTGGAAACGACTGAAGTACCCCGTTATCCCAGCACCAACTGAATGGTCAGATAAGATTCCGGTGGATTCCAATGGGCTTTGCCTTTTTCATAGCGGAGATATTGAATGGAAGCTTAAAAATCACTTCCACTCGCGCTTTCTACAACTACTTAAGATCTTCGAGCGGCTTACCATGGAGGCTACAAGGGAAGGGCCTACGCAGCCCATTGATCTGAGGGAATGTTATTTCATTGGCCTTCCTCAAAACGCCCCCAAAGGTCGCTCTATTCTGCTAGACAACCTGGATATATTTGGTTCTCTCCACCTGGATTTACAATACTCGATTTTTGAAGATGCACTCTGTATTCGCAAGACTCATCTCAAGGAAGCTCGCGTTGATCTTGACTACTGTCAATTCAAAGGCCTCTGCCAGATTTATGAATCTAAAGTGTGCCAGCTTAACCTCAGCCATGCAGAATTGGGTGGTGGGTTATTGATCAACCATAGTAGCTTTTATGATCTTGTCTCTGCTGATCATATCAAGGCCAAGGGGATATTCGAGTTGTCGAGCAATGCATTCTTTCAGGGAGCATCCTTCCAAAAGGCCCTGCTCAATACTCGTTTTTCGCACGTGGATACCAATCTATTCTATTCCGCCGCTAATTTCAACGATAGCATCATTACGTCGGACAACTACTTCTTGAATAATTACTTCCACAAAGATATTCTGTTGCTAAATGTTGACTTCCAGCAGTCTTTCTCCTTTGCAGATAATATCATCGGAGGTATGATCCGTCTGAAATCCAGGACCCGAAAGATTTCTCCTCAACCAGCTACTTTAGATATACCTCCTCAAAAGAACGAGGCTAGATCCACTGCTAGCTCAATTCAAAACACTTCTCAGTTTGAGGTAATTACACAAAAAATCAATGCCATCAGTAAACGAATTAGGTCAACGAATAGCCAAACCAGCAGTCCCAGCCTAAGTCAGGCAAACGCTCTAGTCGCTCGACATAGAAGCGACCCGGAAAAAGACCTTGATCTTCATCAGGAGACTCAAGTCAATAAGTCTCACGTTATGAACAACGAACAGGAAGCTTTTCATGCTTTTTGTCCTTCGCCGAGGAAGATGCAGAAACAGCTCAAGCTTTGTACAAAGTCCTTACCCAAAAGGGGCTCAAAATTTGGTTTTCGAAAGTTCACCTCAAGACTGGAGATAGCATAATCAATACGATCAACCAAGCCATTCATAGCAGTAAATCAGGGATTGTTCTAATTAGTCCTAATACCTTCACTAATCGTCAGCACTTCCCTATTCTGGAGTTAAACAGTTTGCTAACCAGAGACCTGTACCACAATAAGCCCTTTTTCCCTGTTTATCACGAAATCACACCAGAACAAGTCGCAGAGCAACTGATCCTAATTGGAGACCGCCTGGCCACTAACACCACTCAAGGAGTCGAGGTAGCAGCCAGGAAGTTGATGGAAGCTTTAAAGCAAAAAGGCGTTCTATAAGCTGTTATCCACCACATTGTTGGATAGCAGCTTTCAAGCTTTTCTTCATCTGTCGAGCTTTCTCTATATCATCCATCTGCAATAGGAAACTATTGACTTCTCCACTACCCTTTCCATCATCTTGCCCATGCTGGATGACCTTTTTACGTCCGACTCCCGCAATCTTGACGGCTAATTCTTTACTGCTGATATCAAACTCAATCTTCTCTGGGTCCAAGTTCTTTAGGTCAAAGGTATATTCATGGGTGACAGTCTTTTTGGCCTTCCCTACGGTCTGCTCCAAAGTCCATTCACAACTGTTTTCACTACTCTGGCTTAGCTTTTGTTCATAGAAGGCCACTGGTGTCTGCAGATCTACAGTATGCTCTTGGGCCCAATCAAAGTAAGCGGATTCTCCTGCACCCTTCAGTGCTATATCCGATTTGCAGGTACCAATTACCTTTGGAATCAACTGCTGCAGATACCGTGCGTTCTCTACATCTGCTGCATAAATGGAATGCTTGTTGCTGTATTTATCGAATTGCTCATTGGCAAAAGACTGAAACAGGTTCTGCTTGCTTTCTGTCTGAAGATCAACTGTGATGGTTTTACCCGAAATGGAAACATCTAGGTTCTTATTATCAAGATCATCCAGGTTAAACTTGGTTTCGTGCGTAACGCTTTCCTTCTTCCCTGATTTTATTTGAGTCAGTACTGTTATACAACTGGCCTCAATCGTTTGTCCAACCTTATTACTTCCTCCCTCCATAGCCGTCCCCACATATTCCTTCAGCAAGGCTAGGCCTTCAGCACGATCATTTACTACTGGGACATATTGCCGAAATTCTTCCCTGGCCCATGGGATCATTTTCTGGAGTACATCAACGGTGAGTTTTCCTTCTTCCACTGTCTCTACCATCAATGCAAATTTATTACTGTATCCTTTTAGTGAACCCTTCTTTTGCTGCGTGATGAAGTCTACTTTATCATCTGTCTGTCCCACCACCATCAACTTCTTGCCCTGTACATCAATCGCTATACTATTGGGATTCAGGTCTATCAAATTTATGATGGTCACTTCATCATCTAATAAAAATTGAACTTGCGTGCTAATCGCTTCGCTACGTTCAAATGATTGGCTAAAAAAGTTCTTTCCCACTTTAATATCGTCAACTTGCTCTGCCAGCCAATCCATCCCATTTTCTAATCCCGCCAGATTTACTGTTTCCTCCACTAGTGACCTCGCTTGGGGAATAGCCGTACGGAAAGTGGATTGTAGCGCTCTGGCCTGATCAGCGGAACGGGCGTATAGTGTCAGTGTCTGCGTGTAATTAGCCTGTTTGCTATCTTTGAAATGTTGGATAAACTTTTGCTTATCTACACAGGTGAGTTTCAGTTCGAAATGGGTCTTCTTTTCTGAGTACTCAATTCGATCCTGATCAATATTGCCAAGGTTAAATTGATAGGAATCGTTCGTTACCTTTTTCCCTTTTAGCGTTCTTACCTCCAAAGTGACTAAGTAAGGTTCTTCTCCATCAAATCGAAGGTCATGTTCATATTCCACCTTCTCTAGCGTAACCGTGGATAATTGCCCCTCAATGTTTCTAAGAGTAGTTTCCAATTCATTGGGCGGTACTAAGGGGGAAATCGTTTCTTGACCTAGTAGGTGACTAGCAGATAGTACACAACATAGTAATAGTGCAAAGAAGCGCATAGGATGAAATTTGGTTCTACAATAAGAGTTTACAATGAGACGCCCTGCAGGGGCATACGTCACGCCAACTCCACATTTTTGCTAACAAAAAATTACACAAAAAGGATGAAGGAGACAAGACTCCCCCCTCACTCCATATTGTGATTTAACATTTTCCGGTCGACTGCTCTAACAGACTATTCCGACTGTCACAACTTAGCATTGCCAATAAATACAGGATACTAAAGAAGTCCTTATCTTTGCAGCACTTTTGTAGAAGGGTTAGGATTTTACTAGGGATTTAGAAGTCAGAAGCGAGAAGACAGATTGCTGGGATCGCCAAAGAGCGTAAGTATAAGAATTCTCTCCGTAAAGCGATCTACCTTCTTACTTCTGATATCTAGCAATGGCTAAAGCGAACTTTTTGGGGTCTTTTGCCATTGATATACAGAATACTAAATAGACAAAGGAATGTTTCCAACATATGATGTGATTGTGGTAGGTGGTGGCCATGCAGGTTGTGAAGCAGCAGTGGCTGCAGCCAACATGGGATCCAAGGTTTTGCTGGCAACGATGAATATGAATACGATTGCCCAAATGTCTTGCAACCCAGCCATGGGCGGGGTTGCCAAAGGGCAAATCGTCAGAGAAATAGACGCTTTGGGTGGATATTCAGGCATAGTGACGGATCATACCATGGTCCAGTTCCGGATGCTCAATAAATCCAAAGGGCCAGCGATGTGGAGCCCAAGGGCGCAGAGCGATCGTATGCTCTTTGCCGGCAAGTGGCGTGAAATGCTAGAAGCGCACCCCAACGTTGATTTCTGGCAGGAAATGGTCAATGGGATTGTAGTTAAGGACGGCCGCGTCTGCGGAGTTAGAACTGGTATTGGGTTAGAAATCGAGAGCAAATCTGTGGTCCTGACCAATGGAACCTTCTTGAATGGTTTGATTCATATCGGAGACAAGAATTTTGGCGGCGGACGAGCCGGTGAGCGTGCTGCAACTGGTATTACAGAGCAGCTCCTCGAATTAGGTTTTGAGGCGGGACGGATGAAGACGGGGACCCCTCCTAGAGTAGATGGACGCACCTTGGACTGGGACCGTATGGAAATACAACCTGGCGACGAAAACCCTAGCAAATTTTCTTATACCGACACGCCAAAACTAGCCAAGCAGCTTCCTTGTCACATTGCTTATACCAGTAAGGAAGTTCACGAAACCCTCAAAACGGGCTTTGAACGCTCTCCCCTATTTAACGGCCGAATTAGAGGCTTAGGGCCACGTTACTGTCCATCTATTGAGGACAAGATCGATCGCTTTTCAGATCGAGATCGCCATCAGCTTTTTGTAGAGCCAGAGGGCTGGAACACCTGTGAAATCTATGTCAATGGCTTCTCTTCTTCCCTCCCAGAAGAAGTACAGTACAAGGCCTTACGGCAAGTAGTTGGGTTTGAAAACATGAAGATGTTCCGCCCTGGCTATGCAATAGAGTACGATTTTTTCCCTCCCACACAGCTAAAAGTGAATTTGGAGACGCGCCTGGTGAAAAATCTATTTTTTGCCGGACAGATCAATGGTACGACGGGCTATGAGGAAGCTGCCTGCCAGGGATTGATGGCAGGAATCAACGCCCATTTGAGCATAAAGGAAGAAGAGCCATTTGTGCTGAAACGCTCCGAAGCTTACATCGGAGTATTGATCGATGATCTTGTGAATAAAGGCACCAAAGAGCCTTATCGTATGTTCACTTCGCGAGCAGAATACCGTATTCTGCTGCGTCAAGATAATGCCGACTTGCGCCTCACTCCACTAGCGCACAAGCTAGGTATGCAAGGGCTTGAAGAAAGATTACAAAGGGTGGAAGAAAAGCAAGAAGCTGCCAAATCCATCAAAAAGTTCTTCGAAGAAACGAGCATTTCTCCTGATGATGTCAATGGCTTTCTCCAGGAAAAAGGTACAGCACCTTTGAAGCAAAAGGTCAAAATGCATGGTGTCCTACTCCGACCTCAGATCAATTTAACAGAATTGAGAAAAGCAGTACCTGCCATTGAACAGTACTTAAGTCCCGTTGAGCAAGAATATGTAGATCTAGCGGAAATCAATATGAAGTACGAAGGCTACATCCGCAAAGAAGAAGAAATGGTCGCCAAAATGAATCGCCTGGAGTCCGTCCGACTCACCGAGAATTTTGACTACCAGCAACTGGTTTCCTTATCTTCAGAGGCCAGAGAAAAACTGTCTCAGCTAAAGCCGCGTACTATCGGTCAAGCCAGTAGAATTAGTGGTGTTTCTCCCGCGGATATTTCGGTGCTTTTGGTACACATGGGAAGATAATGGGTCAATTTAGGTTACCTTTTAATTGTCGATACGATTAAGTAGTAAAATTGCTAGCCTATGGAGACTATTGACGAAAAAAAGTATACGGTTGAAGAATACTTCAGCTTGGTTGAAGAAGCGGAGTACAAGTTGGAGTACTACCGAGGACAGGTCTATGCTATGGCTGGAGCTAAGCCTAATCATAACTTGATCAATGTTCAATTAACCAAGACCCTTAGTCTCTTGCTGGAAGATAAAGATTGCTATGTATTTAATAGTGATCAAGCCTTGGCCATTCAGGAGGACAGCTACTTCTATCCTGATGCTATGGTTACTTGTGGCCCTGTAGAGCTAGATAATAATCGTACACGCGTACTTAATCCAATCTTAATCGTTGAGATACTCTCTAAAGGTACTAGAGGCTTCGATAAAGACCGTAAGTTTGACCTCTATCGCGAAATCCCCTCTCTTAAAGAATACCTACTACTGGATTCCGAGTCCATCGGCTTCCAGTCGTTCTTCAAAGAAGAAGGCGATTTGTGGCGAATTTCATCTGGTTATTCCATTGATCAGACCATCCCACTCTACTCATTGGATCTAGAAATTCCACTTGAGCGGATTTATAAGAAGATATTACCATTCGAAAACTAGTCTCAATTCAACAATTTGGCACCTAAAATCCTTTTAACCAAGGATTAAAATATCTTCCCAAAGCTCTTCGTTATTACAATTTGGGATAAGAGCACGTCTAAATTTCTGCTGCCTGACAACC
>ENA-UENT01000227-UENT01000227.1-marine-metagenome-genome-assembly--contig:-NODE-227-length-41091-cov-8.352769_pt1 | contig 41091 bp, 35 predicted proteins | sample MGYA00237879_ERZ529330 | MGnify/ENA primary metagenome ERZ529330 (study PRJEB26372, sample SAMN05368345) | marine metagenome | biome: cultured habitat; feature: ocean water; material: water; isolation... | reverse complement strand
CATCACATAAAACGCCGAACAGGCACTGTGCCCGGTTGCCCCCGCTGAAATGGTAATTTTTTGGAAAACCTGCCGGATCCCGGTTGAAACCGGGACCCGACAGGAGTAACGCACTGCTGGTGTAGAGCTTAAGCCTGGACATTTCCAAGAGCTCTGCCCCAGCTTTGCATGGGAAAACCTGCCGAAGAGCCTGTGAGGTGCCAGGAGAAAGCTCTAGCAAAGCCCTAACCCAGGCAGCCTGCTTCCAAATTCACAACCGATCGCTTTGCCTGAACCCTGCTCAGCCGCTCCGCAAATGCTGCGCGGTCACAGTAAATCCATTGTGGTTCGCATCCCTTGCCATCTGATTTATACCTGCTACAATGTTTTTTCGAAAAAGAAGCCTAAAAAATTGGAAATTATCGCGGGGGGGGGTAAATTAGATCATCGCTCAAACATAAAAGTAAAAATACAGAACAAGAGAGTAGTTTACTGTCAAACCGGTAATTGCTGTAGTTACTCTGGCGCTCAGTTCAGCTTTCATATAGTCTTGTAAGTATTTCACTATTCATTTTTTGCGAAAAAAAAGATGAACTATGAAAAAGGAGATTTTAACGCTCGGAGTTTTATTCGCCATCCAGGCAGTATGCTGCCAAGCCCAGGGCTTGGGTGACTGGATAGTCAGTGCAAATGTCGGAATCGAAGCACATGACAAAAGACTGTTCGACTATGCAAGGCCAGAAAAGGAAGCCTTGTTAAGAAAGCAGCCAGAATTTTGGGGCACCTATCACTTTGGATTAAATGCAAGAAGAAAAGTCTGTCATAACAGGAGATTTAGCAGTTTTTTAGGGCTAGGATTAGGTTATGAAAAAGCAACATTTATTCGGCCTTTTGATCATAAATTTTTTTTAGAGCCGGGTGAATTTGATACAGACTTTTTAAAGCTACTAAATAGGTATAAAAAGGTCCTTACACCACTGTCTCTATTGGCTTTCTATGAGTTAGGAGATCACTGGTTCATTTCAGGGGAATTAGCCTCCAGCTTTCTTGTGTTTAGGAGCATCGATCATACGGAGCGGTCCAGAGCAGTTTTTCCTTACTCAGAGGGTACTTTCGAGTTGGACGATATACAATTGAGGCTTGGGGTAAATTACAGGCTTGGTAAATTGATAATAGGTCTGCACTCCAGAGTAGCCAACTTTCAGAAGATTGACCGGGCTATTTTCAATCGTATTGTCAAAGACCCCAGAACGGATCAAACATGGGAATGGGACAATCCATTGCGTTTTGACTTGACAGTGGGGTATACATGGTGAAGAGAAGAATGAACTGGACATAACACGGCATAAAACGGTAAGTGGGGCTAAAAATGTTTTGCCTTACCGTTACAACTCCATCACATAAAACGCCGAACAGGCACTGTGCCCCGTTGCCCCCATCGGTCCGTCCAGGGCTTTGAACCCATATCGCTGGTAAAACCGGTTGGCAGCAGCCATCTCGGTAATGGTCTCCAGGTAACAACGCTGATAACCGAAGGAACGGGCAGCGTCCAGGCAACGGTCTGCGATGGCAACGGCCAGCCCCTTGCCACGGGCTTCGGGCAGGAAGTACATCTTCTTCAATTCGCAGGTGTGTTCGTCGCCACCGAGCAGTGGGGCAATACCAGCACCACCGTAGATGATCCCCTCCCGCTCAATCACAAAGTAGGCCGACCGGTCAGCCTGATAAGCCGTGTACATATCGTCCACTTCAGCATCGTGGATGGAGAAACCTTCTCCGGAAGCCCCGTGGGCGGTCATCACTTCTCGGATGATGTAGGCCATGCGGGCAGTATCCTCCGGCCGTATGGGGCGAATGGTGAAATTATTTACTTTCATAAATTAGCTTTTATCCGTAAGGGCAACGATCTGATCTCCTTCAAAAACAAAAACAGACTGCCCGGTGAGCCTGAGCGTATCCCCGGCCCTGAGCCCATTCGGCAGGTCAACGGCCAGCTGCCCCTCGTAGTCAATCTCAATGGTGACGGTATCTCCGGTGAATTCCCAGGCTGTGATGGTTTGCCGGCGGTGGCTGAAGTATTGCTTTGCCTGTTCTGCCTGCTGACGAAAGGCGGGCAAGCCTTCGGTCTGAAGATCGGTCTGTCCGTTGGTGATGTTTTTGAAGACTACGGAAGGGTGCAGGTGCTGAATCATCCCGTCTGCATCGAAGCGGTTATAAGCCTGAATGTAGTCTTCAATTACGCGCTTTTGTTCGGCTTGCATAGGTCGTTGTTGGCAACTGATGAGTAGAAACATGGGCAGCGCCCAAATCCATTTTTTCACGATGAGTTTTTTTATGAAAAGCTTCAACCGTTCAAATGAGTTCCCGTTGAAGCACAGGAATTACAGTCGGGGCTACTGATCAAGCAGGCCGTTAAGCTGAGCATATTGTAGCAGCAATATGGTTTTGGCATCCCGGATGGCTCCGGTTTGAATCATCTGGCAGGCCTCGTCGAAGTTCATTTCCAGCACTTCGATGTGTTCCTGCTCGGCCGCTACGCCACCACCTTCACCCACTTTCATGGCATCGTTGTAGGGGGCCACAAAGAAGTGGACGATCTCTGTCACAGAGCCGGGAGACATGTAGGCCTCGAATATTTTTTGCGGTGCCTCCACCCGGTAGCCGGTCTCTTCCTCTGTTTCCCGCTGTATGCCCGCAGCCGCCCCTTCTGCATCGAGCAGCCCGGCACAGGCTTCAATGAGGAGGCCTTCCGGATTGCCATTGACGTAAGTGGGCATTCGGAATTGACGGGTCAGGATAACGGTACGGCGGGCTTTGTTGTAGAGCAGGATGGTAGCGCCGTTGCCCCGGTCGTAGGCCTCGCGTTCCTGCCGTTCCCATTGCCCGTCCGCGCGCCGCAGGTCAAAGGTGATTTTGCGCAGGGTGTACCAGTTGTCGGAAAGCAATTCGTTTTTGATGATTTTTACTTCGGGTGGCATAGTTAAGCTTTTGCGTAAAGGTTAAGGATTTTGTACAAATATTCGTGGCTTTGAAGCCTGCATTTCCAATATACTGCTTCTCAGGATTTGGAAGGCACGGGAGATTTCATCTGTATCCAATGCGGCGAAGCCCAGGCGGCAGGCATTCCAGTCGGTACCGGGTGGATTGTAAATTTTGCCGTCAGAAATCAGCAGCCCTTTTTCGCGGCAGCGTGCGGCAATTTCCGGCAGGGGAAATTGGGGTTTGAACCGGGCCCATACTGCCATACCGCCTTCCGGCACCTGGAAATCGACTGCAAAATTAAGCTCTTCCTGCAGTAGTTTGCAAAGGTGGTCGCGGCGCTGCCGGTAAGCGTGGAGTGCCTTTTTGCCATAGCGGCGCATAGTGCCCAGCTCGATCAGCCGGGCAATGGCCCGCTCCTGAATGGGGTCCCCGGGATCGCCAATGAGCTGCCGGACCTGCATCAACCGCTGTATCAGGTCATCCGGGGCAAGGATGAACCCCGCCCGTACTGCCGGGAATAACTTCTTGGAGTAGGAGCCGATGTAAATTACATACCCCTCGCAATCCGCACTCGCAATAGGTAGCAGGGGCTTATGCTGGTAGTGATAATCATAGTCGTAGTCGTCCTCCAAAATGGCGAAGTGGTATTGCCGGGCCAGTTCCAGCAGTTGTACCCGCCGCTCCGGAGACAAGGCTACGGTAGTCGGCCAATAGTGGTGGGAAGGCACATAGACCAGCCGTATGGCTTCCCGTTCGAGCCGTTCGCTCAGGGCATCTGTATCAAGGCCCTTCTCATCTACCGGGAGGCGCAGCAGGCGGGCGCCGGCTTTCCGGAAGGCCTGATTGGCAATTTCATAACTGCTCTCCCCAACCACCACGGTATCACCGGGCTTAAGAAGCGTATGCGACAGCAGGAAGATGGCCTGCGTAGCGCCCCGGGTCAGGATCATCTGATTGGGTTGGACATTCAGCCCCCGGTATTGATTGAGCAATGGCGTATAAATTTCCCGCAGCCTGCGGTCGCCGAGGGGGGAAACCTGCTCCAACAGCCGCCCCAGCCTCGGGCTTTGCAGAACGGAAGCATACTCCCGGGCGTACTCCTGCAGTGGGGCCAGCCGGGGATCCGATGAGCCGTCATCAAAAGCCAAAGGTGCCCGCGGGGATTGCTGGTATTCCAGCTCGGGCAGTGCCGGCTCGTACAGCGCAAAACCAGTCTTTTCCGGGTAGCAGCAGGCCATACCCAGATCCCCGTTGACCGACCGGGGTGTGACCACCGGCAGGTCTTTATTGATATACCACCCGCTGCGGTTCCGGCTGTAAATCCAGCCTTCTGCTTCCAGCTCACTAAGGGCGGCTACCACCGTATTCCGGTTGACTGCCAGGTGGCTGGCTATGGTGCGGGTGCCGGGCAGCTTAAAACCGGGTTTGAGAATGCCGCGCTTGATCAGCCGGGCCAGATTGTTGGACAACTGTATGTACAGCGCTACTTCCGAGTGGCGGTCCAGCGTGATTTCATTGAAAAATGGGTAATTCGGCATAGCTTACAGTTGAATCGGTTCGTTGATGGACAATGCGCCCATGCTTTCCTCAATTTGGTGCACTTTGCTACCGGAAATCAGGGGCATGATTGGCACTTCCTGTGCCATCATCCAGACCAGCACCAGTTGATTGGCCGTGTGCCCGGTAGTCTGTGCCATGTTATGTAGGCGTTGCAGGCGCTCCCGGTTTTCGGGCAGGTCGTACTCGGGCGGCAGTTCGGCATCCGGGCCTTTGGCGTACAGGCCGGCAAGCAGTGTGGAATAGGCCAGCAGCGTAATGTTGGGGCGCTGACGGGCGTACTGCAGCATTCCATCATCAATGAGGCGCTGCACCCAGAAATCGGCATCCGGCTTTGGGCGCAGATAGGAATACTTTTGCTGTACAGCACAGTAGGTTGGCAGGTCTTTTTCCCGGCTTAGTTGCAGGCTTTCCTCTACCCGCCAGGCCCAGGTGTTGCTGATGCCAAATGCACGTACTTTGCCACTTTTTTTCAGCATGGCGAAGGCCTCCAGGCGTTCTTCCACCGGGTATTCCAGAAAGTCGATATGGCCGTAGAGAAGATCAATGTAGTCGGTTTGCAGCCTGCGGAGGCTGTCTTCCACGGCTTGGATTATCGTTGCCTTGCGCAAGCCCTCCAATTCGATTTGGTCCAGGCTGCCGGTGTAAGCCCTGGGACGGGCACCGCACTTGGTGGCCAGCACAATGCGGTCGCGGGACTGTCGCTGCAGCCAGTGTCCAAGCACGGTTTCACTCTCGTCCCCTACGCCTTTCTCCATCCAAAATGCATAATTGTTGGAGGTGTCAATGAAGTTGCCACCGTTGCTCAGGTAGGCGTCCAGCAGGAGCTCCGACTGTGCCTGATCGGTTTTGGTACCGAAGTACATGGTGCCCAGGCAGATGGGGCTGACTTTGAGGCTGCTGTTTCCGAGTGGTCGTAATTCCATAGGTGTTTTTGATGGCAAAACTATAATCTGTTGTGCCTGCCCGATAGTAAAAAAGCGTCAGGGCCGGCTGATCCGGGCCATTTCGTTCTGTTGCTGAAAGTCCCGGTCGGCTACAGCGGTTGGGGTGATGCCCAGGTGCGCCTTGAAGTCTTTGATAAAGTGCATCTGATCGAAGTAGCCGTATTGAAAGTAGTTGCCGGGCTGCACTTCCCGAATTACGCTGTCCTTGTACAGCGCCTTGAACCGGATGAGCCGGGCAAATTGCTTGGGGGTAATTCCGGTGTATTGCTTGAAATAGCGTTGCAGCTGACGAATACTGCGGTGGTGCTGCCGGGCCAGCTCCTGAATGGGAATTTGCCCTTGTTCCTGCAATTGCGCCTCAATACAAAGCTGTACAATGGTCAGCCCATCCGGCATCTGTAAGCATTGTGAAGGCAGGGTGCCTTGCAGATGGTCCAGGATTTCGGCAGCGGTGTGCAGAGCCTTAAGCTGCGTTTCCAGCTGTTGCAGCCACGGAATCCGGAGTTGGGCTATGGGAAGGTTTTGCTGTGCAGCCTCAGCCGCCACTTTGGGGAAAAGCCGGTAAAACCCGGCAGGCTTGAGCTTCAGGCCCACAATGTGCACCGGGCTGGTCCGCGTGACCAACTGCGTCTGGGTTTGCAAGCCCACCAGGCAGGATTCCGTAACCCGTTGGCTGACTTCCGGTTGATGAAGGGCCACTTTACGGTACCCGCCCTGATAGACAAAGATGACTTCCGGGAATCCATCCGGGATCAACAGGTCAGGAACAGTTTGCCGGTCTTCGGCGCTGCTGCGCATGACCCAGCAGGACTTCAGCACTTCGCTCAAGGGGGCAGGAGCGGTTGCCGGATCGAATTGGAGCTTTTGCATGGGGTTGGGTGCGTTATTTGACCCTTTAACAATCAAAAACTTCCTTTCGGTTGGCCGAAAACCCAATTTTCAGGACTGGACCACCTCAACGTACAAATCTGGCTGGTCTGATTAGCTCAGAACAGGCACAAACTGATCTGCAAGACTATCGGGCCAGCTCCATTTTGATGATCGGATTGCCCTCGCCTTTATTCAGCGTCAGGCTCAGCCCGTCTTTGCTCAGGGTATAGTGGTTGACCTGTTGGAGTGCTTTGGTCAGTATGGCGTTGATATCCCCGTTTTCCGGGCAGGCACGCCGGGTAAAGGCAACCCTGGAGAAGCTGATCGTGCCGTGGTCCCCTACATCATAGCCGCCCATCAGGTTGTTGCAGCCATCACTGCCGCTCAGACGGAAGCCCTCAGCTTCTCCGGTAAGCCGCAGGAAAGGCGTGATGGCCAAGCGGAGCTTACGGACATCCTGCCCTGAAATCTCTGTAATATCCCATTTCCGGTTGACCAGGGAAGGGCGTTGTTTGGGCGCCATGGTGGTTTCGGATTTGGCAGTGGCAGTGCTGGTGGGTGCAGTGGTTTTGGAAGTACTGTTGCAGGCGGCCATCAGGGCCAGCCCGGCGACGAGGATAAAGTATTGGCTTTTCATAGGTAGGTTTTTAAACATAACGCAAATGGGCGATGATATCTTATGCCAGTCCGGCAGGTGGGCTGCAAAGCCGGTAAATTTTCCCACCTTTGCACAAAATTCCGAGCATGCTGAAAGCCATCCAACACGCTGACCCCAAACGCCTGTCTTTGCTGGCCATCCTGTTGCTGTGTTTCATCTGGGGCACTACGCACATCGCGGTGAAGTATGCCATTCAGACCATTCCGGTCTTCTTCATGGCGGGTATCCGGGAGCTGATGGCCAGCCTGATCTTCCTCGGGTTGTCGCTGGGACTGGAAAAACCGAAGGCAATAGACTGGAAAGAGGTACTGCGGCAGGGGCTCTTCGGGCTGGGCTTTTTTGCTTTTGCCCGAGGTCTGATGGTGCTGGGTTTGGACTATGCGCCGGCCGGACTGGTCGCGCTGGTATTTTCCCTGATCCCGGTGTACGTGCTATTCATCAATCTGCTGATGGGGCAGGGGCGCATGAACCGCCGTATCGTCACGGGGCTCTTGCTGGGGGCTCTGGGCATGTTCCTGGTCTTCCGGGAAAGCCTGTTCAATCTGGAAGGCACGGATGCGCTCATTGGTATGGGCATTGCCCTGGGCGGAGCAGTTTGCTGGGCAGGCACGAGCGTGCTGTTGTCCGATGGGCGGGACGGTGATCTGCCCGCCATGTTCCGGTCGGCCGTACAGCTGTTCTTCGGTGCTATGGGGCTGTTGCTGATCAGCGGGGTTTTGCTGGAGCCCGTGGACTTTGCTGCCATCTCCAATACCTCCATGCTGGGGGTGGCTTATCTCGTGCTATTTGGTTCCATCGCCGGTTTCGGGAGTTACGTTTACGCCATACGGCACCTGCCGGTAGCTCAGGTCACGCTTTATGCCTACATCAACCCATTTGTCGCCCTCTTTTTCGGCTGGCTATTGCTGGACGAGTTGCTAACCCTGGAGCTTCTGCTGAGCTTCGGAGTGACGCTGGCTGGGGTGTGGTTATTGAGTCGGGGGCGCTAAATTTTCCGTTCAATCAATTCCCATCGATTGCCATATAAGTCCTGAAAAATAGCGCCGGTGCCAAATGCTTCCTGCCGGGGCGTTTCCTCAAAGTGGACGCCTGCTGCCCGGTATTGCTCATAGTCCCGTTGGATGTCATCAGTGTGAAGAAATAAGAAGACCCGCCCACCGCCTTGTTTACCAATGTACTGTGCCTGTTCCTCGTCTTTGGCTTTCGCCAACAGCAGGGAGCATTCCGGCTGTCCCGGCGGGGCAACGGCCACCCATCGCTTGCTGGGGGAGCGCGGTGTATCTTCCAGCAGGGTGAAGCCCATTTTCTGCACGAAAAATTCGATGGCTTCGTCGTAGTCGCGGACCAGCAGGGCAATGCGGGCGAGGTGTTGCTTCATGTTTTTGCGGAAAGTTAGAGGTTTTAGCTCAAACCTTTGAGCAGAGAAAAGCGGAAAAGGGCCCCGGCCTAACCGGAGCCCAGGTAATCAGGGGGATGAAATCAGAGACAAAGGTTAATCTTTCAGCACTTGCTTTTCCAAACGTTCCAGACGAGCTTCCAGACTTTGGATCTGTTCCTGTTGGCGGTCAATAATGGCTTGTTGCTCCTGCAGCGCTTTGAGGGCAATTACGGACAGCTGATTGTAATCGACCAACAGAGTTGGGTCTTCCTCTGTGTTACGGGAAGGGGTCTCGGAAACGAGGCCCGGGAAGATCACCTGTAGCTCCTGAGCGAGCAAGCCAATGTAATCTTTACCTTCCTGCCCACGGTATTGGTAGGTTTTAGGGGCAAGCTGTTGTACCTTAGCTAAGACCGCCGGGAGGTCTCTGATACCGGTCTTTAGGCGGGCATCAGAAGTCGCCGTGTAGTTGCCCGAAACCGCATCAAATTGTCCGCGGGGAGCATTATCTGCGTAGAGCAGCAGGTTGCCACTCCCCCCTACATAAAACTCCCAGTTGCTGTCGTTATTGGTACCATTCATTAGCAGCATACCGAAGGCTCCACCTGTTGCGGATGTGTTTTGAACAATCCGTACGGGGTAGGTTCGGGTGGTATTGATGCCTGGTTCCGTGCCAATATTGAGCTGGCGGGTCCGCATTTCAATAATACCCTGTCCATACCCATTGGCATCGCTTTGGATGATGCGGCCCCGGTTAAAAGCATTACCGGAGCCTATGGAGAGCTTGGTAGTCGGATTGCCCACCTGAATTCCTCCACCACTATTGGACCCTACTGTGATGGCGGGCACTGCCCAGCCAGAATTCAAATTGGTGCCTACTACCAGTTCTTCGTCCGGATTGGTGTTGCCGAGCCCAACTCTTCCGGTGTTGTAATAAATCTGATTCCCATTCTGCGACCACACGCTGCCCAGCCCGGACAGATCAACGTTGCCGCCACCTCCACTCAGACTTAAAGTGCTGCCGGATAGGCTGAGGGCTTGAAGTTCGTTCGTTGGACTGGCATCTCCGTCAATTACGTCATCCCCATCGGCGATATCTGGCGGGATGCCGCTGAGTGTGGCCCAGGTTTCGATTTCGTTGGTGGGGTCTGAGTCCGCATCGTTGACCTCGTCGGTGAAGCTTCCTCCGCCGTTGCTGAGGGTCACGGTGTTGCCCGTTTTGGAGATGACTTGAATTTCATTGGTGGGGTCCGCATCGGCATCCGTGCCACCTGCGGGCAGGGTGACGGTACTTCCGCCGGAGATGCTGAGCTGATTGGTAGCAGGGTTGAAGGAGATGTCCTGTAGCTCATTCATAGGGTCCGCATCTGCATCTTCCACGCCGTCCATGAGTGGGCTTAGGTCTATCGTATTCCCGTTTTCAATGGAAAGGTTGGTGCCATTCAGGCTGAGGTGCTGAGCATCTGTACCGGTAGGGAAATTCAGCGTAACGGTATTTCCATTCGTGAGAGTCAGGGTTTGCGTGGCTGGGTTATAGATTAGGTTTTGCAGCTCATCGGTAGGGTCCCCGCCACCACCGTTGCCAGCTGCTCCGGCGTAAATAGCGTAAGGTACGGAGAGCAACTGAGAGGTGCCCAGGTTCATATAATTGGTCCCTCCATCGGGGTCAATGTCTACTTTGAGGTAATAGGGATGGTTGGCCCAGTCGGCATCAGCGAAGGTGCCTGAGATGGGAAGCCCGCCGCCAATTTCAAGGTCAAATACACCAAGTGGGGAGGTAGTGACTACGTGGCGCTCGGCGTAGTCGATCAGTCCGGAGACGCCATCGCGCACCAGGCTGATGCGGACGCCAAGGTTAACACTTGTGTAGGGCTGGCCGGAAGCATCTCTGGCAACCGCCTGGAATTTGAATTTTTGAGGACTCTGCCCAAGCAATGGCAAAGCAAGGGCCAAAATGGCCCCAAGGACTAAATACGGTTTCATGACTTTAAGGTTTTGGTGTGGAAAATCTATCTTCTGACCTTTAGGATGCGGAAGGTGCTTTGCTGTCCGTCCCGGTTGCGTAACTGCAGGAAGTAAGCGCCGGGCGGCAGACCCGTCAGGTCCAGCTGCTGCCCTTTTTGGAAGTGGGGATCCCGAAGAAGCTCCTGCCCGGTGGCGGCCATTAGCCTGGCCTGAACGGGGGCGTCAGCAGCCCAATCGGCCTGTATATGGCTGGCTGTGGGATTTGGGAACACCCGCACTGTCCAGTCCCGGTAAGTTTCTTCCCGGGTTTCCACCACCAACTCATAATACATCTGATGGAAGCCCTCGGAAAGGGAAATCCCATTCTGAAAGCGAGACACGGCGACCTCTCCAACCGTCCAGTGCAGGTCGCCGAACAAGAGGTTGGTGTAATAATCCCCGGCATTGCCAAATACAGCGCGTGGCATATCCTGGGCCGGAGCGGGTGGGCTGTACCCGATCAGCAAAGCCACAAATGCCACCGCTGATACGAATTGTTGAATAACTGACATCATCTTGAAAGTTTTTAATTGGATTATCGCAATAGCAGGACTTCGCCGGAGGTCTCCCGGACTTGCCCGTGCTCAAATTCTATTTGCCCGTGGTAGAGGTAAAGCCCGGGCGGTAATGGTGCGCCATCGCGGTTGCCATCCCAGCGCAGTTGTGGTGCACCGGGCAGAGCAGTGCCGCCCTCAAACAGTTGCCCGCCCCAGCGGTCATAAATGTCCCAGCGCAATACCCGGACGACATTAGAGCCGAAGCCCGGCTCGAAATAATCGTTGTTCCCGTCCCCATTGGGCGAGAAAGCCGTGGGCAGGTATAGCCGGTAGCGGCTGGCTACGGCCAATGTGGTGTCCAGCGTGGCGGTACAGCCTTCCGGAGTAGTGGCGCGTACCCTGAACCACCCACTCGTCAAAGCCGTAAATTGGGTGGACGGGCAAGAGGCACAGCTAAACCGCCCCGGGCCGGACCACTCGAATTGTGTATTGGCATCAGCCGCTGAAGCATTCAAAAAAAGGGTGTCGCCTGCGTTGAGCAGCCCGTTAGCCCAACCCGACCAGAAAAGGCTGATTTCCTGAGGTGCCTCCAGATAAATGGGCACCTCCGCGCTACAGCCGGTGGCATCTTGCACTTCTGTTACGTAGTCGCCGGGAGCGAGCCCTTCAAAGTGATTGCCAGACTGCCAGTCTCCTCCGTTAAGCCGGTAGGCATAGGGTGGGGTGCCGCTTTCCACCCATGGAATATGCAACTGTCCGTCCTGGTCATCCGGGCAGTCCGGAGGAATAGCCGAAACATCAAAGAGCAGCTGATCGCTGATTACGGTGGCGCTTGCTTCGTACGGGCACCCCTGACTGTCGGTGAAGGATACGGTATAGGTCCCTCCTGTTGTTACGATGGTCGTAACGGCAGTTGCCCCATTGCTCCATACATAATCGTTGTACCCGCCGGGTGCAGAAAGGGTAGTGGCCGCACCTGTGCAAATCTGCAAAGCCCCTGTTATGGCAAAGGTGTCGGGAGCCGCCACCTCAATATCGTAGGTGACGAGGCTGTCGCACCCTGCCATGGTTTCATACTGTAGCGTCAGCAGGGTATCATTTGTCCAGGCCATGCCCAGAAAGGCCTCTCCGTAGCATAAATGCTGGGTGAACCACTGCTCATAAACCGGATGGACAAACAAGAAGGCGTGGACCAGGCTGTCGCACCCACTTCCACCGGGCAGGGTAATGCTGTGGTTGCCCGGCTCGTAGAGTGGTGTTTGGCCGATGTATGCTGTATCACCTTGGCAGATGACCGGCGTCTGGTAAACCTCCACGGGCTGTTGTTCCAGCAGGCTCACTGTATTGGACAGGCTTGTGCAGGCTCCAATAGATAGGGCGACCGGGCCATTAGTGCCCAATATCCGGTACTGAACGCCTTCAAGTGGGGGATCAATAGTCAGCGTAGGGGCGGTAGCGCCGTCAACATCTACCCATGTGCTCCCGCCGTCAAAGCTCTGTTGCCATTGCCAGGCTGGACTGGAAAACAGGGTGTCTGCTCCGTTTAGGGTGAGGGTGGTTGCCTGCCCGTTGCAGAAGTGCACCGTATCTGGTAGTTCCAGTATCGGCTGACAGTATTGCAGCTGTAGATTGTCCATCCCAAATGGTGTGCCGGCCGCAATTATCCGGACCGTGCTCAAGGGCGTGCCGGCAGGGATATCGAATGCCGCCTGATGTGCTTCCCAATTGCCGTTGGAGGGCAATGGGCCAGAGTTGTACACCTCCGTACTGTCAATGAAAAAGCTAATGGTTGCTCCGTTTTCTATGCAGGTATCGCTGCTCAGGTTGATCAGGTCGGCGGCGAGGGTATACCTGCCTTCCCCGCACCATTCGACTCCTTGTTCGATCACCGCTACCGGATCTGCCCCGGCATAGGCCGCCAGGAAGTAGCCCTCTTCTTCATTGCTGTTGCCCTGAGCGGTTATCCAGCAAGGAGGGCTGCCGGGCAGTGCAGTGGTGTTCATCAGGCTGTAAGTACCGGGCAGCCATGGCCCTGTGCTTTGGTAGCTCAGTAACGAAGACAGGAATGGATCGTCCGTTTGTACAGGCTCCTGCCCGGCACCAAAGCCATCATAGGTTAGGAGGTCGATCGAAAGCGTGCCCTCGCATACGGGTTGGGCCAATAGGCTGATCGGATGGAGCAAACACAGGGTGAACAGTAGTTTAAGGGATAAAGATGACATGGGTCTTAGGTGTTTGATTCATTTGGCGGTCCCTGAAGTGCACAGTACCGACCGGGCTGGAACGGTTCATTGGTTTCAGCCAATCCTTTCTGAGCAGGGATGCCGCTGTTAATCGGTCTGTTGGAATAGACTTTCTTTACCTGAGCCGGCAGGGGCCAGACTCCGGCGACAGCTGGTCTACCGTTAGCTCCTGATAGCCCGCCTGAATCTGCCCGCTGATCAGGTTATGGTCGGTAAAAGGCACACCGGGTTCCAAATTAACAGGTAACTGCCCGGGGGCTGCATATTCGTATAAATCCTGAGCCAGGCGGAAGTTGGCATAAAACCGGTTGCCATCGGTCCGGTAGATGCCATAGCCGCGCCTGACTTGCGGGTTGCTCACACCAGTGACGTAAGTGTCTTGTTGCCGGAAAATAGAGCCAGGCACGGCAAATTCATAGGGCACGCTCCGGTGCATGAGTTCTATGGCATTATCCTCATCCGTTGCCGCTTGTACATTGATGGTTGGGCAGTCGTAATTAGCCTCTGCCTTTGGCGGGTCCTGTGCGTTGAGGTCGTGACCCATACAGACGCAGACCATTTGCGGAGTGGCAAAAGCTCCCACGAGCCCCATACTGGGCATAATCACGGTAGACCGCTCGTCCAGCCCCTGTGGGAAAGGGCTTGCCGGGCCTCCGGGCATTTGCAGGCGCAACTCATCTGAGGCGTAGGTATAGCTGCCGTTGAAGGCATAGTTTTGGTGGGCATCAGTGGTAAAGAGCACCTGTAAGGTGTTGTCTGTTGCAAACAGGAAGTACCAGCTGAGCTGTGAGCCAAGTCGCCCGCAGTAGTAAATGGCACCGAATGGTTGATTGGGGGTGAAGGGGAAGGCCGCGTCAATGGTTTCTTCCAGTATCGGTTCATTGGGAGCGTTGTTGCCGTTGCCGCCACCGGGTTCAGTCTCTTGCTTGTTGCAGGACGCCCATAGTAAGGGCAGGATAAGCATCCAAAGTAACTTTCTCATTGTTGATCGGGTTTTGGTTGAATAGATTAAAAACTGCTGTAAGACCAGTCTTCGCCCATGATGTAGAAGCCCTCGCTGCTGCTGCCGCTACCGGTGCCGGTGTAGAAGTTGCGGTAGAAGGTATTGCCATTGCCCCGGTTATAGCCGGAGGCGTTGTATTGCACCTGCTGTGCCAGCGCAATCAGATTGCCCAGAGAGGGACCGCCTTCAAGTCCTACATTGCCATAGGCATCGAGCCAGTATCGTCCGGGCGTAATCGGCCCGGTGAGCTGTTCCCACTGTACCCGCTCACTTTGCGGGATTTGCCGGCCATTGATGAAGATACGCGTTTGCCCCCGGGAAACATTGGCCCGCATTTGCCCGCCCAGTGCAAGGCCAGCCATCATGCCGCCACGTGCCGGGCCGCCTTCCATGCCCCATAGCCCGCAGTAGGGATCGTACCAGTACCGCCCGGGCTGTATTTTTACCTGATAGTAAGCTTCGAGTTGCTGCACTGTTTGGGGGGCGAGTGCCTGCCCGTTGACCACTACGGTTTGCTGTGCCTGAATGGTGCTTGCCGCACCAAGTGCCAGACAAAAAATAAATGGAATTAGCGCTTTCATACGATTGTGAGTTTGTTGTTGGGGGCAAGTTGCAGAGATTCACAGGGCCCTGCTTTGCGCTATGTCCCAAATGTTTTGCGCTATGTGTTTTTGTGGTGTAAGTATTTGATAATCAGTAGTTAGATGAGCGGGTTGTGCACGTGTTTTTTATGGTGTTTTGCTGATATGTCGCGGTTTTGCACTTATGTAGCATAAGGGGATTAGCTGATCTGACTGGGCGGGTGCCCGAAGAGGTCCTTAAAAGAGCGGGAGAAATGCGCAAGATTGGGCATCCCCACCTGATGAGCGACTTCTGAAACGTTGCCGGCCTTAGCCTGCAGCAACCGATAGGCCTCCCGCAGCCGGAGCGTGCGGACAAAAACAGAAGGCGACTGATCGGTGAGGGCTTTGATTTTGCGGTGGAGCTGGCTCCGGCTCATGCCTACTGCCCGGCCCAGGGCTTCGATGCTGAAGTCCTCTTCATCGAGTTGGCTCATCACCGCCTGCTCTACTTTTTGCAGGAATGCTGCATCGGCTGGATTTTCAGCTTCCACCGGAGCGGGGCTGTCCTTCAGAGACCGGGCAAATTTCTCCCGCAGCTGCCGCCGCTGTTGAATCAACTGCCTTACGCGGATGCGGAGTTCTTCGGCATCAAAGGGTTTGGTCAGGTAGGCATCTGCGCCGGTGAGCAGCCCCGTGCGCACATCTTCCTGATCTGTCAGGGCGGTCAGCAGGATAACCGGGATGTGGCTGCTGCGCTCGTCAGTCTTGATAGCCCGGCAAAAGTCAAGCCCGTCCATGCCCGGCATGCGCACATCCGAAAGGATCAGGTCGGGCAGTTGTTCGTGCGCCATTTGCAGGCCGGTTTGCCCTTCTGCGGCTTCGATAATCTGGTATTGCGCCTGAAGTTGCTCGCGGATGTACTGCCGGAGCTCTGGGTTGTCTTCGGTGATGAGGACCAGGGGTTGCCCGTTGTCAGGGCTTATTGGTGTAGCCTGTACTACTGCTGAAGCTGGCGTTGCTTTCTGAAAAGGGATGGACAAAACAAAGCGGGTACCCTGTCCGACCTGGCTTTCTACCTGAATGTCTCCGCCCATAAAATGTACCAGCTCCCGGGTCAGTGCAAGCCCGATGCCAGCGCCCTCTTGCCTGCCTTCAGGTTGCCCCTGGTAAAAGCGCTCGAAGATATGTGGCAGCTGTTCAGGAGGGATGCCAGGCCCGCTGTCTTGTACCTCTATGCGGACCATGTATTGATCGCCATTGGGCTTCGTCCGGAGCTTCAGGCTGACCTGGCCGCCATCGGGAGTGAATTTCAAGGCATTGCCCAACAGGTTGTTCAGTACTTTTTCGATTTTGTCTGCATCAAGCATGACGAGGGTGCCCTCTTCAGGGAGGTGGGTATGCAGGCGGATGTGTTTTTGTTCTGCCATGCTCTCAAATGCGGCTGCTGTGAGTGCAGTCATACGGGTGAGGTCACGCTGCTCAAGCCGCTCAGGCATTGCCCCGCTTTCGAGCTTTGAGAGGTCGAGCATTTGGTCGGCAAGGTTGAGCAGACGCTCGCCCTGCCGCCGCATTCTGGCCAGGGTGTTGGCTTCTGCCCTTCGCTGTCCGGTTTCCATATCCCGTAGCGGCCCAAGCAGTAGGGTAAGCGGAGTACGGAACTCATGGCTGATGTTTGCAAAGAAGTTAGACTTTAGTTCACTCAGTTCCCGCAGGCGGTTGGCTTCCGCCTGCTGGAATTTGAGCTCCAGTGCCGTTTGCCGGGCTTCTTCCTGCTGCCGTTTGCGCCAGAAGAAAAAAGCACCGCCGAGCAACAGGAATCCCAGCAAGCCTCCAAACAGCAATCGGTTGCGGCGGTTGGCTTCCTGTTCCAACTCCAGTTGCTGCTGAGTGATCCGGGCTTCCTTTTCCTGTGTCTGATAGCGCACGGAGAGTTCTGACAGGTCGCGTTGGTGCCGGAGAGCCGTCAGGGAATCCTTGAGCTGTGTGAAGGTGTCAAGTTGGGAAAAAGCTTGCTCAAAGTCTCCACTTTCCTGATAAAGTCCGGAAAGAAAGAGGTGGATACTGCTTTCTTTTTCGAGGTCGCCAAAGCTCTGTGCTACCGTCAGTGCCCGTTTTGCATAGTAAGCGCTGCTGTCCGGCTCGCCCAGTGCCTGTTTCATATCGGCAAGCGCATAAAAATTGTAGTACCGGCCTACTTTGTTGGGGCCGAACCCAATACGCTCAGCCTGCTGGAAATGGTACTGCGCACTGGGGTAGTCTTTGGCATAGAGGTAGACCGAAGCGAGGTTGTTGTGGATATTAGCGAGGTACTTGTCCTGGCCATATTGCTCGGCAGCTTTGAGAGTAGCCCTTGCGTAGTGTAGCATGGAGTCTACTTTCTGCATCTGCTCATATAGCACGACAAACTGGTTGAGCGCAAAAATAATATTAGAGGCCTCGGCAACTCCCTGCCGGGCATAAAACTGGTAAAAAGCATCGAGGTATTTCCGGGCCTGCCTGTATTCGCCCATATCCTGGTAGATGAGGCCGATTTCCAGCCGGGTATCCATCCGCCGACGGTCATCGCCCAGTTCTTCGAAGCGCTCGAGTGCATGCAGGAAGTAAGTCATAGCCTGTTGTAGCTCCCGTTTGTCGTAAGCCGCAGCACCCAGTTGGTAAAGGCTGCGGGCGGTGAGTGACGGGGATTGCAGGTCTTCCGCCAGTGCATAAGCGCGCCTGGCCCACTCCCATGCAGTATCAGTTTGCAGAAAGGACCACTCGTCACAAAGGGCGAGAGCGGCTTCGATACCTACGGAGTCCTGTTTATGCTGGTAAAAGACCTGAGCAAGGCTATCTGCTGCCTGGCTCTGAGCCGCAAGCCAACCGGGCGTCAGCACCCCGGTCAGGAAAAGTATCCGCAAATAGACAAGTCTTATCATCGGTGATTGGGTAAGAAAATGTGAATTTAAGCAAGGTGGAGGCAATTTGCAACCCGGGAGGGTTATGGGTCAAGCCCATATCCTTGCCAAATTCCGGCCCTTTCCAACTTCACCCGCCCTCCGGTATTACTCCACAGGTATACTTGAACACGATCCCCAGCCTGAAGCCCCTCCGGCCATCGAAAATAAATCGTTGCGGAGTGTACCAGCTGCCCGGTATGGTAGTAATCGTCCAATGGTTGCCCCTTCCAGTGGATGTTCTCCCCGCCCCGGTTGACATCAAAGACGAGGGTGCCGCCTTGCCCGGCTTCGAAGTGGGCTTCCAGGTCAATGCGCAGCCATTCCGGGGTGTGGTTGGCCATGGTATCGGATAGTGTGGCGGCCCATAGGTTAGCATACGGATTTTCGCCATCAGCTTCCTGTGCCTTTTGGGATGACCAAATCTGCCTTCTTTCCAAGAGGCGGGGCTGTGCTTCATAGGTATGGTAACTACCCAGGCTGTCGCGAAAATCAAACGTGTATTCCATTCCAGCCAGCGGCAGGCTTTCCGGGCCTAATGAGTCGGGTTGCAACAGGACAAAGGGCTGCTGCTGCCGAAGGAAGGTGCTTAGGTCTCCGAGCTTAGCTGGCTGGGCTTTCAGAGACAGGGCAGGCTGGTCCGGTGGCAGGCTGCCCGGCAGAAGTCCCTGTGCAATCAGCCGAATTGTGGTGTCTGGGAGTAACTGCCGCAGGGTGTCCCGGATAGCAGGATCAATCCTCAACCGGATCGGTGTGTGGTAGGACAATTTTCCACTGTAACTGATGATCTCGCCATTTGCGTAAGCGAAATCTCTTGCTACGCGTAAGGGACGGCTGCTGAAAATATCTACAGTATCGTGCTGGTTCAGGAGCGAGTCCACATTTGCATCCTGAAGATAGGGTATGCCCACAGCCTCCAGAAAGTACCGCAGCCCGTGGGGTTCGCAGCCCACAATGCCCACCGGTATGCCGGGATTAAAGTAATCGCCTTTATACAGCTCTACTTCCAGTTGCGGCTGGTAATGCCAGGAATAGTACTGATGGGTAAGCCCCTGTGAGCGCCCGCCGAGCTTGATGTCGGCCATTATCTGCGCACTGCTCTCGCTCCAGCTCTGGAAGACCTGGAAAACGCCGTATCCTGCCACAAGGAGCAGGGCTACGACCCCTTGCCAGCGAAAGCGCGGCAGTTCCTTTACCTCTGCCGCAATACCAATGGACAACAACAGGGCAAAGACCGGCACCAACGGGATGAAAATCCGCTTTGGAGCGGTATTGCCAAGGATGTACACCAACAGAAAGGGCAGGACAAGCACCGTGAGCAACAGCAGTGCGCTTTGAGCCTGTGGCAGCCAATGCCTGCGCCCCAGCGCATAGCCCAGTACAGCAAAAGGCAACAGCCACCATCTACCGCTTATGAAGTCACCCAGCACTACCGGGGCATAGTAGGTCAGGTTGCTCCACTTGAAGGGCTCGTAGGTGACGTAGGGATTGTTGAAGACCTGTCCGAAAACCGGTACATAGGCCAGCAGGGCAAGCTTCAGCCCGATGGCGGTGAGCAGGGCGATTTGGAAAGCTTTATTGCGTAAATGCAGCCCGCTGTGGAGCATTTGCCGTACCCAGAATATCCCCCAAAACAGCCCAATAGCCAGGATGAAGTACAGGTTGGATGGTACCGTATACATCAGGGCACCCGCTGAGCCGATGATGCCAAAAGCAGCCTCCCGGCTTCTTTTTTTGTGAAAGCTAAGTGTACTGTACAACAACCCCATAAGCCATAGTGCACTTAAACCATACCCACGGATTTGCAGCGCAAAATTGAGGTAGGGCAGGGTAGTAGCGGTAATGGCTACGGCAAGCAGCCCGGTCAGCGGGCTGAAAAAGCGCGCGCCCAGCTTCCAGGTGCCCCAAAGTGTTAGCCCGGCGTAGACGAACATCAGCCCGCGCAGCTTTTCGGGGCTTTGCAGCAGGGTGGGAAAGTCCGTTTCGCCAATCAGCAGGAGGTAGAGGCGGTTGAGCGCATTGAAGAGGATGTGGTTGTTGGGTACGTGATAGTCCGTTAGTATAGCCGTGAAGGATGCATAGGCAAAGTAGCGGAGGGTGTAGAGTTCGTCGTTCCAGAAGTCAAGGGCTACGTAGCGCCATTGCAATACGGTGTATAGCAGCAACAGCAGCATGAAAATTCCCGCGGACGTCCCCTTCTTTAGCATGTGGTCAAGTTGTTGAACCCACAAATTACTAACTTCCCGGCAGACCAAAAGAGCGGATTGGCAAACAGAAAACCGGAGCCCCACCCTTAGGTAGAACTCCGGTCTCGTAACCTAAATTCTTATGGTGTATTAGTCCTTATTCGGCTGCGGTGTCATGCGTAGGTAAGGCTTGATTTCCTTGAAGCCTTTCGGGAATTTGTCTTTCGCATCTTCACTGGAAATGGCTGGCGAGATCACCACTTCCTGCCCATCTTCCCAATCTACCGGCGTGGCTACGCTGTAGTTGTCGGTCAGTTGCAGAGAGTCGATCACGCGCAGGATTTCGTGGAAGTTCCGGCCGGTTGATGGCGGGTAAGTCAGCGTCAGGCGGATCTTTTTATTCGGATCGATTACAAAAACAGAACGGACCGTGAATTTCTGGTCTGCTTCCGGGTGGATCATATCGTAGGCCACAGCAACTTTTTTGTCGGAGTCTGCGATGATGGGGAAGTTCATCTTTACATTCTGCGTTTCCTCAATATCGCTGAGCCACTTCATGTGGTCTTCAATCGGATCCACGCTCAGGGCGATCACCTTGGCATTACGCTTGGCAAATTCTTCCTTGAGCGCTGCAGTACGGCCCAGTTCGGTCGTACAAACCGGCGTAAAGTCTGCGGGGTGAGAATAGAGTACACCCCAGCTATCTCCGAGCCATTCGTGAAAATCAATTTCACCTTCGGTAGTTTGCGCTTTGAAGTTAGGTGCTTCTTCTCCTAATCTGAGTGACATAGGTTATATCGTTTTTGGTGGTTAAGAGTTACGTTTGCAAAATAAAATAAAAGCAGAGGCTATTTCAGTGATGCCAGTCACGACCAGGTCATAATCTCTCTGTTCCCGGCAGCGCCTCCACCGGGCGGAAGCCGAAGCCGTTTTTGGATTGCTCCCGCAGGCGGTATTTCCGTTTTCTATCAATAGCAACGGTTCCTTCCAGGAAGGGTTGAGCCAGGCGGCCGATTTCGGCAAATTCAATGAGAAAACCATCGTGGCCGTAGGTGCTGTCGATGAGCTCGAGCTGTGCCTGTGGTATGTGCATGGCCAGCGTCGCCTGTTCTTCGACCGGGAATAAGACATCGGAGTGGATGCCAATGACCAGCGCTTTGGCGTTGATGCGCTCCAGTGCCTTTTCAATCCCACCCCGCCCACGTCCCAGGTTATGGCTGTCCATCGCCCGGCTAAGGGTCAGGTAAGACAGTACATCAAAGCGGTCCACCAGTTTCTGTCCCTGATAGCGTTGGTAGGAAGCGGCTTTGAAGCCATTGCGGACTTCATCGCTGTCCTCTTCCTGGGAATTCTGATAGGTCCGGTAATTACGGTAGGAAAGCATGGCTACCGCCCGTGCCGCTGCCAAACCAGCCGCACCGGCATTTTCCGCATCCGTATAAAGCGTGGGGTCTGCCTCGATCGCCATGCGTTGGGCCTCATTGAAGGCAATGCCCCAGGGGGAATGCTTCGCGTTGGTAGCCAGCACACAGATGCTACGAAATAGATCAGGGTCGGACACTGCCCATTCCAGCAACTGCTGCCCGCCCATTGAGCCGCCTATGCCAAACCGAATCCTGCTGATGCCCAGATGCCTTTGCAAATGCTGATGGGCTTTGACCATATCCCGCACAGTAAGGTGAGGGAAGTCTTTGCCGTAAGGTGCGCCGGTTGCCGGGTTGATGCTGCGGGCATTGGTAGAGCCGTAGCAGGAGCCCAGCATATTGGCACATACGATGAAGTAACGATCTGGGTCGAGCAGCTTGCCCGAGCCAAACAGGCCCGGCCACCATTCCTCTACCGCCGCATTAGCCGTGAGGGCATGGAAGACCCAGATGACGTTGTCCTTTTTTTTCGAAAGCGTACCGTAGGTTGTATAGCCGACTTGGACGTCCTCTAATTGGGCGCCGTTTTCCAGTTTCAGTGGTTCCGCGATGGTCAGGTAGTTCAAGGTCGTGTTGTTTTGCATCAGGAAAAAAGAGGTGGGGGCACACGGCCCCCAAAATAAATTATGCCAGCACCGGGTCGCCTGCTTCGATTTTGGCGAAAGCTTGCTCGAAATCGCCCCGGATGTCGTCAATGTGCTCAATGCCCACTGAAACGCGCAGCAAGTTGGGCAGTACGCCCGCCGCCAGTTGCGCTTCCTCGCTCAGCTGTTGGTGCGTCGTGGCAGAGGGCTGAATGATGAGCGTCTTGGCATCACCCACATTGGCCAGGTGGCTGACCAGTTGCAGGCTGTCCACAAACTTTGTTGCATTCTCCTTGCTGCCTTTGATGGTGAAGGAAAGGACACCGCCGAAGCCATGTTGCAGGTACTTTTTTGCATTAGCATGTGAAGGGCTGCTCTCCAGGCCAGCGTAGTTGACATGGTCCACCTTAGGGTGTTTTTCCAGCCATTGGGCCAGCTCCAGAGCGTTGTCTACCGTACGCTGTACCCGCAGGCTCAGCGTCTCCAGGCCCTGCAGCAACAAGAAGGCATTGAACGGGCTAAGTGCCGGGCCATAGTCGCGTAGTCCTTCCACCCGTGCCCGAATGGCAAAAGCGATATTGCCGAAAGGCCCATCGGCTCCGAATACATCACCAAATACCAGTCCGTGGTAGCCTTCGCTCGGCTCAGAAAACTGCGGGTATTTGCCGTTGCTCCAGTTGTAGTTGCCGCCGTCTACGATCACCCCGCCAATGCTTGTGCCGTGCCCGCCAATCCACTTGGTCGCTGACTGTACCACGATGTTTGCGCCGTGGTCGAGAGGCCGGAAGACGTACCCACAAGCGCCAAAGGTATTGTCCACCACGAGTGGGATGTCATACTTCTTCGCTACTGCCGCGATGCCCTCAAAGTCCGGCACATTGAAGCTCGGGTTGCCAATCGCCTCCACGTACAGGGCCTTGGTATTCTCATCGATGAGCTTTTCGTAAGCTTCCGGCGATTCGTCGGCTACAAAGCGGGCCTCAATTCCCAGGCGCTTGAAGTTGACCTTGAATTGATTGTAGGTGCCGCCGTAGAGGTTGGCGCTGGAAACGAGGTTGTCGCCGGTCTCCAGAATGTTAGACAAGGCGATGAATTGAGCGGCCTGCCCGGAGGCTACCGCAACCGCAGCCACGCCACCTTCGAGCGCTGCGATGCGCTTCTCCAGGACATCCACCGTAGGGTTCATAATGCGGGAATAGATATTGCCAAACTCCTTGAGCGCAAATAAATTGGCTCCGTGCTCAGAGTCTTTGAACGTATAGGACGTGGTCTGATAAATCGGTACTGCGCGGGAGCGGGTGGTACCTTCTACTTCTTCCTGCCCAGCGTGAAGCTGAAGCGTTTCATAACGATAGTCTGACATGGCTAATGCAAATTTTATAGCGTAATGGTAATGTTTGAAAACAAACAGATAAAGCTAGCCGGGACTGCCCGGAAGGCAGCACAGCAGCAGCGGTTCATCCTGTATAGGGATACAGGATCAACAACAACACATACAACAGCGCATCAAAGGGTGCACAGGTGTAAGGTTCGGTACAGTAGCAGGTAGTAATGTGGAAACGTGAAATGAAGACATTGGATACTCTGATTTTATTTTTCCAATCGCTGCCAGAGGCAACATTTTTTGGCGGGAATTGGCACCTTTCACTTTCGTGCGGTTGCCAGGGTTTCACAGAGCCCGATCTCTCCACCCTTCTTCATAAAATCGCTTCCAAACAGAGGGCTTTCCTCTTAGAAGAGATTGTTGAATGCAAATCTATGTAAAATTTTGGTACGATGCCAGTGTTTTTTGAGGTCAACCGTCTAATCGGCTCATTGTCAGGGGTAAAAAATAAAATAAAATCTATTGGATTTGTAGGTTTTATATTTGATGCTTGTTTGCTAAATTACAGATGGGTTGATTAATGTGGCTGGGCATGGCGGGAGGATACTGCTATCTGCTTGCCTTTGCTTGTGAACAGTCCTTCAAGAGGGATTATGAAGGATACGTTTCTTTGCGGTCAAAAACAGAGTTAATCGGACATTATGTGTCCAAATACGGCTTCCGGCAATTAGGAAAAAACTTGTTTGTTGAACTGGCAGATGCTGAGCGTTTAATTAATGAATATCTAAATAATGGAAGATAAACAAAAAGAATACTACAAAAGCCTGTATGAAAAACTCTTAAGCGAGTATACCAAAGAAGAACTGGCAGAGGCTTTTGTGTTTCCTCCTGATCTTAATGCCGAAGAGGAAGAAGAAGCGGAACGGCAACTGAAAGAAGACAGGTTAAAGAGATTGGCAAACAGGACACCTGAAGAGCGCGTACTTTCGGGTATACTGCGGATAAAATACCAGATGAAGGAATACATTGACCAGGCCCAGTTTGATCAAAATAAAACAACCATCTATTTTTTAAAGGAATATTTGAAAGCAACGGACAAGAAGCAACAAGAATTAGCCGCAGACATAGGGCTTCATGTCGCTCGGTTGAGTAGGATACTAAACGGTAAAGAGCGGTTAAGTTTATCCATTGCCTACCGCCTGGAAGCTCATTCCGGGGACTTGATACCTGCGATCATGTGGTGGAAAGTCGTTCAAAAAGAAATAGAACAGGAAATCAGGACCGACGAAGAAAAAAGGAAAGAAGAGCAAAAAAAGGTGGTCAACGTGGGATATCAAAGGGCTTAAAAATCGCTTCTCACCGCTGACCTGTAAACCTTCAGCAACCGCTCCTCCTCCCGTTCCCAGGTCAATTCCACTGCAGCAGTCCGGCAGGCTTCCCGGAGCTGATTGTACAACACCTCGTCCTGTAGTATCCGGTTAAGGGTATTGGAGAGTGCGGCAGGTTCCAGCTTGTCGAGCAGCAAAAAGCCAGGGTGCGCCCGATGCAGCGCCTCGTATTCCGGGAACGCCATGTGGATGGCGGGCACGCCTGCCTGCAGATAGTCAAAGGCTTTATTGGCGAGGGAGTAGTAGTAGCTCAGCCCCCTGTTTTCCAGCAGATTGAGCCCGATGTAGGCTTTGGGCGTGATGCCGCGCAGTTCCTCCGGTTGCAAATAGCCCAGAAAGCGCACCTTGTCCTCCAGCCCCAGTGCCTGCACCTGCTCTCTGAGCGCCTGCGAACGGTCGCCTTCTCCGGCCAGCCAGAGGACGGCATTGTCCACCTGTTGCATGGCAGCGATAGCGGTTTCCAGTCCCCGGCCTTCGTTCAGTGCACCCTGATAGAGGATGATGCGGGGATGAGGTTTAGGCGCGTCCGGGAATTCCGCCCGGGCAAACGGCACATTGCGGACTACGGCAAAGGGCGTGCCATAGCGTTCCTCAAAAATACGGGCCAGCTCAGGTCCCACGGTATAGGCGTAGCGCTGGCGCGGGATCGTCAGGCGGGCCACCGCCGACCAAATCCGCTGCACCATCGGTCGGCGTACCACCTCAGGCACTTCTGTAAAGTATTCATGCGCATCGTACACACAGGGCTTGCCCTTCAGGCGGCACCAGAAAAAGGCCGGCAAGATGGTATCCAAATCCACCGCGCACGCGGCATCGAAGCGCTGCCATGCCAGCCACCACCAAAGCCGGAGGTTGTACTCCAGGTAAAACAGCTTGCCGGCATCAAAACGGCACCGCAGCCGCACTTGCTCAAACGGGCGCTCCGTAAGCGGCACCGAGCCCGGCCGCTGCCGCCCCACAAGCGTCACCGCATACCCCGCCCGGCTCAGGCTCGTACAGATCCGGATCATACGCTGATCGTAGGTCAGGTCGTTGGTGACGGTGCAAATCAGGCGTTCCAATGCAGTCGGTCTTCGGTTTGGTCAATAAAGCCTTCGTCCAGAAGGTATTCCAATGCTTTAAGCACCTGCTCTTCGCGCCGGGGCGGGAAAGATTCCATCAGGGCTTTCAGGCTCAGGGGCTCGCGCCTCAGCAGTTGCTCAATTTTGGCTTTGTACTTTTCGTAATCTTCGGTGCTGAGCTCGGCTTTGGTACGGCCGGTGCAGACATCGCAGATGCCGCACTTCTCACTGTCGGTTTCCCCAAAGTAGGCGAGCAGTTGACGGGAGCGGCAGACGGGCGTCTCGGCGTAGGTGATGGCCTGCTGAATGCGCTCGTACTGCCGGTTTTTGCGAAAATTATGCAATTGATGGTCGATGAGGAGGTTGTCGGCATCCACCCGCTCCTTCAGAAAGAGGACCTGCGGCATGTCCTTTTGCTCCTGATAGTCCACGATCTCATCCTGATGCAGCTTGCGGAGCATTTGCTGAAGCTGATCGCGGGTGATATTGAGAAAGTTGGCCAGTTGCCCCTCCCGCAGTTTGATGGGGTACTGAAAAGCGCCCTGATAGGTACGGAGGATAACCTTGAGAAGCTTGTCGAGCTTGGCGTGCCGCAGCTGATAGTCGTACAAAACCTCTTTGCCTACAATAATCTGTAGGCGGGAAGGAATAAAGACGGCTTCTGTCAGGGCAATCCAGCCTGACTGCTCCAGAATGCGCAGGGCACTGTAGGTGGTGAAAATATTGAGCTGAAAGTTCTGAGTAAACGTCACGATGTCAAAGTCGAAGCTTTCCCCCTCTCCGCTGCCTACCGCCAATTGAAAATAGCTGCCAAGCGCCCGGTAGACCCGCCGCACTTCCTCCAGTGGGGGAAAAGCCTGCTCAAACTGTTTAAGCAGCCGCTGCCCGTCCTGCGATTGGTAGAGCAGGACGGCGTAGGCTTTTTCTCCATCCCGCCCGGCCCGGCCCGCTTCCTGAAAGTAGGCCTCCAGGCTATCCGGGAGTTCCAGGTGGGCAACCGCCCGCACATCCGGTTTGTCGATGCCCATGCCAAAGGCGTTGGTGCAGGCCATAACCCGGCATTTCCCGCTCATCCAGGCTTCCTGCTTTTGGCTCCGCTCTTCGCTCGTCAGCCCGGCGTGGTAGTAATCGGCTGAGATGCCGTGGCGGCGCAGCAACATAGCTGCCTCCTTGGTCTTCCGGCGGTTGCGTACGTACACAATGCCCGAGCCTTTTACCCGCTTGAAAATATCGACCAGCTTCTGGTCTTTGCCTTCTTCGTAGAGGACGGAGTAGGACAGATTGGAGCGGCTGAAGCTCTTTTGCAAGACGTTGGGCTCCGGGAATTCCAGCTTTTCCTGAATGTCGCGCACGACTTCCGGGGTAGCGGTGGCGGTGAGGGCGAGGACAGGCACTTTTTCCGGTAGCAATTCCCGGATGCTGGCAATGTCCAGATAGGGCGGCCGGAAATCGTACCCCCACTGCGAGATACAGTGCGCTTCATCCACCGCCAGCAGATTGACGGGCATACGGCTGATGCGCACCCGGGCGAGCTCGGTGGTCAGGCGTTCGGGGGAGAGATAGAGGAACTTGGTCTTGCCATAGATGCAGTTGTCCAGGATGCGGTCAATATCGCTTTTGCGCATGCCGGAGTAGATGGCTTCCGCCAAAATGCCCCGCTTGCGCAGGTTTTCCACCTGATCTTTCATCAGCGCGATGAGGGGGGAGACCACAATGCAGATGCCTTCCCGTGCCAGCGCAGGCACCTGAAAGCAGATAGACTTGCCCCCGCCGGTCGGAAGCAGGGCTAGCGTATCTTTCCCATCAAGAACCGACCGTATGATGTCTTCCTGCAGGGGGCGGAAGCTGTCGTACCCCCAGTATTGCTGCAATATCTCGATGGGTGCGGGACTCAATCGTGCGCTGTTTTGGTGTGGCGGGAAATTACGAACTCGCGGTGGATATACAAAGGGGAAGAATGGAGTGCACGCAAAGAACGCAGAGGTTGAGGTCGCGAAGGTCGCGAAGTTTTCAGGCTGAAATAGGCGGTTATGAAGTGGTTACAGTGTAGCCTCCTTTTGGCTCTCAGGCAGGTTCTTCCATGGGAAAAGCTGGAGCAGAGCTCTTGGGTAGGCCTTGGTTTAAGCTCTACACCAGCAAGCCCAGGCATCCTGTCGGGGAGCTTTTCCCAGTCTTTACCGGAATCCGGCAGGTTCTTTCTAGGTATAAGCTGGGGCAGGGCTCCTGGAATGGTCCTGGATTAAGCTCTACACCAGCAGGCCGGGCTTTCTATCTGGATCCGGCAGGTTAGAAAAAGCAGTCAAAGGGCTTTCGCCTTCTGCTTTCCGGGCGAAATTCCGGGAGGCGATGAATTAATGGAGTCCCCAAAAAAAGAGGAGCCTACCCAACGGGCAGGCTCCTCCGGGAAATCTCAAATCGTTAACTTTTATATGATCGTTGACATCTGCTGATTGGCCTTGTCCTCCCGCACCAGGATTTCCTCCTCCGGGTCCGCCACGAGGTGGGCGATGAGGTCGCCAATCTTACTGCAACCATAAACGATATTCGGTTTAAGCTCGGGCGTGCCGATGCCTTTTTCCAATACGTACTGTACGGTGGTGCGTATGCTCTTTGCAGCCTCGTTCATACCGAGAGACTCTACCAGCATCGCAGCAGAAAGAATAGCCGCCATGGGGTTGGCAATGTCCTGCCCTGCGGCCTGCGGGAAGGAACCGTGGATGGGCTCAAACATGGAAGTGTGCACGCCCACCGAAGCCGAGGGCAACAGGCCCATAGAACCTGCCAAAACGCTCGCCTCATCACTGAGGATATCCCCAAACATATTGCTGGTCAGGATGACATCAAACTGACTGGGGTACTGAATCAGCTGCATGGCGGCATTGTCCACAAACATGAAGTCCAGCTCCACTTCCGGGTATTCGGGGGCAATCGCCTGCACGGCCCGCCGCCACAATCGGGAGGTTTCGAGCACATTGGCTTTGTCCACCAGTGTGACTTTCCGGCGGCGCAGCATCGCCTGCTCAAAGGCCAGACGGGTAATGCGGTCAATTTCGTCCACCTGATACGAACAGGTATCATAGGCCGACTGCCCGTCCTCCGCAGTGTTTTTCTCTCCAAAGTAAATACCTCCGGTGAGCTCCCGGAAAATCACCATATCGGTGCCCTTGATGCGGTCTTCCCGCAAAGGGGAGAGGTGCAGAAGCGTTTCATAGGTGGTTACCGGGCGGATATTGGCGTACAGCCCCAGCGACTTCCGCAGTTGCAGCAGGCCCTGTTCCGGGCGTACCTTGGCGGAAGGGTCATTATCATATTTTGGGTGACCGATGGCACCGAAGAACACGGCATCGGCATTGAGGCAGGCCTCCAGCGTCTCCTCCGGCAGCGGGCTGCCGTGGCGGTCGATGGCAATGGCCCCGACGTCGGCATGGCAGTATTCAAAATGCTGATCGAAACGCTCGGCTACCGCATCCATCACTTTGATGGCTTGTTCGGTGACCTCCGGACCGATGCCGTCACCGGGCAGGAGGGCGATTTTTGTCTTGGGTGTGTTGGATAAGTTCATGGTCTTTAACGATTTGAGTGTAAAACTTATACGGCAGCAGCCTGTCGCTGTTGCTCATAGGTTTCAATTTTGTCTTTAATGCTGAGCAGAAAGTCGATGTCGTCCTGCCCGTTCAGCAGGCAGTGCTTTTTGTAGGCATCGATTTCGAAATCGGTGGACTGCCCTGTGGCATCAATGGTAAATTGCTGCTGCTCCAGGTCGATGGTGAAGGTCGCCTGCGGGTCTTGCTCAATGGCAGAGAAGATATCGTGCAGGAAGTCTTCGCTCACCTGTACCGGCAGCAGGCCATTATTTAGTGCATTGCCCCGGAAGATGTCCGCAAAAAAGCTGGAAACCACCGCCCGGAAACCGTAGTCGTACAAGGCCCAGGCTGCGTGTTCCCGGCTTGAGCCACAACCGAAGTTGCGCCCGGCCACCAGAATTTTTCCATCGTAGGCCGGATTGTTGAGCACGAAATCAGGCTTGGGCGTATCGTCGTTCTGATAGCGCCAGTCGCGGAAGAGATTATCGCCAAAGCCTTCCCGGGTCGTCGCTTTCAGGAAGCGGGCGGGAATGATCTGATCGGTGTCCACCTCCTCAATGGGCAGGGGTACAGCGCTACTATGTAAGGTTTGGAATTTTTCCATGTCTGTTTGGGTCTAATTCTGATTGAGCAATTCGCGGACATCCACCAGTTCGCCGTAAATGGCCGTAGCTGCCGCCATGAGCGGGCTGGCCAGAATGGTGCGGGCGCCGGGCCCCTGCCGCCCTTCGAAATTGCGGTTGGAGGTGGACACACAGTATTCACCGGCGGGCACTTTATCCTCATTCATGCCCAGGCAGGCCGAACAACCGGGCTCCCGGAAATCAAAACCGGCAGCGGTGAGGATGTCGTGCAGCCCTTCCGCTTTCGCCTGAGCTTCTACCTGTTTGGAGCCGGGCACCACCATCACGTTCACGTGGTCGGCCTTCTTCCTGCCTTTTACAAAAGCAGCCACCGCACGCAGGTCCTCAATCCGGGAATTGGTGCAGCTGCCGATGAAGACGTGGTTGATTTTCTGCCCTTTCATGGCCTGCCCGCCTTGTAGTCCCATGTACTTCAGGGAGTTCTCAAAGGTGACGTTGCCAGCGGGCACTTCGGGTACCGCCTGACTAATGCCGATGCCCATGCCCGGGTTGGTACCGTAGGTGATCATGGGTTCAATATCTTCGGCCAGGAAGTGGTATTCCTGATCAAAGGTCGCATCCTCATCCGTGTACAGTAGAGACCAACGCTCTATCGCTGTATCGAAATCAGCTCCCTTGGGCGCAAATTCCCGCCCTTTGATGTACTCGAAAGTGGTGTCGTCCGGTGCAATCATGCCGCCCCGGGCGCCCATCTCTATGCTCATATTGCAGATGGTCATTCGGCCTTCCATGCTCAGGGCGCGGATAGCTGAACCTGCATACTCCACAAAGTGCCCGGTGCCGCCACTTGCGGTCAGCTGGGAGATGATGTAGAGGATAATGTCTTTAGCCGTCACGCCGGGCTGCAATTCCCCGTCCACGCTGATGCGCATCCGCTTAGGCTTGCGCTGCAGGACGCACTGAGTAGCTAAGGTTTGTTCCACCTGACTCGTGCCAATTCCAAATGCAATACAGCCAAAGGCCCCGTGGGTGGAGGTATGGCTGTCGCCGCAAACGATGGTCATGCCGGGTTGCGTAATACCGAGCTCCGGCCCGATGACGTGCACAATGCCCTGATAGGGGTGCCCCAGGCCGTAGAGTTCCACACCAAACTTTTCGCAGTTCTCCGTCAGTTTATCCACCTGAAAGCGGGACAGTTCCTCCCGGATGGGCAGGTGCTGGTCCTTTGTGGGCACGTTGTGGTCTGCCGTAGCCACGGTTTGCTGTGGGCGGAAGACCGGAATGCCCCGTTTTTCCAAACCCGCAAACGCCTGCGGGCTCGTCACCTCGTGTATGAAGTGGCGGTCGATGTAGAGGACCTGTGTATCCTCGCCTACCTGAGAGACGAGGTGGTTATCCCAGATTTTATCGAATAAGGTTTTGCCCATTGGTTAAGCGGTTTGAGCTACGTGTTCTGTTTTTCTGACAATGATTTGCTCCAGCGCAGCATCGTCTACTTCTTTCATAGTATCTGCCACGATCAGGAACTCAGCGTAAACGATGTCCAATTCATCTTTGGTCAGGTTATGCCCAATGTTCTTTGCCCGGTAGGCAATCGCCGCCCGGCCGGAGCGTGCCGTGAGCACAATTTTGGAATGGTCAACACCGACTTCAAGGGGGTCGATGATCTCGTACGTATCCCGCCGTTTGATCACTCCATCCTGATGGATACCGGAAGAGTGGGCAAAGGCGTTGGCGCCAACGATGGCTTTATTGGGTTGTACGGGCATGCCCATACGCTCGCTCACGAGGCGGCTCGTGGAATAGATGAGTTTGGAGTTAATATTGCTGAAGTAGGGCAGGTCCGGGCGCTGCTTCAGAATCATTACGGTCTCTTCCAGTGAAGTATTGCCTGCCCGTTCACCAATACCATTAATAGTGCATTCGATTTGGCGTGCCCCGTTTTGCACACCGGCAATGGAATTGGCTGTGGCCAGCCCCAGATCGTTATGGCAGTGGGTGGAAAGGATGGCTTTTTCTATACCCTTTACATTTTCGCGCAGGTAGCGGATTTTAGCGCCATACTCCTCCGGGAGGCAGTAGCCGGTGGTATCCGGGATGTTGAGGGTGGTGGCCCCTGCTTTGATAACAGCTTCCAGCACACGGGCGAGGTATTCATTATCTGTACGGCCGGCATCTTCGGCGTAGAATTCCACGTCCTCCACAAAAGACTTCGCGTATTTAACCGCTGCTACTGCCCGCTCCAGAATCTCCTCCTGCGTGCTGCGCAGCTTGTATTTGATGTGCGAATCAGAAGTGCCAATACCGGTATGTATCCTTGGGCGTTTGGCGTATTGCAGGGCTTCGGCCGCTGTTTTGATGTCATTTTCCACTGCTCGTGACAAGCCGCAGACTGTAGGCTCCGTAACCGCCCGGCACACTTCCTGCACCGCCTGGAAATCACCAGGTGAGGAAACGGGGAAGCCGGCCTCTATAATGTCAACGCCCAGCTTTTCGAGCTGCCGGGCGATTTCCACCTTCTGGTCCATGTTGAGCTTACAGCCCGGTACCTGTTCTCCATCGCGGAGCGTTGTATCAAATATGAATACCTGGTTGTCAGTCATAATCCATTTTTTTGGGTGCAAAAGTGTATTTTTGCTTACTTCGGTTTAATTTGGCAAAGCCAAGCCTCATTGACCGATTGCTTTAGCCGAACGGCAAATATGGGAGCTTCCGTACGGCTCCTAAAACCAGAATCGCTTGCTACTACTATGCGGGAATGGATGGTTCCAGCTTTCAAGTTGTTGATAAATAGTGAATTAGATAAGAACAAATTACAATGCCCAAGCAGAAGACTGATGACCTGCTCGCCCTTATCAAATCCCTGACCCGTGCTGAAAAGCGGCACTTTCGGCTGTTTGTCCGCCGCAATCAGGCTTCGGATGATATCCTTTTTCTGAAGCTTTTCGACTTTATGGATAAGCATAAGGCTTATGATGAGTCGCAGATCCTGAAAAAAATACCGGCCATCAAGAAGCGGCAGTTGTCTAACCTGAAAGCACATTTGTACAAGCAGTTGCTGGTCAGCCTTCGCCTGCTCAATGCCAACCACAACGAGGATATCCAACTGCGGGAAATGGTGGACTACGCGCGGGTGCTGTACGATAAAGGGCTGTACCGGCAGGCGCTTGACATGCTGGCGAAAGCCAAGGAGCGCGCCTATGAGTGCCGCCTCATGACACTGGCAATGGAGATCGTTGAGTTCGAGAAGCTGATTGAAGGCCAGTACATTACCCGGAGTATCGAGGGCCGGGCAGAAGCATTGACCGCCGAGGCCCTGCAACTCTCCGAGCGTCTCAACCATACGAATCAGTTTTCCAACCTCTCCCTGCAGCTGTACGGGCTTTACCTGAAGGTGGGCTATGTGCGCAATGAAAAAGACTATTTCTACGTGCGGGAATTTTTCCAGTCCAACCTGCCTAAAGCGGATTACCAGGAGCTGGATTTCTTTGGGAAGCTTTACTTCTGTCAGTCACATGTCTGGTATTATCACATGACGCAGGAGTTTGCGCTTTGCTACCGCTATGCGCAGAAGTGGGTGGATTTGTTTACCGAGCACCCGGAATACCGTTCGATTTATGCGCCGCTTTACCTTAAGGGGCTGCACAACCTGCTCAATTCCCTGTTTAACACCCTTCAGTACAATCGCTTTGGAGAGGCATTGAAGGAGCTCCGGGCCTTCAAAGATAAATATGGGCTCAGTCAGAGCAAGAATATAGAAGGGCTGTATTACCTCTACCACTACATCCATTCCATTAAGCAGCATTTCCTGACCGGTACCTTCAGCAAGGGGCTGGAGTTGGTGCCTGACCTGATGAAAGCCATCGAAGAGGACCGCTACAACTGGGATGAACGCCGGGAGATGGTCTTCTACTACCGTATTGCCTGCCTGTACTTTGGTAGTGGCGACAATGATAAAGCTATTGATTACCTCAACCTGATCATCAATCAGAAGAATCCGGACTACCGGGCCGACATACAGTGCTTTGCGCGCATTCTCAACCTCATCGCCCACTACGAACTGGGCAATGCGCAGCTGGTGGAGTATCAGGTGAAGTCGGTGTATCGTTTTCTATCAAAAATGGAGGAGCTGCACGCCGTTCAAAAGGAGATTTTCCGCTTCATCCGCCGGGTGCCCCGGATTATGGAGGAAGACCTGAAGGAGGAATTCAGCAATCTGCGTGACCGCCTGCTGAAGCACGAGTCAGACCCCTACGAGCGCCGCCCATTCCTGTACCTGGATATCATTTCCTGGCTGGAGGCCAAAGTGTCGGACCGTACGGTAGAGGCCGTGGCGCAGGAAAAAGCGCAGGCGCGTTACGCGATTGAGCCGGAAGGGCAGGGGGGCTAAACCGGCTCCTCTCCGCTGAAATCGGTACGTGCGAGGTAAATCATCACAATACCGCTAATGATCATCAGGAGCTTGATGACAAAGCCGGGCAGTGCGCCAAAATCATCAATCCAAACCAGAAAGGAGAGCTTGGCGCCCACAAGGCTGAGGATGATAGAAGAAAAGCCAAGCCCGGCAATAATGAAGCCAACCAATGTGTAAATCGCCTTGTTCTTATTCATGTTTTTAGTGCTTATATTAGCGTTAACGTTTTTGGATCAGAACAGTTTTCGAGATGCAAACATAGCATCTCTTAGCGCCGCACCCTAACCAAAACCCGTCCATGGTCAAAATTATAGAATGCCCGCGGGATGCCATGCAAGGCATCAAGCCTTTCATTCCAACAGAAACAAAAGCCGCTTACCTCAATCAGCTGCTGCAAGTGGGGTTTGATACCCTGGACTTCGGCAGTTTTGTATCGCCCAAAGCCATTCCCCAAATGCGGGATACGGCGGAGGTGCTCGGTCAGCTCGACCTCTCAAAGACGAAGACCAAACTCCTGGCTATCGTGGCTAACCGCCGGGGCGCGAATGATGCTGCCCAATTTGAACAAATTGACTACCTGGGCTATCCGTTCTCCATCTCAGAAACCTTTCAGCTTCGAAATACCAACGCCACTATAGAAGAGTCTATCGAGCGGGTGGCACAAATCCAGGATATCTGCACCGCCAGCAGTAAGGAGCTTGTGGTCTACATTTCCATGGGCTTCGGCAATCCCTACGGCGACCCCTGGAATGTGGAGATTGTCGAGCAGTGGACCGACCGCCTTGTGGATATGGGCATCCGCATTTTACAGCTTTCGGATACTATTGGCGTGGCCAGCCCGGAGAGCATCAGCTACCTGTTCAGCAATATTACGCCCCATTACCCGGATATTGAATTCGGAGCGCATTTTCACACCACCCCCACGGCCTGGAAAGAGAAAGTCGCCACGGCCTATGAGCACGGCTGCCGGCGTTTTGACGGTGCCATTCGCGGTTACGGCGGCTGCCCCATGGCCAAGGATGACCTGACGGGGAATATGCCTACCGAAAACATGGTGTACTACTTCCGTGATATTGGCGCGGATACAGGGGTGGCTATTGACCACTTCGGGAAGTCGGTGGAAATGGCGGGGGAGGTTTTTCCGCTTTAGAAGATCAACAGGCGTAAGTCAAACTCAAAGTCCGGCAGAATAGGTGAGGCATCTATAGTTTGATCAAATCCATCAATAATAAGGGGCGTTCTTTCCGGGCTGTAAACGACCACCTGCTGTGCCTGAGGGTCGATTAGCCAAGCGAGTTGTACGCCGTTGGCAATCCAGGTTTCCTGCATTTTTTGCTCCAAAGCAGAACGGGCATCGGTTTTTGACCGGATTTCAATAACGAAAGCGGGGACTATTGGTGGGAAAGTTTGCCGTTGTGCCTGTGTCAGCTGGCTGAGCCGTTCATTTGATACCCATGAAGCATCTGCTGCCCGGGTGGAGCCATCGGGCAACTGGAATCCAGTCGAGGGGCTGAACGCTTTCCCGTTGCGGGTGCGAAGGCAATAATTGCGTAGCTCTCCAAAGACTTCACCTTCGTAATAGCCCGATTCTAAGTTCACTGGAGCCATAATCCAGACTTTCCCATCCGCAGAGCGCTCCGCACGAATATCCGGGTTTGCTGCACAAAACTGCTCGAAATCAGTAACGGACATAGGATCAGTCAGACTGATTTGCAGCCCTTCCTCTTCAGGAAGGGATAAGGTGATATCCCTGGTGAGCGTCATGGATGAATGATTATTTGATTTTGACTCTTAAGTTAGAAAATCTGTTTGGGATTTGCAACAAAGTATTGCCGGGTAAGCCTTCTAAAATCACTCGGCAATTAAAACCTCACTCTCCAATTAGTTCATACAACGCCTCAAGCTTCGGCGTAAGAATAATTTCCGTGCGCCGGTTTTGGGCTTTGCCTTTGGCTGTATCATTGGAGGCAACGGGGTAGAACTCTCCACGCCCGGCAGCCGTGATGCGCTGCGGGTCCACTCCATTGGCAGTAAGCACCTTGACCACAGATGTGGCCCGACCCACGCTCAGGTCCCAGTTGAAGGCGGCATCCCCATCGGTATCCGTATGGCCTTCTACCGTGATGGCAATATCCGGGTTGTTTTTGAGCACTTCCGCTACTTTCTGAATGGCATCTTTGCCCGCGCTGTTGATCGTTTTGCTGCCGGACGGGAAGAGCAGGTTCTGGCTTAAGGAGACGTAAACTTTGCCGTTTTGTTCCCGTACGGTTAGGTCGGCATCTGAAAAGCCAAGCAGGGCCTGATTGATGCGTTCCCGCAGGGCGTTGAGTTTTTGCTCTTTCTCGGCGATGGCGGATTCCAGTTCGTTCACCCGGGCTTCGCGTTCCACCAGGCTTTTGCGGAGGGCTTCGGTTTCGGTTTCCCGTTGCTCGATTTCAGATTCGAGTTGTTGCAGCTGCCGCTCCCGGCGGTCGAGCTCCTGCTCTTTGAGGGTGAGCTGTGCCATGAGTTTTTGCCGTTCATCGGAAGAGGATTCCAGCATCTTTTCGTTTTGCTCCAGCATGCGGTCGTAGCGCTTGAGCAGATCCTGATTGGCCTTGTCGAGTTGTTCGTAACGGTTTTGAAGGGTGCGGAGGTCCTCCCGGGTGTTTGCCAGGTCTTTTTCTAAATCCTCCTTTTGTTCCCGGAGTATTTTGTTTTGCCCCTGAGCCGTTTCCAGCTGGGTTTCGAGGTCATTGTAATTGGCCTGCAGCTTATCGCGGTCGGCAAGGGCGTCTTCGTACTTTTGGTAGCTTACACAGCTGCTCAGCGACAGTGCCAGTGCTAAAATGGGAAACAGGTAGCGTTGCATAGGAATCTTTGCTTTAGGATTATGAATAAAAAAGCCTTCTTACCTATAAGGGAGGCAAGAAGGCTTATGTTGTATCCGCTGCAGCAAAAATCAGGAGCTGCGAGCGTTACTTTTACGGATTCATGATTACATCATGCCCGGCATACCACCTGGCATTCCGCCTGGCATACCTGCACCAGCGCCTTCCGGCTCTGGCTTGTCGCTGATCACACACTCGGTCGTTAACAGCATGCCTGAGATAGAAGCGGCGTTCTCCAGCGCGATGCGTGTCACCTTAGTCGGGTCAATCACACCGGCCTGCTTCAGGTCTTCGAAGACATCAGTGCGGGCATTGTAGCCGAAGCTGCCTTCGCCTTCCTTCACCCGCTGGAAGATCACAGAGCCTTCCATACCTGCGTTGTCCGCGATGGTGCGCAGTGGTGCTTCCAGAGCTTTGCGAACGATTTGGATACCAATGGTCTCGTCCTCGTTGGCGCCCTTCATGTTTTCGATTGCAGCGATCGCACGAACGAGTGCCACGCCACCACCGGCAACGATACCTTCTTCCACGGCCGCACGGGTCGCGTGCAGGGCATCATCCACACGGTCCTTCTTCTCTTTCATTTCCACCTCAGTGGCAGCACCTACGTACAGTACAGCTACACCGCCTGACAGTTTGGCAAGGCGCTCCTGCAGCTTCTCCCGGTCGTAGTCGGAAGTGGTGGCTTCGATTTGCTGCTTGATCTGATTGATACGAGCCTGAATCTGGCTCTCGTCACCGCTACCGTTTACGATAGTGGTGTTGTCTTTGTCCACGGTGATCTTCTCAGCAGAGCCCAGGTGCTCCATGCCCACATTCTCGAGCTTGTAGCCTTTCTCTTCGCTGATCACGGTGCCACCGGTCAGGATGGCAATGTCTTCCAGCATGGCTTTGCGGCGGTCGCCAAAACCTGGCGCTTTCACGGCAACAACCTTCAGCTGTGCGCGCAGGCGGTTCACAACGAGTACGCCCAGTGCCTGGCTCTCGATATCCTCTGCGATGATCAGCAGCGGGCGGCCAGCCTGCACCACCTGCTCCAGTACAGGTACGATGTCCTGCATGTTGGAGATTTTCTTATCGTGGATCAGGATGTATGGGTTTTCATACTCCGTCACCATATTCTCGGTGTCGGTTACGAAGTAAGGAGACAGGTAGCCGCGGTCGAACTGCATACCCAGTACTTCGTCTACGTAGGTGTCTGTACCTTTGGCTTCTTCCACAGTGATGACACCGTCCTTGGATACACGCTTCATCGCGTCAGCGATCAGTGTACCAATTTCCTCGTCGTTGTTGGCAGAGATGGAACCCACCTGCTTCACTTTCTCGAAGTCGTCGCCTACTACCTCAGACTGCTCCTTGAGGTTGGCAATCACGGCCTTAGTCGCAGCATCGATGCCACGCTTTAGGTCCATCGGGTTGGCACCTGCGGTTACGTTCTTCAGGCCGGCAGCCACCATAGCCTGAGCGAGGATGGTAGCTGTAGTCGTACCATCACCAGCGATATCTGCTGTCTTAGACGCGACTTCCTTGACCATCTGAGCGCCCATGTTCTGTACGGCGTCTTCCAGTTCAATTTCTTTGGCTACCGTCACACCGTCCTTCGTTACCTGAGGTGCGCCGAAGCTTTTTTGGATGACCACATTACGGCCTTTAGGGCCGAGGGTTACTTTTACTGCATTGGCCAGAGCGTCTACGCCTTTGCGCAGTCCTTCCCGGGCATTTCTATCAAAGCTAATTTCTTTAGCCATTGTAAGCTTGATTTTTTTGTTTTGTTAAAAAGGTTAGGATTGGGATGTAAGAGCGGAAAGGCTTATTCGTTGCCTTCCAGGATGACAAGGATGTCGTCTTCGCGCATGATCAGGTAATCCTGGCCCTGATACTGCAGCTCCTGGCCTGCATACTTACCGTAAAGTACGATATCGCCAGCCTTAACGGTCATTGCGTTGCCGTCCTTGCCGGGGCCTACTGCAACCACTTCGCCACGCTGTGGCTTTTCCTTGGCTGTATCAGGAATAATGATGCCGCCCTGCGTTTTTTCTTCTGCCTGGGCGGGCTTGACCACAACTCTGTCATTGATGGGCTTCATAATCTTTAGAATCCGTTTTGTTAAACAATGATATAGCGAGCCCACAGGCTCACCTAGGTACTATCACAGGACGTGCCAAAATGGTTTTCCTGACAATATTGCAGAAATGGCAGGGGGGTGGCAGGTCTTTTGGCGGGCATAGGAGCAGAATTGGCAGTTTTAGTTGGCATGGGAGGGGAGAGAAGCACTTGGAATCAATCGAGCGGCTGCCAGGGCAAAAGTTGACAAAAGTCACTGTTTAAAAAGGGCATTTCTGCTTCGGCAATGTTCGGGGATTTGCTAACTTTACAGTGTCGTAAACCAGCGTTCTATTTCAACATATTTACTTGAATCCCCATACTTCGGAAGCCTTCCTGTGGTATGAAAGAAAACTAAAACATGAAAAAATACGCTTTTCTCTTTTCTGCTTTTTTCTTCACTGGTATTATGGTATCCGCTCAGGTAGATACAATTCCTGACCTTGCTTTGATTCCAACGGGAAGCGATTGCAATACTTACGAGGTGAGCATGTCCAACCCCCCAACGGGCGCTTTGGAACATTTAAAAATTACAGTTTCTATTTCCCCTAATGGGAGTAATCTCAATGCCACGTTAGGCAATGCGCTTGAGGCAGATGACTATGATTTGGAGGTTACATCAATAAATTCAATTACAATAAGCAGGCTGAGCACCTCTGCTGCTACTAACTTTCAATTGCCGTCCATGCCCGATACAAGCCTGACACTTTTTGCCTTTGAGTTTTTTGGGCAATTGGGGGATACTGTTACAGCAGAAATCGATTCTTTAGTGATGATAACGTTGGCAACTGAAGATTCAATAGGAATAGATAACCCCTATACCATATCAAGTTCTAGTGCTTCTTGTATCTTTAATGAGGGGGCTGTGCTTTCCGGGACTATAACGTCGCTCCAGAACTGCATGGGGGCCATTAATCATAGTATAGCAAATGCTACGGTCGTTATTTCAAGCACCAATATGCCAGATTTTACGCCTGTTTATACTCAAACGGATGCTGCTGGAGATTTTTCTGGTATTGTTGTTGGCGGAGGAGATTATCTGGTGAGCCCTGGGTTTAACCTATCTGAGCCTGATTGTGGCTTAGATGATCTGGATATTGCACTGGTATCAGGCTATAATTTGGGTGTCGCTCCTTTTACCAGCCCATGGTCGGTTGTTTCGGCTGATTTCAACTTAAGCAACTCTATAAGCCTCCTTGACCAAATTGGGATGAGGAGGGCAATTCTGTTTGATGTTTACCCGGAAGGCTTTCAATCTTGGCGGATAGTTAATGCTGGCGTCTTAAATGGCGGCAGCTTAAATGAAAACGCCTTAAGTTTAATTACAGAGACGGCAACTGTGGCTGATGTCCCGTTGTCAGGCGTGTCAAACATCAATTTTATTGCGGTTAAAACAGGAGATGTAAAGGTATCCTGCAATCAATGCATCACTACCAACAGTTCCGCAAACAGCGTTCCGCTAGCCGGCTTGAAATCAAAAATAAGAGGGGATCTATCGGAAGGCGGAATAATCGAGCTTCGATTATCACCGGAGGAAGCGTATAAACAGCTATGGTTAATTGGGCTTGAGTTTATACTTTCTCCCGAGCACCTTGAAATACTGGAAATCCGTGGGGAAGGAGGTTTCAGGTTACAGGAAGAGGGATATGCCGTGAATGCTCAAACCGGTCGCTTTCATGGCATCTGGCTTCCATTAGAACAGCAATTCCTGGAACTTGGAAAAGGCGACCAATTGACCGTAAGGGCGAAAGTGAAGCAGCCTTTCTCAACCATAGCTGAAGTATTTTCGCTATTGAGCGGTGCGAATATTTACCCGGACGGAAATAAGCGCAGCTGGTCAATGTCCCCGCAACAGCACTCAAGAATTGCGGTTTTCCCTAATCCATTTGGAGCGCAATTTACAATCAGGGGGACAGTGGAAGCAGGTCAACTCCGCGTATTTAACGCTGCGG
>ENA-UENT01000226-UENT01000226.1-marine-metagenome-genome-assembly--contig:-NODE-226-length-41326-cov-5.108493_pt1 | contig 41326 bp, 25 predicted proteins | sample MGYA00237879_ERZ529330 | MGnify/ENA primary metagenome ERZ529330 (study PRJEB26372, sample SAMN05368345) | marine metagenome | biome: cultured habitat; feature: ocean water; material: water; isolation... | reverse complement strand
CGTATACGCATTCGACGAAGAAGGCAACTACGACTACTGTGAGACTTACGTTCTAGTACAGCAGCACGTTGACTGTGGTGGTGAAGGTGGTACTATAAATGGTATTATTGCTACCGAAGAAGACGAAATGGTAGAAGGTGTAGAAATTAGCGTTAATGGTGGTGTGGCTAATATGGTGACGAACTCGAATGGTATCTATAGTTTCACACTTCCTGCAGATGGTGACTACACGATCACTCCATACTTAAATGCTAACCCACTGAACGGTGTATCTACTTTCGACTTGGTCTTGATTACTAAGCACGTATTGGGTACACAGCCATTGAATAGCCCATATAAAGTGATTGCTGCGGATGCTAACCGTTCACAGACAGTAACTACCCTGGATATGATCCAGATCCGTAAGTTGATCTTGAACATCATAGATGAGTTCCCGAACAACACGAGCTGGCGCTTTGTGGAGCAAGACTACGGCTTCCCAGATATGGGTAACCCATGGTTGGAAGAGTTCCCAGAGTTGATCAACGTGAACAACCTACCAGAGGCTGGTCTACCGGATGCAGACTTCGTAGGTGTGAAGATCGGTGATGTGAACGGAACAGCTCAAGCGAATGCGCTAGCGGGTGATGATAGAAACCTAGAAGGCATCTTCCATCTACAGGCAGAGGACATCGCCCTCAAGACAGGCAATACCTACACCGTAGCGATCACGGGTGAGAACTTGAGCCAAGTACGCGGCTTCCAGGGTACGCTACAGCTACAAGGTGTAGAGCTACTGGATATCGAGTACGCAGAAGCGACAGCGGAGAACTTTGGTCTACGCTTTATGGAGCAAGGCTACCTAACGATGTCGTGGAATGCACCATCAGTGCAGAGTGATGCAGTACTGTTCAGTCTGGTGATCAAAGCCGATGATAGCCGCATGCTACACGAAGCATTGAGCATCAATGACCGTTACACGATGTCAGAGAGCTACAATGAAGATCAGACCACTGAGCTAGGTATCGACTTTACGACTACCCTTGCTGATGGTCCCGTATTTGAGTTGTATCAGAACTCCCCGAACCCATTCCGTGAGACGACCTTGATCAGCTTTAACTTGCCACAGGCGAGTGAGGCGATGATCACGATCAGTGATGCGAGTGGTAAGGTGCTGCACATCATCAAGGGTGAGTATGGTGCTGGCTACAACACAGTGAATGTAACAAAGACGATGTTGCAGGGAGCAAGTGGAGTAGTGAGCTATACACTGCAGAGTGATAAGTACACTGCCACGAGGCAGATGATAGTGGTGGAATAGAGACCCCACCCTAACCCTCCCCAAGGGGAGGGGATACGAGATGATTAAATCGAATGTGAAAATCCCGGATGGTAGTGATACTGTCCGGGATTTGTGTTTTATGGACAAGGGGTAGAAGCGGTATGCAACTGCGCTGGAGGCGTAGCTGCATGAGAGCGGATGACCCGGTACCGCCCCTCAGGCGGTATGGCCCCAAAGGAAGAAAGAGGAATCATTATCTTTGATATCTCATTAATAAACTAGAGCAGTGATGGGCAAAAATGTATTAATACTATTGTTGTGTGCATTCGCATGGGTTGCTTGTGAGGCACCAGCGGTAGAAGAAGATCAAACTAACGAAACGACCACTGAAATGGAGCAAGCGGAATACGCCATTGTGATCCACGGTGGAGCAGGAACGATAACCAGAGCCGATCTGACCGAGGAGCAAGACTCGGCGTATCGAGCAGCATTGAATGCGGCATTAGATATCGGGGAAGGCATTCTAAAAGAAGGAGGAACTGCTATTGATGCGGTTGAGCAAACCATTCATTACTTGGAGGACTCTCCGTTATTCAATGCGGGTAAGGGAGCGGTGTTTACCAATGAAGGCCGTAACGAAATGGATGCCTCCATTATGATGGGAGTAGACCGCATGGCGGGTGCTGTAGGTGGTGTGTCGAATGTGAAACACCCTATTTCGGCAGCTCGGGCAGTGATGGAAAAATCACCACACGTATTGTTGACCGGCAAGGGGGCAGAGCAATTCTCAGCAGATAACGGCCTAGAAATTGTAGACCCTTCTTACTTCTACACGCAACGCAGATGGGATGCGCTCCAACGTGCTAAAGCTCGAGAGGAGGATAAAGGAGAAGCGCAAGTAGAATTGGATCATGATGATCGGAAGAAGGGTACTGTAGGCTGTGTAGCGTTGGACAAGGAAGGCAATATTGTAGCCGGCACTTCTACTGGTGGAATGACCAATAAGCGTTGGAACCGTCTTGGAGATTCGCCTATTATTGGTGCAGGGACATTTGCGGACAATGCCACTTGCGGTGTGAGTTGCACTGGACATGGAGAGTATTTTATCCGTTGGGCAGTGGCTTACGACGTAGGCGCGCGTATGGCTTACAAAGGACTAGACCTGGAAACTGCAGCTCGGGAAGTTGTGCACGAAGAGCTAGTGAAGGCTGGTGGTGAAGGCGGCTTGATTGCGCTGGATCGCTACGGTAATGTTTCTATGCCTTTTAACTCTGAAGGTATGTACCGTGGCTACGCAAAACCAGGTGAGCGCGTAGTGGCGATTTACCAGGAGTAAAACAATGAGAAAATAATTTCCTCTAATTCCTATTAATTAGGTAGGAATTGTATATTTGCCGCTCAATTAGCTATACTATGGCAGAAGTGGCCCGGGAATCTCGTTTGCGTAGCATACTCAAAGCCTTGAGTTGGCGGGTAGTTGCTACCACTACCATTATTATTATCGCTTATTTCACAACAGGGGATATTCAAGCCGCTTTAGAGATAGGTGCTATCGAATTTTTTATCAAATTTGCGCTTTATTATATGCACGAGCGAGCCTGGCAAATGGCTCCGCGTGGTACTATTCGCAAGCTGATAAATAAAAACTAGGTCTGCATGGCGGCAGAGAACATCCATCCGATCTTTGATCGACTACTGAGTAGACAGGAGCGAGAGCAACGCCTGCGTCAGAATGCACGTGTGTTTTGGCTAACTGGTTTGTCGGGGTCGGGTAAGAGCACTATTGCGCAAGGTGTGGAGCGACGTCTGTTTGAGGCCGGATATTTCCCGCAAGTGCTGGATGGTGACAATATTCGATCGGGGATCAATAATAACCTGGGCTTTAGCTTGGAGGATCGTCAGGAGAATATTCGCCGTATTGCAGAAGTGGCAAAACTGTACGTCAATTCTGGGGTAGTGGTGCTTAGTTCTTTCATTAGCCCCACACGAGCAATCCGGCAGCAAGCTGCTGAGATTGTTGGAGAGGTAGATTTTATGGAGATATTTATCGATACCCCATTAGAGGTGTGTGAGGCGCGAGATGTGAAGGGCCTGTACGCTAAAGCCCGGCGTGGAGAAATCAAAGGATTTACTGGGATTGACTCTCCATATGAGGCTCCAGAGAATCCTTTCTTAAGTATACCAACTGCTGAAATGAGTGTAGAAGAAGCCGTGGAACAAGTATTCGAAGCGGTGATTCGAGCTATTCAGTGGACTGAATAAAAACAATCAATTAAACAAACAATTATGGCGAGTGCCTATCACGTAAATCACCTCCGTGAGCTGGAAGCAGAATCTATCTATGTGCTTCGTGAGGTGGCGGCGCAGTTCGAAAATCCGGTACTGCTGTTCAGTGGTGGTAAGGATAGTATTTTGATGGCCTATCTGGCCCGCAAAGCGTTCTACCCAGCTCGAATTCCATTTCCGTTACTGCATATTGATACCGGCCATAACTTTCCGGAGACGATTGAGTTTCGGGATCGATTAGTGGAAGAGTACGGTGCGCGCCTGGTAGTAGGTTCGGTGCAGGCTGCTATTGATCGCGGAGAATTGGTAGAAGAGAAAGGCTATAATGCCAGCCGTAACTACCTACAGACCCATGTATTGCTTGATTCTTTGGAAAAAGGCAAATACGATGCAGCTCTTGGTGGTGGCCGTCGTGACGAAGAAAAGGCCCGAGCTAAGGAGCGTTTCTTTAGCCACCGAGATGAGTTTGGGCAGTGGGATCCTAAAAATCAGCGTCCTGAGCTTTGGAACCTGTTCAATGGGAAGAAGCACTACGGAGAACACTTCCGTGTATTCCCAATTAGTAATTGGACAGAGCTAGACGTATGGCAATACTTGGCTATGGAAAACGTACCGCTACCTAGCCTCTACTTTGCGCATGAGCGTGAGGTGATTAGCCGAGATGGTATCCTGCTGGCGGATTGCGATTATATCCCTAAGAAGCCAACCGAGCAAGTAGAAAACATGATGGTGCGCTGTCGTACCATTGGTGATATGACCTGTACCGGTGTGTGGGAGTCGCAGGCAACAACAGTGGAGGAGATCATCCAAGAGGTAGCTACCGCTCGTCAAACAGAGCGTGGTGGTCGCGCCGACGATAAGCGTTCGGAGACGGCGATGGAGGATCGGAAGAAGCAGGGTTATTTCTAGTATTAGTACTTGGTACCTGGTACAAAGTGCTTAGTACCCCAAAACAAGAATCATGTCTGAACAGCATACAGAACTATTGAGATTTTCCACAGCCGGTAGCGTTGACGATGGAAAGTCTACTTTGATTGGGCGTTTGCTTTACGATAGTAAATCGATCTTTGAAGATCAATACGAGACCATCAAAGAAACCACTGCGCGCCGCGGTGAGGAAGGAGTCAATCTGGCTCTATTAACGGATGGTCTGAAGGCAGAACGAGAGCAGGGCATCACGATTGATGTGGCCTACCGTTACTTTGCTACACCTCGCCGTAAATTCATTATCGCTGATACTCCAGGACACATTCAGTACACCCGTAACATGGTGACTGGTGCATCTACCGCAAACGTAGCATTGGTGCTCATTGATGCTCGTAAAGGCATTCTAGAGCAAACTCGCCGGCATGCTTTTATTGCTAGCCTTCTCCAGATCCCACACTTGGTAGTGTGTGTCAACAAAATGGACCTGGTGGACTACAGCGAGGAAGTGTATGAGCGTATCAAGGAGGAATTCTCTGAGTTTAGCTACAAGCTCGACGTGAAGGATGTGCACTTTATTCCAATTTCTGCCTTGAATGGCGACAATGTGGTAGAGAAGTCAACCAATATGGATTGGTACGGTGGCTCAACCTTGTTGTACTATTTGGAGAATGTACACATTGGTAGTGATGATAACTTCATCGATTGCCGCTTCCCGGTACAATATGTGATCCGCCCTAATACGGATGAATTTCACGATTATCGGGGCTACGCTGGACGTGTAGCTGGTGGCGTCTTCAAGAAAGGAGATAAGGTTATGGTACTGCCTTCTGGCTTTACCTCAGAGATCACCAAGATCGATACCTTTGATGGTGAGGTGAATGAGGCTTTCCCTCCAATGTCGGTTATAATGCTCCTCAAGGATGAAATTGACATCAGCCGGGGAGATATGATCGTACGGAAGAACAATGTACCGGAAGTAGCCCAAGACTTGGAATTGATGGTTTGCTGGTTTAACGAAAAGCCACTGCAGCCTCGGGGTAAATATGGCATCATGCATACGTCTCAGGATGCGCGCTGTATTGTGAAGGATATTCGGTACAAGCTTGATATTAATACCTTGCACCGTAATGAGGAGGATAAGCAGATTGGCATGAACGATATTGCTCGTGTGGTAATCCGCACAACCAAGCCCTTGTTCGCTGATATCTATCGCCGCAATCGGAATACTGGTAGTGTCATCCTAATTGATGAACAGACCAATGAAACGGTGGCTGCCGGTATGATTATCTAGGGTAATCTTAAATGTTGCAAGCCTTCGGCTGAAGGCAGGATATAAAAAAGGTAGAAGGAAGCCGTTTAGGTCGTCCTTCTACCTTTACTTTTTTTAGCCCGTTGCTTTTTTACACTTAAGCTGGTACGGTCAAGCGTTTCAAGTAAGCATGTAGGCTATCCATTGCAGCTACAATAGCAGGGCAATACTGCTGGGTAAAGGCTTCGTTGAGGTTTGCAGATGGTGCAGACTTACAGTATTCTAAGGCCGCACCTCCATCGAAATCAACGAAAGATAAGCGAGCACTTAATTCTGTTTCTGGACGACCAAATGCTTCGCCAGGAAGCAGGGCTACACCACTTTCATTGAGAATTGCTTCACACAATTGTGAGCTTGTGTGGATGCCTTTTGCCGCAAAGGCTTCATGATACTTATCAAACTCCGGGAATAGGTAAAAGCCTCCATCTGCTTTTGGCATTTGGATGCCCATAGCCTCTAGGCGTTGATGCACATATGAAGCAACGGCACCTAAGATCTTGCGAGAGTGTTCTACGTATTCTGTAATGGCAGGGCGGCCTTTAAAGGCTGTAACGGCTGCATATTGGATGGGAGCACTTACAGAGGTGAAGGTTTCACTAGCTATTGTTGCCAGGATGTCTAGGAGCGACAACATTTCTTTAGGAAAGGTGAATGTGCCCAGACGCCATCCACCGGCACCGCACCATTTGCTGAGGCCTGCACTGACAATTGTGCCTTCCGGGTAGTATCGTGCCAGAGATTGATGCGCACCTTCATGATGGACCTCTCCGTATATTTCGTCGGCGATGACAATCAATTCATGCTTGCGACAAACTTCAGCGAGTGCCCTGAGCTGCTCCTCAGAGAAGCTGGTGCCAGTGGGATTGCCAGGGTAATTGATGATCAAGACTTTGGGGCCAGTCACCGTTTCGCAAGCTTTTTGAAGGGCAGTTGGCGTCAAAAGCCAACTCTCGCTAGCCGAAGTCTCGATGCGATGTACAGGCTTGCCAGCAAGTACTGCCTGAGGCTCATACGAGACCCAAGCAGGAGAAGGCAACAGCAATGTAGCATCCGCCGCTAGGAGGAGGTCATAAATCAATTCCTTAGAGCCAGGGCCTACCAAGACCTGATCAGCAGTGCTGTCAAGGCCAATGGTTCGCTGGTTAAAGGAAGCGACTGCCTCCCGGAGCTCCCAGAGCCCGCGTACCGGCAAATAGTCTTTTATATGGACATGTGCTTGGAGGGCCTCAACCACTTCCGCAGGAACCGGGAAAGGTGATTGTCCGAAACCAAGTCGATAAACCTTTTTACCACTGCGAATGAGTTCAGCTGAACGCTCATTAATGGCTAAGGTGGCAGAAGGTTTGAGGCGAAGAATGTTAGGACTGATCTTCATAACAACTCTATCTTTTCGAGTAGTACTAATAATGAGATTGGCTCCTTAAACGCCTGGCAATGAGCTTTGTTACATGCTGGGTAGCTTATTTTTCTTCCTCTTCGATATATTCAACTGGACTTGGTACGGTCCACTTCTCATAGCCCACCATTTGCTCTTGAGCTTTGGCTATAGCTTTGCCCGTTCGGCGTTTATCTCTGATCATAGCCCAGGTCATAATCAAGCTGGTACCGATGATGATGTCGAGTAGAATACCTTTCTCAAAACCAGGAACAATAGCACTCTCTGGAATGTCATAAAATAGGAGGATAGTGATCAAACCGCGGGGTGCAATGTACAGTTGCGGTAGGATGTCCTTACCAATGAAGATGCGCAAAATGATAAAGCGGATGAGGTAGATGGTAATCAGGATCGCTATCGAAATCAGTGTCACCTCTAGATTGGCAATGGAGGCCAGAGCGATAGTGAGGCCGAAGATAACGAAGAAGAAAGTCCGTACGACAAAGGCCGTTTCCATCGTAATGATGTGCAAGCCCTCGTACATGTGTTCTGCTTTTTCGAGCTGTAACCACTGCCCCAATCGACCGCGGAAGAAAATCTTCATATTGGCTATGATCAAACCGAAAACTAGAATGATGATGAGTGAGGAAAGGTGCATCTTCTTTCCAACAGCATATAAGAGTAGTAATACTGCAATCAGCAGGAATAACTTGGTGTGGCTGCGGATATTCTGGAATATCAGGATGATCAAATAGCTAGCTACAATGGCCAGTCCTACGGTGAGTAGCACATTGCCAGAAAATTCTACCAGTCCACTACCATGCTCCGCGGCCTCTAGGTTTCCGGTAAGGAAGTAAAACATCATGATGCCGAGAATGTCTGAAAAGGTACTCTCGTAGATGTGAAATTCTTTTTTATCCTCCTTTAAGGCCGTTACACTAGGAATGATAATGGCGCTAGATAAGATAGATAGGGGCGTAGCATATAGCCAGGCCGAGGCCATATCCATACCAGGTACAAACTGGTGTAGGATCAACGCAGCCGCATAAGCACTGGCCAGAAGTCCAATGAGAGCTATCAGCAGAGCTTTGGCTATCGGTAGATACTTGCCAGGTTTGAGTTCAAGTTCCAATGCAGCCTCAAGAACAATCATAATCAAGCCCACGGTACCAAGGACCTTAAGGACAGGTAAAAAGTCGGGACGTTCACCCATTACTGCATCTAAGCCAAACTGTAGCAGAATACCCAATACGATGAGCATAAGCACCGAAGGGATGCTGGTTTTTCGCGCTAGCTCTCCAAAGAAGAAAGATAATATCAGGATTACTGATGCGCTAATGATGAGCGTATATGAAGACAAAGCTTCCATAGTGGTCTTTGCTTAGATTTTTGTAATTCTGGCAAGAAAACCCTGTTCTGCCAGGCGTTCAATAAGGTCGTCTAGGTGATGTTCTTCGTACAAGGCTAAATTGACAATCCAGGAGTCCGTGTCGCCACGGCTGGCCTCAACTTGTGGTTGGTGCTGCCAATTTAGGAACGGCACTACTTGTAGTAGTTCCTGTAGTTGTTTCAATTTAGGTTGCTCTTCGGATTTAGGATCAGTATCGACTTTTAGGCGGAAGAAAGATCCGCTCTCTTCACCCGTAAGGAGGGTATAACCTTTTTCCAAAAGATCCACGTAGTTGAGGAATAGCAGCCCTCTACTCGTTTGAAGACGGATCCCCAATCGGCCGATGTAGGTGATCAATCCGCTTTGCTGTTGATGACTGAGCCGGGTGCCAACCCGTAAGCTGGGATCAAATAGCAAGATGCGGCCAGACCAGTAGTTACGCAATTGTTTGAATCCAGCTAAGAGTGCTAGCGTAAAAATAAGCCCGTGATAAAAAGGCTGTATGAGTATAAAGTAACTACACAGCAGAAGTAGGGCCACAGGCTCAAATAAGAGCAATGCGTATTTGAGCAGGCGTTTTAAATTTTCCTGCCAAGTCTGCGGTGCACTTAGGCGTGTTAGCCAACGCTGCACTAATAGGAGCACCAAATAAACCACAGCCAGGCGCAAAGCAATACCTAGCAGACCGGCCCAACTATAGTTGTAATGTACTTGCCACAAATAGTCCATTAGCTGATGTATTGTTTGCTCCGCAACTGGCGGATAATGCTATTTACTGCCACCTCGTCAATTTCTAACCACCCATCAAGATGCCGATGCACAAGTCCTACGCTGAGCAGACGAAGTAAAGCCTCCCCGTATCGTGGATGAAAGGCAGGACCAAAGCGCTTGCGTAAGCGATATTCATTCGTCCGTTTCTCCAGCATAATCGTACGCAAAAGGAGCGCTTGATCAGCTTCGATGAAGTTGGGTAAGCTGAATAGACTCTTCTTGGCCTGGATGACCTTGTCTTCGTCCAGTGCTTTCATGCTTACAGCCCAAAGGTTAAGCGCTTCGCCAATGTTACCATTCGCAGCTCGATATAGTCGGTTAGCTTGTTGCTGAAACTCAGTTGCCTCCACGGCCAGTCCATCTTCCCCAACAAGTTCTTTGTGGGTAGCTCCATGGCGAATCAAAATGGCTTGATACACCTCCTCTTGATTCATAGAGTCAAGGTGGATAGTCGCTTGGAAATGGCGACTGAAATTCTGATTTTGTTCTAGTTGTTGCCGCAATACATTTCCTGCGGAAACAAGGTAGAATATTCGTGTGGCGTTACGATCCATATGTTGTCCAAGGCGTTCCACATTGTGGCGCATGGAGAACTCTGGATTTTGCCAAAGCTCCAATTCATCCAGCCAAATTAGCGGTGGGTGCTCAGAGCGATATTTACTGACAAAGTTGAGGGCTTCTTCCAGGTCATAGGTAGTGGTTAGGGTTCTTCCTTGAAACTGGATCGTACTATTGGGGGATAAGCGAATCGTTTGATTCGGGAAATGACGATTGCTCACCAAGTCGCCAAAGAGGGACTTGCCGCAAAAGCGATCACCTGTGAGTAGTACGGTTCCGCGATACCCTTTTCTCCAACTGTTTACTACCGCGGTAACCCGCTTCAATTCAGTTTTACGACCTACCCAAAAGGACTCCCCGATGTAACCACTGGTGAGAAAGATACTAGTGTAGGCCTGGTTGTCTTTAGCGACCTGACGGCTTTCCACAAAACGTACGATCTTTTCGGAGAGGCTCATGGCGTCTTCTGTCTGGACATCAGTCAGCCAGCGTTCCACGCGTTTGCGCTGTCGTTTCCACCATCGTTGTAACTGAAGGAGGAGTTGGTTTTGATTGTTCCGGAATTGGTTGATCGTAGATTGGAGCGGTACGCTTAAGAAGAATTCCCGTTGACGGAAAACACTCGTCAACTTGAAGTTCTCATCCATACGCTGATGGATCAGTTGATGGAGATCTTCCAGCTCCTCCATTCGATCTGTAGTCTGTTGGATAAAGCTGTTCAGTGGCTGTACGAGTTCCTCAGCAAGGTTACTGCGATCTGCCAATTCTGCGCTGTCGTTGTTAAGAAGGATGGCTCGGTTCCTGATGTTGATCAATGCCATCTTCAGGTTGTTCCGAATGTTGGTGGATACCTCCCAGATTTCATAAAGGAGTGGGAGTACCTCAGAGTCAAGCCAGCGTGAAATATAACGTCGAAAATCAATCTCTTTCACCTGAATCATCGAGCTATCAACGGCTACTGGGACTTGAGTTTCACCAGAAAGTCCTTCAAGTCCTTTTTCTAGTTGCTTATTAAATACCTTGCCGTAATTGGTGCGAGGAAGCTGCTGTTCTTGATTCTCGAGATAAACGGGAATGCGTCCCTGGTTCTCCTGACTATTTTCACCAATATATTCAATGGCGGTTTTCGCTAGTTCCTTCAGCTCCTTTAACTCATCTAACCCATCGTGTATGTTGCGGAAGATCATCTTCCGTAAATCATGCAGTTGCTTACTGTCAGAGTGTAGCATCCGCTGATTGGTATAGAGGTCCTCTAGTTGGGAGCTAATGGTACTAATTTGCTCGCGATAAACGGGCCAGGGTAAGGCCTGATGCCCCCAGGATTCTAATTGTCTACTGCGCGCTCGATCATCTGCTGCGAGCTCTTTCTCGCGTTTGGGCAAATATTGGAGTAGTGCTTGGGCAGCTCCTTCCAACTGTGGGGCAGCTGCGTCTTGCCAGGCGGTAAATCCTTCCTCCTGTAGGTCACCATCAGCAAGCAGCAATTGGGCTTGAAGGTGCCCGAAGGTAGTATTGCGCCACAGAATCAGAAACTGCTTCGCAACGTCCAGCCATTCATAATAAAAAAGGTAATCTTCTTGCGTTGGAGTAACTCCTTCTAGTTCGAAGGTTTCAGCTTTATCATCTCCCTGCCGAAGCAGGAAACCACAAAGTGCTTGACCTTGCCGAACAAGCCTGGAAAACTGCTCATCTGCAGAATCAGCAGCCCAAGGGCTTGGGGTAGCCTCATTCAGCAATTGGTAAAAGGTGTCAACGCTTGGCGTGCTTTGCTCCATGCGCATAAAGATGGGGTAGTGTGCGCATATATCCAAATACGAATTTGGAAGTCGGAAAGGCTGAAATCCGAATTCGAAGTAGCGCGATTTAGCGCGCTACTTCGAATTTCGAGTTTTCTAGAAGTCAATTCCCAGCCCCAGCATCAACTGGCGACCTGCTTGTGGATACAAGCCTTGTAAAACTTGAGCGTCTCCACCTAAGAAATAACGGTAAGACCAACCATTCGATTCGTATAGTTCATCTAGCCAGTTAAGCACTTGTAGATTCAAGCGTACAGCGCGCAAGCCTCCTGGACGGATGGTATACTGCAACTGCCAATCACTGAAGAAGTAAGGATCCAGGCTATTGGCTTCATCCGAGCTGTTATCAAGAAAACGTCGACCTACATACTTTCCGCGAAGGGCTAGTGATAGATCGTGCTTGTTATTTTCTTGTAGGAAGTCATAACGTAGTTCTGCAGCACCTAATACGTTTGGCGAAAAGGCCAAGTCGGTCTCTTCACGTAATACTGCCTGCTGTCCAATCCAATTGAAATCAGCATCGTAGTCATCAACGAATTCAGTGAAGGAAACTACCCGGTTTCTACTCAAGGTGAAGTTACCCTGAAGGGTCAATCCATCCGTAAGTTTGCCACCTGCCACGAATTCTATACCAGTACGATAGCTCTCATCAACATTCGTACGAAGAAGCGCACCTACATCATCAATCTGGCCGTTTAGTACCAATTGATCTTCGTAGTACATGTAGTAGAAGTTAGCTTGTACAGTTGCCTTTTGCCACTGCTTTTCCCAACCTGCTTCCAGGTTGTATAGCTTCTCATGACGTGGTCGATTGTCAGGGGTGCTACCGACAAAGTCGTTGCGGTTAGGTTCACGCTGTGCAACCGCGAAGCTAGCGTAAGCACGTTGATTGTCAGCAGTGCGGTACTGAATACCCAACTTTGGATTGAAAAACTGCAGATTAGCAGACTGGTCTACGATCGCTAGGTTGTTGTCAATTCCTAGGAAGGTATAGTCAACCGTACGCAACTGCAAATCCAAGTAAGCATCCCACTGGTCGGTGAGTGCGTAGTTGAATTTCGTGAATATGTTGAAGTCGCTCTTCTCGGCATCATTATCGTAATAGCGATCCCGGATTTCGCTCTGCGATGCATTGCGGGCCCAAATGATCTCACCAAAGTGTGCGCCCTCGTAGATGTGGTAGCCACCACCTAAAGTAGCGCGGAAGCGCTCGTTGTCATCATTGTACTGCAAACTGTACGTTCCACCGTAATAGTCATTATCCAGCCAACGGCGGCGAATCAGGTCGGTAGTGTTGATCGTTTCTCCTCCAATCTCGATTGGTGTTAGACCATAATCGGCGAAGTCTTCACCGGCCTTGTACTGCTCAAAGAAACCTTGACCAAGGGTCCAGTGGCCAGCCAGGTTTAAGTTCCAGTTGCGGTTAAACTGGTGGTTGAAGAATAACTGTAGGTAGGTCTGACCGTAGTCATCCACTTCATTATCGTAAGGCTCACCTTCTTTTTCAGTTCCTGCGGTATTGCTGGTCCGTAGTTCAGGGTCGTCAATGAGGCTAGCGTCCACGCCATTCCAAGCCTGATAGGTTACTTCACTACCATCAAAAGCAGTAAGGCGAACAGATGTTTTATCACCAATCCAGGCACCTGATAAGTACCATGATGATAGGTCTGCAGAGGCCCGATCGATATATCCATCGCTGGTAATACGTGAGAGGCGACCATCAATAGTGAAGCCATTCTTGAGCAATCCGGTACCAAAGCGCAAGTTTCCTTTCAATGTGCCAAAGCTACCGACGGTCATGTCCGTTGAGGCGTAGGCCTCCTGATTTACTTTACTGGTGTTGAGGTTGATGGTAGCTCCGAAAGCGCCAGAACCGTTGGTAGAGGCACCAACACCACGCTGTACCTGGATGTCTTCAGCTGACGAGGCAAAGTCTGGAAGATTAACCCAAAATACACCTTGGCTCTCGGCATCGTTTACTGGAATACCATTAATAGTTACGTTGATACGAGTAGGATCTGATCCACGAATCCAAATACCAGTGTAACCTACACCGGTACCTGCATCAGAAGTGACCACCGCGGAAGGCGTCCAACGCAAAATGAAGGGCACATCCTGACCAACATTGTTCTGCTGTATCAACTCTTGATCCAGATTACTGTAGGTCATAGGTGTTCGATCATCAGCGCGGGTAGCTGAGACCACGATTTCTCCCGTGAAGACGGGGTCTGATTTCAACTGGAAATCTAGGTTCGATTCGCCATTGTGATCAATGACAGCTTGGTAGCTTTCGTAGCCAACATAGCTAATGATCAGTTCGTGTTTGCCAGTCTTTACCGTGCCTAAGTGGAAGTTTCCACCAATGTCGGTAGCGGTACCTAGCTCCAATTCTGGTAGGTACACATTGGCGCCTACTAGCGGATTACCGTTTGCATCTGTTACTGTACCAAAAAACTGGTGCTGTGAAAAGAGGGTGAAGCTGCTAAAGAGTAGCAGGAATAGCGTCAGTGGACGCGTTAGTGAAGAAAAAAACATAAAAAACCTTTGTGGGTAAATCAAAACCGCCATCCCGGGGTAGGACACGGCAAAACTTTACCTCACACCCATAAGGAGTCACTATCAACGTCGACAATAATCAGACACCAATAGTCTTCTGCTTTCGCAGATCCTTAAATTTCCCTTCCCGGCATTATCCGGGCAGGTTCCTGAGAGGGCGAATGGAATTGTAATGAACATTAGCGTTTGAATTGAAAATTAATCCCTCAAACCATCTAACTTTCAAACTGTCCAACCACCCCATCAAAGGGTATGATCTCAGCCAGGTATCGACACCTTCGTCGAGGGACCCAGCACCCCTAAAATTTCCGCAAAGGTAAGTAAGGAAAACAATAACTTGTTCAATTATCTGTCACCGCAGCGTTAATAGATGGCATACTGGACCGCAACATTGAGGCCTAGATAACTATTGCCAAGATATTTGTGCCACTGAAACGTACCATCCACAAAGGAGTACTGACTGTACATTAGGCGAGTAGTCAGTTTCCACTGTCTGGACATGTGAAGATTTAGGCCCATGCCAACTTGGAACCCTAGGCTTGCCCTGCGGACATCTTGGAAAGAAAAGTACCGATTGGTTTCTGGCGCTAGAATGCGTGGTTCGGTATAGCTGTTTTGTACGGAAGCGTTGCGCCGGTCCAAGAAACTGCCGATCAAAGCAGTATGAATGTAGATACAGTTGCAAGGTAGGCGAAATTGGGCCTGCACCGGAATGCTCCAAAAGCGAATGTTTCGATCTTGCACTTCATAAATGTACCAGGTGTCATCTAGGTTTTCATCATCTGTAACCTGACCGGTGGATTCTCTAAATTCATGCTGACCAAATCGTTGTTGCTGTAGGCCTAGGCCGAAATTGAAACGTCCCATTGGCTTTTGTACATGTAGACCGAATGCGTAATTGCCGAAGGTACTTCCGGGGGCATCAAGGTTCTCGAAATACATTTGCGATTCCACCCCGATGAGGTATCGAGGAATGATTTCATTAGGTCGTTGAGCGAAGAGTGTTAAGGTGAATAAGATACTTAGGAGAGAGGTGAATAAGAAGTTCATATGTTTCAAATTTTTCTGCGGCTGCGCCAAAGTGCAGGAAAATTTCTGCACATATGTAAGCGCTCCGCTCTCACATGGTTTTTTTAAATCATATCCAAGTGTGATGTTATGATTAAATAAAATCATGTTCGTTTCATGCGCGATTTGGAGTTATTTGAGGAGTTATCATCATAATCAAGTCGGGACAATATATGCTGCATACATTCCCGATTATTTTACCTTTAGAACGCACAAATCACCTGTCATGAATAACTTTAACTTTCTGGAAGAAGTAGTGCTTGAGAACGAGCGCGTCCGTCTAGAGCCGCTGAGCCAATCGCACTTTGAGGAATTACTACCCATCTGCTTGGAGGCGCCTAACCTGCTACAGTACTCTCCATCAGCCTTTGGAACAGCGGAACATTTACAGGCCTATGTTCAAGGTGCTTTACAGGCACGTAAGGCCGAGCAGCGCTATCCTTTTACCACTTATGATAAACAGTTGGGGAGGATTGTCGGTAGTACTAGTTTTGGTAATGTCAGTAATGTTCATCGGCGCCTTGAGATAGGCTGGACTTGGCTGGCACCCGCTACCCAACGAACGGGCTTAAACCGCAATGCTAAGTTTTTACAGCTGAGCTACGCTTTTGAAACCTTAGGTTATGAGCGAGTAGAATTCAAGGCGGATGCGCGAAACGAAGCATCACGACGGGCGATGGAGGGGATTGGCGCTACCTTCGAGGGAACGCTCCGTAGCCATACGCTCATGCAAGATGGTTTTCGACGCTCTACTGTGTACTATAGCATTCTATCGGAGGAGTGGCCAAGCGTAAAGGCTCGCATTTTCACAGGTTTATAGAAGATCATTGCGGCTACGATAATTGTCGGAGTAACCATTTTCTTTCTGCGATAGCCTTTACATCCGTAATCTGCTGGCGAACCTGCGCGCGCCGGGCCTTGTCGCCAGGTGGCAGGTCGAGTATTTTTTTGAGATACTTAATGGTGTTGGCGTAGCTCTCCTTATGGTAGGCCATCATTTTCTTTCGGTGCAGAAAGGTCCGCATAGCTTCCAGGTGGGAATGAAGGAGGTCAAATGATTCTAATTCGTAGTAAATTTTCATGGCGATGGTCTTCGCAGCAATGTTTAACAGCAAATCAGAGACATTGACCTGGTTGAGGTGGGAAAGAGCTGCATCATACTCCTGTTGTTCATATTTGAGCCAAGCCATGTTGTAGAAAAAGGTGTCTTGCTGATGCTGTGGCTCTAGTAATGTCTTGTAGGATTCGGCGAACTGAACCGCCCAGTCGAAGTCCTTGCAAACAATCGCCTTTGCAACAATATTGGAATACGTAAAATTCGAAATGACTCCATTATTTAGAAGGATTTTACTCTTCAAGCCCTCCTTATAAATGTCCAAGCCGATTTGGGCATAATGCATAAAACCCCGGTTAAGTTGTTGGATGCAATAGTTGGTGGCTAGTAGGAAAAGATCTCTTACCTCGGCTGGCTTGAAATGCTTCTGATGGGCAACTAGTGCAGCCTTAAAGGTGTCAAAATAGGTCTCATGTGCATCATGACCGAGGGCCTTGTAAGCGTAGTAGTAAACGGAAATGGCGGGGTGCTCTAGGTAGTTGTTTTGCTCGATATATTCCAGTACTTCTGGAAGCATACCGAAAGAATATTCTTTTCTATAAATTGCCTGATGGGAGAGCATTGAACAGCTTTGCTTGAGTTTCGTCGCCAGGTAAGCTATATCTAAGTTGTTTTGGACATCTTCCAGCGGGATACCCTCCATACGGTTCTGCTGGGCCGTAAAGTGATACTGCTCCAGGAAATAGGCGTGTCGATTCTGAAAATAGCTGGCGTCTCGCAAATCCTGCGCCTCCATGAGCTGGGAGGTCTCCTTGATCAGTCGTTCGTAGTGCCGGTTTAGACCAAGTTCGCGATAAGCCTCGCAGATTTTTAATTTAGCGGATGTTTCTTCTTTATTGACTTGCTTCCAAAGTAGATACTGCTCTATGCATTTGCTCAGCAAACTCATACTAAGGCGGAGCTTGTGATCATCAAAAGGTAAGTCAGGCCAGATGTACTGAAAAACATCGCGGCGATCAGGTGCAGGCTTTGCTTTACTCGTACGAAGCGCGAGATAATCGAAGAGGGCTACAACATGATCACGCTGATTGAAGAAAGGAGATCGCACCCATTTTTTCAATGCTTTACGATCTTCAGCGTCTAATGCCGAAAAAAGCTCATGTAATCGACTCTTGTTCATTAGTTTTTATGAGACAAATTTTGTGTGTAACTAATTGTTAATTAGTGGTTAATGATTGTGTATATTCATTTTTATGATGCAAAATAGAAAAAATGTATTTGAGTTTGCTAGCCGGCTGCAGCACATTTGTAAGGAATACAGAACAAATCCTTGTGAGCGATGAATAAACAAGTGCAACTAGCGTTTTCCCCATTTTGTCTCTTATTACTCCTTTTGAGCTTTTCAGCTCAAGCCCAGGGCTGGGAGAGAATATATTTCACCCAACCTAACCCGAATTTAGACTACTCCTTTTCTTCCGTTAGTCAAGTCTTTCCCCAAGCGGATGGTACCTTTCTTTTTGCCGCGACAGTAGAAAGCTCCCCTCGATGGTTATACACCGATGAAAATGGTTTGATTACCAACCTTACTCCTGCTCTTTATACAGGCGGTCGCTTAATCCAGGCGACGGACCAAAACTTTGTTTTTGCGGCCAGAACAAACGGAGGTAGTCCACCGCTAGAGGACGTACTGATACAGAAGTTTGATCTGGCGGGGAATATTCTATGGACGCATTATCCGGATGGGAACCTCTTTGGGAACGAAGCAGTCTCTGACTTACTTCAGGCAGCTGACGGAGATTATGTCATTGCAGGTGCTCCAACGTATATGACCAAGGTGAACGAAAGTGGTGATGTAGTATGGAAAACAGTGGGAGTTGCAATCCCCGAAACAAATATCTATGAATACAAAGTGGTACAAAAAGCAGATGGCAGCTTCTTTATGGCCGCCTCTTCCGCTTGGTTTACGGTTAACAATCCGCTTAAAACCAACGCTATGTACCTTGATGTGGATGGTAACTTACTCTGGCACGGCAGCCTGGAAGCTGATGTTCAAATCGAGCATATGGTTGTTGCATCTGATGATAATATCGTCGTATTAGGTCGCAACATGGACTATGAATACGTAATGGTGAAGATTGATGCCAATGGTAATACACTATGGGAGGTGGTGTTTCCAGCAGCTCAGTATCCCCCCGGCTACTTCGGAGACTTGATCGTAACAGCGGATGGTGGATTTGCCTTTCTCCTGAATTCACAAGGCGATACAGAAGACGTCCATTTGGTTAAAACCGATAACGCAGGAATTGTACAATGGACGCAGATGTACGGAGGTATTTTTGGCGATGACGGACAAGGTCTACGCCAGCTTCCTGATGGTGGTTTCATCATCGGCGGTGGCGCAAATAGAGAGGGGGAAGATCAAAGTGCTTATCTCATCAGAACAGATGAGGAGGGTAATGCCTCGAGCGGGTTGGTTCAGGGACGTGTATTGTACGATACCGATGAAGATTGCCAGCTAAATGCCGGAGAACAAGCACTGGAGAACTGGATCGTATCTGCTGAGGGAAACACTGGCTTGTTTTACGGGGCAGTTAGTGCCGATGGCAGCTATGTTATAGAAGTTACACCCGGAGAATACACCGTTAGCCTATATATCCCCAATGACTATTGGTCTGCCTGCGCTAATGATGTGATGGCAATGGCTATGGATACCGCGATTGTGGATTTTGCAGTCCAAAGTATCGAGCAATGCCCGTTAATGGAGGTACAAGTGCAGAATTATGGAATCCGTTTGTGTGAACCGGCTACGATGAATGTACTCTGCAGGAATGCTGGAACGGAATTAGCTGAGGCTGTAACGGTGGATATCGAATTTGATGATGATCTCGAAATACTAAGTGCTTCCGTCCCCTACACTTCAGTGGGGATTAATACCTATAATTTCGAGGTAGGTGATATTGATTTCCTTGAACAATCTGTTTTTTCGGTAGAAGTTGTCACTACTTGCGATATTGAACTACTGGGGCAATCTATGTGTGTCGAAGCTCACATTTTTCCAGACTCATCCTGTTTGGATGTTGATGAAATGTGGTCAGGTGCGAGTATAGCACTTTCTGCCTTATGTGAAGGGGAGGAGGTCCATCTGGTAGTCGAAAACGTGGGAGATGCACCTATGGATCAACAACTCCGTTACACCGTAATTGAGGATCATGTAATCATGTTAGAGGGCGTACCCTACGGACCACTTTCACCTGGAGAGTCGTTCATTGTTCCTAGGGTTGCAGATGGTACATTTTATCGAATTGAAAGTGAGCAGGAAGCATTTCACCCCGGCTTTTCTATGCCTAGTGCGTTTATTGAGGCCTGCGGAGAGAATGAGGCCGGAGAAGTCAGCCTCGGATTTGTCAATCAGTATCCTATGGATGATGCCTCTCCATACATTGATATCAATTGTACAGAAGTGATTGCTGCCTATGATCCGAATGTCAAATATGCCTATCCAGTAGGTTATAGGGAGGAGCATTTTATTGAGCAGAATACTAGAATCGACTATCAAATCCATTTTCAAAATACGGGTACTGCTACCGCCAATGAGGTTGTTTTGATGGATGAACTTTCTCCTTATCTAAACCCTGCTACTGTTCGACCTGGGGTGAGTAGTCATGCCTATGAATTTGAGATGCTCCGGGATGGCACCATTCGTTTTACGTTTCCCAATATTCAGTTGCCGGATAGTACAGCAAATGAGCCAGCGTCGCATGGCTTTGTACAATTCTCTGTGATGCAACAAGTGGATGTACCCTTGGGTACGGTAATCGAGAATACTGCTGCCATTTACTTCGACTTTAACCCAGCTGTGATCACCAATACCACCTACCATACCGTTGGTCGTGATTTTATTCTGGTGGAGGTAGATGAAATCTTACGACCTGGTTTGGTAGTAAACGTCTTTCCCAATCCATTTGCAGAGGTAGCCACCTTTGAACTGGAAGGGGATGAATGGAATGACCTTCGGTTTGTGCTGTCTGACGTTCGCGGAAGGACCCTTGTTGAGGAAGCATTCTCTGGTAACCGTTACCGTTTGGACGGTAGTAACTTGCCCGATGGTATCTACTTTTATCGGATTTTTCAAGGTAGCCAGCTCATCAGTTCAGGACGGGTAGTAGCTCAGTAAGCAGGTCTGCATGACTTTGGCACAGTTTTGGATCTGCCAAGAGTAAAACCAAAACTATTGGCATGAAATCCATACTAACTATGGGTACGCTCGTATTGGCGGCCTGTTGTTGTCTTTCTTTTTCACCGGAGGCTGAGAACTACTTTGTCATTGAAGGAATGCAAGTCGAATGGGAGTTTGAAGGAGACGAAATTACCTTTAAGCTGCATTCACCCTACCAAGGATGGGTCGCACTGGGCTTCAATCAGACGAATGATATTATGAATACGAACCTGGTAAAGGGTACCGTGGAAGCCACAGGCCCTGTATTGCAGGAATACTTCGTACGCGGCTATGGCGATCATCAACCGATTGAAACTTTAGGGGGAGAACGGTCGGTTCAAGACTTTATGGGATTAGAGGACGGAGACGGTACCTCCTTCCAGTTTACCATGAAGACGCAGATGAACGATGGTTTCCACTATGACCTTTCGGAGGGGCAGCGGGTCTGGATTATCTGTTCCTACAGTATGGCAGATGATTTTGGGCACCACAGCATTATGCAACGACACTTGGAGATAACGTTGTAGGTTGGTTAGAAGGGAATTGGTGGCGGTTGATTAGAATTGCTATTCCAAAACCTTTATCCACAACACTTTGCAGGTGCTCTTGTTAGGTTCGCAAAATTGGATATGAACTTGTGGTCTAAGTCGGTGTGGATCTTTACGATAATCCTTCTATCGTTTTGCGGTGTCTATCTCTATCCTAATCCTACAGTCATTCTATTTGTGACGGGTTTACTATCCGTACTTATTGTTTTGCAAGCGGTAATCATTCTTCGCGATGAAGGACCTCAATTAGCGGAAGCAGAACAGTCGACCCATGAACAACTACCGTAATGAAATTGACCTTCTGGCTTCAGGGAGCGCCCGAAACCAGAAGGTCAAATCTGGTAATTACCACTCTATATTCCCTTCTTGGCGAATATCCCGTGAAGAGCTTCCTAGCTTAATCGTAAAGGTACCGTGTTCTAGTACCCATTTTCCTTGTGTATCATCGTAATAGGAGAAAGCATCTTCTCCAAGTGTAAACTCTACACGCTCAGTTGCTCCCGCAGTAAGCTCTACTTTCTGGAAAGCTTTCAGTTCCTGAGCAGGCCGTGGCAAAGCAGATTCGTTATCGTTTACGTATAGCTGAACGACCTCTGCACCATCACGATCTCCACTATTGGTCACATTCACACTCACCACTACCGTGTTGTCTTTCTTCTCTACCGCAATGTTCTCATAGGTGAAGGTAGTATAAGACAAACCATGTCCGAAGGCAAATGCAGGCTCTACTTCGTAGCTGTCGAAATACCGGTATCCTACGAAGATACCTTCTGTATAATCTTGCTCCAATGACTCAAAGCCGGTTACCGCAAGGGAATGAGCTGGGCTATCTTCTAGCTTTACCGGGAAGGTCATTGGAAGTTTTCCGGATGGGTTTACATTACCGAAGAGTACATCCGCTAGGGCGTTGCCGCCTTCCATTCCAGGGTACCATGCCTGAACAATAGTTTTGGCCTGGCTTTGCCATCTTTGCATGTCTACAGGACCACCGCCCATCAATACGATGATGGTATTAGGATTCGCCGCTAGGACGGCCTCAATCAGTTCGTCCTGGCCAAACGGCAAAAGCATGTCTGGCTTATCGGTTGCTTCCGCATCGTAGGCATTATCGTTCCACTCGTCCGAATAACCGTGAATGTATCCACCAACGTAGATAGCTACGTCTGCTTGGGTAACCTGCTCTACTGCGGCGGCGATAAGATCACTGTTGCTGCCCCCTCCTTTTTCTACTACATATCCCTCCGCATAAGAGATGTCGGCTTTGTCACCCATCAGGTTTTGTAAGCCTTCTAAAGGTGTCACCTCATAGTAGGCTTTTACTTGAGAGCTGCCACCGCCACCGGCATGCTTACGAGTAGCATTTGCGCCTACTACGGCTATCGACTGTGTTTCTCCTTCGTTCAATGGAAGAAGGCCTTCATTCTTGAGTAGAACGATTGCCTCATCAGCAATGTCGCGTGCCACTTGCTGGTGCTCCGGAGTATTGTAAGCACCTGGTGCGCGTTCGCCAATGGCGTTAACTCTAAAGATAGTGCGCAATAGTCGACGTACTTTCTTATCGATCAAAGCTTCATCAACGGTACCATTATTTACGAGCGTTACCACTGTATCTCCCATATGGAATTTGCTGTAGTCAACGTTTCCGGTAGCTAACATTGGGAGGTCTGAGCCCATCTCCAGGTCGATACCTGCATTGACTGCCTCCATGGTGTTTTTAACGGCGTTCCAGTCGCTAATAACAGCGCCATCAAAGCCATACTCCATTTTTAGGATCGTATCCAGCAGGTATTCACTATGTGCACAATAGTCACCACGAAACTTGTTGTAGGCAGCCATGACGGTGTAGGTACCACCTTCTTGTACGGCAGCTTTAAAGCCAGGTAGGTAAATTTCGCGTAGTGCGCGATCACTCATCTCTACATTTACCATCTCCCGCTCATACTCCAGGTTATTGGCCACGTAGTGCTTTGCGCATGCAGCCACACCCTGATCTTGCACACCTTTGACATAGCCAACGGTCATGCGAGCATTTAAGTAAGGATCTTCCGTGAGGTATTCGAAATTCCGGCCATTTAGCGGGCTGCGAATGATATTCAATCCAGGCCCGAGAATGATATCCTTCTGGCGATAGTTGGCTTCACTACCCAATACGCTACCAAAAGCATAGCCTAGTTCTGGATTCCAAGTCGCTGCCAATGCCGTTCCAACGGGGAGGTATGTGCTGCTATCGCGAACACCCTCATCTTTGATCCAGTCTCGGCCATGTTCATGACGTACCCCGTGAGGTCCATCTGACATGATTAATTCTGGAATCCCTAAACGCTCCACACCGCCACTCGTGAAAGCTGAGCTGGCGTGAATCATGCGTACTTTTTCCTCCAAGGTGAGTTGACTCATTAAAGAGTCGATCTCCGCTTCGATATCGATGGTGTCGTTATCATCAGCTGGAGGGGTAGGGGCAGGGTCGCAAGCTGACCAATAACAGCAAGAAGCGACCAGTAAGATTAGACCCAATAAACGGATAGGCTTTGTCATGTTGTGAAGGTTTTATATTGAAAATCTCCTTAGTGTAAATAATACAATAACATCAAAGATAAACGAAATTTTATTTCACGATCAGGTGAGTTTGTACAAGATTATTGTATTTCCGGTGAGGATGTTCCTCTTGAGTGTTGGAAATCGAAGCACGGTCAGTGGACATAACTGCAATAAAAATAGGGTTAGAAGGGATAAAAGTGGTGTTAAGCGGCTATATATATGATTGCATTTCATATATTACGAGACTTTCAAAAAGTATTGTCCCTAGATCTCAATGTCCGCTCCAAACTATACGCGTTACCAGCAGTATTACCTTTGGGCCATTGCCATAACTGCAGGTCTTATTCTTGCCAATCAAGTGGTAATTCAACACTATTTGGCACAGAAGAGAGACGATGCACGTCTCATCAATATAAGTGGCCGTCAACGGATGTTGAGTCAGCGAATTAGTGCGCTAGCTCATAGTTATGTAATCCAGCCTTCGAGTTTTACCAAGAAAGAATTGGATCGACAAGTGCATGAGTGGGAACAAATGCATGCCTCCCTTGCTAGCGGCGCCCTTTCCCAAGGCCTTATTAGTGATTTACCAGAGGTACAGCAAAGTCTTCAGCAAATGGACTTCCAGGTAAGCATGGCCTCAGATCTGCTCAAGACGCTGGAGGACTTAGAGGTACAGCAATTACATGAGCTGCAGCTTAATCAGCAGACCTTTCTCTTGGGAATGGATCAGGTAGTTCTAGATATCGAAAGAGCTTCGGATAGTAGGCTGACACGGATTATGATAGTGGAGGTACTTCTAGCTATACTGGCACTGATTGTATTAGCTTTAGAGTTTACCTTTATATTTCGCAGAATTATCCGAGCACTTACGCAGCAAAATCGTGCCCTGGAGCATTCCAATCAGATGCTAGAACAATATGCTTATGCAAGTTCCCATCAGTTTAAAGAGCCGATTCAGAATATTCTGAATTACACCGGCCTGTTGCGGCGTAGTACTAGCAAACGCCAAACGGAAGAGCAGCTAGCCTTTGTAGATTTCATTGAAGAAGGTGCTGAGCAGATTAAGCAAAAAACGGAAGCCATACTACAGCTTTCGTTGATTCAAAGTGCTGACCTCAGGCTTCAATCGCTGGATTGTGCTACGCTTATTCACGAGGTAGCCGAATTGTACCAACAACGGCTCAGTCGACTTGGCGGTAGCCTCACCATTAATCCGATGAAAGCAAAATTGGAAGTAGATGAGGAACGTTTTAAGGAATTATGGGACCGATTGATTTCTAATGCACTAAAATTTATTGGAGAAGATCAGCAACCTGAGATCGAAATAACAGGCCATTCAGATGGTGAGCATTTTATCTTTAGTATTCGAGATAATGGCATTGGAATAGCTCCGCAACTACAAGGCGAAATATTCGGGATGTTTAAACAATTACACCCCCGCCACTATTTCACTGGTGAAGGAGTTGGCCTCACGCTTAGTAAAGCCATCGTCGAAAAACATCAGGGTAAGCTATGGCTGGAAAGTCACCCTGGTAGAGGAAGCGTCTTTTATGTGAAGCTTCCCATGAAATAAATTACGACCCTATGAAACAGTTTTCCCTGCTCGTTTTTATCGATGATGACTATCCTACCAATCGTTATCACGAAATCATTTGCCAGGAATCCGGCCTGTGTAAAGACTTGAAGTTCTTTGACATGCCTGACGATGCTTTAGACTATTTCCAAAGGGAAAGCACGAAGCCTGGCTTCCGAATGCCAGATTTATTCTTCGTAGATATGAATATGCCACGGTACAATGGTTTCCAACTACTAGAGAAGCTAGCAGATATTCTACCCGTCTCACAAACAAGGGCCGTAATGCTTACCACTTCTGATATTCCTGGAGATAGAGTGAAAGCACGCGATTATCCGCAGATTGTGGGCTTCAGTGTAAAGCCTCTGTCTGAGGAGATGCTACGATCCTTCCTTTGATATCAAATCTGCTGTGATCTTTGCCGATAGAAGGCACAACGGGATTCCACCTCCCGGATGAACACTACCTCCCACAAAGTGTAAATTATCGATTCGCCGACTGAAGTTTGGATGCCTCATAAAGGCTGCCATTTTACTATTAGAACTTGTTCCGTAGAGCGAACCTAAGTGCGATCCTGTACGCGATTGTATTTCCGGTGGCCGCAAAACGAACTCCTCTTCTATGAGCCCTTCAATATCTACCCCAAGAATGCGCTTTATCTTATCTAGCGTACGCTTGCGAGTTTGAGCCTCCAATTCATTCCAATCTTGGTCACGATGGCAAGGCGCGTTGATCATGACAAACCAATTCTCTTTGCCCGTTGGTGCGTCACCTGATACCAGATGACTGGTTTTATTGATGTACACCGTTGGGTCCTCAAACATCTCCCCTTGTTCCATGGCTGCGAATTCCGCTGGATAGTTTTCACTAAAGAGGATGTTGTGGCAATTCAACTCAGGGAATTCTCGCTTTATTCCCCAATAGAAGATTAGAGCGGAGGTCGACTTCTCCTGGTTCAGGATGCGTTTGGGTTGCTTCTGGTTGGGGAGCAACTGTTCGTAGGTAAAGAACACATCCATGTTGCTCACTACCTGATCATAGGTATGGTTTTCAGTGCCACAACGAATGCCAGTAGCCTTTCCGTTTTCCACCAGGATTTCATCTACTTTGGTGTTGAAATGAAACTTCACTCCCAATCGCTGAGCCAATTCATAGACAGAGTTAGAAATACTAAACATGCCCCCATTAGGAAGATAGGCGCCAAAGTGATGTTCGAAATGCGGAATGATGGTAAGAAGCCCTGGAGCTTTATAGGGGTTAGAACCATTGTACGTTGCAAAACGGTTGAATAACTGTACGAGCTTGGGGTGGCCCACCTTCTGCTCATGCACTTTATTCATGGTGCTAAACAAACCAAAAGAAGGGATCTGGAGCATAGCTTTTAGCACTCCCCAATTGGTCCAGGTATCTAGCCGGTGTAGGCTTTTTTCCAAAAACGTGCGTCCGGTAAGTTTGTACTTGCGCTCTGCATCGGCGAGCATATTCATGATTCGGCTACCGGGTATATCGAGTACCCGCTCGACTTCTTCCGCGAAAGCTGGTGCTTCGGCATGAGCATGGATACGAGTTCCGTCCTCCCAGAAGTAGTGGCATACGGTGGGTAAGCGTTGGTAGTTGAAGTGATCACGTGGATTTTCGCCAGCTAGTTCGAAGAGCTCGTCTACGTATTGTGGCATAGTAAATAAGGAGGGACCAAGATCGAAGCGATAGTCACCGAGAGAAAACTGGGTGAGTTTCCCGCCCGGCCCTGCTTGTGCCTCGTATACCGTAACCTGGTGCCCTGCTGCTGCCAGTCGGACTGCGCTGGCCAAACCAGCAATACCTGTGCCAATAATAGCCGTTTGCAAGATGCGTTGTTTTTGTTGTCCTAACAAGCTGTGGGTGTTCGGGTTTAGAGAAGCTCTTTGAAAAGCAATGTGGGCGAGTATGAAAATTGGAAAAATGATTTTTCTGATGGCCAATTTTCTGTTGCCGGATGTGAAATCTCATTAGCTTTGGGCCATGTTCTTAGCCCACCAAATTGGATCATTGCACGATGGTACTTTCCACTTCTAATCAGCAGGAACTCCTGTCCTCCGCAACTGCACTTTTACTGCATCACTACAACCTTGAGGCTAGCCTTAAACAGCTAGAGGGGGAAGTAGATCTAAACTTTGCTGCTCGTACTTCTGATGGCCAGCGATTCGTGCTGAAGATAAGTGGCCCGTCTGCTACCAAGCAAGAAATCGCTTTTCAGGCAGCCATTCTAGAGCATCTTCAGCAAAAGGAGTTGCCGTTTACTGTACCGCAACTCATTCCGGCTTCGAACGGAGACTCCTTAGTGGATATACAAGATGATAATGGAAGTAGACGATGGATACGTCTTCAAAGTTGGGTGGATGGGCGAATGGTGGATCAGGTAAATCCCCGTTCTCAATCTTTATTATTGGAATGGGGCAAAACGGCGGCTCATCTTAATCGCGCGCTTCAAGAATTCGACCATCCTGAAGCGCATCGTGCCTACAAATGGGATCCAAGTAGAACCCTTGAAGCAAAGACAGGAGCACAATGGTTTAGTGCAGCGCAACGTGATCTGGCAATGTATTTCTGGGATCGTATAGAGCAGCACGTACAACCTCACTTAGGCAAGCTACGCGCAGGCGTCAATTACAATGATGCTCACGAAATGAACTTACTGGTTGATTTTGATAGTACAAATCCCACTATAGCGGGAGTAATTGATTTTGGCGACGCTCTATATACGCAAACTATCAACGAACTGGCAATCGCCTGTGCCTATGCAGCTATGGATCAGCCCGATCCTTTGAGTGCCGCTTGCCATGTAGTTCGAGGATTTCATGAAGTATTGCCACTGGAAGAATCGGAATTGATACATCTATTCGATCTTGTTGCTGCCAGGTTGTTGATTACGGTTGCTACGGCGGCTGAAAACCAGCAGTTGGAACCTGATAATCCGTATCTGCAAGTGAGTGCCCGTCCCGCTTGGGCATTATTGGAAGGATGGCGGTCTCTTTCGCCACAGCTTGCTCACTATCGTTTCCGATCTGCTTGCGGCTGGCAGCCCGTTCCTCAGCGGGCTAAGTTTGATGATTGGTTGGCGACGAACCCTTCCTTTCATGAGGTGATGCCGATTGCAGGTAAAGCAGTCGTGGCACTGGACCTGAGTGTGTCCAGCCTGGATTTAGGAAACAATGATCGCTTCTTGGAAATCGGGCCTTTCACCCGCACTGTTGATCAAATTTTAGAAGATCAAGCCGCTTACTTTGGTGTAGGAGGTTACGGAGAGGTACGCCCCTTTTATACAACTGATGCCTATCAGGTGATGGACAATGAAGGTGCTCAATGGCGTACGGTACACCTGGGCTTAGATGTTTGGGGAGCTGCTCACACGCCAGTTTTTGCGCCCTTGGATGGAGTGGTGCATAGCGTAGCGGATAACGCAGGCGAACGCGACTATGGCCCTACCGTTATACTGCGACATGATGTCAATGATGAACTTTCTTTCTATTCCTTGTATGGGCACCTGAGTCGGAAATCTGTCGAACATTTGGAGGTTGGGCAGGAAGTGAATGCTGGAGATACAATTGCTGCTGTTGGCCCTGCGCCAGAAAATGGAAATTGGCCACCACACCTGCACTTTCAACTTATGTTGGATATGCTGGAGGAGGAGCAGGATTTTCCTGGCGTTTGTTATCCGGCGGAGCGTGAGACTTGGCTTAGCCTTTGTCCAGATCCAGGGCTTTTTTATCCTGACTTGCCGCAAGTGGAAGGTGCTAGCTGGTCAGCAGAACGCATATTAGCTGAACGACAGGAGGTGCTGGGTCGTAGCTTGAGTATTTCTTACCAAAGGCCATTGCATATTGTGCGAGGCTTTGGCGCTTACCTCTACGATCAAGACGCTCGGCGCTACTTGGATACCGTCAACAATGTGGCACATGTTGGGCATGAACACCCTAAGGTGGTGCGAGCAGCTCAACGACAGATGGCAGTGCTCAATACGAATACGCGTTACCTACATGAAAATATCGTACGTTTTGCGGAGGAGTTAGCAGCTACCTTACCACCCGAACTGAGTGTGGTGCACTTGGTCAACTCCGGCAGTGAGGCTAATGAGTTAGCCCTGCGAATGGCAAAGACCATTACGGGGCAACAGGATGTGATTGCAGTTGAGGTAGGATACCATGGCAATACCGGTGCTTGTATTGACGTGAGTAGTTACAAATTTGATGGAAAAGGAGGTAAAGGTGCCCCAGCGCATACCCAGATTGTACCCATGCCTGATACGTATCGTGGACTTTATCGCGACCCCAAAACAGCTGGCCAGCAGTATGCAGCACATGTCGGCAAGGCACTAGGGCATATCCAAGAGCAAGGACGAAATGTAGCAGCTTTCCTGGCAGAGAGTATCCTGAGTTGTGGCGGGCAAATTGTGTTACCGGAAGGATATTTGCGGGGAGCCTATGAGCAGGTCCGAGCGGCTGGTGGCTTATGTATTGCTGATGAAGTTCAGGTGGGCTTTGGTCGGGTAGGGGAGCATTTCTGGGGTTTTGAGTTGCAGGGCGTAGTGCCGGATATTGTGACGATGGGCAAACCCATTGGAAACGGTCATCCCTTAGCAGCTGTAGTAACTACACCAGCCGTGGCAGAAGCTTTTGCGAATGGCATGGAGTTTTTCAATACGTTTGGCGGTAACCCAGTTTCCGCAGCGATCGGGCGAGCTGTTTTAGGAGTGATTCAAGAAGAACAGCTACAAGAGAACGCTTTGCAAGTAGGCCGAGAATTGCGTAAAGGACTATTGGAGCTACAATCTCGGTTCCCCATCATTGGTGATGTTCGTGGCCCAGGCTTTTTCCAAGGTATCGAATTGGTTCGTGATCTGGAAAGTCGGGAACCGGCAGCCGCACAAGCCGCCTACCTGGCTAATCGCATGCGTCAACGGGGTATCCTTATGAGTACCGATGGGCCGGACTATAACGTACTCAAAATTAAGCCGCCCATGTGCTTTGGCGCACAGCAGGCTAACTTTTTGCTGGAGAATCTGGAGGTTGTGCTGCAGGAGAATGGGATGCTAAGCTTGTAGCACTTTAGTCTATGATGTAATATTCATGCTTTATTTGAATCAGGGTGTCCTTACCATTGATCGTAGTTTGAAAGGCCATATCCAGATTTTCGACGGAAAGTCCTTCTCCGGGAGTCCTTGGCGGGATGAGGTTTAGATTGTATCCTCCATCTAAAACAGGGATGTCCCAACTTTTAAGTGAGATGGTTCCTTTGATCGTCCGCATTCGCTGGCCGATTACTATTTCTGCCTTGTATCTTTCATTCCGCTGGATGAGTTGTTTTTCTGGAATAACAGCTACAAAGATATCCTCATCATTCCTAGTCAATTCTGTACTGGTATTGGCGAGCACATGTTCCAGGAAGTGGCTGATATTAATATTTAACGACTCACGCTGTTCTCGATGACTCAGGGTACCGAACTCCTTTATTATTTGTGATTGAGACTTCCATCCCGATTCAGCATAGTTGCCATTGTAAAATCTAGGATCAAAAGCTTCCAGCTGTGTGAGAAATTCCGTGTATGATCCAGACAGGTCAGTTACTGCCTCCTCCCCGAGAGCGGAGAGTATGGTTTCAAAAACTTCAATATCTAGCTCGTTTCCGGTATCCCGATATTCTGGTAATTTGGTATAGTTATGATTGGAGAGGTTATCGGCGACGACCCTGAGTAACAGGTTATTCGTTGCCAATAGTCTGTTGTACAAGGGCGATGCTGTTCCGTTCTCCGCTGTTGGTGCCTGACAGCATAAGGTAACCAGTATAGTAAGGGGGAGTAGCACTCTCAGTGAATTCATGTTTTATTGATTGTTTTGAGGTTGTACTGAATCCGTTTTTGAAGCTAAAATGTAACGAACACCAATCATAGATAGGTTTTCACCTGTTGTTTGCAAAGTGTAGAGCTAAACCAAGTGATCCTCCTCTGCCGGTTCATCAGCCAAAGGAGGATCACGAGGAGCTAATTTTTCTGTATTAATCTATTGCTTTACAAACGGAAGACTCCGCCCATTCGGCAATACAATCCAGTATTGTCCCTGCGGTAGATGACTAACAGAGAGTACCTCCTGAGAACGAATCTGTGCCGATCCCAAATATTGGCCACTGCTGGCAAATAAAGCAGCTTCACCTTCCCATCCTTGCAGCTGTATCCAGTCTGTACTGGGGTTTGGAAACAACTGAAGGCTCAAATCCTCCTCTGGTCCTGCAGTACTATTGGGTAACTCCAGTTTGACGATCTTGTCGTCTACGAATAGGCCGATGTACAATTCGTTGTTCACAATGGCGAGCCCAGTTGGTTCCAAGAGGTTGTCGAGTAAAACATCTGCCTGACCAGAGGCAATATCTAAGGTTACTATCCAGCCCTGGGAGAAGAGCCCCACGTATAAAATGCCTTCGTGATAAGTCATGTGGTTTGGTCCCACCAGGTTGTCGAGTACAATAGTTCGTTCGCTATCGAAGTCGTTTACACGGATCTTACTCACTGTGCCAGTACCGAATTCTGAGATGTAGAGTTCATTACCAATTACGAGAAGACCACCGGGATCATCCAGACCGCGAAGTATGGTGTCGGGGGCGGCCTCCAGATTATCAAAACTGAGCCGATAAACTTCACCTTCATCTGGGAAATGAGTGAAGTACAAATAGTCTCCATGAGCATGGACGGCATTAGGGGTGACGATTTGAGACACAATTTCTTCGGGTTCAGCATCGAGGTTGCCCAGCTCAACGCGCGAGAGTCGATCAAAGTCATTTTCGGCATAGTAGAGATAGCCATCATGAATAGCGACACCATAGGGCTGTCCTAGTCCGGTAAGTAGATCCACGACGTTGTTATCCGGATCATTCAAGTCCGTAAAGGAAATTTTCCCTCCGCTGTACTGCGAAAAGAAAATGGTAGACCCCAGTGTTGTCATACCCGAGGGGCCGTCAATGCCGGTAATAAAATCGATAGTTTGTGCAGTTAGTGTACTGCTTGCCAATAGGCAAAGTAGATAGAGATAGCGCATGCGTATAAAGTTTTAGTACCGTAAAATACTAAAAAATCCAGCTAATTTTCAGGTGGCTTGCACCAATTGTCCTAGCTTCGGTCCTGCATTATTCGTTTCAAATCTGGTGTGTTACATCCGATTTAGCCCTACCAAAGTACAATGAGCAAAACCTTTTTTACGCAACTAAGCCTTGCCCTGTTTGTGGTTTGGTTTAGCGCTTGCGAACCACAAGTTGACCCATCGGCAAGCGCTCAGGTCGAGCTGCAGTCGAATTTCCCCGATGTCCTAAACTTACATGCCTCGCCGGATAGCGCCTTCGATCGTTCTCCTTCTGCCTTTTCGGATATGGGGAGTTGGTTCGCTTATGCTTTACCAGCAAAAAATGATTTGACGGCGATCGGAAGTTTTACGGGGCCTTATCTTTTTACGCAAGACAATGGGGTGTGGATCAGTCGCTTCCTTTCTCAATTAGAAATTACGGTAGGAGAGCAAACAACTCCAGTGGATCTCAGTAAGGCTGAAATCATAGAGAATACCTACTATCCAGGTTTGCTACGACAGCAGTTTCGATTTTCTGATCCGAATCTAGAAGTGACGACCAGCTTGTTCTTTATCAGCAGTCGCACGGCTTGTATTAAAGTTGATCTTCAAGCCGATCAGGATTTGGTTTTACAAATCGGTTGGCGTGGTGATACCTACATGGAAGGTGTTCGTTTTGATGAAAAGACAGATGGGGTATCCATTCATTTTGCCGAGAATGAGCACCAAGGCCATTTGACCCTTCCCAATGCGGAGGGGGTGGCGGTACAAATAGCTGATGCCGCTTATCAGTTGCGAATGGCACCGATCTCTCTTAAAGCGCAACAAAAGCATAGTGTAGGGCTGTATCATTCCTTCTGCTTCTCTGCGGATGAATGGCAGGTGGAAAAAGATGCTTTGCCTCAGCACATCAATGAGCTGGAAACAGCAGTGGATGCTAATCGCGACCGCTGGAACAACTGGATTCAAACTACTCTTGATGACATTGAGCCGTCCTTGAAGACCCCTAGTTACGAAGCGATTGCCGTGAAGAGCCTAGAGACACTTACCAGCAATTGGCGCTCAGCAGCAGGCTTCCTAAAGCATCAAGGACTTTTCCCGTCCTATCATTACAAATGGTTTCACGGTTTCTGGTCATGGGATAGTTGGAAACATGCGGTAAGCCTGGCTCGATGGAATCCAGCGTTGGCACAAGACCAAATCCGGGCGATGTTTGATTTTCAGAATGAAGAAGGAATGGTCGCTGATTGTGTTTATCGAGATACGATTATCGAAAACCATAACTGGCGTGATACCAAACCTCCATTGGCGGCCTGGGCCATTTGGCGAACCTATGAACAGAGCGAAGACCAGGGTTTTTTGGCCGAGATATATCCTGCGGCAAAGCGATACCACGAATGGTGGTATGCATATAGAGACTATGACCAAAATGGCCTTTGCGAATATGGATCGACAGATGGCACTTTGATAGCCGCTCGCTGGGAGAGTGGCATGGACAATGCTGTTCGTTTTGATGATACGCGTTTGCTGAAGAGCAAAACACAAGCAGGAGCCTGGTCTATGAACCGCGAAAGTGCTGATCTGAATGCTTATTTGTTTGCTGATAAATATTATCTCTCAAAGATTGCAGCGGCCTTGGGTAAGTCCGAAGATGCAGATACCTTCAGTAGCGGAGCAGATGCGCTGAAGACTCGTATTCAGGAGACATTCTTTTCCGAAAAGACGGACTGGTTCCATGATATTGATTTGGAAACTAAGCAGCCCATCCTGCATTATGGAGCAGAGGGCTGGATACCATTGTGGGCTGGAGCGGCGACGGATGAACAGGCTGAGCGAGTTCGATTAAACATGATTGATACGACAAAATTTGCCACCTACATTCCTTTCCCAACCTTAGCTGCAAGTGAGGCAGGTTTTGAGCCAGTAGAAAGCTATTGGCGGGGTCCGGTCTGGATGGATCAGGCCTATTTTGCCATCACCGCTCTTAAGCAGTATGGTTACGAGGAGGATGCCCAGCGGTTTACGATGAATTTGCTTGATCGCTTGGAGGGGCTCAAGGACAGTGATGGCCCCATTCGGGAAAACTACAACCCACTTACTGGCGAAGGATACGAATCTGCTCACTTTAGCTGGTCAGCCGCTCATATCTTGCTCTTGCTAACCGAGGATTAAAAGCTTTTACCTACTTCCTAGACTATGCCAAACCAATTCTACCAAATCGTTCTTGTCGCCCTGCTATTCAGTGTCAGCTTTGAGATGGCGGGGCAGGAATACCATCAAAATCATCAGGTGTTTGCCGTAAACAAGGAAGCACCGCATCCACTGCTATTTCCGTTCGATAATGAGGAGCAAGCGATCCTCAACCAAAAGGAGCAGTCTTCCTGGTACCAATCATTGAACGGATTTTGGAAGTTCAATTGGGTACGCTCACCGCAAGATAAACCGGAAGGTTTTCACCAAGCAGACTACGACGATAGTGACTGGACAGACTTTCCAGTACCTGGCAACTGGGAAGTGCACGGTTATGGTTATCCCATTTATCTGGATGAAAAATATCCCTTCGAAACGCAATGGCCTGATGTCTCTGAGGAATATAATCCAGTAGGCTCATACCGGCGTCAGTTTGATATTCCTGAAGAATGGATGGAGCGCGAGATCATTTTGCACTTTGGTGCGGTGAAGTCGGCATTGTATGTATGGGTAAATGGGAAGCGAGTGGGATTTTCTCAGGGATCTAAAACACCAGCGGAGTTCAATGTAACCGATTACGTTCAAGCTGGCGAAAACACTCTTGCGATCCAGATCTACCGTTGGAGTGATGCCAGCTACATCGAAAGTCAGGATATGCTGCGTCTTTCCGGGATTGAGCGTGAGGTGTATCTATATGCAGTGCCGCAGGTGCACATCAAAGATGTATTCTCACGGGTAGAATATATGGAAGCAGGAGAGGATTGGAACTGGAAGGTCGATGCGACCTTAGAACGGGATCGGGGGCAGTTATTGGATGGTCAGTTGCGACTTAAGTTATTGGATGAAGAACAACAGCTGGTCCTTGAGCAATCAAAGATCATCAAGGCAACCATTCAGGAAGCTAAGGCGAGTGTACAGTTTATGATCCCGAATCTACTAGCACAATATGGCGTAAAGAAATGGTCAGCAGAGCAGCCAAACCTCTACACCTTGCTGCTTATTCATGAAGACATGGATGGTCAGCAACGCGAAGTAGTCAGTAAGCGGGTTGGATTCCGGGTGGTAAAAATCAAGAATGGTCAACTATTGGTCAATGGACAAGCGATTTATATCAGAGGAGTGGATCGTCATGAAACGCATCCACATACTGGTCACGTGATTGATCGGGAGCTGATGCTTCAGGATATCCGACTGATGAAACAGCATAATATCAACGCTGTCCGCTCGGCCCATTATCCTAACCATCCCGATTGGTATGCACTCTGTGATGAATACGGTCTGTATGTGATCGATGAAGCCAATATTGAGAGTCATCCACTGGCCAATTCTGAGGAAACGCAGATCGGCAATGAGATGAGTTGGCAACCAGCCCACTTGGACCGTACTAAGCGCATGTTCCATCGGGATAAGAACCACCCCTCTATCATCATCTGGTCGTTAGGTAACGAGGCTGGGCACGGCAAGGTCTTTGCCAGCACCTATCAATGGCTCAAAAAAAATGACGGTACGCGCCCGGTGCAGTATGAGCCAGCCGAAAAAGAAGATTATACTGATATCTACTGCCCCATGTACCCACCGGTGGAGCGACTGGTAGAATACGCTAAGACGGATCCACAGCGTCCTGCAATTATGATCGAGTACTGCCATGCGATGGGTAATAGTGTGGGCAATTTGCAGGACTATTGGGATCAGATTGAAAAGTACCCTAGTCTACAGGGCGGCTTCATCTGGGATTGGGTAGATCAGTCCCTGGAATACACCGATGAGGATGGCATTAAATATCTGGCGTATGGCCATGATTATCATCCAGACCTTCCGACGGATGGCAATTTCCTCAATAATGGATTGGTAGATCCCTACCGTAATCCGCACCCACATCTGTATGAGGTGAAGAAGGTCTACGAGCCTGTTAAGTTCTCGGCAGTGGATGTAGCTACTGGTCAGTTTAAACTACACAATAAACGATTTTTCGAAACCACTTCGGACCTGCAAATTAAGTGGGACATCCGTGCTGGTGGCAAGGTGGTTATGGAAGGTAGTATTGACCTAAATGCTGTGGCACCGCAGCAAGAGCAGTCATTCACTATTGATTGGTCGGAACTCAAAATCGTGCCGTATCAAGAATATATTCTCAAGTTGTCGGCGGTGCAGGCGGTAGATGATCCGATGCTTCCATTGGGCCATGAGGTAGCTTGGGAACAGTTTCAGGTTACGAACTACGAGCCGGTGGTAATAGAACGAATTGATAAACAGCAATCGCTGGATATCTCTGCCCAGGATGGAGCCTTTACAGTTGCTGGATCAGACTTCCATATAAAGATTAGCGTCAAGGAAGGAGAGATCCTGGAGTATGTGTATAAGGGAGAAACTATGCTGACGGCGGGCCCAAGGCCTAACTTCTGGCGACCACCAACGGATAATGACCTAGGCAATGGTATGCACGAGTGGGCGAGTATTTGGCAAGAAGTATCTACGCGCAGTGGGCTGTATTTGGTTAATAAACCCGAGCCAATCGCTGGTGGCCAAGTCCAATGGCTGGTGGATCATCAATTGTCCAGCAAGGTGCAAGCTGAGTATACGACTACCTACACGATATCTCCCCGAGGCGTCCTAAATGTAGAGCATGCTTTCAAGCCAAATAGCCTGGAGTTACCCAAAATGCCGCGTTGGGGCATGAAGTGGGAGCTGCCCGGTGATTTCGTAAACATGAGTTGGTATGGTCGCGGACCCCATGAAACCTATTGGGATCGTAAGACCTCCGGCGAAGTGGGTATTTGGAAAGGAAGTGTTTGGGATCAGCTCCACCGTTATTCCCGCCCGCAGGAGAGTGGGAATAAGTCGGATGTAAGGTGGATGCGATTGTCAACGCGATCTGGAGCTGCCTGGACGGTGATTGCTGATGAAGGTTTGCTATCTGCTAGTGCCTGGCACCTTACTAGTGAAGATTTGGATTTTCAAGCTGGCGCAAAGGGAGCTGCTTCTGCTTCGGGCTTGGTGCCCGTTACCTCTAAGCACGGTGCAGACTTATTTCAACGACCCATTACCACCTGGAATATTGACTATCGGCAGATGGGCCTTGGGGGAGATACCTCCTGGGGCCGCTTGGTACATGATGAGTACACATTGCCAGTACAGGCCTACGAATATCGATACTGGTTAGTACCTTCGGTGAAATAGCCAAAAGAGGGCGTCAAGCAGAACGATTGATGCCCGGCGATTTTGAATTGTCTGCGAACTTGCTAAACCATATCGCCGCGATGTGATTATAGTACTGTGCGTGACAATTGAGAGCGGCCAGCCACTGCTTGCCAAAGCAATTGTTTTAGCTTAGCCACCGCACTTATTCCCCGACTGTTGGAACTTGAAATTATATGACTCGGACAGCAAAGGCTGGCCTGGTCAACGCTATACATTATCATCACACGCACCATTACAACATGACTAGGATTAGTATGTTCCTCCTGCTTGGGGGGATGTTTTGGCTGGGAAACAGCCAAGCGCAAAATGCAACTACCACCAAAAAAATTGAAGCCACTGTCGAAGTAACTTACGCAGAATACTTAGGCAGCACTCGGCCCGTTCGCGACCTGATTGCGGTTCCAGCAACGGACCCAGAACGCAGAAAGGAAATGAAGCGGCCCCGCTCGGTACCGGAGAACTTCCAAGGGCGTGGCAAGCAAAACCTCGCTTTTCCAGAGCGTCAGCTAGAAATTGATGATCCGATCTGGCAAAGTAGTTTCTCCGAGAATGCCATCACCGTTGAGCCGCTAGTAAACATAGACGGTATCACCGCAGGCTCTTCTCCGAATGATCCAAGTGGTGATGTAGGTCTCAACTATTACATGCAGGCGGTCAATGCCACGCAATTGGCGGTATACGACAAAGAGGGGAACCTCGTCAATACTTTCTCGGCCAATACGATCTGGAGTGATATTGGCTTCTCTTCCGCAGGGGATCCCATCATTCTCTATGATCAGGAGGTAGATCGTTGGCTAATTACGGAGTTTCCAAGTGGCAATCAGTTATTAGTAGCCATCTCACAAACCGACGATCCACTAGGCGCTTGGGATGCCTATAACTTTGGTACACCAAGTTTCCCGGATTACCCTAAGTACGGTATCTGGAACAATGCCTACTCAGTTACTACCAATGAAGGTGGCCCTGGCACCCTGCACTCTTACTTCATCAATCGTGAAGCACTACTGAATACAGAGGCCATGGTGCCGATTCAGCGTATCGGTTTGCCCGGTAGCAATGGTACGGAGGCTGGCTTCTTCGTAGCTACGCCGGTCGATTGGACGGGCTTAGATGCTCCGGAAGGTGATCCTATCGTGGTAGCCTTGAACGACTCCTCCTGGGGTGGTATTGAGGAAGATGCAATTGAGATTTACAGCATCAATATTGACTGGGATAACCCGGACAATACCGAGGTCACAAACACTACCGTAACTACATCTCCTTATAACGCTTATGCTTGTGCAGCTCCAGGGTTTGGCTTTGCTTGTATCCCGCAGCTGAATGGTGGTGGTCTGGACGGTATTCCAGAAGTGATCATGAACCAGGCAGTGTACCGTAACTTCGGTAGCCATGAAACCATGCTGATGAGCTTCATGACGGATGTTACTGGTGATGAACTAGCTGGTATCCGTTGGGTAGAAATGCGCCGTACAGCGGGCGAAGACTGGTCTTTATATCAGGAAGGTACTTACGCGCCAGATGATGGTCTGCATCGCTTTATGAGCAGCCTGCAGATGGATGGTGCCGGTAATATCGGTATGGGTTACAATGTGAGTAGTGAAGACACTTATGTTGGTGTCCGTTTTACGGGACGCCGTGCGAATGATCCACTAGGTGAAATGACGGTAGAAGAATTCACCGCTGTAGAAGGAGCAAGCACTGTCTTCTCTGGAGGTCGCTTTGGTGACTATGCGCACATGGCCATTGACCCCGTTAATGACCGCACATTTTGGTTTACTACGGAGTATGCAGGCCCAAGTGATGTAGAGACTCGCATTGTAGCTTTCGAACTACGTAAGGATACCACTGATTTAGCTGTTCGCGGATTGGTTTCTCCTACCACCGGTCCTGACCTGACGGCCATGGAGACGGTACAAGTAGAGGTGATCAATGCCGGCTTGGACACTTTGGAAGGCTTCAGTATCGGTTATGTGTTTGAAGGAGGTATGCCAGTAATCGATATGGTTCCTGATACCTTGTTGCCAGACAGCACTTACCGACACACTTTCGCGCCAACAGTTGATTTGTCTGCGATTGGTGATTACACCTTTACACTATTTGCAACTGCTGAAGGAGATACACAGGTGCGAAATGACACACTAGAGGCTGTTGTGAGCAACTTGCCGCGCATTGACGCAGGTGTCACGAATATCACTGCTGCTGCATCCGTACTCTGTGGTGATGCTTTCCCACTGACTGTAGAGCTAACCAACTTGGGAGTAGACGTATTAACTAGCGTAACGATTGAGTTGACGCTCAATGGTAATCCAATTGATCCAATCAACTGGGAAGGAACATTGGAGAGCGGCGAGTCAGTTAATCTTACTGCTCAAATCACGGGTGCGATTGATGGAATTAATGAGTTGGGCGCTGTGACTGTCAATCCGAATGGTGTAAGCGACCAACGTCCTGAAAATGATGACTTCACCTTCGAGTTTGATGTCCTCTTGGATGGCGTTGATATTCTCTTGAATATTCTAACGGATGAATACCCAGGTGAGACGACTTGGGAACTACGTGATGACAACAATCAAGTTCTGTACTCTGGCGGGCCATACAACAGTCAGTTTACTCAGTTCCAAGAACGCTTCTGTCTGGATCCGACCGAGTGTTACACCTTCACGATGTTTGATTCTTTCGGTGATGGTATTTGCTGTGGTTTTGGTCAGGGTAATTATGACATCACTGATGCCGATGGCCTACCATTGCTGACCAGTACCGGTGAGTTTAATTTCTCGGAAACGAATGAGTTCTGTGCTACTTTCGAATGTACCCTTGCGGGTGAAGTAGAAGTGGCTCCAGAATCTTCTGTTGGTGCAGCTGATGGCGTGATTATGGCTTTTGCAACCGATGGTGTAGGCCCATTCACTTATAGTATTGATGGCGGTCAGACCTTTACGGAAAGCAGCATGTTTACGGGCTTGGCAGCTGGTGAGTATGAAGTGATCATTGCGGGTGCTGGCGATTGCACCTATACCCAAACGGTAACGATCGAAAGCTGTACCCTGGAGTTCCTAACGGCAACCATTATGGGTGAGTCGACAACGGATGCTGCTGATGGTCAGATTGAAGTAGCGGTAGAGAACGGTGTTCCTCCTTACAGTTATTCATTGAACGGTAACACCCAGGAAGAGCCACTATTCGAAGGCCTATCTGCTGGTGACTACTCCTTGGTTATCGAAGATGCTTTGGGTTGTACAGTTGAAGTAGATATCATGTTGGATGTTATCAACAGTACAGAGACTATCATCATCGGAGGCAACGCTATCCTGCTATATCCTAACCCTACGGAGGGTGTGTTTAAAGTAGCACTTCCTGGTTTGGAGGCTAACTCTGTTTTCCTGCCAGTTAGGGTATATGATGCTACAGGTCGTAGCTTATACGAGGCGAAATTGCCACAGTACGACGGACACTACACCGGTGAACTTTCGCTATATGCTTATCCGGATGGTGTATACTACCTACGCTTTATGGACGAGCGCATTCAGCGTATGGTTCGAGTAGTGAAGCAAGGTGAGTAATCGTATACGGTATTGCTAAAACGCAATGTAGATAGAGGGGGAATAGTGGCTAGCCACTATTCCCCCT
>ENA-UENT01000224-UENT01000224.1-marine-metagenome-genome-assembly--contig:-NODE-224-length-41448-cov-5.065097_pt1 | contig 41448 bp, 27 predicted proteins | sample MGYA00237879_ERZ529330 | MGnify/ENA primary metagenome ERZ529330 (study PRJEB26372, sample SAMN05368345) | marine metagenome | biome: cultured habitat; feature: ocean water; material: water; isolation... | reverse complement strand
CTGGTGCAGGTACTGCGTCGCATTCAACCGTAACATCACCCGGTAGTGATTCTACGAACATCGGATCTTCTGTGTCTACCGTAAAGGTGAACACCTGATCGCAAGTTGCTGTCTGATCACGATCATCGGTGATCGTGTAAGTCCGAGTAACCGTACGCGTACAGCCCACATCCACCGTCACATCATTGAACGTTAGTGTCAATGGGAAACATGGATCGGCAGATACGGTCGGCCAGGCTGGGTTAGGCGTTGCTCCACCTACCACATTGAAACTCGTCGTACCAGCAGGTACCGTTGGGTTACAACCTGGTGCTAGACCGAAGTTGTCTGGCGGACAAGTCAATACGGGTGCATCACAGATCACCACCTCTACTACTTGTTGTACCGTTTGTACACAACCAGGAGAAGCAGGCGTCGTTCCACCATCAGGAGAAACACCTCCATTGGCATCCGCTGCGCCATCGAAGGTCATTACTACTGTATGAGGGCCTTCTGTATAAGCACTCGGATCGAAAGTCGTCTCTGGCATGCCGTCTACCGTAAAGGTGACGCCATCCGCACCAGCACCATTCGTATCCGTTCCGCCCAAGGTAATGATTGGGTCGTTATCTTGGATCACTGCTGGAAGAACAGGATCAAATACTGGATTTGGATATTGGCAGTTGTTGCCAATCGTTATTACCACATTAGCCGCACTACCCATTGGGAATGGTCCCTCAACGTCGATAGAGTAGCCAATAGCATCAACGTGTACAAATGGCAACTCATAAGTACCAAGGCCAGCATTGAACGTCAACGATACGCTACCGTCCGTAGCAACAGCAACACCTGCACTTTGTACTCCAACAGGAGGAATATTATAGGCGTCAAAGGCACCTGTAGCTCCTACTACCACCCAGTTCTGTCCAGCAGGTAACATTCCACCCTGACCATCAACAATCGAAACCAGTTCACTGAACTGACCATCGTCTCCGCCAGTGCCAGCATCAAGATCCAGGATCGTAGCATTATCTAGACAACTACATGGATCAGTTGCTTCATAAGCACAATCGATAAGGACAATATCACTTGTAGCAGATTCTACACATCCACCGACTGTAACAGTATAAGTAATGGTAATAGTACCAGGACCATTTACAGTTGGATCTAAGTTATAGCCCAGACCAGTACCAAGATCTGTCACGCCAGGTCCACTGTATACACCGCCGCTCGGAGAACCACCGGTTATTGGCGCACCTTGGATCGGTGCATCAACACAATATGAATTTACAGTGGCTAGCGTAACCACTGGACGAGCCGTTACTTCCACATCATCGGATGCGGTTGCAGTACAACCATTACCGTCGGTATAAGAATAGGTGATAGTATGTGTTCCCACACCCGCAGTCATTGGAGAGAAATCAAAGGTGCCATTGCCATTATTAATTACACCTGGCCCGCTATACACCCCTACATCACCCGCTTCTGTTCCTTCAGCAGGGGATCCACCGGTGAGCATTACTGGCATATCATCCTCACAGAGGTCTGCTGGTGCGGTCATACTTACCGCTGGCAGTGCATAGACTTCAAAATCATCCGTTGCCATAACAGTACCACAGCCATTAGGATCAATATAGTTGTAAGTGATGGTTTGTACACCTACACCTGCGATTGCAGGATCGAAGGTAAAGGTCATTCCGTTGCCATCATCTGACACACCAGGGCCACCATAAGTACCACCGGTTGGTGTACCGCCACCCAGGCTAATCGGGCCTGCATTCACACAAGTACCTGTTCCCGTCAAGGTTAGGTCTGCCGTTGGAATTGCAATTACTTCCCGGTTTTGGTTAGCTGTATTCGAACAGCCATTACCATCAGTAACAGTATACATTACGGTTGCAAAACCTACACCTGCCGCGGCAGGGTCGAAGGTATAAGTCATTCCGTTCATATCATCAGTAACACCGGCACCACTATATACGCCACCAGTTGGCAAACCACCATCTTGGCCGAGTTGCACGCCTGCATTAATACAGGTTCCAGTACCAGCTCCGACAAACATAACTGATGGTAAGGCAAATACTTCTATATCATCCATTGCGCTTCCTGTACAGCCCGTACCAGAAGCATCATAAGTAATTGTATGAACACCAACACCAGCAACAGAAGGATTGAAGCTGTAAGTCATCCCGTTGCCATCATCAGTTACACCAGGCCCACTATACACACCACCGGTTGGCAAACCGCCACCTTGGCCAGTTAGCGTTCCAACGCTGATGCATAAGTCCGCTGGTGCGGTAAAGGTAGCTGGTGCAGAAGGTAATACTACCTCATCATCACTGGCAGAATTTGAACAGCTATTTGAATCAGTGAAAGTATAAGTTACCGTTTCCGTTCCAACTCCCGCTACAGCAGGATCGAAAGAGTAGGTCATACCATTGCCATTATCGAAAACGCCCATTCCACTATATACACCACCAGTTGGGGTACCGCCACTACGGCCCATTTGTACGCCCGCAGTGATACAGGTACCGGTACCGGCCACAGTCATAGTTACGGTAGGCAGACCAAATACCTCCACATCATCCACTGCACTGGCTACACAGGCAGCTGTACCTGTACCCGTAACGGTATAAGTAATAGTATGTGTGCCTACACCTGCTGATGCAGGATCAAAGTCGTAAGTATTGTTTCCATTATCCGTCACTCCAGGGCCACTATACATACCACCGGTTGGCGTACCGCCACCTAGGCCCATTTGTACACCTGAGTTTTCACACAAATCAGCTAGCGCCGTAAAAGCGGCGTTAGGAGGCGTATCTACCGTTATTGTACCCGATACAGCTGAAGGCCGACAAGTACCATCTGTTGGTGTCGGCGAAAGAACAGCATATACGGTATATGTTCCAGGAGTACCTAGACTAGCACCTACTAGTGCCGCCGTAGTCCCTCCTGCAGTTAAACTACCAAAAGGGATCGTACCCAAATCCGTTCCTCCAACATAAGGATCAGCGGGGGCCGAAGTAAAGGCTACAAAGCGAATACCGAAATCCTGCTCCATATTGGTAGCCATATCCATACCCACCAAGCCAGTAGCGGTGCTATTAAACATTTCGCCCGGACAAACTGCCGTCTCTGAGTTACTCACTGCGCCTACTGTAGGGCATACCGTTGTTACCGGATTGGTAATCGCCGAAGAAAAGTTTGTACCATCTAACGTAAAGAGGGTCGTACTCGTCGTATAGTTAGAAGGATCAATCAAATCCGCTACCGTAGTTGGAAGTGCACGTGATAAAACTGTATATTCTGCATTCTCATCAATAGTTCCACCTGTATCTTCAAACACAATAGCATTGGGGTGATCACCAATGGGATTATCCCCAAAGCTGATCGAACCATCATATGTGAACGGATTAAAAGATGCCAGGACCTCATCAATGTTATTAAAAGGATCAGTAAGATTAGTGGCAGTAAAGGCGCTCATTACATCCGTTGTTCCTTGATTCCAACTACTAACCATCCCACTTGCTACAATACTACCGCCGCCGCTGACTGTAAACGTATTGGGAGTAGTTACTGATTCTGATACTACAATGACCGTCCCACTTGTTATCAGTGATCCTCCAGAGTTGTATCGGATCCAATCCTCTCCTTGACCTACGCAAAGGCCATCAAAGTGAAAACCACTACAAGCATTACGATACTCCTCATCTGTAAAAAAGATGTCAGTATTGGCTGGAATATCCGTTACCGCCACAAATGAAAATTCATCTGGGTTATCGTGGGATATACCAACAAATGCTACTCGGACTTGCCCGAAGGCAGTAGCTGTAAACAGCATTAAAACCAATGGAAGGATAAAGTGGCTGCAGAATGTGCGAGCACTCACTTTCCCCATAGAGAAGGGTAAAAGTTGTTTCATGGTCGATTACAATTTGTTTCTTCAATAGGGTCCTCAAATAGAGCCTATTAGGTCTTTAATATGGTTGAGGCTTTGCCTCTGGTTTAGGTCATCTCATGGGAGTTTACGGAACAGCATCATACCGCATAACGGGTACCGTTTGCGCAAACTTCCCTCAAAACTACCCAAATAAAGTAGGAATACCAATATCTCCCACTGTTAAATTTATTCATCACCACAATGAAGCGGTTCATCACTAGAGGTGTCAGTTGGGTTAGTTGGTTCCGTCGCGTCGGGGGACGCTTTGGAGCGAGTTGGGTTAGGTGGAGATTACAACAGTTGGCTTTGATTTGGTTAGCCCTGTTGGTAATTGGCAATCTTGTGCTGCATTACGGATGGATCAATGGGAGATGTGCCGGCGAAGGATTCTAATTCCGCGATAACCTCAGTGGGTTGGTCACAGAGGGTTTGGTAATCGATAAAAAGTGTACGATCAGCCGGTAGTTGTTGGTGGGCGTGGCTTTGGTTGTGGGTATAGAAATGGCGGAATTGTTGGGTACTCTGCTCATCTAAGCACATATTGATGGTCCGGGCGGATACGACACATTCTTCTAGCGGGCGTTCTATGTAGAGCACCTTAGCATCTGGCAATTGCTTAAGTAAGAAACTCAATTGAAGGATTGGCCAGCCGGGCATCTTGCAGCCCCACTGTTCGCGTCCTTGCTCCTCCACATAAGACTGGTAGAAGTTACAGTAGTGAAGCAGCGTTTCTTTGAAATTTGACAAATACTGCTCTCGATCAGGCATCAGATCCGGTATCCAGTCATTCACCTCCCCTTTAAGTACGGCCTTGAGCTGCTGATCGCGCCAAACATTGTGTGGCCCATTCAACATGAGTTCCTTATTCTGGTATAAGCTGGCGAATAGGTGGAGATCATTGGCTACTGTCTCTCCAAAAATCAAGGTTTTCGGTGCAGAGCTCAATAACCGCTGTAATAAAGTGGTGCCGCAGCGCTGGGCTGGTGATGCTATAAAGATGGGCATAGGCAGGTGAAATGAGAGTTAAAGCTTAGCTGCTAGTAAGATAGGTATCAATTTGAAAGCGGGAAGCTTATTGTGTAGAAGTTTTTGCCGTGATCTTAACTCAGAACGCACTCCCGTTAGAATAGTAGTGCGCCGCATTAAAAAAGCCACTTCCGACAAGCGGAAGCGGCTAAGTTGTGTTTTTCACAGTGTCCTTTCGGGATGAACATCCCGGATTACAGACTATTTAATACTACTTGAAGAATTCGCCACGCAGTAGCTGCGTAGCGAATTCTTCTGCAATCCTTAGCGAATCACCGTGATATCTCCACGGATGATCTCACCACGGCTGATGTTCAGGCGTAGTACGTAATAATAGGTTGCTTCTGGAATCGGCTGACCTTCCATATTCAAGCCATTCCAATCATTATTGTAAGGCTTAGCTTCATAGATGATATCACCCCAACGGTTGAAGATGATCAACTCATTGTCTGGAATATCCTCTGGATCAGAGAAGGTAATGACATCGAATACCAAGTCGTCATTCGCACCGTCGCCATTTGGTGTAACGGTGTTCGGTACAAATGGATTCTCACTTTGTGCCACATTGATCGTCAATGTGCTGGTAGCACAGATGTCAGGGCAGTCCGTATTACAGATTTCGTAAGTAACCACTGACTGACCAAACTCTGTTGGCAACAGTGTGATCGAGAAGGTACCCAGCTCTAAGGCAGCAGTATCAACTGTACCGAAGATCGGCCCGTCTACGAGGGTAATATCAAAGTTGGTGCTACCACCCAAGATATCGTTTGCAATTAAACTCACTGACCCCATAAACACATCCGCTTCAATATCCAAGAAGTCAGGGTTAGCGACTGGGGCTGTAGCGCTGCTAATCACCACTTGGTCACTACTGAATTCTGGGCAACCCTCTGCAGACAAGGTCCAGGTGAAGGCATTCGCACCTTGCGCTAGGCCACTTACCATAGTCACGGGGCTGTTTGGCATATCGATTACTGCACCACTAGTTGTGGTCCAAACACCGGTAATGCCCGCTCCGTTTGTTGGTAGGTTACCGCTCAAGTCAAATACATCATCACAGGTTCCTGCATCCGCTCCTGCATCCGCATCATCTGGGAATTCGAAGGTTACGACTACTACTTCCGAAGTATCGGTACAAGAGTTGGTCGTATTAGTTACAATCAGCTCGTAGCTACCAGCTTCTGGTGCTTCTGGGCTGGCCGCCGTAGGATCATTCAATGCTGGAGTACCCACCCACTGGTAAGTGATATTCGCTCCCTGTGGGGTCGAACCATCGCTATTCAAGACAGCAGGAATACCACACTGAGCAACAGCATCAGCAGGTCCAGCCATAGCAACTGGTGTATCCGGATCAGGATCAACAGTGTATTCTGCAGAGTTTTCACAACCAGGTACTGGGCTATCCAGTACTACTGTCAATGTATAGGTAGCCGCCTCAGTGGCGTCAATTACAAATTCACTTTGCTCCGTGAAAGTGCCACCAGTCCAGGTGATCGAGCTAAAGTCAGCTGGGTTACCAGCAGCAGAAGCATCAATCGTTACAGCAGAACCGTCACAAGCCAAGAAGTCTGGTGTGATCTCTGGAAGCTGTGGTAAAGTCAATGGATCAGCAGCTACTACTGTAACAGTAGCACTACCATCACAGCCATTAGCGCTAGAGAATAAAGTCAAGGTATACTCACCTAACTCAGTAGCATTCAATGTCAGACCATTCTCACCTGGCAAATCAACATTATCTAATGCCCACTGAATTGACGTAAAGTCATCTTCCATTCCCGATGCCGTGGCGTCAAGTACGATGAACTCATCCGGACAGTCAAAGGCGGCCGGTGTGGCAATAGAAACAGTCGGTGGTGTAAGGTCTCCATCTACCGTTACTGATGCAGTGGTAGAACAAGCATTGTCTGTATTAGTTACTTGCACCGTGTAGGTGCCAGGTGCCGTAACTGTAACTGTCTCCGCAGTTTCAGGCATAACTGGCGGCTCCCACGCTACGATATAGTTGTCTGCATTGCTAATAACTACTGTCAGATCGCGGCTCTGATTATTACAATCGATTGGTTCTACATCAGCAATCATTGCTACTGGAGCAATCGTGTCAATTGATACTACAATCATAGTATCTGCAGTACAGCCGTTGTCATTATTCGTAACTGTCAGGGTATAGGTCCCCGGTACGGTAACTGTTGGCTGGAGTGAAGTCGGATCTGCTGGATCGTCACCGTCCTGATTCACCCACAAGTAGGTGAAGTCTTGTCCTTCAGAAGAACCGGCACCATCAAGCACTACTCCTGTTGCTTCATTTGCACAGTTGATAGTGAGCATATTATCCATCACCGTAGCGACCGGATCTTGGAAGTCTTCGCCGACGACGAAGTCTTGCTCTGTTGTACAACCACTTACATTACTGGTCACAACCAAACTGTAAGTTCCTGCAGCATCAACCTCGATACTGAGGCCACCATTTGTAACCGCCACAATATTACCTACATCAGTCATCCAATCCCCTACTGTGAAGTCTGTAGATTCTGTTACTTCACCGTTCACCGTAATCGTTGGACTAGCACAATTGATAGTTGGTGTCAACTGATCTAGTGTTAGTACTGGCGTTTCGAACTGCCCGAACACCTCCGTGGTATCGGAAGCGGCACAGCCAGTACTTGCGTTAGATGCTTGTAGAATATAGATACCAGGAACCATTACAATTAGAGAGTCTCCATTAGCTCCCGCGATTTCAGACGCTAGAGAAATGCTATCCCGGTACCATTGTAGAGTGAAGTCACCTTCACTGATAATGGCTTGCAAGGTATCTTGTTGATTCAAACAGCTCAACTCTACCATTGTAGTGGTAATCTCCACATCAGGTAGGGCTGTTTCATCCGCAACCGTTACGCCTGCCGTAGCCGTACAGCCGTTGGCAGGGTTGGTTACAACGATCTGATAGTTACCTGGAGCGTTGGCCTGCGGCGTGAGTGTTGTCTCCGTACCTGGCTCAATGTCTGGTCCTGTCCATTCAAACGTAAAGGTTGGGTCGTTCGGAATGATATTAGCATTCAACACTACCGATGGGTCATTACAATCGATCGCTTGTGGTTCATCCACCTGTACTTGAGGTGCAGCGCTGTTCGCGATGATTTCGGCGAAGGTGGTGTCTGAACAACCGGTAAGTTCATTCATTACCACCAAAGCATATTGACCAATTTCTGAAGCAGTGTATTCCAAGCTAATGCTAGCCACAGGCTGGATTAGCGTATCCGCTAATTCATCCACTTCGTACCAAAAGTAGGTAACGGTTTGAAGCAACACATCACTACAAGATCCACTGAAGGTAATTGGTGTTCCGTCACAGTTTTGTTCCTGTACGGCAGCGCCGCCATTAACTTCCTGCGCACAAGCTCCGGGGGTAACACGGTTGTCCTGTACTTCTACAATTCGGTTCGGATCATCAATACTATTCTCACAACCAGTGACTGTATTTCTCACCTTAAGCGTATAGAGCCCAGGCAGTGGGTCCACTACTTCGAAAGTCTCGCCCATTCCGATTTCGATATCCTCACCATTCTGACGATAGCACCATGTATAGACCAAATTTTCGCCCGTACTATTGGTACCACTTAGGGTGATGCTCTCCGTATTACAGGTAACACCATCTGGTGTAGCCTGTGCATCTGCTACTGGTAATGTTGGCGCAGTTACGGTCACGGTATCTGTTGCCGAACAACCTGACACCTGATCAGTGACTAGGAGAATGTAATTAGCTGGAGCACTTACAAAAGTTGGATTCACATTACCCGCTGACGGAGAGGCAATTGTATTTTGATACCATTCATAATCGACACCACCACCTTGATCCTCAGCAGTCAAAATCAACAATCCATTACAATCCAGTTCCTGGACTTCATCACCTTCTATGATAGCCGTAGGAACAACGCCATCACTTTCGATGAAGAGGGTGTCCTGAAGGAAGACTCCAGAGTCGTTATCAAAGATGCGGAAGATCGTCATGCCTTCGCATACGTCATCCAACATCAGCGGTGTGAACTGCTGGAAAGTTGGGTTTTCTGTGGTCCAGGTAGTTCCGATGAAACCTTGTCCGGCCCATTCAGCTACCGTAATGGTGATCTGTCCGTCGCATGCACCAGGGCATGAAGGTGGATCAACCACAATATCGGTTACCACAATCTGCTCTTCTACGCAGATTTCTCCGTTGGTTATGACCATACTACCCTGCCCGTTCGTTGTCTGAACAGTAGGCATTGGCATATCTTGAATCGTGACGCCATAACAATCATTAGGGTCACCGACTAGATCGAAGCAAACTTCGAAGGCTACTTCACCGTCTGCAATTGGCTCAGGAACTGGATTAGAGTAAGCACCATTTAGGGTTCCAACTGGCTGAGAAGTCAGCACCAAGTTGGTCCACGCTAGGTTATTAGAGCTTACAAACTCTAGCACGGTAGGATCCCAAGTGATATTGAACTCGGCATCCGTAATATTATCGAATGATGCTACCGTAAAGCTCATACAAATGGTATCCATCCATCCGCCAGTAGTATTTTCAGCGGTGAGACCAAACCCTTCAGGGAACAATACGCATAGGTCACCAGGATTGACAATCAAGCCGATGTTATCACCATTAGAGGTAGAAGTAATTGCACTTTCCGGGAAAGGAAGACCAACGGTCCGCATTTGATCACAATCACCAGGATTGGCGGTTGGTGCGGTATCAAAGCACACTTCAAATAGGACGCTACCATCAGCCAAGGTGATTGGTGTAGCACCATTATCCATTTGGAAACCTAAAGAAGAAAGTCCTACTGGTGTAAAGGTTGGGTTTGCTCCTGCAATAGCAGGGTTCACATTCTGAACCGTACCATTGTACAACCAAATAGCTTCGTTCCAGCTCATGGTAAACTGGGTAGACAATACATTATTGAAGTTGCTTACCGTCACTGGCACACAGTCTGTACCGCCTAGCGGTACGTTAATGTCTCCAAATTCAATCACTACGCTTTCTGGCTGGTTGACTTGTACCACACAGTTGGTCGGATTGATGCCGATGTTGACACCATTTGACACACCAATTCCTGGCGTAACAATTTGGATAGGACTATCACCACCAACGCCCACTACTTCAAAGCAGACGCGGTAGATGAGCTCCATATTATCCATGTTCTGCGGAGGGCCGGCGATGAACTCCCAATCTAACCCAAGAATACCATTCGCAGCATTGGTAGCATCGAAATCGTTGGCATCTAATCCTGCCAGGTTATTCGGGTCGTCCACGTTGACGAATTCCAAGATATTCGGGTTCCAAGTCATGAGGTACTCCAAACGACGAACAGCATCGAAGTTGGAACCTGCCTGGAATTCTACACATACGATATCACCCAGGTTAACTGGATCGCCACAATCAATCTTGATCTCGATACCTTCCGGATCACAATCGTTCACAGATACTACGCCTGGGTTCAGGCTGATAGGTACCACTGAACTTTCGGTTGGGTTATCAGGATCATCATTATTGGCTTCAATTGGAGTCGGATCATCAGAGAAGGTGATCGCCGTACTGGTTTCACAACTACCGATAATGTCGAAGCAAACGGTAAAGAATGTAGTTCCATCCGCCACCGAGATATTTGGTGGTTCATTGATGGTATAACTCCAAGCCACTGTAATCTCTCCTGGGTCAACGGAGCCGTTTCCAGGCAAACCGTAAGCCCCAAGGGTATTACTTGGTATTTCTGTATTCGGAAATAGGTTAGCGAAGGTTAGGAATGCAGGATCATAGTTCACAGTAAACTGAATACCGTTGAGTGCATCAAAGCCATCAACTGTAAAATCCACACATATTTGGTCACCCTCATTACCACTCACATCAGCAGCAGTAATATTGAGCTCCCGTACACATAGTGTTACGTCGCCATCTTCGCGAAGAACACCAATATTGTTACAAAGCGTTGCATTACGAGTAGCCCGTGGAGTAGGAGATGGATTAACCCCTACGGTCGACTGGTCTCCGTAACCGCCAATGGCATCGAAACAAAGATCGAAGAGTACATCAACATCATCGACGAGGTCTACACCTAGGTTGAACGGATCGCTGCAATCGCCCACTTCCCAGACACTAAATCGTATAATACCAGGAGTGGTGTTGTCGAATAAGCCTGGACCAAGGTTACCACCGTTACCCGCTTGCATGAGTGGGTTAAAGTTTTGGGCTCCAGTAAAGCTCAAAACCGCTGGATCATAACCGAAGTCTAACTCCAGGGAATTGATATTAGTAAAGTTTTGGGAGGTTACCGGCACACAAAAGTTTTCGCCAGTACATGCGGTCCCATCACCAACAAGAATAGTAGGCTGAGCCAGTACAGTAACCAATGGGCCAAGTACCAGGATCAGCAGGATATATAACTTACGCATGGGAATTGTTTTCTTGGGATAGAAGGAATTCGGAAATAACATGGATTCAGCTTAACGGTCAAAGGAATAAGAGATCTGAAGCTCATGAGTATCCCCAACCGTGGGGCCGAAAGAGCTAAAGGAGTAATCGTAACCGTAGCCGATTTTGATGTTATTGTACAGGCCTACGTTCTCTCCAAGGTTGAAACCAGCTTCAAAGTGGAAATTACCCGCAGAGGAGATACCTGTACCAATCCAAAGGGCGTTTGGCGTCTGATAACGTAAGTTTAAGTCGGCGTTGATCGGTGCACCGTCAACGTACTTAACCCACAATGATGGCTCCAAGAAACCGTCATTACGGAAGAAGTGATACAAACCTACCATACCATAGAAGTGCTGAATTCGCTGTACCGCGAACTCTCCATCATCATTTTTGAACGTCAGGTCAATTCCTGCCACTTGCGGTACAGAAACACCGGCATAGAACATATCACCGTCCATAGCGCCACTCAGCATCTGGTAGAAATAGATACCGGCACCTACATCAGGGAAAATTTCTGTTTGGCTGTTCATGCCCAACACATCGTTAGGGTCGCGAAGGTTGAACTCATCAGAATTCACACGATACTGGACCATTCCACCGGAAAGCGCAACAGCGATACCGCTATATTCCGGGTCGCCGGAAATAACTGCACCTACTCTGGCATAAACACCGGTAAAGCCGGTGGGGCCAGTCTGGTCATTCATCAGATAACCACCAGCCAACAGCGAAGCGCCGGAGCCGTCGCCCATAAAGGAGAAGCGTACCGCCTGGGTACGAGGGTTACCAGAAATGCCATTCCATTGGGAACGATAGTTAGCACCAAGCGTCATATTTTGCCCGAAAGCGAGGAAATCACTTTCCATCGCAGCAGGGTTAATAATCGTCGCATTTTCGCGGTACTGGGTAAAAAGAGAAAGTTGCTGAGCGTTAAGTGTGCCTAGAAGGAAGAACAAGCACATACCCAACGCCAGATGGCGAAACCTTTTCATGGGATCAGTTTTTGAGACCTGCAAATTTACCAAATTATCTTATCGTCAAATGAACCTATAGTGTTAAAACCGTTGTTGTGGCTCCGCACATTAGGTCATCTGGGTTATACATTTAGATGATCGTTATAGGGTAAAAGCTGCTTCGCAATATTACAAATAGCAATTCCACTTACAACCTGGATCAAGCGCCCTTGCTTATAAACCAGGACATACCTGACTTCCATACATTAAGGAATTAACCTCAATGAGGAGATGGTCTTGGTGCTCATCACTATAATCAGAGCACAAACAAAACCACTTCAGGCTCAGTATATTTTACATACCATTTTGAAGTTGGAATTGGGGGTGCCGTTTAAGGCGAGAATAGTTTGTATGTGGAGCAATTTCCAGAGAAGAAAACACCCACTTCATTTACGGCTATCTACAAAGCAGAGCCAAAATTAATTGGAAGTTTTGGAAAGGTTGCGCTACGGATGGTGATTTTTTCCCTTAATTAGCGAATGGTAGGGTTTAAAAGGGGATTGGTTGGGTTTTGCTTAAGTATGGTAAAGCAGTCTTATATATTATTATCCGATAGCGCCAGTTTGAATGCGAAGATCGCTGTAAGCGTTACCTACGGGAAAGACAAAGGAGTGGCTAAACCCAAAGAGAGCTAAACAAGGGGGGCGATTACATAGATTTCGAACCTTGAAAGCACCTCTCATTAAATGCGTATCCTTCACACATTGCTCGAGGGCAGTGTATGAAGGATAAGTTATTGATCATCACTTGCTATCGGACGATGAAGTCGTCTTTACAATTTTACCAAAGGCAGTATCCATCGATCCTTTTGTCCCTGCACTAGCAAATGGTAATAACCACCAGGCAAGGTGCTTAGATCGATCTCTCCCCCGCGGCAATCTTTTTGGACTACGGTTTGCCCTTCACCATTGATAATGTCTATTTGAAAGATTTCACCGGCTGGAGTCTGGACATGAAGTACATCTTGTACCGGATTGGGGTAGACGGATGGTCCGGCATCATCATAATGCTGAAGAAAAATCATATTGGAATAACTAAACTCACCGCTGGAGTCCACCTGTCGCAAACGGTAATAGTTCGGTCCATTGGCCGCAAGATGCTCGTAGCGGTATTCCACCACTCCCCCATCATTCAACTGAACGGGGAGCCAGCCTACCACCTCGAAATTGATTCCATCCACGCTGTGTTGTACTTCAAAGCCTTCATTATTGAGTTGATCTGTCACAGTCCAGCTCAAGGTGGCAAAACGTTCGCCTAAGCTGCCTTGAAGCGGGTCAACCCAGGTTACTGGCAGGAGCGCCTGGCATTCGTTCATTACCTCAATACTACTATTACAGCCTGGCAAATTCAGCTGTATCAGACCAAAGCCTCCTCCGTCAAGGTACGAGCATAGGGAATTGGCAGCACACTGCGAAAGACTAGGATTCTGACCAATAAGTGCCAGGGTAATCCCGCCGCCATCCATACTTGAAAGGCCGAGAATATCAGCCAGGCTTGCATTGTTCAAAATAGTCAGCACACCGGACATGCTCATCAGACTGCCGAGGCCGTCAAGATTTATGAGTGCGTCATTCTCACTGATCGTCAGGTTGCCAACGATCGATTGTAGATTGATCAGGCCTGAAAGGCTCATTAATTGAGTATTCCCACGGATATCAAGTAGACCGCCAGCACTCGGAACACCCTGCAGTGCATCAATCTCCAGCAGGGATGCGTTATACTGTATTTGTATATCTCGACCAATAGAACTCAAGGATTCCAGGCCATCCAGACTGGGCAATATACTATTGTCCCGTACCTCCAAATTCCTACCGACCATTTGAAGACCAGACAAGCCACCAATATCAACCAACTGGGCATTTCTATCCAGGTGTACATCCCGAATGACGGTGGTTAAATTCTCCAAACCATCCAGGCGTTGTAGTACTGGATTGAAGAAGAATTCCATATTCTCGCCAACCTGCTGCAGGTTATCCAGCCCTGATGGTTCGACGAAACTGGCATTTTGGTGAACAAATAGACTTTCACCTATGGTAATTAGCCCCTCCAAACCATTCAGGTTTAGTAGCACATCATTGGCCAAGACGTATAGGTCCTCTCCAATAGAAGCTAGATTCTCCAGGCCTTGCAAATCAGGTAGGGCAATGAGAGAGGCTAGGGTGAATCTTCCAGGAACCTCCACTAGTCCTCCCAGGCCTGATACATCGGTAAGCATAAAAAGGCTGGAAAGGGTAACATCATCTCCAACTTCATTGAGATTGGCCAAATCATCAAGATCTTCCAACTGATCGATAATGCGGATAATTAGGCTGCCACCAATCGTTTCGATATTGTGGAGCCCTGCCAGTGATGGTAACACCGGATGCTGAGAAATGCGGAGGTCTCCCTGCACATTAGTAAGACCACCAAGCGCGCTCATATCTACGATGGCATCAAAGCCGTGCAGGTTAATATCACCACCTACCGATGTAAGATTATCCAAACCATCTAAGGAGGGGAGAATATCAAGAAATTCCCATACCATATCACCTCCGATAGAGGCCAGCTGCCCTAGTGCCGAGATGTCAACCAAGGCAGGGAGGTTGTAGAGCTGAAAGTGGCCACCAACGGACTGTAAGTTGTTCAGTCCATTGAAAGTCGATAAAGCCAAATTAGTAGTGATCAACAGATCTCCCTGGATATCCGTAATTGGGGCTAGGCCCGCCAAATTGAGAATTTCCCCATTGCTATTCCCTTCAATAGTGACATCTCCTCCTATCGTTGTGCAATTGGGATAATTCAGCACAAAGTCATCAATACTCTGCTGGGTAGAAAAGGTAATTCCATCGGGAAGGCAAAATTGCCCAATTAAGACAAAAGGAAGCATACACAGCCATACGGCTGTAAACAGTCGAAACAATACCATAAGCCAGAATGAAAGTCCGCAGGTAGAAAATCCCGCCACCAACGGAGTGGGTTAACTAAATGTTTATTTCAGCGTAGTAGCCGCTCTTGATAGTTTTGGTTATCGAAGTCCAACAACTTATCCTCCACAGAGGACTACCGCTTGGAAGAGCATCAACACAGAAGCGGTACTTTTAATCGCACTTCATTTTCAACAAGATTACGGGAAAGGCCAGCAGGTAATCCCGAAATAGGGGATGTCAAATGGTAAGCTACTCCTAAAAAGCAGGTATACAATAGGTAAACCCAGCCCACAGAAAGAGGCATAAGAACCTGATTATCAGAAACGAATCCACTTCGAAGGAAAACACTCGAAAAAGGCGCGAACTTTCTTGCTCCCCGAATAAATCCTTATTTTGCCACACAGAATCCCGCCGCCTATTTCCAGGCAATCATTAGCTATACTGCCGTTTTCAGAACCAAGAAAACGCCATGCCGTACTTGCATAATTGCCGACTTGCGAAGCAGGTCATTGGAATGGGCGAATGCAATGACCCTAGCCTTTAACAATTGTATACATGAGTCATTATGCTCGCTTCTTTTTGGTACTGATTCTCCTCTACCTGGGAAATCCTACACTAGATGCACAATCCATTAACACGTGGAAATCTCAGTTGTCAAGTTCAGATATAGAGCTCCGGATCAACGCTCTCTTGGAACTGAATAAGGCCTACAATCAGACGCTGCTCGACTCCGCAGCTTTATATGGTCAATCCGCGCTAGAGAATGCTAATCAATTGGGAAAAGACAGTCTGGTTGGGGTTGCCCATTCTCAACTGTGCCTCACCTACTATTATCAGCGGCAACTGGACTCCATGCTCCACCATGCTCAGGCAGGTAAGGCAGCCGCACTTAGTGCCGGAGCAGATATGCTTAGAGCCTACTGCCTGAAGATGGAATCGCTATCCTACAGTTATCTAGAGGATTTTGAAGCTGCTAAGAGGTCTAATGAAGACGCCCTATCTATCTATCAGGAACAACGAGACACTGCCCGCATGGCAGGAATCTACTCTAATCAGGGTCGGCTTTATCAAAGGCAAGCAGTATATGACGAAGCACTGGCTGAGTTCATAAAAGCGCAGCAATTGTTTGCCCAGCAGAAAGATGCTGACGGAGAAAGTATTACCGCCGCTCAAATCGGGGACCTACTGCTAGACATGGAGCGCCCCAGCGAAGCGGTATCGTATCTACATCGGTCACTGACATTAACTGACACTGTTCAATCCCCCATCCGGCACGGTGATCTTCTAATCGCGCTCGGAAGTGCGTATAGCGCAGATAGCATGGATTTAGATAGCGCCTACCTTTACTTCGAGGCTAGTAGGGTGCGCTTTGCACAGATCAATGACCTGCAAGGTCTGGCCATAGCTCATAACAACCTTGGCAATGTGCTACTACAGCAAAACCAATACAAACGGGCTTATTCGCATTTGCACCAAAGTCGAGCCATTGCTACCGCCAATAACTGGCCTTCTCAAATCGCCTTCAATGCAAAGAACCTCGGCCTCTACCACCAGAAGAATGAGCAGCAAGATAGTGCCATCCACTACTTCCTCCAAGCTTACAACCTGAGCCAAGAGTATGAATTGGCATTCGCCGAAGAAGCCATTTTGCTGAGCCTGTATGAACACTACAAGCAAACAGGACAAGCTGTACAAGCATTGGCCATTTACGAGCAATACCAATCCTTACGGGAAGCGACCAAAAACGAGTCGGTGCAGAAGGAAATTGCAGCGCTACAAACAGCATATGAAACCGAGCAGAAAGAGCAACGAATTGCACGCCTGGAACTAGAAAGCGCCTTGCAGCAAAGCAGATCACGAACCTATTTCCTAGGCTTCACAGCCCTAAGCTCGGCTTTGCTCTTGATTGTAGGCTTGTTGTACTATCGTCGGCGCAAGGATCGGGAGATGTTCGAGTTACGGCAGACCGTACTCAAGCAGGATAAGGAAAAGTTGGATCAGGAGTTGCAGTATAAAACCAAACAACTCACCTCTCATGCCTTGCATATGGTACAGAAGAACAAAGTGCTGCAAGAATTACGAATGGGAATCAGCGATCTAGTCAAAGGAGCAGATGCTACGCAGAAGAAGGCGCTCCGCTCGCTGGTCAGGAGAATTGATTTCAATATCCAAGCCGATGAGGATTGGCAAACGTTCCGACTTTACTTCGAGCAGACGAATCAAAATTTCTACAAAAAATTAGCTGAGATCAACTCAGATCTGACCACCACGGATTTGAAGCTTTGTTCGTTAATAAAGCTCAATTTGAATATCAAGGAAACAGCCGCAGTACTAAACATCGAACCCACCAGCGTAAAAACAGCGCGCCACCGTCTGCGGAAAAAACTGAGACTAGAGCCGGGGCAAGATCTCACTTCCTTCATTCGGCAAGTAGCCTAATTAGAAACAAAAAACGGAAAGAGTAGTCAGTAAGCTTCTCTTTCCGTTTTTCCTTTCGTCGCATTTATTTGTGCTATCGACGGTCGGCACTACTGAAGACTCGGCTCCAGTTAACACCTTTCGCTAGGCTTCCTTCCCGAAGGCTAAACCAGATGAACAGTGGTTTACCCACTACGTGGTCTTCTGGTACAAAGCCCCATACCCGACTATCTTCTGAATTATGGCGGTTGTCTCCCATCATCCAGTAGTAGTTCATCTTAAAGGTATATTCGGTATCAGGCTCGCCATTGATCAAGATCTGACCATTGGAGAACTCTAGCTCATTCCCTTCGTAAACACCGATAATTCGGCGGAACATGTTGATGTTGTCCCGATTGATCGGCACAGTGACACCCTTCTTCGGAATCCAAATCGGACCGTAGTTGTCAACTGTCCAAGGACCATAGTTTTTGCCATCGTGGGGGAAGAGGCGGTCTGGATTATATCCTCGAGATGGGTCAGTTGAGTGCTCATAAAACTCAATCTGGATATTAGGATCCATAGCTTGCACCTTCTCTTTCTGCTCTTCTGATAAGAACATGTAGCGAACGCTCGCTCGATTTGGGTCGCGGATATTGTCTTCTTCAGAAATACCCCATTCGGCGAAAGGCCTTTCATTGATATTAGAAGAAGGGAAGTTTACGACATGCAGAAACTGCATATTGGTCGGATTCTCTCCTGGCTTACCATTGAGGTACACCTGGCGGTCAATGATCTGCAAAGTATCGCCCGGCAAACCAATAGCACGCTTGATGTAGTGGTCTCGCTTATCCATTGGGCGAGTGACCAATTCCTTTTTCCCTGAACGGATGAGCTGATCGTAACGCGGGTTAGCATCACGAACCATCCCATAACGCACATCATCTACCGTCCAAGTTCGATCGGGAAATATGTAGACGCTATCACCCGCTGGCAGATTGAAAACCACTGGGGAGTTGCGTTCTATTTCTTCGAGGGCGGGTAGACGCACTGCCTTTAGGCTTGGCTTCTCCCAATAGGATTCACCACCAATTTTTGGCACCACATTGTGCAAAAGTGGAATCATCGCTACCGTCTCTGGGGTACGAATACCATAGTGTGCCTTACTAACAAACAGGAAATCTCCTACCATCAAAGACCCTTCCATAGAGGAGGTAGGAATAACGTATGCTTCAATTAAGAAGAGGCGGATCAGCGCGGCAGCAAATACTGCGAAGATGATAGCTTCGGCCCATTCACGGCCAGCACCTTTTTTATAAGGGTTTTCGCGCATTAACTTCTCATACTGGCGCTTGCTACCTTTTTCCTGGGCAGCGGCCAGCTTTTCAGCGTAGGCTTTCTCCGCTGGAAGTGTTGGGCCAATGTACTTCTCCTCTGGGCGCATTCCCAGATAGAAGAAATAGAATGGTGCAGCAACTACAGCCAGGAAGCTATCCCAAAAGCCATACTTGCCAAAAGAGCGCACGAGATCTACCGCCAAGCCAGCGTAGATGAAAACGTTTACGATAGGGATCAATAACCACACCGGCCACCATGCAGGGCGTCCGACCAGCTTGCTCCATACTACAAAATTCAAGCCCGGCACGAGTGCCTTCCAGCCCTCTTCACCCGCTTTTTCAAAAACTTTATACAAGCTGGCACTCAATAGTACGTAGCCAATAATCATCATCCAGGCAAACCAAGACATGTGCAGTAGTTTTTATCAGAATTCATCGCATTGGTAACCGAGCTGCCTACTTTCTTACAGTTCAGCGCGAAAATTTGCGGGGCAAAGATAGAAAAGGGAAGGAGGAAGGGCGAAGTTGGAAGGGGGAAAATGGAAATCGGAAGGCGGAATGTACCCGCCTTCCGATTTCAAACTCGTTCTGTTGATCGTTATTGAGCGCGTTGAGTTACATACGCTCGCAAGTCCTCGACCTGCTGATCACTCATTCGTTCTTTGGTGTAGTGCGGCATATAGGCTCGCTTTCCTGGCATCGGGCTAGTACCATAGCGCACCACTTGATAAGTGCTATAGCGAGTGTACTGCGGGAAGTGTTTCTCCAGGAAACTAAAGCTATACTTGCTATCATCCAAGTTGAAGAAAGAATACCGGCGTTCCTCGTGGCAATGCAGGCAGCTATGCTCATACACTAGTCGACCACGTTGCGCATCTCCAGCTTCAGCATAACCTTCATTCCGATCAGGAGGAGGAAGTAAGAATGTCGCTGGAGAGCGATCCAGGTAATAAGATTCCAGAACTTCTAGCGCAGCAGCTTTGTCACCTTCACCATCGACAGCAGCTTGGATAACTGCCATACTGCTTTCAGGGATATTCAAGTCACTAACCTTGATACCGATTGTCCAAAGGTATGCTAGGATAGACTCCATCTCCCAATCGGCTAGCTCACGGCCCTGCGCACATTCAGTGGCACATAGGGCAATTGCTCCGCGTAAATCTTTACGTGCGGGGCGAACGAGGTCACCATATTTTTTTTCGTAATCGTCGTTGTAGAATGTCCGCCGGTCCACAACCCCGTAGAGGGTCGTTCCTGGAAGAAATGGCAAACCGTTCTCTTCTGCATACTGCAAGCGTGCAGCTGAATCTGAGTAGCGTAAATCTGGATCTTCCTTTACGGTATTGTGGCAAGAAGTACAGACAAAGTGCTTGCTCTGCCGACGTGTATTTCCTGGATTGTCGGGATCGTCCGTAATTCCTTTATGGACTAACTCACGGCCTGCATCTACCGATACTCCTTGAATATCCTTTACCTGGTGCGGTTCGGCTTCTCCTCCCAGACTTTCGATCAATTCTGCCAGGGAAGTATCGTCAGCAATTGTAGTGCTGTTGGACTGTGGTTGGAAAGCAGTCAAAACACCAATTAATGCAAGCGGGGATAGAAAAATAGCTATTCTGCGAAACATGGATACGTCTTTTGGGATGGGGCAATTTAGAGATTAAACCAGCGAGAAATGGTGAAGCCCAAGCGGAACTCACCTTCTCCCCACTCCGTAGTAGTATACGGAATAAAGTCGGTCTCCATTAACGCAGTAGCATTAGTCAAATTGACCTGGAATACGTGGCCACTGGTTTCGAACTCAAAACCGATACCAATTGCAGGGTGATAGCCTGTACCTGAACTCCGGGAATCCGCTAGTGGAAGGACCACATCTCCGAGGAGACCAAAGCTCCGAGTCACCTGAATGCGGGCACCAGCGCTTACACTGAGCATTCCGTTTTCATCCTCAAAAGGAACCAGGTTGCGATGGGTGTAACCAGGGCTGACCTGTAGCGAAAATCCATCGCTAAATTTGCGTGCCAAAACCAGCTGTACATGAGAAGCAAAGCGGTGGCTAAATTGTGGAAAACTAGCTATCGCAATTTCATTACCAGAGCCTTCCAGCTTTTCTTGAGTGGACATGGTCACCAATCCCATCAGCGTTGCTGAAAGTGGGCTACCACTACCCTCTTGCTGGCGTGCGAGGCGGAGCTTAACCAAACCATTGAGCAACTGACGTAAGCCAGGAAAACCTTCTACTGAAACACCAGCTCCCTTGGTACGATAGATTCCTGCCGTAATGTGATCTGAGAAACCGTATTCAGCACCGATACTAACATCACTGGCCGTTTCCAAACCGTAGAAAGTGGCAAATCCACCATTATCCCCACCGATGTCGCCAAAACGGTGGCTAATACGTACATCTAAGCGGCCTTTCGGCAAAGTTTCAGGCGAGTGAATATTTACTACCCGTGTATCTTTAAATGTGCGATACACATATTCCTGCGCTTGCGACGGCAAACTCAGAACAAGGACAAACAGTAGAAGTGGGCTCAGTTTAAAGATTCGGTTCATGGTTCTTGTGTTCTCTTTTCCGATAATTCTTATTCAGGGAAACCAGCATCCAGCCAGCATTCGATAATCATTAATTGTTCTTCCGTAAGATCTTGCGGACGGCTGCTCGGCGAATAGTTTGGAGGCATACCAGTCGTAGGATCCCCTCTTTCAATGAGTACTCGCTGTCGAAAAGTATTGTCCTCTAGGTAGGGTAAGAGGCCACCATAAGAGTCGAAACGTCCTGGAGAAGAATCCAGGTGGCAGCCACTATAAGCGCAGCTTTCATCGATAATTTGCTTGACATCTACATCGTAGGTTGGATTCACCATTCCACAGTCTGCCATCTGTGGTTCCGGGAGTTGATCCGTTGCACAAGCACCTAGTAATAAGAGCGTAAAAATAAAGACCGTCACCAAGGTTGGGGCTGAAGATCCTGCCCAGGAAGCACTTTTCATAAAAGCAAATTCGGTTTTTCTCAACTAAACTCGTACAATAGTTGTACTATCAGCACGGAGTGTCGAGTTGTTTTCAAGTGTTTGCAAAGAAAACATAAAAGGGTGACCTTTGATTGTACCAACTCGATTATCGTTCGGATATGTATCCGACTAACGAGCATTTAATACCTCGGAAAGGGACAATATGTTGCGGTTTATGCTCATTTTTTTGTCCTACTCCAGGAAGACTAATAATTTTACAACAGCAAAAATCTTTAATCAATATGTATCCTGTAGAATTAACCACGCCAATGGCTCAGGATTTGACCAACTCTGGCTTTACCAGCCTCACTAGTGCTGAGGATGTAACTAGTGCATTGGATGGAAAAGAAGGTACTACCTTATTGGTGGTCAATTCTGTATGCGGCTGTGCTGCTGCTAACGCTCGTCCAGGCGCAAAAATGGCCCTTGGAAATGAGAAGAAGCCAACAAATGCCGTAACGGTTTTTGCTGGTGTTGATCATGAAGCTACGGCTAAGGCTCGCGAATTCTTGCTGCCTTATCCTCCATCTTCACCTGCTATCGCATTGTTCAAGGATGGCCAATTGGTGCACTTCTTGGAACGCCACCACATTGAAGGCCGTTCTGCTGAGATTATCGCACAGAACCTGGCAATGGCTTTTGATCGTTACTGCTAATACAGTACCGTTTTAAGAAACTTATCCTGGATCCGACTTATGTTGGGTTCGGGATTTTTTGTTGTGGTGGGATTAGGAGTGGAGCCTCGCGTCGGGGGACGCTCGGGAACGGTTAGTTGGAAAATAGCTTATATGTACTTCTATGCCTTATATGGTTCAAAATAATCTAAGGTTCCTTGCGTCGGGGGACGCTCGGGAACGGAGTGGTTTAAAAAGTAAGAATGTTAGCTACTTTTGCGGGAGTTGTACCTGACTTTATTTCTTCGACCATGATTACCACCGACCGTCTACATATCCGTCCATTTACACTTAAGGATGCTCCGTTCATATTGGAACTACTTAACTCTCCAGGCTGGCTCGAATATATTGGGGACCGAGGCGTGCGGAATGAAGAAGACGCTCGAAACTATCTGAAAGACCGCCTAATAGCTAGCTATACTGAGCATGGCTTTGGCTTCTATTACACAGGCTTAGTAGACAGCGGTGAAGCTATCGGCATGTTTGGTTTTGCTAAGCGGCCATTTCTAGAACAACCCGACCTCGGTTTTGCACTGTTGCCCGCATACAGCGGTAAAGGGTATGCTGTGGAAGCCTCAAAGGCAGTAATGGAATATGCACGAACTGCCCTCAACCTAGAAAAGCTGACCGCATTCACATTACCGACCAATGAAAAATCTATCCGACTCCTGGAAAGAGTAGGCTTCCATCAGGCAGGCCCGTTTTTCATCCCAAATGACGAAGAAGAATTACTACTGATGAAGAATTTCGAATAAGCCTGAAACACTACAATTCAGACTAGAAAACCTTCTCGTATAGTTCCCGCTCGTGAGATTCTACCGGCTTGCGGTCCTCCAAGATTTCAAAGACATTCTTTTTGATGGTATGTGCGATGTCTCCGGTAGGGAGATCGTTGCAGTCTAGGCCAAAAGGATCTTCTATCTCCTCCCCAAGCAACTCTACCCCTAACAGGGCAAAGAACAATAGCATAGCCAATGGAACTGCCGCGAAATGAAAACTAGTGACCAACGCAAAAGGAAGCAGGATACCATAGGCAGTGATGAACATCTTGAGATATACCGCGTACGAGAATGGTATAGGCGTCTTCTTAATTCGTTCACAGGCGCCTAGAATATCGAGCAACGACTGATGCTGCGCTTTGATGTTGATATAGTCCCCCTCATTGAGCGTGCCAGACCGGTGATCCGCAGCTAGCTTTTTGAAGAGCTGCTGAGAGATATAGTTCGGTACATGGTCTTTGTTTTCGTATGCTGCCCGTTCTTCTTTTGGCAGATAAACCAGCTTGTCGAGCTTCGTTCCTTCTCGTAAATGTTCTACCAGCGCTAGGCAGAAATTGCTAATATGCACAGCCATCCAGTGCCGCGTATCTTGATCCTCTTCGGGATACATGGAATCTACGTAAATGGCAAAGTTTCGAGTATTATTTACCAAAGCTCCCCATTGCTTTCGAGCCTCCCACCAACGATCATAGGCGGAATTCGTCCGAAAGACCAAAAAGATACTCAGGATTACCCCTAAGAGTGAGAAAATGCTGGTATTAAGCATCACGTACTCGTCCCAACCGAGCTGTTCTATGATCACACAAACCACCAGTGAATAAACGCCCATAACACCTACAGCCCGCACAATACGGACCATTGTCCAACTTTTGAATAGATGCCGGACATCGCCCAGCCAGTTCTGATTTGTTTTGTAGTAAATCATGATTAAGGATCAGATAAGTTTAGAGGCTAAGATAGCTAGCCCCAACAAATGATGTCGAATGAATAGGTCATACCTCGAGCTATTGAAACAATTCTGGCAAGAATCATTCCATAGCGATAATTTGATGGTAATACTTGGTTAGTGGTGCCGCTTAAATTTGAGCGAGATACTCATGTACAAATTTAATGGCCATAGCTCCTTCCCCGACAGCGGAGGCTACTCGATTCATGGCGCCAGAGCGAACATCACCAGCGGCAAAAACGCCAGGTTGGCAAGTTTCCAGCAATAATGGTTCTCGCTCTTCTTTCCAGAATTGGTCGTAATCCGTCCGATTACGGAGATCTCTTCCAGTCAGGAGGAAATTCTTATTGTCCATCATCAAGGTCTCAGGTAGCCATTCGGTAGCCGGCTTGGCACCGATAAATACGAAGAGGGCATCGGCATGAACTTCACGCGTCGACTCATCCTGGCGATTACGAAGTATAAGCGACTCGAGGTGTTCCCCTCCACATGCCTTGACTACTTCGGTATGGCCAACCACTTCAATATTTGGAATTTGATCGATTTGCTCAATTAAGTAGTGCGACATTGAGGACGTAAGGTCTTCACGGCGGATCAGAATCGTTACCTTCTTAGCGTACTTAGATAAGTATACTGCGCCTTGTCCGGCAGAATTACCTCCACCTACAACAAAGACTTCTTTGCTGCGACAAGCAGCAGCTTCCGTCATAGCAGCACCGTAATATACTCCTGCACCACTAAAGCGGTCTGCTCCTTCCGCGGGTAGGCGACGATAATCCACTCCCGTAGCCAGCACCACACTCTTGGCGGTAATGGAGTTGCCGTCTGCCAGTTGAAGGTGCTTGTAATGGCCTTCCGTTTTAATTTCCGTGACGCTCTGCGGTGATAGGAATTCGATCCCAAAACGGGTTGCTTGCGTGATAGCCCGTCGTGCGAGATCTGCACCGCTCAACCCACTAGGGAACCCTAAGTAGTTTTCTATCCGCGAACTCGTCCCGGCTTGTCCTCCTGGTGCTCGGCGTTCGATCAACACAGTCTTCAACCCTTCAGAACCACCATACACAGCGGCAGCTAGCCCAGCTGGACCAGCACCGATAATGGCTACATCATACATTTCCGAAGCTGCATGCACCTGCATACCCAAAGACTGTGCTAATTCAGAAACGGAAGGATTAGCCATCGCTGTACCGTCTTCTAAGATTACCGCAGGCAAGTCTTTACCGCGCAATTGATTGGCCAGCATCAATTCTGCTGCCTTTATATCCTGATCAACATCCAACCAGCGGTACGGCAAAAGTTGACCAGCTAGGAAATCTTTGATGGCGTGCGAACTTGGCGCATACTGGTGACCAATTACCTTGATTCCACTAAAGGCTGGCACATAGGTGCTCTTCCAGGCCTCCAAGAGATCATCAAGAACTGGGTATAGACGTTCTTCCGGCGGGTTCCAAGGTTTTACCAGATAGTAATCTAGTTGCACATCGTTGATCGCCTTGATTGCCGCAGTAGTATCGGAATAGGCCGTAAGCAATACTCGCTTTGCATCCGGATAAATTTCTTTAGCCTTTTCCAGGAATTCAACACCCAGCATTTCTGGCATACGCTGATCCGACAAAAACAGTGCTACTTCCTCCTGCTTCTTGTGCAACTCCTCTAGCGCCTCCAGTGCCTGTAATGCAGACTCTGTACTGATGATGCGATAGTCTTTCCGGTAACGATTTCGTAAATCTCGTTTGATAGAACGCAACACCTGTGGGTCGTCATCGACCGAAAGAATGATTGGTTTCTTATTGTCAGCCATATTCGTTTTATGGGTGTTTTTTAGGATTGGGTAATAGGCAAGCAAACGGTAAAGGTGGTCTTTCCTGGAGCGGAACTAACCTCTATCACCCCTTTATGTTTTTCTACAATTCTTCTAGACACTTCCAGGCCCAGACCAGTCCCCTCTCCTACTCCTTTGGTGGTGAAGAAAGGATCAAAGATTCGCCCGATCACGTCCTCTGGAATACCCGGGCCATTATCAGTAATATCTACCAGCACGTTATGATGCTTGCGATAGGTACGTACGTGTAACTTACCACCAACCTCCATCGCATCGATAGCATTATCAAGGATGTTTGTCCACACCTGATTCATTTCCCCTGCTCGAATCTCCACTGGTGGTGCATCAAAATCGATATCCTTATCGATCTGAATTTGCTTGGCTTTAATCTTATGCTTGAGCATCATCATGGTGCTTTTCACACCTTCATGGATAGGGCGAGCTTCAATACTCGCAGCCTGATCCATATGTGTATACGCCTTCACGGAGCTTACCAAGCCGGCAATGCGCTCGGAAGACTCCCTGATCTCGGCCACTATTTTTTCCATAGTGAGCACGCGCTTAGCCCAACGCAGTACCGGCCCTAAGGCTTCTGGCTTAAGGACATCAGCAATATCATCCAAGTCATCCTCTCCGAAACAGAATTCCACAAAAGTGTCCGCCAGATCTTCTGCTTGATCAACTTCATGATCTTCCAGCCAATCGATCAAATCATCTTTGCGGCTCTCTTGCTCTAGTAGAGAAAGATCTTCGAACTGCCCTAGCTTCTGAACCTTTGGAAAAATAATCTCATTGACCTCATCCGTCTCTTCTGGTGTGATTTTCATTGTAATCACCTCTTTGAACTCCTCTGGCGAGGAGTGAACCTGGGTATACAATTCTTCCACGCTACGCACGATGGCTGAGGCCGGATTATTTAGTTCATGAGCCAAACCTGCCGAAAGCTTCCCAAGGCTCATCAGCTTTTCCTGCTGTAGCCGATTCTGCTCAAAGTCGCGGATACGATCGGATAGGTGTCCAACCAAACGCTGTACGAGTTCATAACTCACATTGACCATCTCGACAAAATGATCCTTGTGAAGTTGTAATCCGTGGATCTCCGTCAATGCTAATCCCGCCGCTTTGGCTTCTTTCATACGAGAAAAAGGCAACAAACCAGTGATCATAGGGGCATCCCAGGTACCAAGTTCACGCAACTCACCCCCTTGAGCCATAACCACCTTGTAGGCCCCAGTCAAGAGGATGGACATATGATTTACGGGAGTATTCGGCTGGAAGAGTTCATCCCCTGCCTCATAGTGAACGTATTCACTTTTATCAGCTACCCATTGAATCACCTCCGATGGTAGCCCTTGAAAGGTAGGATGCTCGGCGAGTTGAGGCAACAGATCAGCGGGCATAGTATCTAATGTCTTCATAGCTGTGGTAAGTCTATTAAGAATTGCTGAAAATTGAAAAATCGGATATGAAGAAGCTTTTGCGATTTCACTGCAGAAGTGCAGTCTTACTGCGGTCTTATTAAGGAACACGTGAAAACGCCCAGGGTTTAACCGCAACGAAGCTAGGTAGAAATACGCGACTCAGAACAAAAACAAGCATTCAATATTAGGACAATTCCAATTTATCCAGATAATTATTATCTTGCCGATATACTCAGCAATATATATTGTTGCTGTTTTACTCCCCTATATATTTAAGTACACAATGCCTTTAGGCTTTCCCTAAAGCGCATCCCCAAGAAAGGCGATCAATACTCCACTAGAAAAATTTTGCTAATCGGTTTGTATCCGGCTAGCACCAAAATAAATATTCTTTAACCTTAAAACCATATTCATATGGAACCGATGATCGGTGAAATTCGCATGTTTGCTGGCAATTTCAATCCACGTAGTTGGGCACTCTGTCATGGCCAGTTACTTCCAATTAGTCAAAATCAGGCTTTATTCTCTATTCTAGGAACTACTTACGGTGGCGACGGCCGTACTACTTTTGCTCTACCGGATCTTCGGGGCCGCGTAGCTATAAGCCCAGGTAATGGCCCGGGGCTATCCGACTATCGCCTAGGCCAAAGAGGGGGTGCAGAGAATGTGACATTAAACACTCAACAGATTCCTTCACATAATCACGGCCTTACAGGAGGAGTTAAAGTTACTGTCAATACGGATACAGCCACCGGCACTGATGGTGGCGGAGCTACGCTAGGCTCTGCAGGTGCTAATATCTACAATGGCTCAGCTCCAGAAGATGGTGAAGACCTTAATGGCGTTTCCTCTAATCTCGCCGCCACAAATACAGGTGGTGGTCAGAGCCATACGAACATTCAACCGTTCTTGGCAGTGAATTACATCATTGCGCTACAAGGTGTATTTCCATCTCGTAGTTAATCTATTTCGTCAACAATAAAATTCTCAATTTATGGGACAAGAAGGATTTCTCGGCGAAATAAGAATGTTCGCTGGTAATTTTGCACCACGTAGTTGGGCACTTTGTCAAGGCCAATTACTTCCAATTTCTCAAAATTCTGCCCTTTTTTCTATTCTAGGCACCACTTACGGTGGCGATGGTAGAACTACTTTCGCTCTTCCAGACCTCAGAGGTAGAGCGCCAGTATCACAAGGACGAGGCCCAGGGCTTTCTGACTACCGCCTAGGCCAAAGAGGTGGTGTAGAGAATGTAACATTAAATGCCCTACAAATACCATCACATACTCACGTTCTCAGCGGAGGTGTAAAAGTCGGTGTCAACACAAATACTGCTACTGGTACTGATGGTGGTGGTGCTACGCTAGGCTCTGCAGGTGCTAACATCTACAATGGTTCGCCTCCAGAAGATGGTGAAGACCTTAATGGTGTTTCCAACAACTTCCAAATCCAGAATACGGGTGGAAATCAGAGTCACGAAAACCGGATGCCATGGTTGGCCGTGAATTACATCATTGCCATACAGGGTACTTATCCGAGTAGAAGTTAATCAACAGTTACTATCAATGCGATAGTTATGATATACTCCGGAATCGTTCGCAAGAACTTTTCCGGAGTTCTTTTTTGCTCTTGGTTGAATAGACCGATTGAAGACTCAAAAGCAATCGCCCTTCTCAAGTGGATTGAGAAGGGCGATTATTACTATTCTTAGCGCTTTTCGATCAGCGTCACCTCACCACTAGCTTCTGCACCGAAACCCCATTAATCTCTACCACATAGAAGCCGGGTGCCCAGCCTTGTGTAGAAAGATAGCAACGCCCACCCGTTTCTATACTCTGATACATGGGACGGCCCAACATATCGCGTATTCGGAGCTGAATGTGCATTCCACCTTCCCACTCGATCGTAAGTGGGCCTCCAGTTGGGTTTGGATAAATACTCAATTGGTAGTCATCCATCAATTCTTCAGTAGGTAGAATCAAATCACAGAAGAAAGAATCAGGGTTCTGCTCTATCCATCCTTGAGATAACAATTCCCGACCATCAAAAGCAGCGTAGTCCGTAGGGTAGCGATCCATCCGGAAGGTCAGGTTATTATTGATTTGGAGCGTATCTCCTTGCGGCACTGGCTGACCGCCCCGAAATGGTGTCCGATATTCCCAAACGATCTCATTGTCTGGAGTAAGTTCGAAAGAGTACCCCCATCGTCCGCTGGTGATCAATGAATTGCCATTCGGCAAAAACTGTACACTAGAAAGCCCCGTTGAATATAACGCTGTAGGGGTTGGGTGAGTAATTACGATATCAAAATCGGTAGGGCCCCAGCCGCCACCAGGACTCATAGGGTATCCCCAATCGTACATATCAAACAGAGGTGATAATACATTAGCAGTGGAGAAGTCAGAACCAACCCGGTTATTAAACAAAGCTATTTTGCCGTAGTAAGGATGATTAACAGGTACAAAGTCATCTACCCAGTGTACATCATGCTGGTAAAACAGCTGCTGATCTTCTTCTGTACCCTGGTTATAAGCGGCAGGATTACCCCAGCGGAACATCAGATCTCCCCCTAGGCCACTCATACCTCCATTACTTGTCGCTGCTTCTGCTGTGGACGTAGTATGGTCGATAATCCAAAACTCGTGGAAAGTAGGCACAGAGAGTACCACCTGACGATTAATGGGGTCATAGTCAATAGCGTTGGAGTGCATCCAGTCATCAGCGCCATCACTGGTATCATAATTGATATTGACTTTGTGAGGATTATCAGCCACAACCCCGAAATTGTCCTTCGTGGCATCAAAGTCCTGGATCAGATGATCCCAAACATGCCACTCCCAAACTACCTCGTCTGTAGCAGGATCTACTTCCAGGATGTAGTCTGGCCAAAGCTCATTATCTGGAAGCAAGGTGCTATCTCGGCCAGCCTGAATGGCTTCTTCTCGGGTCTTATTTTCCCAAACAATCATTAAGATCGTTTCATCTGGCGTAATTGCGATATCGTGGTGTAAGCGCTCGTTCTCGTCATTACGTTCAAAACTCCAAAGGAGGTCGTTATCCCAAGAGCGAATCTCAACGATTGCACCACCGCCACCTGCCCAGATGGGGTTACCTGCTACAGCAGCTGGACGCTTGGTTTTTACCAGGCGGCCATCTTCCAAAATGTAGGCTGTATTTCCAGGTCGCCAATCGGCATCATCTTCCCAAACATGAACAATCTCCCCACAATTATCAATGAGATAAACATTGGGCTGATTATGGGGATAGATTAGGTTGTAGCCGTCGTAGCTTTTCATAGGCTCGTAGGAGAGCAAGCCCACCGTGTTTTGTCCAACCAGAGGGGTGGCTAATAACAACAAGATTAGATAGCGCAAAAACTTCATAACTAGTGCGAATTTAGACCCCTAAAGCTAGTGCTTAGCCCGTTTGCAAACAAGATATTCCCGTGAATTGTGAACCGCTAATTCTAACTATGTCGGCCACTACTGCTTTCTTTTACGAGCGGCTTGTCTAACTTTGCTCCTTCATTGTATCCTTTGCGTCATAAAGCCACCTCAAAATGTCCGATCAGTCCTCTTTTTCCACCCGTGCGATTCGCCAACAAATGGAGCGGACCCAATACCGTGAGCACAGTACTCCGTTATTCCTGACGTCCAGCTTTACCTTCCCGACAGCGGAACAGATGGCAGATACCTTTGCCGGTAATGCTGAAGGGATAATCTACTCGCGTTATAACAACCCAAGTGTAGATGAATTCATTCAGAAGATGTGTAGCCTTGAAGGCGCGGAAGCTGGATTTGCGACGGCTTCTGGTATGTCAGCGGTCTTTAGTTCACTAATGGCACTGGTCCGCAGTGGAGATCACATTCTTGCTACCCGCGCAGTCTTCGGTTCTACTCATCAAATTCTCACCAGCCTCATGCCACGCTGGGGAGTAAGCCACACCTACGTGGAACCCGATCAACAAGACCAATGGGCTTCAGCAGTACAGGAAAACACCCGCATACTACTCCTGGAAACACCTTCAAACCCCGGACTCGCTCTGGTAGATCTGGAAGCTGCTGGAAAATTTGCCCGAGAACATGGTTTGATCCTTATGGTGGACAACTGCTTCGCTACGCCCTACCTGCAGCGCCCTTTGGAACTAGGAGCTCATCTAATAATGCATTCTGCAACAAAGTGGATTGATGGCCAAGGCCGTTCACTTGGTGGTATGATTCTCGGTGATCAAGCTTTGATGGATGAGATTGTATTCTTCTGTCGCCACACCGGACCAGCCCTTTCCCCATTTAATGCGTGGCTCATGTCGAAAAGCCTGGAAACGCTTGCTGTTCGTATGGAGGCACACTGTAAAAGTGCACTTCAACTAGCCGAATGGTTACAGAAGCAAGACGGAATTTCGGCCGTCAGCTACCCCTTCCTTTCCTCCCACCCGCAACATGAACTGGCCCGAAAACAAATGAAGTTAGGAGGAGGTATTGTCACTTGCACGTTGGCCGGCGGAGCCGATGCGGCAATGCAACTCGTCAATCGCCTGCAGGTATGTAGCCGATCATCCAACTTAGGAGACACGCGGACGATCGTGACTCACCCTACTTCTACAACGCACTCAAAATTGACTGAAGAAGAACGCTTAGCCGTAGGAATTAGTCCTGGCTTACTTCGTATTAGTGTTGGACTGGAAGGAATTGAAGATATCATCGGCGACTTTGCACAAGCTTTAGCGCCTCAATAAAGTAGAAAAAGCGCCACTGTCTCATTCCATGCAGGAGCAGCAGTATAAGCCTGTGCCTGCTGAAACAAATCTGCAGGCCTATTTTCCAGTGCCTGTAGTAAAGCAGAGCTGCCAAACATCAAGCCAAGATGATTCTTACCGATAGGGTTAACCCAGGTAGGATAGGTTGCTTGTTGAACTTCCGCTGAATGTGTCAGGTACAAAACAGCTAGTAATACAATCCCTGTGTAAACTGGCCGGAATTGGAGCGGGTCGCGGATTCTGAGCCTCAAACCATGACACTCGTGCCCGGAGTATCGCCCATCTACAGGTGTAAAGCTTACTTGTTCCCAAGTAGCGCCGGGCATCTGGTATTGTTCAAGCAATTCTAGAACAAAGGATGGATTCAACCAAGGAGCACCAAACTGTTGGAAAGGGGCGTCCGTTCCACGTCCCTCACTTAGGTTTAATCCCTCCAGGTAAGCTAAGGCAGGATAAGTCAATAGGGTAGTAGGCGCTGTAATGGCTGGGGAAGGGGGATAAAATGGAAGGCCTGTATCTGACCAGAACATTTCCCGTTCCCAGCCTTGGCATAAAACAAAGGATATGTCGAGTTCTTGCATGCCCTTAGACGTTCGCCAGAAGTTAGCGAGCTCTGCTACTGTCAAACTATGTCGAATCGGAATCGACCATCGACCAATAAAAGAGCTCCATACGGACTCTTCAAGCATAGGCCCTTCCACAAGACCTAGCCGACCGCTAATGGGGTTGGGACGGTCAAGAATTACCAGTTTTTTACCCTTTTCGGCACATTCCTCCATCAAGTAAGACAGACTCCAGATGTAAGTATAAAAACGGCTACCTATATCTGGCAAATCGAAGATTACTCCGTCCAGCCCATCCAACTTTGGGCTAAGGCTCGTACCATAAAGGCTATAGACAGGGAGCCCTGTAATATGATCAGTGCCATCTGCTTGCGGAGCGCCATCAGTACCTCTTGCTGATAAGCCGTGCTCGGGTGTAAATAGGCGTTTAATACTAAATCCAGCATCAACCAGCGCCGACCGCGTCAGCAATCCTGAACTCGTACGGGATGCATTGCTACTGAGCAGTCCCCAATTCAGGTTAGGATTAACCTCATCAGTCTCCAATAATCGATCAATTCCTGTTTTCAATACCAAAAAAATTTCATCGTCTATGTTGACCATTCCAGGCCTTGTTGCACTAAGAAATATAACTCAAAATCAACAAGACCATGAAATACCTGATTGGAATTTGCGCCGCTCTGCTACTCAATATTAATTTATTCAGCCAAAGCACTGCTCAAATCGTAAGCACCAATATTATCAGCCAAATGTTTGGAGGTGAACTTTCTTTTGACCCCTCTGCGACTGAACGGGTAAGCAAGGAAGTCATCGCAGAGTTACTAGATGCCAACGAGCAGCTGTTACCTCCCGTCAAAGAACAAATCAAAGCAGAATTGGGAATCAATTGGAGGGCCCCAGCTTGGAAAGGTGCTGTGGCTCGTTTCCAAGCCGACTGCGATGAGATAGTTGTCTTCATAGTAACTTGGTTAACCGACGAGAATGAAGGTGGAACCGTAACCCTATTTATCCCACCCAATAATACTTGCGGACCAGCACTGCAGAATATCCTAGAGGCGTTATATGGGAGATACGTGACTGGAACAGAGGAAGTCAAACGATGTGTAGAGCATGTATGCACCAATGCTTCTCCCTATCTCGAAGAGTCGCTATATGGCTGTATCGAAGTGGTACATCTGGTAGATGCGTCCTTTGCTTGCCCAGACAACTATGAATGTCCGGATAATGGTAGTGGCTGTGATGAGGTAGAATCAGAGTTTATCATCTCCGTAACTATTCCTGAATAACTTTTTTCAGGAGCATGTTAACCTTTTACACGCAGGGTTATTAATGGGTGAAATTCCGGGGAATAGTCCCCCTTATCATTCATTAAAACCCATTTGCGTTGTGAAACCGATGTATTTAATCACAGGTCTGGCATTGCTTTCTTTTCTTGGTTTTAGCCAACCTTTGGCTGCCCAAAACTGGCAACAGAAACAAGAGGCTACGGATATCCTTAGTCAACTTCACAAAAACCAGTATACCTTTTCTACCAAATCAACTCGCTTCCTGAGTGCAAAGGATGCACGAAGCCTCATCGACGAGAACCCACGGCTTTCTGCAGAAGCACGTAATCAAATCATCGCTGAATTGAACCTGGATGGCTCCGTCAGAAACTGGAGGGGCGTATTTTCAGAACTGATTGCGGATTGTGGTAGCATTCCCACCCTTGCAGCTTCGGCTATGTCTCCGGATGGAGAGGTCACGGGCGTTCTTACCATTCATCTTCCTCCAGATAATGAATGTAGTAAGTTAACAGATCGCCTGGCGATGCTGATCTACGGTGACTTCCTGGCTGGCGAAGAGCGAAATTTGATTCGTTGTGACACCTACGAGTGTGTTCGTCTACCAGGCCTTAAGGACCAGTATCAATGTGTCCAAACCATAATGATTATGACGGATAATCAAGCATGCCCCAAAGAAGAGACCTGCGAAGATTACCCCGATTGCGAATCCAGATCTTCTGGAGTCATATATCCATCTTGGGTTTACGACAAACTCTTCGGCGCTAGCAAGTAGAAATGAATCGGCTAGGTATGTAGAAACCCATACCTAGCCCTCCACTCCCATTCCTATCACGAGCATCTTTCGGATTGCTCAAAATTTAACTCCTATGAAGAAGATGTTGATTGCAAGCATATTGCTATGTCTTGCCTGTATCAATCCGCTTCAGTCTCAATCTATAAAGCAAAAGGAAGCTAGTACTACGCTGATCAGTCAATTACTAGGCGAACGCTTCCAATTGAATACCAAGCAAACAAGATCAATTAATAGTCAACAAGCTAAGGACTTATTAGGGCAGCAAACGCAAATGCCGCCTGATGTCCGGAATGAAATTGAACGCCAACTCCAACTCGACCGCAATTGGCAGGGTGTACGTGCCGGTATAGAAACGGACTGTGGTGAAATAGACGTTATTATTTCTCCAAACGATGAGCACAGTGAACGTTCGGCTGTTTATGTGGTACTTCCGCCCTATAACGATTGCGCTCGCGTACACCGAGAACTAGCTCCCTACATTTATGGAAAAGAGATTAGTGAAGACGGCCGAACTAACTCTTGCATCAACCAGATATGCGCTACGTTACCGGAAAACAGCACTGGAATCAAATATCAGTGTATTGAAGTAATGACCATTCTACCAGCAGAAAGCATTTGCTATTCCTTCGAAGAGTGTAGCCCTAAACGCCCGTGCCGCCAAAACTCCACCTTTATTACCGCCGATGGTTTCTCCTGGCAAGATATTTTACTGATGCGCGACAAATAAAAGCGTGCCCTCCAATTCCATTACAACTCATCAATACACTATCATTCAGATCATTACGCCTCATTGATAAAACACAATGAGGCTTTTTTTCTGGCTATTATCTTTATCCTTCTTTACATACTTTTTTAACACTTTCCGCTAAGCCTAAACAATAATTCGCACCTTAGCGGCGTACTTGCAATACACAATCCAACGACCTACTATGCCTTATCGTTTGCTCTGTTTGCTAGCCTTCACCTTGGCTGGCTCTCTTGTTTACGCCCAACGTATTAGCGGCATCTTCCGCCCGTCTGATGCTAAAATGGAATACCTGGAACAACTCGAATGGGACAACTTTGTCCTGGAAGACATACGCCTCAATCGAGAAGGATACCGATTGACCAATATTGAGACGAGTGGACAAGGAGAGGATAGAAGATATTGGGGCATCTACACCGAGAGTTCACTACGGGACACTTTAATCAAAACCACCAGCTGGATAGACTTTGTCAAAGCCAAGCGCAGCATGGCTGCAGCCGGCTTCTTGCTCAGCAATGTTCAAGCGTACGCTATCAGTGAGACCGATGCTCATTTTGTTGGCGTGTGGTACCGGAATGATACGGATACGCCACACAAAATCTGGAAGCTTGATAGCCCTGAAAGCATGCGAGCCAAAACGGAAGACATGGCAAAGCAGCAATTCTACCTGCAAGAAGTAGAAGTATTCCTGACCCCTTCTGGAACGGCCAACTATCTAGCGATTTATCATTACTCGCCAATTCCAGTACGCAATTACGTACAGATCGACTCTGACGAATCTGCTTTCCAAAAGAATAAACAGCAACGCGAGCGCAGCAAAATCCGACTTGTAGATTATGAGCGCTACAACGCGAAGGAAGCCAACTACCAACTAGGCGTTTACCAGCCTGGCACTTATGATAGCCGCATCCTAATCGACTATCTACGTGCCGACTTTAACGGGCAATGGGACCTACTCGAAAAAGATGGCATGAAGCTCGTAAGCTGGGAAGTTCGGGGATAGAGCGAGATTTGGTGTAAATGCACTAATGCATTTACACCAGGTCATTTTACTAAGACAATCAGTTCGCAACCACTGAACTATTGACATCGCCAACTTTGATTCCAATAAAGTTGATACCTATTGATTCTGTTATTCCAGCTTCTCCAGTAACAATCTGAGGAAAGGTCTCAAACCAGGGGTCACTGGGAACAGGAAACTGATAGCTTGCTGGTACGAAGCGCCAGGAAGGCACATCCGGAAACGCCTCAATTCGATTTAAAATCAATTGTCGGATCTTGATCATATCAAGGACACTAACATCACCCGATCCATTAACATCTGCAGCAATCAGCTTATAAGGACTGTCGATGGATTGTATACCTAAAATGTGCTTCGATATCAAGATCAAATCTAGAGTGCTCACGCCATTGAGTGGATTGTCATCTCGTTGTGCAGATATGGTAAACTGACTACCATTTTCGAGCGCAACACCATATTGGCCGTTTGACCCCGTAAGAAGAGAAAACAAGCCCTCGGCACTACTGACTGTAACTTCCACGTTGGCGATTAATTCATCATGCTCCGTTCGAACTACACCAGAGATCATTGATACTTGGTCAAAACATTCAAAGGAGACGTGCTCGTTAATCAGGAGATAAGTTTCACAGGTCTGCACAACACCATCAGCTCCTTGAAAAAAGAGGTTGATAACAGTTGTTTCTTCATCTTGATCGGTAACCCAAAGGGTATCCCGAAGGCCAGAAAAATCGGGTTCAAAATCTGGCCCTTCTCCAGCAACTTCATATGCTCGATAGACGGCAATATTCATTGCTGAACTGCATTCATCAAGACTTTCGTCTAGGAAGTGCACTGCAGCAATAGGCCATAGGCAGTTGCCGTCCTCTGTAGGATACAAAGTATAGGTAAGGCCATTTTCGCTACAGAGTAGCTGTTGACAATCTTGGGAATAAATAACGAGAGAATACAACAGCCCAAGGCTGAGTAATAGAGAACGCATCATAGTCATGGGATTCAGAGATTATTATTAAAGATAAGGTTTTTCTACACCTGCGAGGGTAAGAACACCTGAGCTTTAGCAATAGTAGTTTGAAACCAACTTCCAGAAGATGTTCAAACTGCCAGCAAAGCCTTCAACTAAGATTCACTACCGATACCTAATCAGCACTCTGATTGTACTGCATTTTGGATCGTTCAAGGCACTTGCACAGGATATCAATACAACTCTTCTCACACCTCAGACTGGTTCCTGTTGTTTTGAATTGCAGTATGATTATAATTTCCCGCAGAACATCACCAGCCTCGAGACACGACTCCTTACACCTGGCCTTTTCTTTTCCAGCTTACAATATGACCTAACGAGCGGATGGCAATACGAAGTTCTCCAGCAACAACGCCGACTGCGTTGGACCTTTTTGCAGGGCATGGAAATTCCGGTTGGTCAAAACGAACTATTAGACTTTTGCCTCAGCGGGTGGAATTCGATGGATCCAATTGAATTGTTGGTACTGTGGCGCAATGGTAATGCCGTTGCACGACGCGACACGCTGCGGCTTAATTGCTTTGACTGTTGGGAAGGGTTGAATCCAACGGTAGACTGTCAAGCCGATAGTAGTTACATCTTGAGCTTTGACTTCTTAAACATAAGTGACTTCTCAACAGATTACATCACGATTAGAGAGCCATTCGGTCAAGATCTTATCCAGGAAGAAAACATCTTCCCCGACTCCCCTATTGCTATTGATGATCAATTAGACAACATTCAGCTACACCTTTCCCCTTCAGCTATCGACTTGGAGGAGATCTGCTTCGAGCTTACTCCCAGACACCTTCTAAATGACCAAGTAGCAATCGATTGTTGCACGGCCAATATATGTGTTGCCATCCCTGACTGTGATCGGTGTTGTACACCTTACGAAGACTTTGAAGCTGCTGTTAATTCAGGGTTCGATGTAGTCATAGATTGCGAAGAAGGTCAGGTAAGCTTCATGGCGAATGCTCTCAATGATTGCGATCGGGTAAACTACATGGTGGATGATCTAGGTGGTGGAATTGTAGATGGAAACGAATCATTTATTATTGGCAATCTGGAAGAAGACCGTTGGTATGAAGTATGCATGACGGTAGACCGTCAAGATCGTAGCGGGGAGGCCTGTTTTGAAAGCACAAGTTTAACCTTCTGTGAGAGCTTCTACTACGATTGTGAAAACTGCTTCCTCCCCGAGGAAGTTGATCTGTCCTTCGATTGCCCCGATGATTTTGAATTAGTGTGCGGATGTGATGGCATGACTTACCTCAATGCCTGTGCTGCCGAATCTTGGGCAGGTTTAGCAGAATGGGAGGCCGGCACAGGCTGTGGTGAAGAGCAACTGGAGGACATTCCCCTGAGTGTAGTTTGGATTACGCTTCCAAATGAAGCACGGTTAGATTGGTCGATCGGTGGATTAGTGGATTACCGCTACTTCCTCATCCAGCGCATGCTACCAAATGGAGAGTGGATCACCATAGCAACGGTAGACAATTCTACCTTCACCTATTTTGATACCGCCCCAGCAGATGGATTGAATAAGTATAGAGTGATCGGTGTAGTTGAATCGGGGAAGGTAGTTATCAGCAACGAAGACTTTATCCTTAATAGCACATCTATCTTCTCGTCTGAACAAGGCATACGTTGTTGGCCCAATCCTTTTGAAGACTTCATCAATATTGAAGCTCCATCAGGACAGGTATTGCAAGTCCAGCTGTTCAACGTACAAGGTCAACTTGTTAAGCACTGGGAGGTACAAGGCCTGAGTAGTCCTTATCGTTTGGCCACTACCGTTTTGCCTTCTGGCGTGTATTTCCTGAAACTACAAACCAAGGATAAGGTGGTGCAGCAACAACGACTCATCAAGAACTAGCGCAAGCGATCGACAGAACGTACTAGTTTTTCGTCCTTACGGATGTTGCGTAGCGCCAGGTATGAAAAGACTACTACCAGGATGGGTAATGCTATCCCAGCTGCAGGTTGAGCCAGATCAGCAGCTTCATCATTAAAGAACTGGTATACACCTACACCAACTCCGACACCAGTTACGAAAAGTCCCGCTTTGGTTAGGTTCATCTGCAATGTGCGATTGCTGTATAGAAAGATGATCACCAACAGCAGCATTGCCGCCAGGCCAAAAGCGATCATCATAGCCATGGTATCTTGTACTTCGAAAGCTGCATCTGCAAAGACAGCAGAATCTGCCTGTGCCTCGGCAGTAGTCGCAATAGGTAGTGCAAACATAGCGCCGGCAGCAGCGGCAGCTAGAAATAGATAGATCGACTGTATTCTTTGAATCATGGTGTGATTGGTTTGTTGGTTAGATAGTTGAGGTGCGTTCTGATATTCCAATTCATATTCCTCTCCTACCCTCGTATCTTGTGCGGCAAAAATAGCAAATGCTTCACTATCAGCTGAGCTACTGGGAACGAGATTCTTTTTTCCGCGATATTGACGTCGCCATTATTGGTAGCGGCATCGTAGGACTTTCTGCTGCAATTCATTTAAAGGAACAAGCACCAAAGCTGAAGGTTGTAGTATTGGAACGTGGACCGCTACCGATTGGAGCTAGCACACGTAATGCTGGTTTTGCTTGCTTTGGGAGTATTAGCGAATTGCTGGATGATCTACAGCACAGTAGCTTGGATGAGGTGTTGCAATTAGTGGAGAAACGCTACCGGGGCCTACAGAAGCTTCGCAGTCGCTACCAGGATACAACCATTGGCTACGAAGCATTAGGCGGGTACGAAGTATTTCGACCAACTGATCAAACCCTTTTTGAGGAATGCGCAGATAAACTAGCACACCTCAATGAAGCCTTGAGTCTGATCACTGGTTCAGATACCTATAAGCATCAAGATGACCAAATCGAGGCGCAAGGCTTAGCAGGTGTACAACATTTGATCTTGAATCAGAAAGAAGGTCAACTCCACACGGGTAAGCTCATGCATACATTGCTACGCCGTGCTCAAGAACTAGAGATTCACTGCCTTTGCGGAATAACCGTCACTGGATTAGATCCAATCGGAGATTCCGTTCAAATTTCCACAGACCATGGCTGGACCATTAACACAAGCCGGGCATTGATTGCCACAAATGGCTTTGCCGCTCACCTGCTTCCAGAATTAGAAGTGAAGCCCGCTCGTAACCAAGTATTGATTACCAAACCCATTCCAGGTCTAAGCCTGAAGGGTTGCTTCCATTATGACCGCGGTTACGTTTACTTCCGCAATGTAGGCGATCGTATACTTTTAGGCGGAGGCCGCAACCTTAACCCTCAAGGAGAAGAGACGGATGTCTTCGGATACACCGAACAGGTTCAGAATTACCTATTGCAAATTTTAGCCGAACACATCGCTCCAGCACAAAGCACCGAAGTAGACTATTGGTGGAGTGGTATTATGGGCGTAGGCCAGCAAAAGAAACCCATTATCGACTGGGTCAATCCGAGAACCGTCGCAGCAGTACGACTAGGAGGTATGGGCGTGGCACTAGGAACAGAGGCCGGAGAACAGGCGGCGGGGTTGTTGTTGGAAGGTTAGTTAGTTGGTTAGTTGGTGTTGGATAGCTTAGAGTTATAGC
>ENA-UENT01000223-UENT01000223.1-marine-metagenome-genome-assembly--contig:-NODE-223-length-41452-cov-9.974480_pt1 | contig 41452 bp, 28 predicted proteins | sample MGYA00237879_ERZ529330 | MGnify/ENA primary metagenome ERZ529330 (study PRJEB26372, sample SAMN05368345) | marine metagenome | biome: cultured habitat; feature: ocean water; material: water; isolation... | reverse complement strand
TAAATTCGCTGGTTCGACTCGCCAAGTGACTGTCTTGGCACAAGGCATATTGTTTATCAAGGTATAAGTTTGAGGATCAGTGCATAAAACTTCTGGATCTTGGATAAATGGATGCTCCATGCAATCCATAGTATTTGGATTTGTAGAAGCTCCCAGCCAGTCTATTAGTCTTGAGTTCGGCGTTCCATTTCCTCCCCACGAAACATCAAACCGTCCGAAAAATGTACCTTTGTTAGGATCGCAAGGTTCAAGTCCATCTCCTCGGCTATCAATACCCATAATGCGTTGGTTAATATCGAATAATGAAGCCCCTGAGCTTCCACCTTCAGTAGTTCCAATATCCCAATCATCGACAAACCAATCAAATGCTTGAGTTGCGGGAGGTGTATTATCAATTGATATTTTTTTGACGTCGCCAGCAGGATGATGTATACATGTTACAACACCATGATTAGGTGTTGTTGTCCTGTCCCAACCAGAAAATGAAAGATTATCTTCTTGATTTAAGGCATCATTCAATTCTACCAATAAAAAATCAGTGTCTCCCCATCTAGCATCAATGGCAGCACCAAAATAAGTAACCCACTGTAATGGATTGGGTTCCTCTGATGGATCACATACAGGACTTTCGTAATTAAACCTAAAATTCCAGTCTATGGGATCGACTCCGCTAATGGTAAAACAATGATTAGCAGTTAAAATATATGGAGTCAAATCGCAACAATCATTATTGATCAATGACCCGCTACATGAACTTTCTCCGATAATTATTTTACATACTGAGCTAATTTGACAATCCCATTCGATCCCTTGTTCGCATGCTACATTTACGTTACATGACGCAGAGGTTCCAAAGTCACTGTCATAAATTTCATCCATCAACGTGATAACACCATGGAAATATAAAGGGATGTCAACCGAAAAAGTGAAATTCACAGAAGCGAAGTTAGCGAAGTACGGGGTTAATCCCCCCCTACCGCTTTACCTTCAACAACCCCGACAGCCCATTCTCATCCACCACACCTACCAGCTTGCCCTGATGGAAGACCGGGAGGATACCACGGCCCTTCCAGTATACTTTACCGTAGGCTTCATCCAGCGGGTCCGTGGGAAGTAAGGCATCGGGGAAAGGGCGGATGACGCTGCTGAGGGGGGTCGAGGAAGGGTCGAGCTTTTTGTCCTTGGCAAGTTTGACGAGTCTGCGCTCGCCTAGCGTGCCGGTCAGGTTGTGCCATTCATCGAATACGAGGAAGTGACGTTCGGTGCCATGCTGCATCAGGTCAAAGGCAGCAGAGAGCGGCTGATCCGTATACAGGGGGGTGTATTGCGGGCGCATGATATCCGCCACGGCGTGTTTGCTGAGGATACCATCGAAGCGTACCATTTTGTATTCATTGGCAGCCATTACAAACACGAAAATACCGATCACCGCCGTGATGATACTGAACTGCCATACCCCGAAGGCGACCAGCCCCACCGCTAACACCTGCCCGACGTAAGTGGCAATCCGCGTAGCCTTCAGGCGGCCCAGGCGGATGGACAGCAGCGCCCGCAACACCCGGCCTCCATCCATAGGGAAGGCGGGCACCATGTTGAAGACCGCCAGGATGCCGTTCAGGAAAATCAGCCCGAAGAGGAAATAATCCCAGGGCGACAAGCCCACCGAAAAGATATTGGAATTGGGATAAGCCAGGCTCATGAAGAAGTTGTAGAACTTCGACCGGCTTGCCTCGGAAGCCAGCAGGGGCTGAGCTGAAAGCAGCAATCCGATAAATACATTGACCATTGGCCCGGCCACGGCCACCATAAACTCATGTACCGGATTTTCCGGCAGGCGGTCCAGGCGCGCCACACCACCGATGGGCGACAGGATAATATCACGGGTGGCCACGCCATAGCGGCGGGCCGTGAGGGCATGCCCAAATTCATGCAGCACCACGCAGCCAAAGATGGCCAATACAAAACCCATCATCCAGGCCATCGTCTCCCAGTCCCAGGCTTCGCCCAGCCCTTTCGCCAGTACCCATACGAAGATGAGCAGGAAGGTCCAGTGGACCTGCACCGGTATGCCGAAGAACTTCGCAATTTGGACAACGCCTTTCATGAGTGAGGTTAGGTAAAGAATGAATGTGATCTACAAACGTAAAAACGGGAGGCTTAGTTTTTGGGCTGAATCAACAAAAGCACCTCCCCAATACTGAGAAGATGCTTTTGTATCCCTTTTTGGCGGGCCCGGAGGCTGTTATACGCCCTGTTCCTGCATGCTGTCCCGGAAAATCGGCAGGTAGAGTTGCCCTTTCAGAATGTTGCGGGAGATCACCACGCGCTGTATCTCGGAAGTGCCCTCGTAGATTTGCGTAATCTTTGCATCGCGCATCAGGCGCTCAACGTGGTACTCTTTCACAAAGCCGTAGCCACCGTGCACCTGCACCGCTTCTACGGTATGCCGCATGGCCACTTCTGAGGCGTACATTTTAGCCATTGAGCTTGCCATGTCGTAGTCCATTTTGTTGTCTTTGAGCCAGGCCGAACGGTACACCATCAGCTTGGCTGCCTCAATTTCGGTAGCCATATCTGCCAGCTTGAAAGCAATCGCCTGATGCTTGCTGATCGCTTTGCCAAAGGCTTCGCGTTCCCTGGAGTAATTCAGCGCCAGTTCGTAAGCGCCACCGGCAATACCCAGTGCCTGAGCAGCAATACCGATCCGGCCGCCAGACAGCGTCTTCATCGCAAACTTGAAGCCGAAGCCATCCTCGCCTATACGGTTTTCCTTAGGCACCTTCACATCGGTGTACATGATGGTGTGGGTGTCAGAAGAACGGATGCCCAGCTTATCTTCCTTGGCGCCAATCGCTACGCCTTCCGAATCCGTCTCGACAATGAAGCAGTTGATGCCGCGGTGCCCTTTCTCCGGGTCGGTCTGTGCCATTACCAGGTGCAGCTTGGAAGTGCCACCGTTGGTAATCCAGTTTTTGGTGCCATTGAGTACGTAGTGGTCGCCCATGTCCACAGCCGTGGTGCGCTGCATCGTGGCGTCACTGCCTGCTTCCGGCTCGGAGAGGCAGAAAGCACCGATCCATTCGCCGGTAGCCAGCTTAGGCAGGTACTTTGCTTTTTGGGCTTCTGTCCCGTAGGTTTCAATGCCCCAGCAGACCAGAGAGTTGTTGACCGACATGATGACAGAGCAGGAGTTGTCGACCTTAGAAATTTCCTCCATGGCCAGCACGTAGGACATCGTGTCCATGCCGCCGCCACCGTACTCTGGCGATACCATCATACCCAGGAAACCCAGCTCGCCCATTTTGCGGACTTGCTCGGTAGGGTATTCCTGCTTGGAATCGCGCTCAATCACGCCGGGCTTGAGTTCTTTTTGGGCAAATTCGCGTGCCGCTTCCTGAACGGCCAGTTGCTCTTCGGTGAGTTCAAAAAACATATTTTCTTGGTTTATTCAGTTGAGGGCGGTGTACCACTCAAAATATTAGCAAATAACTAATGTGTACTTAGCGAAAATACGCTATTTTCAGCACAAAATAAAATTTTGAAGCCTCGCCTTTGTTGGTGTTTAGTAAAAACTGTTACTCGTCCGGCGCCCTTCTCCACCGATAGCGAATTCCATGCCCATCTGTACCGCTGCATGGTGTTGACTACGCCGGTTGACCTCCCCTTCCCGACCCTGACTCATATCCATCAGGTCGTAGAAAATTTGCCCATGCGCAAAAATGCGCCCGTGCGAAAAAAGCTTCCTTGACAACCTAATACCCGCAATGGGCCCGATGTGGAAAGCCCTCCCGCCTACGTCTTCGGGAAGGAGCACTTTGCTGTCGTCAGCAAGGTCTTGCAGTGCTACCAGCTGAGTGGCTGTAAATTCGTTTTCCAGGGCAATCCGCTCAATTTCCTGATTGAGGAACTGGAAAAAGCCAGCCTCACTTTCGGAGCGCTGAAAGCTCCAGTCAAAACCGGTACGCAGCCCCAGGAAGACTTCGTAGTCAAAGGGGCGGTCGAGGCTGCCCCCGCCCGCACCGTAGCGGGTTTTCAGAAAACTGTACCGGTAGTCGAGGTGGAGGTTCATCCCCTTGCCGCCTTCCCGGAAGTAACCCGGGCTTGCACCTATCTCGATAGACTGTGGCTGTAGCTGCAGGTCAGAAGACTCCCCGAAGCTATAGCGAAGGAAGAAAGTCGCCACGGTCTTGTTGTATCCATTGCGGCCGAACTCCTCGCCCATTTCCAGCTCGCTCATCGGCTCGGCAGCGCCTTGCAGCAAGGCTTCGAGCGAGGCCCCCAGCTTGACCAGGTTCCACATGGCCTGAAAGTGGGGATTGGCGGACAAAGGCGCCCGGTCGTCCAGTGCAAATACAGCGTTCATCTTGACGCCGAAATCCAGTTGAGCATCATTCAGTACCAGCAGGTATCGGGTACTGTGCTCACCTACGCGGCCCTGTGCCCAGGCAGCCGACAGGCTCAGTATCATGAAGATCAGTAGTAGTACATTTTTTCTCATAGTCTATTGAGTTTATTTCCGCCGCCGGGCGGATCGTTGTGCATTGTTTTGCTTCCAGCCAAAACCGGTACGCCAGCGTACGCCTACGTGCGCGTACGTCTGCAGCATGGGGTCCGTCCCCTCTACGACGGTATGCCGGCTTCGGGCCACCTCTATGCCGCCAATAACAGAGAAACCTCCGCCAAAATTGACCGGCACGGTGGCCCGGGCAAACCAGCCCAGAGAAGGGATGGTGCGCGGATCCCGGAACTTTCCGAATACAATATTTTGCAGTGCCACTGCGACCTGATCGGTGATGTCTTCCACCGGTGCGAGCAGGCCGCCTTCCATCAGGCTGTCCAGCTTTTCGCTAATGAAGAGGATATTGCCCAGGTCAACCATTGGCGAAGGGTCAGCGGTCAGCCGAAGCCCGCCGGTCAGCTCGGCATCTATGGATATCTGCTCGTTGCGCCCGAAAGCGACGAGGGGACGGTCGCCCAGGAATAACTTTTTGAAATGAACGTACACCTCCGCATCATACCGGTTGGGGAAAAAGGGCTGCGCCCGACCGGCATCAGACAAAGCCATCTGCGCGAGGTGTTCCGCCAGGGCTTCGGCGTCGCCACGCAAAGACAATCGTACGGATTTGACTTGATTACTTAGTTTTTTGCTCTCGGCCCGGTCAATGTAGCGGGGGTCAGAAACAGCCACACTACCTCCAATGAATTTGTAGCGTACGAAGAAGCGCGCCATCCGGACATTTCGCCGTTGCTGCCGTTCCAGCTCCTGCTCGATTTCTATGCGCAGGCCAGGAAAGAGGTTTTTCAGCCAGCGGGGCGCATTAAGGTCAAAAAAGGCAAAAGCGCTGTCCACTTCAGTCTCCGCAATCTCCAGCTCAGAAAAGCCAACAATTTCCGAAAGCTCCCCCCGAAAACTGGCATTGGAAATACCGGTGGTGGTCTCCATCCCAAACTCAAAAGCCTGGGCAGGCAGCAAGCCCGGCAGCAACAGGAGGCAAAGACCACAGATTTGGGTTACTAATTTACTCATCACTTCATTTCAGTTTTATCGGATCAGGTGGACTTCGCCCTCGACGATGCGCCGAAAGCCATTAGGGTAGCGCACAATGCCGTAGTAGGCGTAAGTGCCGGTGTTCATGGGCTCGCCCAGCCGGTTGCCGTCCCAGCCATAGCTTTGGTCATTGAGGGGCACTTCTTCTTCTTCAAAAAGCAGCCCGCCCCAGCGGTCGTACACCTGAAAGCGCTCCACGATTTCACCGGAGCCCCCGTCGCTGTACAAAATAAGCCGGTCGTTGATGCCATCGCCATTGGGTGAGAATGCGGTTGGCCCGTAGACCTCGCCGAGCACCACTGTGAGCGGCAGAGCAGCTGATGCCAGGCAGCCTCGGCCATCTTCCACGATCACCCGGATATCCAAATTTCGGGTGGCAATGAAATCTGCAGTGGGCTGGCCGGTATCAATTTCGTCGGGCACCCATTGGAGGCGCTGCACATCGCCGATGGTATTGGCGGTCAGGGAAATGGGCGTTGTCGGTCGCGCTTCAATCGGTTCGTAGTCCAGGCTGACGCCCAAAGTATCGGGCCGGGATATGGTTATGGGGAATTCCTGTACGCAGTCAAACAAATCACGGATGACCAGCAGATAGTCTCCGTAGCTCAGGTCTTTGAAGCGTTGGGAAAGGGTGTAGTTCTCGCCTCCGTCAATGGAGAAAATTGCCTGCCGCTCGGTACTGTGCAACTCGATTTCCACCTCGCCCAGCTCCCCGGGGCAGACGGGCTGTTCGATGAAAAGCTGCACTTCGGGGCCATCGGGTTCCGGGATGTCCACCTGCCAGTCCAGTGCACAGCCCAGGGAATCGGTTACGGTAACAGCGTAGATGCCCCCGGTTGCCGTTGCCAGCTCATTGCCACTGCCACCGGGCCATTCAAAGCTCAGCTCCGGCGGGTAAAAGTAGGCAAAGGCCGTATCGCAGGTCTCTTCGATAATCAGCTCAGGCTCCGGCAGGGGGTTGGCGGTAACAAAAAGCGGCACTGTGATGCTGCACCCATTCAGGTCCGTTGCCGTGAGGCTATACTCCCCGATATCCGTCACTTCAAAATCTGTCACAAAGGAGAAAGGTACCGGCACCTGATAAGGGTTGACCCACTGCAGGCTCTGGAACAGGCTGTCATTCTGCGTAAGCAGGAAGACCGTATCGCCCAGGCAGGCGGCAGAAGCACTCACCTCGGGTGTGGGCGGCAGGAGAATCTGCAGGTTCATGGTGTCGAGGTCTTCACAGCCCTCTTCGTTGAAGGCATGTAGGATGTAGGCGCCCTCATTATCCGGATTCAAAGCTGCTGTTTGATAAACAGAATCGGTGGTGGAGGTCCCGTCCGGGAGCGTCCAGAAGTGCCCCTGCCCACCGGTACCGGCAAGGGAAAAGCCAGTACCGTTGCAAAGGCTTTCATCGGGGCCGGCATCTGCAAATTCAGGGTCGGTCACCAGAAAGGAGTCGCGGACCGTGCAACAGTCGTCCACCGCAGTGAAGTAGTACCAGCCCTGATTCCCTTCGAAGGGATGATTGGTGATGAGCCCATTGCCCACCACATTACCGGCAGCATCTGTCCATTCCATAGTGGCATCACCCGCAAAGCAGCCTGCCGGCACACCGGCAAAAAAGTAGATGGCATTGGCATTGCAATCGGGTATGCCCACGGGGTTGAAGCGGCAATCGCTCACCGGCTCCGGGCAGTGGATGTAGGTGGAAAATTCGGTAGAGGCATTATTAGGGTCGCTGTACACGCTGTACTGTACCTGCAGCCCGATGGCGCAAAAAGGCGCTGTCCCGCTAATCCGGCCCACGCCACTCAGCGTCTGCAGATTACCAGGCAGGGCAAAGGCAGGCTGCCCCAGTGCCTGCAGCCACATCTCCATGGTGTTGACATCAGAGACTTCTGAAACGATAAGGCTATCGTTGTCGATCAGAGCGAAGCCGTTAAGGCAGCCCACGCAGTTGCCAAAAGCGAGGGTGCCCAGTAATTTGAAGGAACTATCCGGCATAATCGCCTGCACCTCCACCCGGTCCACCTGCTGCCCGCCGAAGGCATTCACATCCACGATGTAGGATTGCTGCTGCTGGGTTTCCACGAAGTAAGTGGTATAGCGTAACGTATCGCGGTTTTGGGCCGTCATCGTGTTATTGCCGTCCTGCGGGTCCACGTAGGGTTGACCGCAGTCACTCAGCATGATAGGCTGTGCCGGTAAAATAACGGGGACACAGAGTAGCAGCGCTACAGCGCAATAGCATTTCAGCAGGTAGAAGTCGTAGTCCTTCATCAATTTAACCTTCTGGCATCGTTTCAACCCATAGCAGTTTGCTACTGCATTGGGACAGGCAGTCTTTAAATTCAGGGTGCTCCCCGGTGCGGGGCGAGGGTGTGGAGATTATGACGCTGGCAGGGCTTATACTCTGCCGGGCTGTAAAGGTATCACTTTTCCATAAGATGCCAAGAGAATCCGGTGCTAGTTTTTTGATAAAGAGCGCTGGACATATTACACCTGTTCTTAGTTTGTTAGCCTTTCCTGCTGCTTTGCAGGGGTTTCTACCCATTGTTTATCTTTGCAAAAAAACCTCATGCCCGAAGCCACCACTCTTGCCTACGCCCGCGAAATGGATGCCCGCGATCCACTGCGCCACTTCCGCGACCGCTTTTTCATTCCGCAGCACAACGGACAGGAAAGCCTCTACCTCTGTGGCAACTCCCTGGGGCTACAGCCCAAAACAGCAGAAGCCGCACTGAAGCACGAACTCGAGCATTGGAAAACCCATGGCGTGGAAGGGCACTTCCGGGGCGATTTGCCCTGGATGGATTACCACAAGTTCCTGACGGAGCAAAGCGCGCATGTGGTAGGTGCCATGCCGGAAGAGGTCGTGGTGATGAACACCCTGACCACCAACCTGCACCTCATGATGGTGAGCTTTTACCGGCCGGACGCCAACCGTTTCAAAATCATTATGGAGGCCGGGGCTTTCCCCTCTGATCAGTACGCGGTGGAAAGCCAGGTGAAATGGCACGGCTTCAGCCCGGAGGAAGCGATTGTGGAAGTGCAGCCCCGTCCCGGGGAAGACACCCTGCGCACCGAAGATATTATTGCCACAATTGAGGAGCATGGAGCACAAACCGCGCTGGTCCTCTTTGGTGGCGTCAATTACTTTACCGGGCAGCTCTTTGATATGCAAGCTATTACCGAAACGGCGCACCGGGCGGGGGCTTATGCCGGTTTCGATCTTGCGCATGCTGCGGGCAACGCCCACCTAAAGCTTCATGACTGGGGCGCTGACTTCGCGGTATGGTGCAGTTACAAATACCTGAACTCCGGCCCCGGCGGACCAAGCGGTGCCTTCGTGCACGAGCGCCACGGCAACAACCCCGACCTGCCCCGCTTTGCCGGCTGGTGGGGCCACGATGAGAACGAGCGGTTTCTGATGCGCAAAGGTTTTCATCCCATGCCGGGCGCAGCGGGCTGGCAGCTGAGCAATGCGCAGATTTTCAGTTTTGCCGTGCACAAGGCCAGCCTGGACATTTTCTACGAAGCGACCATGCCTGCCTTACGGCAAAAGAGCGAACAGCTTACCGGCTATCTGGAGAAGCTATTACAGGGTTTACCCGCCGGGCGCTTTCGTATCATCACCCCTGCCGATCCGGCGGCGCGGGGCTGTCAGCTTTCCATTTACACAGAACAAGGTGGGAAGAAGTTATTTGACACACTGTCGGAGCAGGGCGTCATTGCCGACTGGCGGGAAGACAACCTCAGCGGCAAGCAGCTGCCCCCGGGTGAAGCGGGGGTTATCCGGGTAGCGCCTACACCACTTTACAACACCTTTGAGGAGGTTTATCGCTTTGTTGAGCTGCTGGGAGCGGCTTAGGCGCTTTTAATAGGTTAATATTTTCTCTACGGTTGTTTGCGGCTTGATCTCAACCTCTATCGTTTCGTCCTGCCCGCTATGCGCGCCGAGGGTCCGGATCCTGACTTCATAAAACCCGGGGGTCAAATCATAGGTGCGGGGGTTACTGCCGGGGCTGGTATAGGTACGGCTGCCTGCTATATTTTGCCGGAGTGCTTTATCCACTACATTTACCGTTGCGTCGATCAGTTCTCCGCTTTGGGTTTGCACCCCGATGACCAGCGTGCCTACCTCGAAGTTATGCACCATCTCCCGGGCGGCACCGCCGTCAAGGGTGATGTTCCTTATCGTATCCAGTTTCCCTGCCCCATTGACCTTCAGCCCTTCAAAAGTAATGTGGTACGTGCCCGGGTCTACTTCCATGACTTTAGTGCCGCCGTAAGTACGGGCGTTGGCAACCGGTTGGCTGAAGTCTGCAGGATAAACCCTGGCAATCCCATCGGTGAGTTCGCCATTGACTGTTGTCGTCACACTTATTTTGGCGGCGTCAAAGCTGACCGTCCGGTGCAGTTGCTCCTCGGCTGAAAGCGTAATCTCAAAGCTCGTGCCTCTAATATCCGTATTTTCCAGTGGGCGGACATCCACTTTAAATCGCCCGGCAGGGACGGCTAGCAGAGCGATATCCCGGTAGGTACGCCCCCCGGCGACTGCTTCTTCACCATCCGATGGGTATACTTTAATCCAGGCATCAACAGGTTGCCCGTTTTTGGTGGCAAAAATGGAGAGGTTTTCGGAGGGGTTGTCGACAGTGGTCCGGGTAGCCTCCTGAAGGGCCGCAGCAAGCTTATCCACATCAGAAGCATCAAAGTACTGCCCGCCTCCGGCATCAGCAGCGCACCGCAGGGCGGCTGTTTCTTCTTTGATGCCAAACCCGACAATATGCAGTTTGAAATCAATACCCGCCAGCTGGGCCTCTGCTATAGTCTGGCACAAATCCCCGTCACAGGATTCAATGCCATCGGTAATGAGGATGAGTGTGGCTGTTTTCTGCTGCTCCCTGAGCTGATCGAGGGCCATGCGTGCAGAACGGGCCAGAGGTGTCTTCCCGGTGGGGTTCAAACTGCGGACGGACTTGATCACTTCCTCCTTAGAGGTATTATCGAGGCCGAGCAGCCACTCTACATCATCGCAGTTGTCCTTTTCGCGATGCCCGTAGGCCATAAGGGCGACCGGCTGGTCTGCTGAAAAATTCGCTACAGTAGAGGAAAGGGCTTCAGCGGCAAGTACTTTCTTGGTCTCATCGCCAAGTTTTTGCCACATAGAGCCACTGGCATCGTAAATGAGCAGCATAGGGGCGGGTGCTTCCTGAGCTAATGCGGTTAGGGCAACAAACAGGATAGTGAAGATTGGAAGAAGGGTTTTCATGGTGCTGGGTTTTGGGAAAATCAGTGTATGGTGCCTCTAAAATACAACTTTTCGGCTACTGTCTGATGAATGCTTTTGATAGGGTTCGCAGAATCAGGCCTACTAAAAAATTCCTCCTCATTTTAAACCCCGGGCAGGTTCCTGCGTCAAAGGAGCGTGCTTTAGACCGTTTGTCCTCCATGTAGCGTAACTTTCCTGCGGTGGCAACCGTCTTTTCTACGAACCTGAAAACCCTTTTAGCTATGATGATAACCGAGAATTGTGCAACCGGTACATTAGAGCCCTATGTGCCCAGTGCCGATAAGCCCTGGAATAAAGCCCGGGTACAGCACCTCTTCCGGCGAATGGGCCATGGCATCGCACCCGAAGATATTGAGGGAGCGCTGCAGCAAGACCCTGAGACGCTGGTCGACAACCTGATCAATGAAGCCCTCAACCTCCCCCTTCCCGATGAGCCCGAATGGGCCAACTGGTCTACCGCTGATTACGATGACTTTAACACCCAGCGCTTTGAGCAGGTCATCGGCTGGCTGACCGAATGGCTCAACGGCATGCTGCAGTTTGGCTTCCGGGAAAAGCTGGCGCTGTTTTGGCACAACCACTTTGTGACAAGCTTCAACAGCTATCAGTGCCCTTCTTACATGTACCAATATACCACCCTGCTGCGGCAACATGCCCTGGGCAACTTCAAGGACTTCACGGTGGAAATGGGCAAAACGCCCGCGATGCTGCTCTACCTCAACGGCGTGCAAAACACCCGTTTTGAGTCTAATGAAAACTATGCACGGGAGCTGTTCGAGCTCTTTACCCTGGGGCTGGACAATGGGTATACGCAGACCGATATTGCCGAAGCTTCCCGCGCACTCACCGGCTGGAACGGGCTGAATGGCCCACCCTATTGCACACCGATCAACTTTGTGCCTTTCCTGTTTGACAATACGGACAAAACGGTCTTTGGACAAACGGGCAACTGGGGTTATGACGAGCTTCACGACATCCTGTTTGAGCAACGCCCTGATGAAGTCGCCCAGCACATTTGCACCAAAATCTACCGCACCTTCGTGCACCCTGAAGTGGACGAGGGCATCGTGGCAGGGCTGGCGCAGACCTTCAAAGACCATAACTTCGAGCTCGCGCCGGTATTCCGGCAACTGTTCAAAAGCGAACACTTCTTTGATGAGTACGTGATCGGCACGATCATCAAAAGCCCGGTGGAGCTCTTTCTCAATATCATCAGAGAAAGCCGGGTGCCCATTGATGGTGAAGTACTGCAGATCATAGGCTATCTCGCCAATGACCTGGGGCAGCAGATCCTCTCTCCGGTGGATGTAAAAGGCTGGCCGGGCAACCGCGACTGGATCGACACCAATACCATGACCGAACGGTGGCTGTCCCTGGACTTTATCGTCGGGCGGTACTACTTTGACTACAAGCCGGAGCTGGTGCAGCTGGCTAAGGATTTAAGCGGCAATTCCATTGACCCGTATGAGGTCACGGCCTCCATCATTGATCATTTCATCAGTGGCGGGCTGAGCAATCCGGAAGCTTACGACCGGGCCACTACGGTTTTCAAGTGGGAAGTCCCGCAGAACTACTTTGATGCCGGTGAATGGAACCTGGACTGGGATACCGCCGATGAGCAGATTGCCATTTTGCTGCGGCACCTTTTCCGTTTGCCTGAATTCCAACTCGCTTAATCCATTCCGAACCACCAAAACAACAACACCATGTGTGACCACCATAAAACGACAGACAAGGGCCGCCACGGCAGTGCCCTCGAACACGGCGAAGCCCACGAGCGTGACCACCAAGCATGGAGCCGCCGTACCTTCCTGCGCAACCTGGGCATTTTCAGCGGCGGGGCAATGATGCTCAGCCAAACGCCCGTTACTGCGATGGCTAATTCTCCGCTGGCCTGGGGCCTGACCAACTCTACCGGTGACCGTATCCTGGTACTCATCCGCTTCAAGGGGGGCAATGATGGCCTGAATACCATCATCCCGCTTTTTGACTACGGCACCTATCAGGTGGCCCGGCCGAATATCCATATCCCTCAAGCAGAGCTGACGACCCTTGACCCCGACTTCGGCATGCCCAACTTCATGAGCGACCTGCAGCCAATGTGGCAGGACGGGCAGATGAAGGTCGTGAACAGCGTAGGCTACCCGGGCCAAAACCTTTCCCATTTCCGTTCCACTGATATCTGGACCACGGCCAGCGATAGCGATGTAGTGGACACAAGCGGATGGCTGGGGCGTTTCCTGGAAGGACAATACCCCGATTTTGTCACTAATCCACCGGACATCCCCCCTGCCGTACAAATTGGCGGCAGCGGCACCTTCCTCTTTGACAATACCGATGGCAACAACATGAGCGTACAGGTGGAAGACCCCGACACGCTCCTCGAAATTGCCCAGGACGGAGAACTTTATGACCCGGTCAATGTACCGGAATGCTACTTTGGGGAGCAGATCAGCTACCTGCGTACCGTAGCCAATAACACCTTCCGCTACGCCGAGATCATCTCCGAAACCTATAACAGCTCTACCAATGATGCAGACTACGAAGGGCAGTTAGGTAATCAGCTGGCGCTCGTGGCCCGGCTGATCAAGGGCGGCCTGGGCACCAAGCTTTATATGGTTACCCTCGATGGTTTCGACACCCACGCCAATCAGCCCAACCAACACGCCAACCTCCTCAACAACCTGGCAAATAGTGTAAAGGCCTTCTACGATGACCTGGCTACTGCCGACCGTGCCAAAGACGTGCTGGCGATGACCTTCTCAGAGTTTGGCCGCCGCATTGAGCAAAATGCTTCCAATGGAACCGACCACGGTGCGGCAGCGCCCCTGCTGCTCTTTGGCCCCGGCCTAAACGGCAATGGCTTCCTGGGCGACCACCCCGATATGCAGGATGTGGACAACGCCGGCAACCTGAAGTATGGCACCGATTTCCGGCAGATCTATGCTTCTGTCCTGGAAAACTGGCTGTGCGTAGACCCCGGCATCGTTGATCAGGTGATGGGCGGGTACTTTGACCGTTTGCCCGGCCTTGGGCTCACCTGCTCACCTGTACCGGTCTTTGAAGCCCCCGTTTACCAACTCAGACACTGGGCTTCCTACGATGGGCGCAGTCAGGTGGGTATCCACTACGTATTACCAAAAGGCGCCAATGTGACCGTACACATCTTCAACATGCTGGGCCAGCCGGTGACCACCCTTTTCCGGGGCTATCAGCCTAAGGGGCAGCATCAGCATACGTTTCAGAGTGCTGGGGCGAAGATTGCGGCAGGCTACTACGTGTACAGTATTGAAGTGCAGGGGCAGGCGTATAGCCGGAAGATTGTGATGACTCAGTAAGGGGGTAGGTCACAGGATTACGGTTTGCGGGATTATTTTCACGCAAAGGTCGCGAAGAGAGTTCACGCGAAGACCGCGGAGGTAGATTGAGCGCACAGATTAGACTGATTACGCGGATTTTCACGGATTGCGAGCAGGAGCATAAGAGCGGGGCATATCCGTATGGTGGCACCAGGTTGCAAGATCAGTGGCATCAGTGTACTTTTTTCCTGTGTGGCGTGAGGGAACACTGATTGGACGGATTACGCGGATTTGCACGGATTGCGAGCAGGGGCATAAGAGCGGGGCATGTCTGTGTGGCGGCATTGGATTGCAAAGATTCAGTGGCATCAGTCAGATCAGTGGCATCAGGGCACTACTATGCCCCTTTTCCAAAAAAATTGCCAACAGGTTTCCTATTTTTACGAGGAACCAGCATTTACGCTTATGCCCGATGCCATCACCTACCGTGCCGCCACTGGCGATAATGACTTGCAGGCCATTATGCAACTGCAAAAGATCAACCTTCCGGCAAAAATTACGGCGGAAGAGCTGAAAGAGCAGGGCTTTGTCACGGTAGATCACGATATGGAGACGCTGCGGGATATGAACACGCCCTTTGGACACAGCACAGCATGGGATGGAAACACCCTGGCAGGCTACGCGCTGGTAATGGAGACTCGTTTTCGCGACCGCATTCCGATCTTATTCCCCATGTTTGAACTGCTCGACGGGGTTGTTTGCCAAGGTAAGCCACTACAGGAATGGGCTTACTTTGTGATGGGTCAGGTGTGTGTGGCCAAGCCCTACCGGGGAAGTGGCGTTTTCGCCGGATTGTACCGGGATATGCAGGAGCGCCTGTCCGGGGATTTTGATTTTATCATTACTGAAATCTCTACCCGTAACCCCCGGTCGATACGGGCGCATGAGAAGGTGGGTTTCCAAAACATACACGAGTATACCGACCCGTGGGGGGAGCATTGGGTCGTGGTTGCTTTGGGGTTAAGAACTAAGACTTAGCCGCCGGGCTCTCCTTAGCCGGGCGCAACAGGAAGAATAAGCCTACCAGCATAAAGGGAATACTCAGCAGCTGTCCGGTGCTCAGTCCCGCGTTCACGGCCGACTCAAACCCACCCTGACTCGTCTTGAAGTACTCCAGCCCAAAGCGGATGACGCCCAAAACCAGCAGCAGGAACAAACCGAACATGCGGCCCAGGCGGTTCTTCGCATCGGTTTTCCAGTACACCCAGTAGAGCAAAAAGAAAGTGAGCAGATAACTGATGGATTCATACAGCTGCACCGGATGGCGGACCGGCACCTCGCTGAGCGCTACGCAAAACTTGCCGCTTGCCATTTCCGCCACTTCCACGCAACCCTGGCCGGCACGCTCAATGCAGGCCGAGCACTTTTCCCAGAGGTTGGTCTCGTTGCGGGGAAATTTAAAGCCCCAGGCGACGTCAGTAGGCTTGCCTACAATTTCGGAGTTCATCAGGTTGCCCAGGCGGATGAAGCACCCGGCAAGGGCAGTGGGGACCACAACTTTGTCCAGTACCCAGAGAACGGAGCGCTTTGACTCAAAACGGGAGAAAATCCAGAGGGCGAGGATGATGCCTATCGCTCCGCCGTGACTGGCCAGCCCGCCTTTCCACACCATAGGGATTTCAGTAAGATGCTGGGAGTAGTAGTCCCAGTCGTAGAAGAACACATGCCCCAAACGGGCGCCTACCACAGCCCCTACGACCATGTAAATGAAGATACGATCCAGCCACTCTTCGGGCGCATTTTCGGCTTTGAACATCGCCTTCACAATGTACAAGCCTGCCAGAAAGCCGGCAGCGAAGAGCAGCCCGTACCAACGCAGGGTTAGCGGGCCAAGGTTAATGATTTCAGGAGAAGCCGTCCAGGTGATGTAGGCCAAAAGATCTTGCATAGGTATTGACTTGTGCCCCAATATTAGGCATGTTTTAGCGGTTTTTGGGCGCTTATCGGTTAATTTTTTGATAATTTGGATGCCCACGGAACGGAGCGGTTCCACTATATAACGCATCAAACCCTTTCAAATGCCTGTGATTGACAAAGAACGCCCTGTACTCGTCACCGGAGCTTCCGGCTACATCGCTTCCTGGATTGTCCGCTTTCTGCTGGAGGAGGGCCACGTGGTACACGCTACCGTAAGGGATAAAACCCAAACGGAGAAAGTCGCTCACCTTACTGAAATCGACAGCCGGGAATCGGGCCAGCTCAGGCTTTTTGAGGCCGACCTGCTGAAGCCCGGGTCATTCGCAGAGGCGATGAAAGGTTGTGCGTTGGTGATACACACGGCCTCGCCATTCCAAATTAAAACCAAAGACCCGCAGCGCAGCCTGATCGACCCGGCACTGAAGGGCACCCGAAATGTGCTGGAAACAGCCAAACAAACTCCTGGAGTGCAGCGGGTGGTACTGACTTCAAGCGTAGCGGCAATCTACGGGGATGCAATAGAGCTGGAAAGCGTTCCCAGGCAGGTTTTTACGGAGGACCAATGGAATGAAAGCAGCTCCCTCAGGCACCAGCCTTATTCTTACTCCAAGACGGTAGCCGAACGGGAAGCCTGGAAAATCGCTGGTACGCAGTCTGAGTGGGACCTGGTCACTATCAACCCAGGCTTTGTGATGGGACCATCCCTTAGTCAGCGTACCGATGGCACAAGTACACAGTTTATGCAATCTATGGCCAACGGGCAATTCAAAGCAGGTGCACCGGACTTATACTTCGGTGTGGTAGACGTCAGGGAAGTAGCCCGGGCACATCTCCTGGCAGGATTTCTATCCGAAGCGGAAGGCCGGCATATCTTGTCTGCTTCAGAGCATAGCATACTGGAAATGAGCCATATGCTTCGGGAAAGCTATGGCGATAAATATCCCTTCCCGAAAAAATTACTCCCCAATATCTTCCTTTATCTGTTTGGTCCCTTCCAGGGCTTTTCCTGGAATTTTTTGCGCCGCAATCTCGGCTACCCCCTGCGTTTCAACAACCGAAAAAGCCGGGCAAAGCTGGGGCTGAAATACCGTCCGGTGGCGGAGACCCTGCGTGAGCACATCCAGCAATTGGAAAAAGACGGGTTACTGTAAGCTTAAGCCAGCTTTTTCATACGGACATAGCCATTGACGGTCAGCAAAAGGATAGCTCCAATGAATAACCAAATAAAAGTAGCGTTTAGTCCCGTCTGATGCCCCAATCCAATCTGCAGAATACCCCAGTGAATATACGCCAGCAGCAGGTTAGTCACGAACATAATACCGGAGACCAACAGCCTCGACTCCCCGATCAGCGCCTCCCGGTTCTCGTCGGTGACCTTAACCGGGAAGTTGTAATTGTTGGGGTCGCGCCCGATAAGCCCTACCAGTACCGAAGTCGCGATAGCGATTCCCGGCAACAAGAAAATCATTGCTCTGGGGCCGTAATCATCCGCCTGCCCACCCGCATTAAAGTGTATCGGCATTTGTTCCGGCAGGGAGCCGTAGTAAAACAGCCCGCTAGCCAGCATGAAAGCGATGCAGGCCAGGCTTAGCACATCCAACGTAAAAAACAGTTGACGATTCATAGGTTAAGTCTTCATTGTAAAAAGGGTATCCGATTAAAATTACTCAATCCTTGCATCATGACGCCTCCCGGGGATTGACCCTCAGCCCCCGCAGCCGGTTCAGCGCAGCTGCCAGCTCCAAGGGGCGGAATGCCGCATAATCGCCATGTGGCTCCTTCTGCAAAACGCCAAGCCCCTGCTGTTCGATATCCTGCATGATCCGGTTTAGAGCTTCGGGCAGAGTTGCTTCGCCCAGGTAGCGCCGGAGGTAAAGCAGGGCATCCGCAACAGCGTTCAGTTGCCCGTTGTCTACCAGTTGGGCGACAGCGGACAGGTCGATGTCGTGCTCGCCAAACTGTATGCTGCGGATGTCAAAAGCCCGGACTTTCACCCGTTTTCCTTTTTGGGCATTCAGGCTTTCGGGCAGGGGTATGCGCCGGGATTGAGTGGGAAAGGCAGCGGGCGTTTCCACTGACCGGGGCTGGGGGAACTCCTGCGCGACGGACCTGGCACGCGCGGTCAGGTCTTCCGGCCGGTAGGCATTCATGCCGATGACGGTGTCTGCAGCATCGAGGTAGAGCCCGGAGCCGCCGAGCACCAGCACCGTACTGACGCCCTGCTCCTCGTACAACTGCCGGATGCGGTCCACAAAAGGCGTAATGGGCTCCCGCTGCTGCGGAATAAGCGCCTGCATGCGCTGATCGCGGATCATAAAATTGGTGGCCGAGGTGTCCTCGTCAATGAGCAGTGCCGTTGCCCCGGCTTCCAGGGCTTCCATCACATTCGCTGCCTGAGAGGTGGAGCCGCTGGCATTGGGGGTGGAAAACTGCTGGGTGGGCTGCCCGCCCGGCAGGTTGTTGATGAAGGGGGAAATGTCGACCCGCTCAATGTAGCGCCCGTCCTCTGCCCGGATCTTGGCCGCCCGGGGCTGACTGACTACAAAGGAGCGCCCGTCTCCCGGAATGTGATTGTAAACACCCAGCTCAATCGCGCGCAGCAGGGTAGATTTGCCGTGAAAGCCCCCGCCCACAATCAGCGTAATGCCCTCGGGAATGCCCATGCCGCTTACCGTACGGTTGGGCAGCTCCACTTCCACCTGTAGGCTATCAGGCGACTGGAAAGGCAAACCGCCAGGCATAGGGCGGTCATCCACCCCGCTGGCTCTGGGCAGGATAGCGCCATCGGCTACAAAAGCGACAAGGCCTAATTCCGGGAGGCGGCTCCGCAGGGCATCCGCATCTTCGTTGGTGAAAATATGCTCCCTAAGGATAGCTTCGTCCTGCACCTCGAAGGGTAGGCTATGAACTACAACCTGAGGAATTTCCTGCTCAAAGATGACCGCTGCATGCCGCCCGGCGATGCGCCGCCCAAAGGCCGGCAGCCCCACCCGGAACCGGGCTTCAATCCAGTCGTCCCGGAGCACCACTGAGGTACGTTCCAGTATTTCCTGTCCGGGCTGAGCGATGAATACTGCCCCGCTTTTGCCACTGCCCCGGTTGCCCTTGCTGAATCGGCGGCACGCCCGGCTGAACTGCCGGTTGAGGTAATCGCACAGGGCGACCCTTCGGCTCTTATTGGCCCGCGCCCAATCGGGGAAGGTGTTCCGGATGCGCACCCGCACCCGGCTTGGAGCCGCAAAGGGGTCGCCCTGCACATGATCGATGGACAAGTCAAACCCTTCAAAAGCATATTGCCCACGGATTTCCCTGTAGGCTTTGTAGCTTTTGCCGTCGAGGTGGTGGAGGGTGGATTGTAGTTGTTGGGCGGTTTTCATGCGGGGAAAATAAAGAATTATGTCTATTCGCCCAATGTCCTTGCTGAACCTTACTTTGGGTTTTGATTTCGGTTTAGGTCCTTACCCGAAACGCTATATGATCTACTTGAAGTAAATTACAACCTGAAAGATAGTTGCGCATAAACCGCTACTGTTCATATACTTGACTGTTGGGAGAAAGAAAGAAAACTGATCTTATCTTAAGACAAAGTAAAAGTCCCGATGATACCTTGTGAAGTAAAAAGTATTTTACTAAATTACGGCTATCAGACCTAAAAGCAGAATTTTAGTCAATGAAAGAAAATCCGTTAATCAGAAGACTTGAGGAAAAGAGCAAAGTATATTCAACTCGAGAACTGAAAAGTTTAGGTTTTACTCACTATAGCATAAATAATCTTATAGCAAATCGTGTAATTGAAAAAGTCAAAAGAGGACATTACATTTTCACTAAAAGTGAATTGCCAGACAATCTTATTGCTCAGCAATTAATACCTGGTGGCGTTTTTTGCTTGCATTCGGCGGCATTTGTATATAATTATAGCACCCACGTTCCATTTGAATTTCACATTGCAATAGAAAAAAAGGAGAAGTACACTCTACCTGACTATCCACCAATTAAGCTATATTATTGGAAGGGACCACAGTACCAGTTAGGTGTAGAGACAATAAAACATAATGCTCATGTCATAAAGGTCTACAGTAGGGAAAAAACAGTTTGCGATTTTATCAAATTTCGCAGTAAGCAGGAACGTGCTGTGGTAAATCAAGTCATTGAGAACTACCTGGAAAGTCAAGATCGCAACTTAAATAAACTGTATTTGTATGCCGAGAATTTGGGAATAAAAACTGTACTAAAACAATATTTAGAAGTACTTCTATGACAAATCCAGAGTCAATAAAAGATAAACTTAAAGCCTATTCCAAGTCCAAGGGTAAAGTTCATCAAAATACAATAGTAAAGTTCTTTCAGGAGCGGTTACTGTTTAGACTGTCAAAATCGAAGTATAAGGATAATTTCTTACTGAAAGGGGGAGCACTTGCTTACACATTCAGTGGAGAGGAAAGCAGGCATACAAAGGATATCGACTTCCTGCTTACTAAGCTAAACGCAGAAACAGAATTTTTGAAAAGTGTTTTTGCTGAGATCACTGCAATCGATGGTGAGGATGGTGTAATCTTTAAAGCGAGTAGCATTAAAGCAGAGACGATAACAAAGGAGGGTAATTATTCTGGTAACAGGATAAAGATTGAAGCCAGATTAAGTAAGATAAGCCAGCAGGTACAGATAGACATTGGAGTGGGAGACTATGTAACTCCAGGGCCACAAGAAATTACCTACCCAACAATCTTGGCAGAGCTAGAGGCTCCAAAACTATTAGCGTATTCAATCGAAACTTTAGTCGCAGAGAAGTTTAATGCTATGATAGATCTTGGAGTGTTTAATTCACGCTTGAAGGACTTTTATGATATTTAATAAGTGCATTGAAGTATGTAATGTAGTCATTCTAGAAGAGGCAATCAACAACACTTTTAAAAGGAGGGAAACTGGCTGGACAAGAAATCATTCAGTATTTCAAGATGAATTTTACACAGACAAGTCAAGACTAAAGCAGTGGGGAATCTTTCTCAAAAAGAACCAGTTGGAGAGTATTGATTTTGCCTCAGTAAAAAGAAAAATTATAGAGCACCTTTTCCCGATATATGAAAAGATGGGAATTCGCCCAACTGACGTTTCTCCAAAAAATTAGTTAGGCTTCCAGGGAGCGACGTTACCTCACCAAATTTTCCCTATCTTCCCCACAAAAATGCTCGATCAGCCCAGCCCAATCCGTGAAGGGGAAGCCCTCGATCAGGAAGCCCTGCAAGCCTACCTGCGGCAGCACTGGGATGGCTTCCGGAAAATGGAAGGCATTCAGCAGTTCCCCGGTGGCTATTCTAACCTGACCTACCTGCTCCAAACCAATGCAGGGCAAGCCGTGCTCCGCCGCCCGCCATTCGGTGCCAACATCAGGAGCGCCCACGATATGGGGCGGGAGTACCGGGTGCTGTCTAAACTCAGACCGGTGCTTAAAACCATTCCCCAGCCCATCGTCTACTGCGAAGACGAGGCGATCATCGGCGCGCCCTTTTACCTGATGGAGCGGGTGGAAGGCATCATCCTGAGGGGCAATTTAGCCAAACAGTTGCAATGGGCACCCGAACAAATGCGGCAAGTCTCGGAATCGGCAGTAGATACACTGGCAGCCCTTCACCAGATTGATATCGAAGCGACCGGTCTCATCGAGCTGGGCAAGCCTGAGGGCTACGTCGGCCGGCAGGTGGAAGGGTGGATCAAGCGGTACTACAAAGCCGAAACGGACAAGGTGCCCGCTATGGACGAGCTGGCGGAGTGGATGCAAAAAAATAAGCCTGCAGATGGCCCCGCAGGTCTGATCCACAACGACTTCAAATACGACAACCTGGTGCTCGACCCGGACCCGCCCCATAACATCCGCGCCATCCTCGACTGGGAAATGGCTACGGTGGGCGACCCACTGATGGACCTGGGCACCACCCTCGCTTACTGGACCGAGCCGAAAGAAGCCCGCCTCATGCCCCTGGCTGCCGCCAACCTCACCTGGCTGCCCGGCAACCTCAACCGGCAGGAGGTGCTGGACCGCTACGCACAGCAGCGGGAAATAACGATCACCAACCCGGTCTTCTACTATGTCTTTGGCGCCTTTAAGATCGGGGTGATTGTGCAGCAGATTTACGCTCGCTACCAAAGAGGGCATACGCAGGACCCACGTTTTGCGAATTTGCTGCAGGCGGTGCAGTATTTTGGGCAGCGGGGGCGGGTGGCGTTAATGGCGGATCAGGTATCCGGGCAGGGTTAAACTACTTGAAGGAAGAAATTCCTATTTCAGATACCCTTTTCCTTGTAGTTATGACTATTGAACAACCAAACGCTTCACTTCCTGATTCGCTCCATCCCTAGTAATTGCCTGCACCCAGTATACGCCAGGTGTAAGCGGCTCTAAATTGATAGCATAAGGCCCGCTGTCTCCAGTCATTTTTTGAGAGAGGGCTAACCGACCGGTTCCATCAAAAAACCTTAATAAAACATCCTCGCCTGCAGGTAACTCAGCATAAACTTTTTGAGCCGTGGGGTTTGGAAATAACTTCCACCGTTGAGCGGAAATGTCGTTTAGCCCACTTGCTAACAGAACCTCAAAACTGAAGCTCGCAGTACATCCATTTGCATCCGTAACGGAAAGGCTGTAAACCCCAGGCTCAAGCGACGACAAGAAAGGCCCGGTGTGGCCGTTGTCCCATTCGTAGGCATAAGGCGGTGTACCACCAATAAGACTGTCTAAAGAAATACTGCCCAGGCTACTCTCGGTTGCAGGTTCTATTGTGGCAAAAGCGTTAATTGAATCTAAGGCTGGCACTTCAAAGAACAAGGTGTCCTGGCATAGGGAGCTGTCCGTCACGACCGCTACGTATGCACCTGATAGGAGCTGGGTGTTTGACGCTATAAGCTGGCCGGCGGTGTCAATGACCTGATAGGAAAATGGCGCAATACCTGACGCTGTCAGTACCACTTCGCCATTGGCTTCTCCCGGGCATTCCGGAGGCAGGGCTTCCAATGCGGCCAGTTCTAGTTTCGGCTGCTCAAAGGCCCCAAGGTCAACCGCCCCGTCTTGTATCCGTGGTGCCCCCAACAAATCCGTAGACAGGTTGAATGCCTGAACGATAGAGTCCAGCCCGGCATCAATCGCTGGTGAGCAGGAGGACAGCCGGAAATCCCCTCCATCAATATCTACAATTTCTGAGTCTGTAGCTAAAATCACCCCTTCTCCGCAGGCCTCATCGCCCCCGGGCATATCACAATCGGGAGCAGTGAAGATGCTATGGCTGACTTTGTAATCGTATAGGTTGTCTTCTACCCCTTGAATAATTCCATTCAACAGGTGGTTGCGCATGGTCTCTGCTCCAGCCTGTTGAAAAACGCAGTTGTAAATGTACATGTCATTGTAGAAAGTTTCGTAGTCAAAATCGGGGGAGCGATTTTTCACAATAGTGTAGCTGCCATTTTCAATGAATGAGCAATTAAGCAAGGTGGACTCGACAAGGCCATGCCCACTTGTGATTTCTAATGCGCCCGTATTATGTGCAAAAAGACAATTATAGAATAAGCTATAGCATTTGGTAGGGCTCCCTAAATCTCCCAGTACGACAAAACCTCCTCCGAGAATAGGGCCTCCATTATTATTGATAAATTGTGTATTCGAAATGGTTTGGTAAGAAGTGATCTCTCCGCCGAGAAAGGTTGTCTGAAATCCAGCTCCACGGGTAGTGGATTTATTATTGATGAAGGAAACAGAATCTATCTCCAGGAAATATTCTGACCCGTTTGGTCCCGCTATTGAAAGGGAAACGCCCCCGCCCCATGCATTACCGGATTCGTTGCCATCGAAGGTGCTTCGGTAGATTTTCAACCCCGAAGCCCCTCCTGAGGAGAATAAATCGACATCAAAGAAAACCCCTCCACATGATGCAGAATAATTGTTCAGAAACTTAGTATCAGCAACAATGACTTCGGAGCCCCCTGTTGCGGATAAGAAGTTAGCTCCACCTCCAGACACAACTGTCTGATTTTCTTCAAACTCACATTCCTGCAATAGTAAAGGCTGAGCCAGGGCTACCACATTTATGCCTCCTCCATAGAGGGCATAATTATTACCAAAGGTACATTGTTTAAAGATCAGCGTATCAGAAGTGCTGCCATTATCCTCACTTCTATGAAAGGCACCTCCGCTGACAGTAGCCCGATTAGAAATAAAATGGCAATTTTCAAGCCTTGGCGTAATGCCTAGATTGTCCGGGCTGTTCACGCCGATTGCAGCCCCGTAGGAACCGCTGTTGCTTTCAAAGGTACAGTTACGGATAATCATTTTAAATGCCGAAGTGTCCCCCTCCTCGGTTGTAATAAACAGCCCTCCCCCATAGCGGGTATCAAAGGTATTGCCATTGCTATTGCCATGCCTGATATGGAAACGGTCTAAGACCGTATGCTCATCGGGGCTGCGGGCCGTCAGTACGTGATAGCAATTATCTGTGCTATCCGTAAATACGCCAATATCTCCACTCAATATGCTGAGTACACCTGTGGTGTCCCGCTCTTCAAATGTAGCTTCATTGCCCAGAAACCCTCCAAATATTTTCACCCCTTTTGGGATTTCATAGGTCGCATGCCGGTCCGTGCCATCTGTCGGTCGATAGAACCCCTGGGCCACCCATATAGAATCGCCTGCTTCTGCTACCTCCAACGCGCTGGATAAGTTGGAGTAGGCCGTCAACCATTGCACCCCGTCCTCAATTCCTGATGTATTACCCCTGTCCACTATTATTCGTTTGCTTTGAGCTTCCAGGGAGGGAAAAAGCCCAAAGATTACGAGAGCTATGATAAAATAAAGCCGCATCTGTGAATGATTTTCGTAAAAGCAAAATAGAAAGGCTTTAGAGATAATGAAGCCTTATAAGTTGAATTTTGAAAGCGGTTAAGTAAATTAGAGATTGCTAGTTGTAAAGATAATGATTTTATTGACATCTTCGCATTGTAAATGTTAAACTTAAGCTGTCTTGCGTTTTTCGCAATGTTGATGAAAAACGAAAAACCTGCCGCCCCTTTATGACCCAGGTGACCTGAATTCTTTATAATGTCTGACCATATGGTCAACTCCCTTATTAAAATATTAATAAAATGATAATTAGCCCTATCTTTTAGACGTTACCGGCGACTTTCGCGTTTACAACACAACCTTTACCCCAAAACAATTTGGCTATGAACCGATCATCATTTTTTCTCTTCTTCTCCCTGAGCCTGGCCTTTTGCCTGCAGGCACAGGGGAATACGCATCAGGAATACCTGGAACGCTTCAAGGAAATTGCTATCCTGGAAATGGAGCGGACCGGCATCCCGGCAAGCATCAAACTGGCGCAGGGGCTCCTGGAGTCTGGTGCAGGTACAAGCGACCTGGCCCGGCGTGCCAACAACCACTTTGGCATTAAATGTGGCAGTGGCTGGAATGGCCGAACGTACTACAAGAAGGACGATGATGTCAATGACCGGGGGGAGCTGATCGAATCCTGCTTCCGCAGCTATAAAAACCCCGATGCCAGTTACCGGGCACACTCCGAATTCCTGCGCGACCCAAACAAGCAGTTCCGCTATGGGTTTCTTTTCCGGCTGGATCCCACCGACTATAAAGCCTGGGCAAGGGGGCTCAAGCAGGCAGGTTACGCCACCAGCGCGACCTACGCCAGCAAGCTTATCGATATTATTGAGCGTTATGAACTGCACCGCTACGATCGTATGACCTCCACCGGTATTATCGCGGGCGGTGATACCGGTGTGCCGCAACTGGGTGGCGATGGGACCGATGCCCCTAACGTAGTCATAGCCGGTCAGGTCTTTACCAACAACGATGTGCAGTACGTGCTGAGCATGTCCGGTGAGACCCTGCAGGAAATTGCCCTCCGTACCAACTCCGACCTCACCGACCTTGTGCGCTACAACAACAACCAATACAGCCGTAACCGCCAACTGGAGCAGGGCACGGTCATCTACCTGCAGTCCAAGCGCAACAGCTTCAGGGGGCAGCGGCAGTGGCACTATGTGAAAAAGGGCGAAACCATGTTCAGCATTTCCCAAATCTACGGTATCGACCTCGACCGCCTGTACCGGCGTAATCAGTTGGAAAAAGGTCAGATGGCAGCCGTTGGCGAGCGCCTGAAGATACGGGGCTGGAATGTTAGCGACCCTCCCAAATTGGGACGGGAAGTGGAAGCGCCATCCTCTGTGCCCGACCGCGACGACGTGATGGACTTCCCGGAACCTGAGCCACCATCCATTGACGAGGGCCCAGTCAATCCTATCGTAATCGAAGATGAGGTCTTTGAGCCCGATAGTGACTTCGACTTTGATGATGACTTTCTGGACCCCATCACCCCGCCACCGGGCAACCGCCCTGACCCCAGGCCCGATAACCGTCCGACCTGGAATGACCGGCCCAGCCAGCCAGATACCGATAATGGGTTTGACAGGGATGACTGGTTCAACTCAGATGATGACCCGGCGCCCAATCCGCCACAGCCGGACCCTCGACCTGTACAGCCTTCCGGCAGCTTACATACTGTTGTGAAAGGGGATACTCTATTCAACATCAGCCGCCGCTACAACCTGACAGTTGACCAGCTCAAAGCACTGAATGGGCTGACCAGCAACACCATATTCATTGGTCAGCAGCTGAAAGTGCGGTAAGGTAATGCAAGTGACCGGAGCGCTATTTCCTGTATAGCGCTCCGGTTATAAGCTTAACAAAGTGGTTTGCAACATCGGCCCGTGACGAAGCATAGCTTGTCAGGGCAAGCCACTTCCCAGCGTAAATGCTGACATTAAGTAGGTTTGCTGCGGCAAACCACTTAATCGTCAGTATAAACCGTACAGGGTGCAATTCATTTTTGGCTTTTACGATAAAATCTTACCTAAAGGAGAAGCTATGGTGCGCACTGAATTGTGCCTGCCATTTGCTCCAGTTGGCGGTGGTTTGATTCATAGCGCCCAGTTGGATGCGCAGGTTGTCACGCAGCCCGAACCCAATACCAAGATAGGTCCGGTTCCGGTCAAAATATTGCACTTCGCGGCCGTCTCCAATATCGGTTTGACCATTGATGAAAATCTCATTGTACAGGGCCAGGTAGACGACTCCCTTCCCAAAATCGGTGGCATTGAGCGGTACATTCACAAATATATTGTACCGGTAGCGGGTACGGAAGTCCTGATCCTCCAGCCAGCGTTGCTCCGACCGGAAACGGTGGGTAAGCAGAAAACGGCCACCCAGCCGCTGGGAAAAAAGAGCTTCCTGATAAATCCGGTTTTCATGGACCGTGTTGGTGCTTTCTCCCGGTGTGCCCGTTGTGATACTCGCATAGCCCAGTGTGAAGGTTACACCAGCATCCTTTGGGGTGTACGTCAATCCATTTCGGATCAGCACCTGCTCCAGGTCATTGCCGAAGTTCCAGAATCGGAACTGATAATCGCCCTGAATCCCGAAGGGGCCATCTCCAAACCTGGCATTGTAAAAGTACATGTACCAGGCTCCCAGTTTGTCTTCTTCAACAGTTTGGGCCGCAAGCGGGCTGGCAAGCCATGCACACAGCAGTAGTAACAGCAGTTTTTTCATAGGCTATTGAACAAATTTTGGCAGTGACTTGATCGTCTCTTCCAAAAACTCCACCTGACCGGAGTGCAGGTTATACACTGCGCCGACGATGAGGACTTCACCGCTTGCAAACTTGCGGCTCAGTACCGGTTCCAGACCCCGGAGAAGTTCAACCTGCTCCAGTACATTCTTGCGAACGGCGGTATCCAGCATGTCATCCTCGCCTGTTGCGTTGTCTTTCGCATAAAGGGAAGCGGGTTTAATGGCATTGATGAGCGTCACCACGTGGCCCGGAGGGTTTTCCGGCAGCTGCATGGCTGCCTTTACGGCTCCGCAGGATTCATGGCCCAGCACAACAATCAGACGGGTATTCAGCACTACCGTGGCGTACTCAATGGTCCCATAAGAAGCTTCAGCCATCACCTGCCCAGCTGTACGGGTAATAAAGAGGTCTCCCACCCCCTGATCAAAAATAATCTCATTGGGCACACGGCTGTCCGCACAGCCAATAATCGTAGCAAAAGGCTTCTGCCCCAGCTCGTTGTTGCGCAGGTCTTCGTCGGTCTGACGCGGTTTGATACTCTTGTTCTCCGCAAAGCGCTTATTTCCATAAATCAGCTTTTTCAATCCGTAGTAGGGATCAAGGTAAGCGCTGTCCCGGTCGGCAAAATACTGATCAGCTTCGAGATCGAGCATCTCCTGAATGGCAGCGCTCTGCTGTGCGTGGGCGTGCGTGAACATGGTGGCCAGGAACAGGAATGCTCCTGACAACAGGGTCTTTGACAGTGTCATATTCATAGTTTGAAGTGAAAAATGACACGCCTAACCTTGGAAATACAAATGTTGTTTTGGTCCTGGATTTTTTAAGAAAATATTAACTAAAAATATTTTTATAAGTCAGAATTTTATCATGTTTTATATTTGTTGATCAGTAAAGCATAGTAAGAAAAGACACATTGCCGCAGTATGTAAAAACAAAATTAAAAGGAAGTGAATCAACTGGCCCGGTCTTGAAAAAAAGTCTTCAACCGCTCCAGCGCCACCTCCAAATGGCTCAAAGGCAATGTAGTATACACTATCCTAAACACCCCATACTTCTTATGCTGGAATCCGGCACCGGGCGTCAGCAGTATGCCGGTACTGTGGTAAATGTCCATCCAAAGGTCTTCCTGCCCCTTTTCGCTATCCTCTTTCAGGTATTTGGAAAAATCAGCCCAAACAAACAGGCTGCCGCGGCTGGGGACGTAGGGCACTTCCAACTCCCGAAGGGCCCTGACGACTGCTTTGTAGCTCCCGGTAAGGCGGGCTTTGTTGGTTGCGATGTAGCGCTCAAGGAAGGCGTGGTCTTTCATCAGCTCCCCGATCACCCACTGCGCAAGGTTGGAAACCATCTGCGGGATATTGACATTCCCAAAACCCTTGAGGAAGCTTTCATTCAAAGAATGTACGATACCAAACCGGAACCCTGACATGGCAAAATCCTTGGACAGGGCATACCAGAGGTGCAGGTAATCGCTTTGAAGCTCCGCCATAAGCTGTGCGAAAGATTGGGGCACCGTTGCCGGCGTATAATCTGCCCGGATGTCATCGTCCTCAACATCCACCAACGACAAGCCGTAAATTTCACTGACAACCAGGTGCACCTCATGTGCCATGCACCACTCGGCAATCTCCCTCAGCTGTTGTTCCGAGTACATGCAGCCGGTGGGATTATCCGGTGAAGTCAGCAGCAGGATTTTGAACCTTTGCCCCTGCCCGCTGATATCCGCCCAGGCAGCATCCAGGTGTGCGGTGGTCAGGGGGGAAAGATCCCCATGATCGGCAGGATGGTGATGCGTTTGCAAATCGTAGCGCTGCAATCCGCTTTTCAAGCCCACATCATTGGTGTACATGGGGTAAGCGGGGGCCGGAATCACCACCACATCCCCCTCATCGGCCAGCATAAACGTACTCACCTCTATGGTCGCTGCAGCACCGGCAGAAAAGGCGATGGAATCAGGCGCAGTGGGACATTGGCACAGGTATTGCTCCATAAATGCCGCCACGGTCTCCCGGACTTCCGGGTGCCCATTCGGATCGGTATACTGAAAAGCCCATTCGGGAACAGCGCCCTGCTGCAAAATTTCATCTATACGGGTCTTCATCATCGGGATCATCAGGGCATTCTCCGCCACATTCAGGGTGAAGTACCCTTCGGGATTTTCCTCCGGATCATACAGGTTTTGAGCAGCTTCAAAGAAGAGGTCCATGTCCACCCGGGCAGCGGAGGCCGCCAGGGGAGCCCCTCTCCTGGAAAGGCCGGAAGCCGGTGTCGTTTTTTCTATCGCCATTCGAGCTTTGATTTGTGGTTTTGGCCTGGTTCAGGCAAATTGGTAATACCGTGATCCGCACATCTAAGAATTCGGCCACTTGAATACAGAACACCTAACAAGCTTCTGATGTGCAGAGTTGAGTACTCAGGTCCATCCCCTACCTAAGCCCCCTGTACACCACCACCGGCATTCCGCTGTAATCCGTCTCCTTCCAGGGCAGCAGCCCATTCTTGCGGGCAACGTGCTGACTCGCCAAATTGTCTTTATGGATAATGGAAATGACCTGCTCCACCGGCAGGTGTTCGAAAGCCCAGCTCTTCATCTGTTGCGCCATTTCGGTGCCGTAGCCCTGTCCCCAGTAGCCGGGCATAAGGGAGTAAGCCACTTCGTACAAAGTTTCTCCATCCAGGTCACGGGGAATGACGCCCGCCATCCCAATGAGCCCGCCCGCCGATGGCAGCGTAGCCGCCAGGTGCCCAAAACCCGTGTCCCGGTACCGCTCTGCTTGCTTGTGAATCCACCAGGCAGAAAGCTCCATGGGCGTACCGTCCAGAGGCATGCCCAGGAAATGCAGCCGGTCATTGCCTGTAAAGAAAACCGACCAGGACGGAATATCTGCTTCCGTGGTTTTGCGGAAGACCAGCCGGGCACTGCGCTGATTGTAATAGCGCTCCATTAGCGGTGCATTCATAATGATCTGGTGACTAAAAAAACAAATAGAACAGACAACCCAAACGGAGATGCCTCCGGCAACTTAACAGGCATAAGACTTCGCAGAATCTGGCCACCGCAGCGGTGCCAGGCAGAATTACACCCCACTCTTCCATAGCAAAACCCACACTAGCCGACTTCGTAGAAGTCACACCTTAGTAACACAGGCAGCACCAATGCTAACCGACTTCGTAGAAGTCGCACATTACACCCTATATCATGAACTCACCTCAAATTCAGTTGCAATCAAAGCCCTAAGTCGTCACCAACGCCTCAGGTACCCCCACCTCCAGCGGCTGCATCAGATAAGTTTGCAGGAACAAGATCACCGCCTGATTGTAAAAATCACGGTTCGACTTTTTCCGGAAGCCATGCCCCTCATCCTTAGCCAGCAGGTACCAGGCCTCTCCCCCATTCTTACGGATCGCCCGCAGCATTTGCTCCGCCTCACTGGCCGGCACCCGGGGGTCGTTCTGCCCCTGCACAATAAGCATCGGCTTGGTAATCTTATGAGCATTAGTCGTCGGAGAAATCTGCTCCAGATGCCGGCGCATAGCCGGATCACGCTCATCCCCGTACTCCACCCGGCGCAGATCGCGGCGGTAAGACTTGGTATTCTTCAGGAAGGTTATAAAATTACTGATGCCCACGATGTCAATCCCGCAACAAAGACGGTCGTTGTAATGCGACATGCTTGCCAGCACCATGTAGCCACCGTAGGAACCGCCCATAACCGCCACACGACGGCTGTCCAGTTCGGGCTGCTGTTCAATCCAGTCAAGCAGCGCCCCGATGTCCCGCACAGAATCCTCCCGCTTAAAGCCGTTATCCAGCTTGAGGTAGTGCTTCCCATAGCCCGAAGAGCCCCGCACATTCGGAGCGAGCACAGCCACGCCAAGTTCTTTAAGGTAGTACTGAAAAGCCGGTGAAAAGCCAGGCCGAAACTGACTCTCCGGGCCACCGTGGATGTAAATCAGCACAGGCATGGGCGCATCTTGTGGCTCCGGCCGGTAATAAAAGGCAGGAATCTCCCGGTCTTTGCCCCCTACCTGATCAAAAGTCGGATAATGAATGAGCCTGGGCTTGACAAACCCTTTGCGGTCTAACCCACCCACTTCTGAAAAGGTCCACTGCTGCAGGTCCATCGTTTCCACATCCAGCACATAGGCATCGGCCGGCGCCTGAGGCGTATTGATGGTCAGGGCAAGGCGCAGGGCCTTGGGGTGCCAGCGCATATCGGCAATGACGCCTTCCGGGAGGACTTCGACGCGCTCGTAGCGTTCCCGGGCCGTATCGTAAAGGTACAATTCGGAAATGCCGTTCTTATTGATAACAAAGGCCAGCTGTGTGCCATCCGCAGAAAGCTGCAAGCCTTCCACTTCCCAGTCCAGCCCCTGAGTAATCTTTTGCTTCGATTGTGTATCCAGGTCGTAAACCATCAGCCCGCGCCATTCGCTATCGGCATCAGACGTATAGTAAATCCGGCGGCCGTCGGCGGACCAGCTGCCGGAGCGGCAGGCAATATTCGGATCAGCCTGAATGGTCTGCAACATACCCGTCTCCACATCCAGGATATGCAAGTGGCTTTCATTGATCGACCGGTAGTTGATGACGGTCACATACCGCCCGCCTGATGCCCAGGCGACCGGGTACCAATAGCCCTTGCCGGTAAAGACCAGTCGTTCGCCTGTACCACCTGCCAGGTCGTAGAGGTACAAATCCTGATCAATGCCGTTGCGCTTGGTACTGCTGTAAATAAAGGCGCTGCCCTCCCGGTTCCATACGCCACTGCTGTGCTTGGATTCCCCATCCGTCAGCATTTGGTATTCCTGCTTCCGCAAATCATAGAAGTACAGCTGATAAGCCTCGTTACCACCGGTATCCCGCGCAAACAGGAACCCCTGACGGTCAGCATCGGGGCAGGTGCGGGCAATATAAACGGGCTCGTCAAAAAAGGTCAGTTGTTTACGGAAGTGCCCGGGCCGGACCACTTCGTGAATCTGTGCAGCTTCTCCAAACCGGGTTGAGATCAGTAACCCACTGCCATCAGGCAGCCAATCGGCCAAAGCCGCCTCGCGCGTCTGCTGATACAATTGTAGCTTGTCTTTCAGCAAGACAGGGATATCCGGGATGTTCTCAAGTAGAAGGTTGCCTATTTCTTTTCTTCTAATCTCAACTGTCATAATTCAGGGTTCGCAAGAGTACGGTGGGATATTCCACCATCGGACCGACTATCTAAGACCTGGAGTTCAGACTTGCGGTGCCAAATTCAGTTTGGGATTATGCGCAGTGTTCAGCCCGCAAAGCTACACTTTTTTCGGATACCCTGCTGAGTACCAAATCAGTAGCTGCTCCGGACCGAACAACGCACCATGGCTTTTCGGGTTGCTCTTGCTTGTTTAGCCCCTCAATATATGATTTTTCATATATTTTAACAGTTAAGACACAATCTTTTTTAATCTCAGCTTCCAAAAGCCTATTGAATGACGACCGGGATCGTCTTCCCTCCAGCTTTGGTCTGAATTTGTAAATAATGTACGCCGGTGGCTAATATCGGGAGGTCGAGCCGCAGCGTTTCGCCAACATCGCCCCCTTCCAACCTCCACGACTGCAGCTGTTGCCCAAGCGTATTCATCAACCGGATGTTCATTGGGCCTCCAGGCATATCCCCGCTGATCCAAACCGGCGCACCGGGGGCAAGCAGCGTTGGGTAGGCCTTTATGCCCTGAAGTGCCGCCTCTTCCACACTTACCGGCATGCAGTTGGGGAAATCGGGGTCGTAGGTCATGCTTTGGGTGTAAGAACGGCTACAGCCCGTAAGCGGGTTGACTACCTCCAGGGTGTAACTCCCTGAGGTACTGATGCAGTATTCCAAATCATTGCCGCCTTCCAGGGGCTGCTCATCCAGGTACCACTGCAGCTCGTAGGGATCAGGCAGGGTGTCCGGATCCAGCAGAAAGAGCAGGTTTTGCTCGATCTGGAAGATAGGGAAAGCCGGCAGGTCGTTGAAATCCAGCAAAAGGGTGTCAGAAGTGGCGCTGCAGCCATCAGCATTGGTGTACGTGACCCAGTAGAAGCCGCTTTCGCCCACAGCTAGCAGATCGCCATTCGCCTCAAACAGGGGCACTGTGTCGAGATACCATTGGGTGTTTTCGGTGTAGTTGGTCATCAGCGTCAGGGAGTCGCCATCACAAAGGTCCTCACCGCTGTAGCCCTGCAGTTCGGGCTTTTCCGGTTGCTCGTAGACCGTTATGATGCCTTCGGAGCGGATGGTGTCAACAGGATTGATGATGGTAATGTCTACCGTGGCGCCATCGTCTTCCAGCTCCCCGTTTGAAGTCTTCACAAAGCCAAAAACGCCGCAGACGTCATCGCCTCCGTCCAGCCCCTGATCGTCATCCACCACCTGAATTTGGTAGGGGCCGTTTTCGATGAAAATGCCAGGCGCAAAAACAACAGGCAGGCTGGCATTCTGCACGACATCAGAGGCAAAAATTTTGTCGCCCAGCGGGTTGTAGACTTCCAAAACCAGATCGGGCGCGCCACCGAAAATATCATTGCAGTCCACATCCGTAATGACCACCTCCGTCAGCTGATGCCCAAAGGTGTCCACAATCACCTGATAGCTCACTCCGTACTCACCAGGCGTATCATAAACCTGCGTGCCTGGATTTTCAGCAACAGAACTTTGTCCGTTGCCGAAGTCCCAGATATAGCTGAAGCCATCGGTGCCGTTGGAAGGCACATTATTGATAAAGTTCGCCACCACTTCTCCGCAACCCGAGGTATTGTCGATAGTGAAGCCTTCTGAAATGACCTGTCCGGGCAGGATGAGAATAGGAATGGTGACCGCAGAAGTCTGTGTAGCCACCAAAACCTGGGCTGAAATAATGACTTCCACCTCATACAGCCCCGGAATCAGGGGGGTCCCGCAGAAGCGCACACAGCCATCCGTCACCTCACTAACGTCGAAGGCCAGCTGATTGGCTTCCCACTGCAGCCCAGGCGGCACATTCGCCACAGAGCTGATCGTCATTTGGGAAATGGGCAGCCCCGGAGGCGTATCCGGGTCGGTGGCATTAACTGGCGTGGTGGTTTGGGGCAGGCGGAACGACAGGTCTTCGCTGTAAAATTGGCCGACCTGCCCGTCCGGGGCAGCCGAAATGTAAATGGTATCCTCCGGGAGGGCAGGGAGATTGACCGTACAGCCGGGGCAGTTGGCTTTCGCCGAAAGGCTAAGGCCCCAAAGCAGGATGGTTAGGTATAAGTACTTCATGTCCTTCTGAATTTTAAATAACAAGACCGCCCTTGTGCAGCACAAGGCGCTGTACAAGAACGGTTTGCCAGTAAAGAAAATTTTATAGGGTGTCGGAGCGGGGCTTCACGCTGCAGGGTGGGCAGCACCCCGCTCCTTGTCAGAAGGACTGAATTCTTGGAGACCCGGCAGGGGTACTACCGGTTGATAATCATTTTGGAAGTAGCGGCATGGCGGCCATCGGTTATACCGTAAAGGTACATACCTTCTGCCAGTTGGCTACCGTTGAAGTCGATGTGGTTTTCACCCTCGATCAGCTGAATTTGCTGTTGGTGTACCTGACGGCCCAGCAAATCCGTAACGAAGAACTGGTACAGGCCCGACTGTTTGGCATCCACCACCACCTGCGTGAGGTCCCCGAATGGGTTGGGGCGGTTGCTCAGCCCAAAGTCAGCTGCAAAGGCCTCGTTGGTATTGGAGAAACAATTGGTGCCACCTTCTTCTTTTACATTGAGATAGTAGTGTGAGCCATTCTCAAGATCACCGGGGACTGTTGCATCAAGAACAAGACCGACGTTTATATCAGCAGCGATAGTCAGGTCATGCGTCCCTATTTCGTCAACAGTAGGCGTACCCGATACAATAATACAACCTTTGGAATTCGCTGCAAATACACAGTTGGGTGGGTTACAAACATAATCCATGGAAGCTGGCAAATTCCCAATACCATCTTCAGCCGGAATGCTTACGTCTATCAAAGGGATAGGTGAGCCGAGCACCTCATAAGTCGCAGGGATATTAAATGTAAAAACAAACTCATAAGGGCTGCCTACGCATGCCGTATCGTTGATGCCTCCGTCAGGACGGAGCATTTCATTGTAAGGCAGTGGAGCAACCACCACCGAATCCGGAACTGTTTCGTCCGGCTGGCAATCCTGTGCGTACCCAACGCTGGCGAGGATAACCCCCAAGAAAATCAGTACAATTCGATTCATAATCGTGTTGTTTGGTAAAGAATTCAGCTGCCGAAGTTAGGAAACTTTTGGTAAAGCCGGAGAGATTTATTGGAATCTGTCGGCTGCGTGCAAAGCGATTTTTTTCAGGAACTTGCTTGTCAAGTAACACGAATGCCTTAGATTTGTGCTTCCACACGCCCTGAAATTAGCACCCTGAACATTTTGGAGATCATCCACAGCCACCACTTTTGAGTGCTGTGCCTAATTCATTGCATATGACCAAGTACTACCTTCTGCTAATTTTTCTGTCCTTTTCTGTTTTACTGACTGCTCAGCAAACCCTGCTCACCGGCCGGGTGACGGACGCCAAAACCGGGGAGCCTCTGATTGCAGCGACCATCAGCCTGCAAGGCCAGGGTACCGTAACCAACTTCGATGGGTTCTACGAGCTGGAGGCCGATGCAGGCACACACCTCCTGAAAGCCAGCTATGTGGGTTATGAAACCTATGAAACAGAAGTAAACCTACCGGAAGGGGGCACCATTGAGCTAAATATGGCGCTTGATCCCCGCGCTACCGTGCTCGAAACCGCTACCGTAACCAGCGGTAAATTCGAAAAGCCGCTTAGCAAGGTGACCGTCTCCCTGGAAGTCCTTCAACCTGACCTGATTGAGAACACGGGCAAGGTATCCATTGACGAGGCGCTGGAGAAACTGCCGGGCGTCACCATCATCGACGGGCAGGCGAATATCCGGGGCGGCTCGGGCTATTCACAAGGCGCTGGCAGCCGGGTGCTGCTGCTGGTGGATGATATTCCTATCCTATCTGCCGATGCCGGCTTCCCCAACTGGGACGATGTGCCGATCGAAAATATCGCGCAGGTGGAAGTGGTCAAGGGCGCGGGCTCGGCTTTATACGGCTCTTCCGCACTCAACGGCATCATCAACGTCCGTACAGCTTACGCCAAATCAGCACCGGAGACCGAAGCAGCGGTCTTTTACACCCATAATTTCAGCCCCGAAGATGAACGTCTGAAATGGTGGGATACCGCACCGCGCACCATCGGAGCGAGTGTGGCCCACCGCCGTAAGATGGGCAAGCTGGACCTGGTTATGGGCGGCTATTACCTGAATGAAGAGAGTTACAACGAAGGAGCATTCCGCCGCACCGGCCGCTTCAATGTAGGCACCCGCTATCGCGCTACCGACCGCCTGACCATCGGGCTGAACGCCAATATCAACGCCGGAGAGACCGCCTCCTTTTTTTATTGGGCCAGCGATACTGCCGCATACCAGCCGGGGCCCAATACGCTCGGTGGCCGCCGCCGGTTGCGCTACAATATAGACCCAACTGTCACCTACTACGATGGCGCCAACAACCGCCACCGCATCCTGAGCCGCTTCTACAATATCGACAATGAGAACGACCTCAATCAGAGCAATTTCTCGGATATGTTCTACGCGGAGTATCAGTTCCAGCGCCGGATGGCAGCAGCAGACCTGGTCTTCACAGCCGGGCTGGTCGGATCAGGCACGGATATCGAAGCGGAGCTGTACGGCGACACCACCTTCACCTCCCGCAACCTGGCGGCCTACGCCCAATTCGATAAGGAGTTTTTTGGCAAACTGAATACGTCGGTGGGATTCCGCTATGAGCGTAATGTACTGCGCAACCCCGGTTTTGAGTACGATGGTGGCACGGTGGACCCTTCTGACGAGGAGGAAGCCAAACCCGTGGCGCGCCTCGGGCTCAACTATCAGGCCGGCAAGGCGACCTTCCTGCGGGCGAGCTGGGGACAGGGCTACCGCTACCCTACCGTAGCTGAAAAATATATCGTGACAGAAGCCGGCGCGCTACGCATTGTGCCCAATCCCACCTTGCAATCTGAAACCGGCTGGACAGCAGAATTAGGCGTTAAGCAAGGCTTCCGGATTTCCAATTTTGAAGGGTTTCTGGACTTTGCGGTTTTCCGCTCCCGCTACTTTGATATGATGGAGTTCAATATCGTAGGCTTTAGTTTTCAGGCCATCAATATCGGGGATACCCAGATTGATGGATTCGAAGTCACCGCCGCTGGCAGAGGCGAAATTTTAGGTCTTCCGGTAAGCTTACTAGCTGGATACACCTACGTTGATCCGCGTTTTGAAGCCTTTGATACGACCCGCGTCCCTGCCGGCCAAGACCGCACACAGGGGCAAATCAACGCCAACAATTCGTCTTTAGATGAGAATATCCTGAAGTACCGCTCCCGCCACCTGTTCAAGCTCGACCTGCAGGCGGATTACAAAAAGGCGTCTTTTGGCGTTGAGACGTTCTACAACAGCCAGATCGAAGCCATTGATGCGGCATTCCTGCTGTTCATCAACGGGCTGCGGGACTTCCGGGAGCGCAACGACAGGGGCTTTACCGTGGTCAACCTCCGCGGCAGCTATAAGCTCACCGAGTCTGTTAAACTTTCCCTGCTGCTCAACAACCTGCTCAATGAAGCCTACTCGCCCCGGCCGGGCATTATGGAAGCGCCCCGCAATTTGACGATGAGACTGGACTTTGATTTCTAAGCGAATTGAAAAAGGGCTGCCCCAAACGGAGCAGCCCTACAGTAAACCCTTGTCTACTTTTTATCCGCGATAAAAAGCTCGCGCAACTGATCAATCACCTGTCCGCCACCGGAGACAGAAAGGCTGTTGATCTTCTCAGCGATCTTCTCCACGTACTCCATCTCCTTGAGGCGGAGCAGCATGGCGTTGTCCTCCATCAGCTTAGCGGAGTTGAGCAGGCTACGGGTGGCAGCTGCTTCATCCCGCCGGAGGATGGTATTGGCCTGAGCCTGCTTTTCAGCCACGAGGACCCGGTTCATGATCTCCCGGATTTCGCCCGGTAAGATGATGTCCTTTAGACCTCCGGACAAGACGGCTACCCCCAGGCTTTCAGCGGCTTTAGCCAGTTCGTCCCGGATGCTGTTGTAGACGCTATCCTTACCAGCCAGCAGCTCGTCCAACGTCCGGGTGCCCACATAAGACCGCAGTGCTAATTGCACCAACAGGTACAATTGGCGGGGCATATCGCTCACTTCCAGCAATGCCCGCTCCACATTGGTGATGCGGTATTGCAATTGGAAGTTGAGCCGGATGCCCACCCGGTCTTTGGTGAGGATTTCCTGCCCGCTGACCTCTATGGTCTGCACCCTTAGGTCGGCCAGAAGCACTTTCAAGTCCTCAGCCGTTTTCCAGAAGTAGTGCCGTCCGGCAGACAGCTTTTGCTTCAGTTCACCGTCAATAAGCAACAGCCCGGTCTCATAAGCAGCCACATCATACCGGTGTACCTGACGGAAAACCACTAATTTGGTGAGCAGCTCTGGTTCGATAACGGCCCCAACTTCATCCTTGCGGGTATCTACCATCCGGAAGTCATACTCAATGCCAGACTTCCAGTAGACATAGCGCCCTGGCGATAAGAGATTGTCGAACAGCCCATCCCGGTACGCCAGGCAACGCTCGTGGTCCTTTACTTCTACCAGGTGGACTTCAGCCCGAAAGCGCTCATCCTCCAGCAAAATGCTCAGGTCAACAGGCAAGACTAATGGCGTGGTCCGGTCGAACACCAGCAATTCCTGCCTCCAGCCCACTACATGCCAACCTTCGAGGCGCACGCCTACAAAGGACTTGCCCCGGAACAACAGGCCAACCTCATGACGGCTGATCGTTACGAATTTCATGACTTGTTTTTTTGCAGTTGTGAACTATTTAAAAATTTTGATTCCTTACAAAAACGTACAGCAACGGCGCCTCAATCCCAGGGATACGAGCCTGGCATTCAGTCTGTGGCAGCCTGTACAGTTGAGCCTTGACAACCCTGCCGAATTCCCGGGGATTACCATAGCCCGCCGCCCCGTAATGCAACAGGCGTACCTGCTACCCACGGCGCTGCGAAAAAGACATTTGGTACATTGCATGACGGTTTCCCGTCGGAGCAGCACCAAAAGCCTTTCCAAGTGTACAGCCTCCGGCAGACGGTATCCTGCCCAACCGGTAGCCCTTCGGATGGTGAATCGCTTACAGCCTGACTGTAAAATCCACGGGCATCCGCTGCTGCACGTACGGTCCAGGTTTTTTACAGGGAAGAACCTGAGAACTTCCAGATGGATTATCAGTCCATTGCCCAAAATGGCGGTTGGTACAGGGCAAAGCCCCGTGAAAGCAAGTACTGTGTTCTAACCAGCTGAACTATGGCACGATTAAGCGCCAGATGGATTCGAACCATCGACCGCAGTATCCAGATGCTTGCATAAACCCTATCGCACCAAACGGTATACCCTACCCCACACAGGCGGGCACCAGAGCGCTGTACAGAAACGCTGCTACGGTTCGGATACAATATGGTCCACTTCTTTAGAGCGTGAAATCTATACGCCCTGATGTATTTTTGAAGGGTTATTTGCTGTTGTCAGACATACATACAGCAGGCGGGAAAGAAAAATTCCCAGAGCCAGCATTTTTTTTAAAAAAAAATGGAGGCTGGATGAACGCCTCATCCAACCTCCTTCCGTAATTAATTGCACAAATTAATGGTCTGGAGCTTGTGCTGCCATTACCCCTGACTTGCCCGAAATGAGGTAAGCCAGGGGCGGCACTCCATTTTATCTAGTCGGCTACCACCATCTTCTTAGTGGCAGTGAAGCGGCCAGCAGTCATGGTGTATTCGTATACCCCTGCTGCCAGTTTTAGCCGTTCTACGTTCAGCGTATTCAGCCCGGCTGCGGCATCCACTTCATAGGAGCGGATGAGCCGGCCTGCCACGTCGCTTATTGTAATCGTTACCGTCTGCTCTGAAGGCACTTCAAATGGGATCATCGTTGTGCCCCGGTAAGGGTTCGGCTGGTTTTGGCCAAGGTAGTAGGCTTCATCAGATGCCATACCGTTCTGCCCAAAGCTCAGTGCCACATCCTCAAACGTGCCGCCATTGCCGTAAGCTTCCCTCGGCGTCACCGCATCGCTCATGCCCAGGGCTTCGCTCAGCTGTACGTCCGTGCGGGCGCGCAGTACCAGGGTGAACAGCTCACTGTCCGTTGGCACCGCCGTTGCGGATGCCCAGTTCCAGCTCATTGCTACCCGGCCCTGTGCAGCCTGTGTCAGGCCGAAGTGCCCCTCTGAAAGGGTACCCGGCAGGATGTCCACCAGCTCCAGTGCCTGCGCATCAAACTCCAGCGTGCCCTGGAAGCCTTCAATGGCTGCCAATTGTGGCGCGGTGAATGGGATGCGGTACTCGTTGCCCGCTTTCAGGGCTTCGTCCGCCGTTTCCAGCTGGAAGCGGCCATCAAAGCCCCGCTCGTCGATCGCAGAGAAGCTATTGGCCACTACATCGCCGCTCACATCACCAATCTTCACGGCGATGAAGTCCGCTCCGTGGATGCCCGTTGCCGGCAGGTTGTTGATGTTGACCACCTCAGGGAAGGCTTCCTGCCATGGGTTCTCCGGATTGGGGAACACATAGCTTGCTTCCACAAAGCGCCAGCTGGTGTTGTTAGCGAAC
>ENA-UENT01000222-UENT01000222.1-marine-metagenome-genome-assembly--contig:-NODE-222-length-41495-cov-5.091867_pt1 | contig 41495 bp, 29 predicted proteins | sample MGYA00237879_ERZ529330 | MGnify/ENA primary metagenome ERZ529330 (study PRJEB26372, sample SAMN05368345) | marine metagenome | biome: cultured habitat; feature: ocean water; material: water; isolation... | reverse complement strand
CGAGGCGCAGAAGGTTTGGATTCCCAAACCTCTCCGGCCTCGGTATAGATACCATTTCAAGTTATTTACCGATGCATTAGACTTTTCGCACCGGTAGGCGTTTAAATGGTCTTAGTAGAGGTATTCTAGCGCTACTTCATCGTAGAAGCCAAATTCCCCATCTTCGTTAGAGCTAAAACAGGCTAGCATTACACTGGCCCAGTCAATACCGGTTGGTGTACCAGGAATATGGATAGCACCAACACCGCTAGAGCCTTCATTTACGTTTTGGCCACAGCTGGCGCGGCTAAAGTAATCTGTGTGACGTAGACCCAGGCAGTGCCCAATTTCGTGCGTCATCACGTGCTCATTGACATTGTTACTGTAGTTATCCATTCCGGTGTAGATCTGTACCCACTTGTAAGGGTTTCCGCCAGAAGGGAAACCTGCAGATCCACCAGCACCGCTGTTGCTTGGGTTACGATACACAACCATGTCCGCATTCAAATTACTGCTAAACGACAGGCTGAAAGTAAGGCCTATGTTTAGACGGTTGTAGTTGTTGATCGCCCACTGCAATCCAGTACGCATACGGCTCGACAAATCGTAACCACCACCATAACCACTTAGGCCGGTAACAGTAATCGTTTGTGGGCTGCTTACCAAATTACTAGTACGGTACTGCTTAAGACCAGAAGCCATCGCTTCCTTGATCTCGAGCATCTGCTTCTTCGTCAGTTCGATATCGCCTTCGATCATGTATACTTCGTCTACTGTTCCGTCTGGACGTTGGATCTGGACCAGTTCTACATCATCAAGGTTCATTCCATGACCGTCAACATGGTTAACGATCTCCGCTTCAAAGCCGGCCAACTCATCATCGTGGGTATGGCCTGCTCCTTCAGGGTCTTGGTCTGCCGCTAGGGCTGTGGTGGCGTTGGGCTTAATATCTTCATTGCGGTTATCTAGATCACAAGAAAATGTTACTAATGCTAAAGCCACAATCACTAATGCTGAAAATTGTAATCTGAGTTTCATTAAATCAAGTTTTAAGAATGATACAAAAGCACGGTTTGATGTCGTGGCGGCCAATTCCGGACATAGGCCTTCTGTTCTTTTCAAAGGACCAAACCTTCAAAAAGTCAAATCGACAACAAAACCTATAACAGTACTACTATCAACTGCTAGCACGTTGATAATCAGATACTCCAATAATAAATCCTACATTGGGGTAGAGTGCAATTTGTGGGAACAAACGCGAAAAATCAGGCTGCGTATCAGCAACCAATACAGTCAGGTAAGAATTGTCTGGGGAAGTATATTGCTTCGTGTGATTGGATCGGGTAAAGTGTCATTTCCCGATGAAGCTAATGTAAAGTCTTTTTTTAAAATTCAGCGAATTTTCTCTAGACTTTTTGCACGTATTTCTTCATTTTTATTTGCCTTCGACGGAAGACGGCAGCATATTGTTTGCACGAACAAATTCATCAATAATCTCCTTTACTGCTGGTTTTAGTTCTTGCACTCTACCACCCCAGGTATGCAGCTGCCCTAAGTAACGCATTTCAAGATATTCAGCGGACAAGCGAAATGGCGTAAAGAAATGTGGGATTGGCTCTCGTGTACTACTACAACACATAGCCCACATTCCTTTTCCGGCTAGTGTTTCACCGTGCCGAGGGTGGTATTTCAAAAGATCTGAAAGGCGATCAAAAAAGATCTTCATCTGAGCACTCATCGTATACCAATAGACGGGAGTCAGAAGAATCCACTCATCGTAAGCGAGTGCTTCCTCAATAGTGGCTAAGAACAGGTCATCTTCTGAATAATCATTGTCATAGGAAAAGGGTGCCATCTTCCGTGCGCTTAGATCGATGACAGGTGCACCCAATTCTTGGGAAAGGTAATTAGCTATGACTGCAGTATTGCCATCTGAACGTGAGCTGGCAAATAAAATAACTTGAGTACTCATGCTTCTACTTTACATAGTAATGCCGGTGGCTGAGCATTATCCTCAACCACCGGCATTCAACTATATCAAAAGGTATGCTGCTACTCTTCTAGGAGTTTTGGATTCATACCCATTGTAGAGAATCCACCATCGTGGTAGAGGTTCTGCATAGTTACGTAACGACTTAGGTCGCTGAAGAGTTGAACACAGTAGTCAGCACAAGCATCACCAGTAGCATTACCTAGTGGCGACATGCGGTCGGCATAGTTGAAAAACTCTGTGAAGCCCTTCACACCTTGGCCAGCAGTAGTCATGGTTGGAGACTGGCTAATAGTGTTTACGCGCACCTTGTTACGCTCACCGAAGTGGTAACCGAAGCTCCGGGCAAAGCTTTCCAGCAAGGCCTTACTTTCGGCCATCTCGCTATAGTCTGGGAAAGTACGCTGGGCAGCAATGTAGGTCAAGGCCAAGATTGAGCCCCAATCGTTCATCGCGTCTTGCTGCCAAAGCACTTGCATCATCTTATGAAATGAGATCGCAGATACATCAAAGGTTTTCTGCATCCAGTCGTGCTTCAGGTCCGTGTAGGCCCGCTTTTTACGCACGTTCACGGACATACCGATAGAGTGCAAGACGAAATCTAGCTTACCACCCAAGATTTCCTGGCTCTTGGTTACTAGGTTTTCCAAATCATCCATACTGGTTGCATCAGCAGGAATGATTTCTGCATTTAGTTTCTCACTCAATTCCTTGATACCACCAAAGCGCATAGCTACTGGTGCATTCGTCAAGGTAATCTGTGCCCCTTCTTCCACACAACGTTCGGCTACTTTCCAAGCAATACTTTGCTCATCAAGAGCGCCGGAGATAATGCCGCGTTTACCGGCAAGCAGGTTATTTCCCATAATCAGGCTTGATTTTTACTCAGCCACAAAGGTAATAGGATGTTCTAAAAATTATAGAGTGCAGATCGTATCTTTCGGCATGGAATATTTTTCGGCACTTCGTACGAGCAGCCTTACCACCCTTCTGCTGCTATTGATTATCAATACAACCATGACTCAGCAAATGAACCGTCTGCCCCTTACTGAAGGCTGGACCATTAAAGCCAGCGATTTCCCTCAGGCCGAAGGTTTGAGTACGACCGTACCCAGCGTGGTTCAAGAAGTGCTGACCCGCTCGGGGCTAATTCCTGACCCTTACTACGGCACCAATGAAAATGATGTCCAATGGGTAGGTGATCGCAACTGGGAATACGAATTGCATTTTGATCTACCGGAATTGGATAATTCCAAACAATACCGACTCAACTTTGAAGGCTTGGACACCTACGCCAAGGTTTATTTGAATGGCAACCTAATCCTTGAGGCAGACAATATGTTCCGCTCCTGGAAGGTATCGGTAAAAGAATTCCTACAAGAGAAAGACAATCATTTGCGGGTCGCCTTCACAGCTCCTAGCCAAGCATTGGCCACAACAATTGAAGAATTACCCTTTGCGCTCAATAAGACCGCAGCCAACGATACTGGCGAACCTCGAATGGCCAACTTCGCTCGCAAGGCACAGTTCCTCTTTGGCTGGGATTGGGGGTTACGACTAGTGACACAAGGTATTTGGCGCCCGGTCTGGTTGGAGAGTTGGGCCGATGGTCGCCTGGAGGACCTCCAATTCTTCCAGCAAGAGGTTGCATCCAATTATGCACAAATGCAGGCCAAGGTGAAGTTGGATCGCCAAGCCGAAGGACAATATGAAATACGCGTACGAGGAGTAGACAATAACCAACTCTACGCAAAACGCGCACTCACCGCAACGGAATCGGCAGTAGATATCAACTTCCGTATTGATCAGCCAATACTTTGGTGGCCCAATGGTCATGGTGATCCACATCGTTACCACCTAAGATGCGAGCTCTGGAAAGATGGTCAGTTGATTGATCAGACAGAAAAGAAGCTTGGTATTCGGACCGTGGAATTGGTTCGGCGCCCGGACGATTACGGCACTAGTTTTTACTTCAAAATTAATGGCCGCCCCATTTTCACTAAAGGTGCCAGCTATATCCCACAGGATGCTATGCTGACGCGCATTAGCCCGCAACAAAAAACAGACTTGCTCACCCAAGCAAAAAATGCTCACTTCAACCTTATCCGAGTTTGGGGTGGTGGCATTTACGAGGATGAGCACTTTTATGATCAATGCGACTCCTTAGGGTTAATGGTATGGCAGGACTTCATGTTCGCCTGTGCCGCTTACCCCGGCGATCCTGCATTCTTAGAAAATGTAGGAGATGAAGTACGAGAGAACATCCGCCGCTTGCGCAACCACCCTAGCATTATTACATGGTGTGGAAACAATGAGGTTTTCTTGGCCATGAAGAATTGGGGGTGGCAAAATCAGTATAATATTAAAGGAGAGGATGAGCAAACGATGTTCCGCTACTACGAACAGCTATTCCAAGAGCTTATCCCTAGCATAGTTGCGGAAGAAGACCCTGATCGAGCCTATACACATACTACGCCATTGGGCTCTTATACGAAAACTCACGCTCGAGACAATGGCACCCTGCACTACTGGGGAGTATGGCACGGACCAGATGATTTCAGTGGATACGAAACCAAGGTTGGCCGCTATATGAATGAATATGGCTTCCAGTCTTTTCCAGACATGGAAACCATTGCCAGCTTTGCAGACAGTAGCCAATGGGCCTTAGACAGCCCAGTAATGGATCATCATCAGAAAAGCTATATCGGGAATGGCTTGATTGGGAAGTTCACCGAACAATATGGTGAGCCAGCGGATAACTTTGAGGAGTTTGTGAAGCAATCGCAAATTGTACAGTACGAAGGAATCCGGCGAGCGATACTATCTCATCGTCTGCGGTGGGGGTATTGCATGGGCACCACCTTCTGGCAATTAAACGACTGTTGGCCAGGCCCTAGTTGGTCAGCTATCGACTATGAGGGACGGCCTAAGGTATTATTCCAGGAGTTGGGCAATCTGTATGCTCCAGTGGTAGCGGCAGCGGTAGGTGATAAGCGAAGCCCGCAGCTGGCCATTATCTCCGACCTCCCTGGAGGTGGTGAGATAAAATTGGAGTGGAAGAAAGGGAAACGAACAGCGAGTAGCCAAACTATCAGTAGTGGTGAACGGAAAATAACCTTACTCCGCCCAGGAACACAAGTAATAGATCCCCCATCAGGCATGGCGCCCAATAAAGATGAGGAGACGGTCATCCGTGTCCTTCAAAATGGAACAGAACTATCCGTGTTTAAATGGTCGGGCCGGCAAGACCCAATTCAACTACCTAAAGAGGATTGGAGTAAATTTCCAGATCTGGTGCGCGAGTAAACATTATCCACCCGTGGCTGAACGGAGACGATCTAGCTGAGTATCCCAAAGCTTCTGCTGGTCATCTACTTCATCATCATCTGCCCAGTCAGTGAGGGTTAGAATTGTTTCGCCAGTAACAGGAGAACGCTCCATTTGAAATTCTAGGTATTCTCCCTCATCAGCGTCTTCCCATTCGAAACGCAGGCGCTCATCCTCAATATCGTCAATAAGCAGAGCTACCTCTTCTTCGCCCTCCCAGCTGAAAGTATATTCATCACCTGTGATGTCTACCTCATCACAGAACCAACGAATGAGACAGTCAGGCGTTGACAAGAACTTATACATTATGGTAGGGGAAGCTCGGAAAAGCCGCTCCATTGTAAATTTTTTCCTCTCCATAGTTAGGGCATAGCGTTAAGTAGCGTGGTGAAAACAGCCACCAATTATTGCTGGCAGGAGGCCGATCGGCTCGACACAATAAAAGAGAAACCGTCCATTTTTCCAAATCTTTAAGGGGGATAAGTGGAATTTCGCCAAATCCCTTGGGAAATAGAACTATATTAATACTCAGCGTGTTAGAGAATTGTGGCAAATAAACTGGGCTAGATGCTTGACAATTAACTGCTTTGCGCCTATTTTTGCATTTGGATTTTTCTAAATATTCATCAATAACAGCAAGTGGTAGTTACGCAGATCTCAGACAAGCTTTTCCCTATTGTTGGGTGTTGCGATTGGCCACAGAATTAAAATCCGAGCGAAAATCCGACTTGCCATCCTTGCAGGGCGGGTTTTTTATTTTAAACAAGATACTACAACGAGGCTAAGTAAATGAGACAGTTAAAGATCACAAAATCCATAACGAACCGCGAGAGTCAGTCGCTGGAGAAGTACTTGCAGGAAATCGGCAAGGTAGACTTGCTGACCCCGGAAGAAGAGGTGGAACTGGCAAAGCGGATCAAACAGGGTGATCAGGCAGCTTTAGAAAAGCTTACTAAAGCCAATTTGCGATTCGTCGTTTCGGTTGCTAAACAATACCAGAATCAAGGTCTCTCTCTAAGTGATTTGATCAATGAGGGGAACCTCGGTTTGATTAAGGCCGCACAGCGCTTTGACGAAACCCGTGGTTTTAAGTTTATCTCTTACGCTGTTTGGTGGATTCGCCAGTCGATCCTACAAGCATTGGCTGAACAATCACGTATTGTGCGCCTACCATTGAACAAGGTAGGTTCATTGAACAAGATTAATAAGGCATTCTCCGAGCTAGAGCAGGAGTATGAGCGCGAGCCTTCACCAGAAGAATTGGCAGACCAGCTGGAGATTTCTACCGAAGAAGTAGAAACAACACTGGGTGTAGCTGCTCGTCACGTCTCTATGGATGCACCATTCGTAGAAGGTGAGGATAACAGCTTGCTAGATGTACTCGAAAATACCGCTACTCCGAATACGGACTCTGCACTAGAGTACCGGGAGTCACTACGTCGTGAAATCGAACGTTCTTTGTCAACTTTGACGGAGCGCCAGTGCGATGTTATCAAGCTCTACTTTGGCATTGGTGTAGAGCACCCAATGTCTTTGGAAGATATCGGTGATAAGTTTGGCTTGACTCGTGAGCGGGTTCGCCAGATTAAGGACAAAGCAATTAACAAATTGCGTTCTGCCAACCGTAGTAAGCTATTGAAGCACTACCTAGGTGCATAAGCTAGCCTTAGTTCAAGAAAGAAGAAAACCCGCGAAGTGTTGCACTTCGCGGGTTTTCTTTTTGTGGGTAGAGAAGCTTTTAACCAAGCTTCAATCAATCCGTCTGAATTAACTCTGCAGGCCAATCCTTGTTCCGGCTGGAACAACGGCTCCCTTCTTCATTACGATGATACCATCTCTGATTACGTGCGTATCGGTTTCTGCATCTGCCAAAGCAGTAGAACCATGGATACGAACATTATCACCGATACGGCAATCCTTATCAATGATAGCATTACGGATGTAACAGTTCTCGCCAATACCCATTGCTGGTTTACCGCCTAACTGTTCCATCTCTGCTAGTGTCTCATAGGAATCATTACCCATGACAATAGCATTTGACACTTCCGTACCTTCTCCGATACGAGAGCGCAAACCAATGATCGAGTGATCAATCTGCTTGGCGTGAATGATACAACCCTCCGCAATTACCGACTGGTTAAAGAACGAACCGAAGACTTTTGAAGGAGCCAGCATCCGCGGGCGCGTGTAGATCTGCTGCTCGCTATCAAACATATTAAACTCCGGAATCGGAGCCGTAAGTGCAATGTTAGCATCAAAGAAAGAACGGATGGTACCAATATCTTCCCAGAAGCCGCCATAAGAGAAGCTTGCAACTTTAAACTTGTTATTGATCGCATAAGGAATGATTTCCTTACCGAAATCGGTAGCATCCTGATTTTCATCAAAAAGACGCTCTAGGAATACCCGCGAGAAGATGTAAATACCCATCGAAGCCAACCAGTGTTTACCCTGGCTAGAGTACTCCTCCGAAACTGGTGACGTCCAATCTGGTAAGAGATCAGTACTTGGCTTTTCGATGAAGCTCTCGATCATTTCGCTCTCGTTCTGCTTGAGAATACCGAATCCAGGAGCGTCCTTATCCGTTACAGGAATTGTAGCAATAGTAAGGTCTGCACCCTTTTCAATATGATACTCCGCAAAACCCTCTAGGTCCATCTGGTAAAGCTGATCACCAGACAAAATCATCACGTAATCGTGATCATGATTACCCAAGTGGTGCATACATTGACGCACAGCATCTGCTGTACCTTGGAACCACTTATCGCTTGTACGAGTTTGTTCAGCGGCCAGGATGTCCACGAAACCGTGACTGAAGTGATCAAAATTATACGTGTTCTTAATGTGCTGATTCAAGGAAGCACTATTGAACTGTGTGAGGACAAACATGCGGCGGATTCCCGAGTTCAAACAGTTAGAAATCGGTATATCAATAAGTCGGTATTTACCACCAATCGGTACTGCAGGCTTAGATCTTTGTTCCGTCAGGGGGAATAATCGGGTACCTGCCCCTCCTCCGAGAATAAGGCTGATGATCTTGATCATATTCTAAACTATATGGATTTAGCGTTCATACTTGGGCAAAATATCCCCTATGTATAAAAATGGAGTTGAAAAGGTAAGAAAAATGTGGAGTAATAGTACTCTGCACAGGTTTTATTTGACCGCATCTTACGATTCTTAAAATCTGTTTAACGCACAAGTACGCTGTAGTTCCTAGGTCTCCAGTAATATCAGGAAAAGTGACGTTTAAAGCATCATAACACTTGCGTGTAAATAAAAAATAAATTACGTAAGTACTTACGTAATTTACATATGGAACCAGAATTTTACCAAAGAGCAGGGATTTTAGCCATAGGAAGTAGGCTTCGCAGACTTAGTGAAATGGTGACCCTTGATAGCTCGATAATTTTCCAGATGCACCAGATGGATTTTGAACCGCGATGGTTTCCCGCGTTTTACGTCCTGAGTCAGGTAGGACCGATGCACGTGACCGACTTAGCTCAACGCATTGGGCAGTCCCATGCCTCTGTTAGTCAGATTGCAAAGGAGCTAGAACGCGATGACCTCTTGAGTAGAGTTAGAGATAAGAAGGATGGCCGCAAGAGTTTACTATCACTCACCGAAGCGGGGAAGAACATAGCAGAAAAAATGGAAGAATTCTACGATGACGTCTACCACGGAGTAGCGGATTTGTTAGGAGAACTTGATCATAATTTTTGGGAAGCAATGCAACAAATGGAATCAGCACTTGAAAGAAAAAGCATCAACCAACGCGTGATGAGCAGTCGTAAAGAACGTCTTCGCAAGGCCATTCAAATTGTCCCTTACAAACCTCAGTACGCTCAGGCGTTTCGGGATATAAACGTGGCTTGGATCGAACAGTACTTCGAAATGGAACAAGCCGACTACGACGCCTTGGACAATCCTGACAGCTACGTCCTGAACAAAGGTGGACACATAATTGTGGCATTATTGAATGATAAGCCCGTAGGTGTTGTGGCCATGCTAAACATGCCTGAGGACACCTATGAATTGGCAAAAATGGGTGTCAGCCCTGAAGCACAGGGCTTAGGTATAGGGTATCTACTCGGACAAGCTGTTATTGATAAAGGACGCGAACTCGGAGCGAAACGGCTCTACCTTGAAAGTAATACCATGCTAAATCCGGCTATCCGATTGTACTACAAGCTCGGGTTTGAGAAATTGCCGCATACCATACCAAGTCCGTACCAACGCTCCAACATCCAGATGGAGCTGTGGCTATAAGAATTTGATTAGTATTTGCGTAAATTAAAGACCATCTCGGGTAATAACCTGGGATGGTCGTTTAGCTAATAGAATAGAAGCCCAAGATCTTTTCCACTGGTCTATTTCAACTGGAAAAGCCACTGGCGGAATTATCCCTATTTTTGCGTTTCAAAGCAAACCCTCTTTATGTCGCAAAGTATTCCAAAGCGTAACCGTGCCCAAATCAGTCGTGCGGCGATCGAACGACTCTACATAGCCATGCGTCACCTATTCATCCGCGGCAGCTATAAGCCGATGGGTGTCAGTGGAGAAGCTATGATCGAGGCCCTCACTGAATTACGTCCGGAAATTTATGGCAGCATAGCCGAACCAGAACGCGTAGAGCTTGATGGCCTGCTGTATGTCTTTCAACGACTCCCTAGAGGTATTGAGGAATGCCGCTTTGTAAAACTTATTTCGCGAGAAGGGTATGAGAATACTGGATTCGAGCCCATCATTGCTCCCAAACGTAGAAGAAACTCCTACCGCATAGACGAGGAAGAAATGTACATTGAGATGACCAGGGGCCGTAGTGACATCTACGATATCCTGACACACCTCACCTTCATGTACATTGAGGCAGAAAAGATTCGCCGCAATAGCGAGTCGCACCGTGGGCGCAAGCGCAGGGAGTGGACCATGCTGGAAGAGGTAGTCAAGCGCGAAGACGCTGGCCAAGAGTTCAATAAAGAGGTGGCTTATACTTACCTCAGCACATTATTGGGACGTACCTACGAAGAAACCATTGCGGCCTGTGAACGCTTTTCGGAAGATCCGAATGTCAATAGCATTTTTCACATCGCCTATTGGCTCGGCCATATTTCCTCCCAAGAGGCCCAAGAGAAGAAGGATAGAGAGATTACCTTCTCCAGCACGCTACGTGATCGGGTTGGACACCACGTACATGGTGAAAAATGGGCTGCAGCCATCAAACACACCCTACACGAATACGACCTACATGACCGTCCACTTCATGTGATTAGTGCCAACTTGCATAGCACTATGAACCTGTTGTATGCCGAGGCAGCACTGGGTAAGGTGAGTGCTAAGCGCAAGGAAGACCTCTTCCCCATGCTGAGCAAAGCAGAAAACGGTGATCTCCGAGACAAGGTGAAGCAATATGCCCGACGCCATGGCATGATCGAACTGGACGACACCAGCGGCACCAATATTTCAGTGCAGCTGTTTGATCTGGCAAAGATTAAGCAACCACCTAGTCATTTGGATTGGCAGCTACCTGATAATCCGGACGAGGCACCAGTTGTCTTTGTGATGGATTATGCGTTCGGTGAGCAGGCCTATGAAACAATGGACGAACTGCTCCGGCGTCATGAATCGGAAGAGCATGACCACGATATGCGCATACAGTCTGTGAACATTATGGGTAAGGCTGGAATCCTGGAAGGCGGCAAAGGTGACATCATGGTGCCCACAGCGCACGTATTTGAGGGCACCGCCGATAACTATCCATTCGATAACGACCTCACTGTTGACGACTTCAAAAACGACTTTGGACTCAAGGTGTTTGAAGGATTAATGATCACGGTTTTAGGCACAAGTCTACAAAACAAAAACATCCTCCGCTACTTCAAACAGTCTTCTTGGCAAGCCATTGGCTTAGAGATGGAGGGTGCTCATTATCAAAAGGCCATTCAGGCAGCCAGTAGGATTAGACATAGCGTCAGTGAAGACATGGTGCTACGGTATGCCTATTATGCCTCTGACAACCCACTAGAAACTGGTTCTACCCTAGCAAGTGGTAGCCTAGGGCTTGAAGGAGTGGCTCCCACTTATCTGATTACGCGTATTTTCTTGAATCGTATCTTAGCCCAACCCCTTATTCCATAGCATATGCGCCCCGATCTGTATAATATTGATACCGCTATTCTCACAACACGGACGCTCACTCGGCGGCTCCGTGAGGGTGATGGTGCCGACTTTCACAATCTTATTGCAGAGAATTCCGCCTATATCTCTGACCACTTCCCAATCCTGGTCGAGGCTGTACGCAGCCCTGAAGATGGTGAAGCCTTTGTACGTCAGCGGCTAGCGCACTGGCTTATGCAAAAGGATTATGCCTTTGGCATCTGGCGGGTGGATGAGGCGGACATGATTGGCTATGTCCACTTTCGTAATATCGACTGGCAAACACCACGGGCTGAAATCAGTTATTTCCTCCATCAAAACCATGCCGGCAAAGGCTTAATGACTGAAGTCATGTCGCGCATGGTGCAGTACGCTTTCAAGCAATTGCAACTCAACAAGCTGGTGCTCAAAACACTGATCGACAACTATCCAAGTCAGCGTTTAGCCCGCAAAGTTGGTTTTCGCAGAGAGGGCGACTTGCGGCACGAATACCGCAGAGCTTCTGGTGTTCTCCTCGACGTAATGCTCTTTGGACTGACGCGCGAAGAATACGGCGAGTAACAGATGACAGTTAGCGGACAAAACACGAGTCTCAACTAGGTCTGCGTCCTTTGCCTGACAAAATGATTTTTGTCAACTTCCCCTATCTTCTCGAAGTCCGGGCTTATCTTTAGGTTGTGAAAAAAGCATTAGCTATCATAGCATTATTTGGCGTACTCGCACAGGTTCTTTCTGTGCCGTTCCTGGCATTCCGCTTGGAGTACCAACGCGCTGAAATTGCGCTAGCTAAATGCGAAAACATTGACAAGCCGCAGTTGCAATGTGCTGGTAGTTGTTACATCAGTAGTCAACTGAGCATGGCCTTTGACCAAGATCAACAGCAAGGCCCAGCTGCGGAAGCGACTCAAAGCAGTCTTTTACCTCCTTTTTCAACCCCACCCGAATTCAATTGGCAGTTAAAACTGCTAGTTGACAATGAATCCGTTCCACGCTTTGAGCTGCTAACTTGGACGCCTAGAATTTTCTCTGACTCACCATGGCATCCTCCCAGAGGATAATCCGGATACTCTTTTCATAAATGCAATCGGCTAGTGGCAGTAGGCTACTGGTCATTCCAGGATTACTTAAAACTCTGGCATGTATATCAGATATATACTGCTATTGCTCTTGTTGAGCAGTAGCTTCCAGACTTTGCAGGCATGTGATGCCTGTGGTTGTAGTATTATGTTCTGGGACTTGGGCATAACCCCGCGTTTCCAGTCACACCAAATAAGCCTTGGTTGGCAACAACAATCATTCACCTCCTACTCATCCGCTGAGTCATTGGCGCTTGGCGTGATTGGTAGTGAGGAACGTTTTCATCAGTTGGATCTACAGACGCAATGGCGTTTGCATGATCGCTGGCGACTACATGTGGCCCTCCCCTACTCTGCCCTACGGCGGACGGTTGATAAGGAGGAATGGCGGCAAAATGGATGGGGCGACCCATCAGTTTTACTTCAATATGTAGTACTGGACCAGGATGAAAAGTCCACAATTAGTTGGCGTCATAGGCTAAGCGCGGGCTTGGGTATCAAGCTCCCCTTTGGACAACAGCCTGATTTATCAGCAGAAGAAATTGCACAGGCAAACTTCCGCTTGGGTACAGGCAGTACAGATGCACTAGTGTACCTCCAATACGTGATTCGTCACGGATCGTGGGGGCTTAGTGTAGATGGCTTGCTCAGCCGCAATGGCACCAATGACGAGGATTATCGCTATGGACACCGACGAAGTGGTCATCTAAATGTTTTTGCTGTTTGGGCTACGGGCAAGGTTGGCATTATGCCAAGCATGGGTATCTACTACGAAGGCGCCCAAGCTGATGTACAACGCACATTTTACCGCAACCAAACTGGAGGTCATTACACTTTTGGCCAGGTGGGCGTACAGCTCTTTTGGCCAGCTTTTAGTGCCAGCTTTCAGTACCAAAGGCCCATTGAACAAGAATGGGCAGATGGGCTGACAAGCGCAAATGAGCGTTGGATGGCACGGGTGTCATACTTCCTTTAAACCTCAATAATCACTCCATGAGAACTAGTACTTGGGGGTATCTCCCCCTCCTTCTGTTTTTCTTGGCTAGCTGTGAAAAAGAGGAAGTTCCACGAGTGGATTTGTCTGCTCCTGTAATTGATATCATAAGCCCTTCTACCAGCAATAGCTACGCGGCGGGGCAAGAAATGCACATTCTGGTTTATATCGAAGAAAACCAAGAACTGCATGATTATAGCATGATCATCCGTAATCAGGATCTTTCTTTTAACAAAACACTAGCGGGCGGGCATCTGCACGCCACTGAACATACTATTGATCAATACATCTTTTTACCAGAGCTAGCGGATCAGCTGTACACCATTACGGTGAAGGCCAGCGACCATAACGGCAACCTCGGGGCGGCCACGGTCGAGATCTCAGTTCCCTAAGTAAACAACCATCTTAAAACGATAACAATCATGAAATTCAACAAATTCATTTTGGGCATTTGCGCCCTAGCGCTCCTAACCGTTTTCTCTAGCTGTGACGACGACGATAATGTAACCCGCCTGGATTCTGATGTCAGCTTCCAGTTTGACTACAGCTTTGCTGATCAGGAATTCGCCTACGACCAAGTTTTTGACCTTGGTGGAACTGCAGTAAGTTTCCAAACTGTACAATTCTACGTTGGTGGTATCAAACTTCACCCGGAGGAGGGAGATGCAATCAGCCTAGAGGATAAGTACCTATTGGTAAAACCAACCAGCGGTGCGCAGGAGATCACCACACTGGATAAGAAGCACTACCACATGGGAGAGTTTTTCATTGGTGTAAGCCCGGAAGACAATGACCAAACATCAGAGGACTTTGACATGCGCGATCCAGCGACTGATCCATTAGCCCGCCAGAACGATCCTCCAATGAACTGGAACTGGAACGCTGGTTACCTATTCGTACGCATCGATGGCATGGTGGATCTCGATGGTGACGGCACACCAGAAACGGTACTGGAATATCACCTTGGTCGTGATGAGTTTCTTCGTAATGTGAGTATTACGCTACACACGGATGTTACCGAAGATGAGCAGGCCATCGTATTCGACTTCGATGTTGCTGCGCTTTTCAATGGTATCGATGTGTCTCAGGAATACAGCATGCACACGGGCGATGCTCCGGCTGTAGCTGCAATTTTTGCTGACAACATCCCAGGTGCTATCAGTAAGAAGTAAGGATTAGTAGTGGTTTGCTGTTTACCCTGCGGTAGAACAGCAAACCACTCTCATTGTATTAATGCTATTACAAACCTCTTTATCCTATGCGGCAGCTAAGGCAACCAACTAGTTTGCTACAACAAGGCATGCTTCGTTTAAGTAGATGGATTATCCTATTTCAATGTGGATGGTTGGTACTTGGGTGTAATGAGGAACCCTCGCAACCGGCAGTAGATACTACGCCTTACCAATTCGAGCTTCCAGCCGGATTCCCGGCACCGCTGGAGAGCGAAAGTAATCCCACAACGGTGGCTAAAGTAGAGTTGGGAAAACGCCTTTTTTACGATCCTATTTTGTCGGCAGATTTCAGCCTTTCTTGCAATAGCTGTCATAAGCAAGAATTGGCCTTCGCCGATGATATTGCCATTTCGCCAGGAGTAGACGGGGCACTTGGTTTCCGGAATGCCCCTACCCTAGCCAATGTGGCCTACCTTGGCTTGATGCACAAAGATGGTGGCGTACCTAAGCTAGATATGCAAGCGGGCACCCCCATTGAGGATATGGCAGAAATGAACCTATCCATATTTGATGCTGCGGACCGCCTGAATGCAGATGCAGAATATGCACGTGCGTTTCAGACAGCCTTTGGCCGAAAAGCAGATGCCTTTACGATCACCAGAGCATTGGCGGCTTTTCAGAAAACTATGATCAGCGGCAATTCTGCCTATGACCAATACACTTACCAACAAGACGATACCGCCCTAAGTGAGGCGGCTATCCGAGGCATGGAGTTGTTTTTCAGTGAAGAGCTAGCGTGTAGCAGTTGCCATAGCGGATTCAATTTTACGGATAACACCTTCCAAAACAACGGCACCAAAGAGGAGTACATAAGCGACCAAGGGCGCTTCAGGATTACCTGGGACTCACTCGACATGGGCAGTTTTCGTGTTCCCACACTACGAAACGTTGCACTTACCGCCCCCTATATGCATGATGGCAGCCTGGCAGACCTAGATGCTGTGTTAGCACATTATGACCAAGGTGGCAAAGGACACCCGCTACAAGATGAGCGCATCCGGCCCTTAAACCTCAGTGCGCAACAAAAGGAAGACCTAAAGGCATTTCTGTCCTCTCTAACGGATGAGCAGTTTATTAGAGATGAACGGTATCGGTTGGAGTAAGAGCCGTTAACGATTCTGCACCTTTTTTAGGTGCGACCGCCTTGGCGGGAGCGCGGGGCACGGAGTGCGCAAGGGCTAAGGATGGTAGGGCCACTGATAGGTGCGCCTGGACAGCCTGACGCTACGCACGGCGTGCGTAAAGCGGAGCCCCCAGAATAATGGTTGAAAAATGAAGGCAGAGCAGAAAACTAGAGAGTTGGAAAGGGTGTAGTGGATAATCGCCAACAAGAATGCGCATAACCGCCACGGCGGGCCCACCCTTCTAATTGGAACTTCCAATCCGGTTCACCGAAAACCTGCCAAAAAGCTGCAGGTACACGAATTCTACATCTCAACCTGCGGTCGCAAGTTGAGCCAGCAATGTGTTTAATTATACCTCTGAACGCCTTATGCGGACGAAAGCACAAGGTTAATAAGCGATGACTAGCCCGATGAGTCGTCTATTATCGAACCAGAACAGGAAGATAGATATTTTTTCATTTAAAAACAAATAATACCTGAAATTAAAAAACACCCTCAATAAGTTGCTTCTTGTCCTTTTCCCAAATAAGCTCTACTTTGTGAGGGTCTAAAAGTTGAATACATCCCTAAAACAATAAAACCCGTTCCCACCTATGGCTATGACTGCCGAGGCGATCATTTTCGCCATCAATTCCGCCATCCGACTCGGACGCAATGCGCAGCGTGCTTACGCGAAAAGCCTAACTTCGAAAAGCATTGTTCTTCCTCTTCCAAAATTTAGTGGTACACCGAATGCCTTCACGGCTCAGAGCTTCTTCGATGACACGGACGAGCGAACCGGAGGAGCACAGTACCTCGCTAAAATGGAGCGCCTACAGGATATTCACGAACGCTTTAAAAATGGTGTAGGAGATCAAGTACCTACGTCCGAAGAACTAGATCGATATGTGGATGCCTACGCCCAGTTGAGCACCCTAGTAGAGCAAGAGGCTACGGCCGACTTCCAGAGTGGACTGGATGACCGCCGAATCAATGCTGATGAGCTGGTGGCATTACTCAGTATTCGCCAGTATGCGCACGACAAGAGCAAGCACACCAAGCCCCTGCAGATGGTGGCCGGTACACTGGTAGAGATAGGAATCGATTATTTCAATCGCATCCCAGGAGCGCTCAATGAACAGTCTGCTACAGGAAAAGCGCTGAAGCACTTCCTGAAGGCATTCGATGATCTGGAGTTCAGCAGTAATGCAGCACTCCAGCAACAATCGCGCAAGATTGTGCCTCAGCTCTTCATAGCCGCGGCAGAAACCATTAGTGATTTAGGGCAGGAGGTGACGAATGATCCGAAGATTCAATCCTTCCTCCAGGCTGCAGGTAAGGGCATTGCCGAAGATTTATTCCACCGATTAGGTCAAATTACCGACCCAGATAATCAGGACGAGGCCGTCAACTGGGGGCGTTTCCTTTTGCGGAGTACGGTGGCCAATTCGGGTAACTATGTATTCTCTGCTCCGCGCGAGTTTTTTGATACGAATAGTGGAGCCAGCGCACTCATCAAGGCCACGAGTAGCGTGCTGCTCGACGCCATCTTGCAGGACCCAGACAAGCTGGACATCAAAGGAGGGCTGAATGCTGACACCTTAGACCGATTGTTGGAAACCAGCTTTAGCGTCATTGCCGAGCATCCGCAGTTGATTCATAATAGAAATGGCTTTAAGGAAATCGTAGTCGGCGTTAGTAGTGCCCTAAAGGATTATGATTTTCGGCGACCAGACCTTTTCCCAGAGTTAGTGCGCCTAGTGCTGGAACAAACGGGTAATAACCTAATGCTGTTCCGCCAGGACAATGGCGATCAGGGGCCGGGTTCGCAAGATGGGAAAGACCTACTGATTCGGGCCGTGCAGCTCATTTTGGCGGAGCTTTCGAAACCAGTAGCGGATGGTCAATGGCGCCCGCGCTTGAGCAAATCGCAGCTCCTGTTCGTGACGGAGCAGCTGCTAGAAGAAGTAGTGAGCAATCCAGGGTGGATCGAAAGAGAAGTGGATGGACGCCCACTGCTGGCGGCAGTAATCCGAGCCACCATTGACGGCCTAGCTCACATTCCAGCAGATCAGCGCCTTAGCGCGGAGACTTTCGAATGGTTGCTGCAACTCAACCTGCGCACCGTGGCAGCAAATGAGCTGGTACTGGAGAAAATCAAGTGGAGTAACGACCAGGAGGAAGAGGTGGTTTTGCAACAAGCACTCAGCCTGGTTTTTGCCTTTGTCTTCCATAAAGACCGCACTACCGCAGGAGATCGCTACGAGCTACTGGCAGAGCTACTCGACTACGTCATGGATGTCATTGTGAGTAGACACCCGAATAAGCGTGGCCTGGTACTGATAGACTTAATCCTATCGCCAGATAATGGCATCGATTATTCTGGTGGTTTTAATCGAGAGTGGGCCAATGCGCTATTGGATGCCGCCTTAGATACACTAGCGGCACATCCGGAGTTGATCAGTAGAAAGGAAGCCCTCGGTGAAATTATTGCTGGCATCGCTTCTGCGCTAAATGCATCAAGTTTCAAAGACTCAGATATACTGATAGAACTGGTTCGCTTGAGCTTGGAGAACACGGCGCTCAACGCACATCTAGTGGTTGGTGCAGAGGCCGACCAATCGGAATATCTACTGGTCATCTTCATCCGTGAGCTGCTTCTGGCCATCTCCGAGAAGGAGGACCCCGATGCTACCTGGCAACCAGACCTTACACCTGCTGAGGCCCTGGCCATTATTGACCGGATGGTAGAGGAACTGATCCAACATCCGGAATGGATCGTTCGTGGACCAGATGGACAAGTTATTTTCCGGGATGTGCTGAGTGCCCTACGAAGTGCACTCAAAAACCTTCCGGCCGGACAAGCAATTAGCCCAGAATTACTGGAGTATCTGATTATCCTTTGCCTACATGCTGCTGTAACCAGCCAGGCGGTCCTCAACAAGATTCCTTGGGGAAGCGATGCGGAGAAGCGTACAATACTGGAGCATGCCTTGAGCTTGGTGTGCAACTTCGTCTTCAAGGAACTGCGCATCAGTGGAGGCGAGCGCCTTGAACGCTTCGCTGAATTGGTGGAATATGTGCTGGAGGTGATCCTCATCTACCACCCAGACGAGAAAGGCCTACTACTGGTTCAGCTCATCCTCTTTGGTGAGGACGATCTTGACTACAGCCTCGGTTTTGATGACGAGCTCCTTACCGATGTTATCGAATCCGCTCTCCGCGTATTTGAGCAACACCCGGATCTCGTGAGTCAACAGACAGCCGTACAGACGATTGTCAGTGATATGGCTGGCAGCTTGGATGCAAGTGACTTCCGTCAGAAAGGGGTATTGCCAGATTTGGTGCGATTGGCCCTAGATACAACCGCCCTCAATGCGCAACTTGTAGTGGATGCAGAAACGGACTCTCCGCGCTTCCTTGTAGTAATTGCTATACAGGATCTACTTGGTCATCTGACCACAACAGATGCTGATAGTAAGTGGCGTCCGCAACTGAGTGGTGATGATCTCTTCCTGCTGACAGAATCCTTGTTGGATGAGGTGATCGAGAACCCACACTGGGTAGTGCCTACGAGCAAGACGCAACCAACCGTATGGCAACAAGTGCTGACAGCGGTATTGGATGCACTCGCACTATTACCAGAAGGCACACGCTTGTCGCCCAGCACCTTGGAGAACCTCATTATGTTGAGCCTTCAGACGGCAGCTACCAGCCCTCAAGTATTAGAGAAAATCAAGTGGGCCTCTGATGAAGAAGAGAAAGCAATCATTAATAGAGTGTATGCCTTGCTGATTAGCCATGTATACCCACCCAATAGCGAAACGGGGCCTGAGCGTGTAGAGCGATTCCTGGAGTTGCTCGACTTCGTTCTAGAGGTGATTATTGGACAGTATCCGGACAAGCGGGCTCTGCTGCTCGTTCAACTCCTCTTCTTCGATTCTGAGGTAGACCTTAGTCGAGGCTTCCACGAAGAATTGGCGGAAGAACTGGTAGAAGCGGGTCTTGGTATACTGGATGCTCATCCGGAATTGGTGACGCAAGAAGAAATATTCCAGAAGATACTTCGAGATACCTCACGAGCACTGCGGGCTTCTAAGGTGCCGATTGAGCACCTTTGGCCAGAGTTCATCCGTCTGGTCTTGTTCTACGGAGCAGGGCATTTGGATCGCTTGATGAAACTCAGTCCGAATAGTCCACGAATCCTCCTGGCGGTAGCGTTGGAACAAACGCTTCGCGCCATTACTCAGCCACCTAGTCGCGGCCGTTGGCGTCCGAAACTGACCGGTGAGCAAATACTAGAGATCGTGGAAGTGGTGCTGGCAACTGTGATTGACCGACCAGAATGGATCAATAGTGATAAGCTGATCCAAACCACGCTGGAGGCCATCTTTATCTCTCTTGGAGAACTCAAGCGCGGCCAGAGCCTGCCGTTCGAGACCATCAGCTTCTTGGTGAGTGCAGGTTTAGAAGCAGTAGGCACGCGCCAGCATCTGGTACTGACTGTAGTAGAGCCGGATGGCGGCAAGAAACAGGTCGTTCTGGAATACACGCTGAGTGGACTGTTTATTGAGCTGTACGATGAAAACGGCGGTACTGCAGGAGCCTGGACCTTAACAGAGATGGAAACCCTGCATACCCTCGTCACTGCTATGCTGCTGCGTTTGGCGGCGGGGCCGGCTGATCAGCAAATTGCCGATCTGATGCTTGACAAAATCCGTCAGGCACTACAGCAAATTAACAACAATCTCTCCTTCGCGTTGGAGGATTTAATCGCAGAGATTGACGAAGTAGAACCAATTAGTACTCCTTAGAAATGAAATACAACACCATCTATTCCCTCCTCAGCTTAATTGTACTGAGCTTACTTACAAGCTGCCAGGCTACGGAGGCTTATCGGCGAGCACAAACGGCATTTAGCCAAGGCGCGGCCGTGGAAATGACAGACCGCTTCGCTGATGCTGCCGATCAACTGCCCAGCAATTTTGTGTACTTCAATGACCTGTACCAAACAAATACTCCGGCCGACCCTGATCGTACGGCAGATGGCTACTACGAAGAGGCCATGGGCGAGGTGGCAACTGCCCTCAAGGGCAAAGGGCAATTGGAAAAGAGTTTTGCGCTGGATAATGCCTATGCTATTCAGGCACTAAGTATGTGGCGCCTGGAAATGTATGACCAGGCCAACAACATCGCTAAGATTGCAGTACCACTCCTAGAGAAGAACGAAGGCGAGGAAAGCGATATTCGTGATCTAGCCATGATGCAGGCACTTCCGGGCCTTATCAACATCGACAAATCGTTTGATGCTTTGCAGCAGATTCAGGCCCTGGGCACAGAACTCACAGCCTCTAGTGACGAGGACGAGCGCAGAAGCAAATACCAAGAGATTAAGACCTTATTCACGAATCATTACCTGAGTGAGGAAGATGGAGCACCATCCGTTAATCGTGGTCTGGCCTTGATCGAGCGTGCAATAGACAATATTGAAGGAGAAAGTGCCATCAGTTTATACTTACGCAATGCTCAGCTAGCTGGCGTTGACAACTGGGGCGATGCTTTTCAGGTAGTCTTCCTGAGTGCCCGACGGCTGAATGACAGCCCTGAGGAGTTGCAGTGGGTATTAGAAGGCCGCGACCAGTATACCGGCCTCTTGCGGACCTATCTCGAAAAGCTGGAATCCGCAGTACCTGGAGGAAAAGACGATAAGCTTTACTTGTACTGGGTGCGACTACTGGGTACTAGCACATCTTAAGAAAACCACTGCTTCACTGTAGTGCGATGATTTTTGCCAATGGGTAGTAGTTGCCCATTGGCCATTTTTATTTGGTTGCCTTCCACGTAACTAATACAGGACTTTTGCACGATGAAGGATTTGTGAATACGAGCGAAATCCTCAGGTAGCTCTGCCTCAAAACTAGTAAGTGTTCGAGGAGTAAGCAGGAAGTTATCTGCTAACCACACCTTGACGTAGTTGCCGTAACTCTCCAAATGGACGATATCCCGGATATTGATTTGCACCTGCCGTTTATCCACCTTAATGAACATCTTTTGCTCCTGTGTTTGATTAGCCGTAGGTGTTGTGCCCACTCTTTCCTTTTGCTGCCGAGCTTTAAGTACAGCTTGGAGAAAACGCTCGAATCGAAAAGGCTTCAGTAAATAATCACACACCTGGAGCGAAAAGCCTTCCAAAGCATATTCTTCGTAAGCCGAGGTGATGATTACCGCTGGTGGCTTCGATAAGGTTCGCAAGAAGTCTAGCCCTTTGAGTTTTGGCATATTGATATCTAGAAACAACAGATCAATACTATCCTGCTCTAAGACCGAATACGCATCGGTAGCCTGATACACCTGCGCCACGACCTCTACAAAAGGTACATCGTCAACGTATTGCAGAATAACCTTGTGAGCGAGAGGTTCATCGTCAACAATCAAAGCGCGTAGGGTTGTCATAGTACTAGCTTTAAGGTGGCGGAATAACGGTCGGCGGAAGGAGTAGTAATCAACTCATGCCGGCCTGGAAAGCGTAGACTCAAGCGGCGGTGTAAATTCTGAAGTCCAATCCCAGGGCTCTTTTCCTGCTCATGTTCCGGATCAAGGGAGTTTTCGCATTTGAAATAAAGCTCCCCTTTACTTTGCCGGCAAATTATCTGCAAAAAGCCTGCACCACCTGTTGGTTCTATTCCGTGTTTGAAGGCATTTTCCAAGAGGATAATAAACAAGAGCGGCGGAATGGTCACCTCTGGATCTTCCACCTCAATTTGGAAATCCACTTTCAATTCTTGGTGCTGGCGAAGTTTCTGTAAGTCCAGGTATCCTTGCAGGTAATCCAATTCTTGCTGTAGCGCTACTTCGTCTTCTTGGCCTTTGTAAATGACATAGCGCATCAGCTCCGAGAGCTTCAAGATCACCTCTGGTGTTTCCTGATCCTGGGTAAGGCTCATGGCGTAGAGGTTATTGAGCGTATTAAAGAAGAAATGCGGATTGATCTGCTGCTTAAGTAGCTGAAGTTCGGTAGCGGATTTTTCATTCTCCAGTAGAGAGAGTGTTCGCTGCTGACGAAACCATTCCACCACGACAATAAAGGGAATAGACAAAATGAAAAACGCCAGTGGCAAAGTGTAATTGAGTTGATCCAGAATATCAGGCACTATGCCAACCGGATGAATCTTGTACTGATTTACGGCAGGAATTAAGGAAATAAATCCATTCTGTATCGGTACAAAGAACAGCAAGAATCCCAGACTACCCACCAAGTAAAACAGAAGGCCTCGTTTTCTTAGCAACTGATTGAATAGCCAATTATGATGAACGTAGTAAATGAGGTAATAACTACCAAATACAATAACAGCCTGCATGACGGCGAACAGATAAAGCCATGCTTTGGCTAAAAATCCCATCTCTCTAACCCTGTCCTGGAAACTGTTACTACCTAGAACTAATACAAAGGAAAATAGCAGTAAGATTCCCAAGGCAATACGGGGAATATTCTTTTCCGAGATAAGCTCCAGGTTAAAGGTGCGCCAGCGATTATTACGCAAGGAGAGCCAGGCGCCCAAAATAGCCTGAATAAAGAAATAAGGAACTATGCCCAAATTACCGGGAAATGGCTGATAGGATATGCCTTTTCTAACGAAAGGCAGTTCGTCTATTCCCCAACCAAAACCAAAGACAAGGATTAAAGGGAAGCCTATGAAGGCGACCACCCACAAGAGTAGGCGAATAGCAGGCCGTCGGTCTGTATTATCCCACCATGACCAGAATAGCGCGGGAATAGCCATGACAAATAGGGCCAGCAACAAGCCCGAATACACAAGTAAGCTCTCGTGATGGCTCTGCTGCATGTAGACATACGAAAAGAACAATACCGGAACCAGATAAATCCAGCTATCGCGACCAATAAAAGTTCGAAGTGTGCTAATTATGTTTTTCATGCTATGCAATAAGCAGCTATCCAGCTTAAGGTACCAAAAATCATGATCAAGGCTCCATTCATCGTGATCAAGGGCATTTAGCGCTTTGATCATGGAAAACGTCTCCTTAAGCATCAAATATTGGGTTTTCTGTTCTGTCTTGGCAGCTTTGTAGTGAACGCAAAAGACTGTTCCATGGAACTTCTCATCAATAATGTATCCAAGACTTATCCGAATGGCACGCAAGCACTGAAAGAACTTAGTCTGCACATCAAGCAAGGTATGTTTGGCCTACTGGGCCCAAACGGAGCCGGAAAATCTACGCTGATGCGAACGATTGCCAGCTTGCAAAAGCCAGATACCGGCAGCCTCCACTTCAACGACATTGACATCCTCAATGATGCGATGCAGTTACGCTTTCAGTTAGGCTATCTCCCGCAATCTTTTGGTGTCTATCCTAGAATGTCTGCTGATCGCCTTCTACACTATTTGGCTCGACTGAAAGGAATTGCCTCGCGCAAAGACCGCCAACGCATGATCGACTATTGCCTGGAGGTTACGAACCTGACGGACGTTCGGCGAAAGCACGTAAGTAGTTATTCCGGTGGAATGCGACAACGATTTGGAATCGCACAACTACTACTAAACCAGCCAAAGCTGATCATTGTCGATGAGCCCACAGCCGGCTTGGATCCTGCAGAAAGACAGCGCTTTCTCAACATCCTGAGAGAGATCAGCTCCCAAAGTGTAGTCATCTTCTCCACTCACATTGTCGATGACATCAAGGATCTCTGCAATGACATGGCTATTCTGAATCATGGGCAATTGTTACTCCATAGCTCACCAGCCACCGCGCTAGAAAACCTGAGCACAAAAATTTGGACGACCGTCATTGACCAACAGGATCTTCAGCTATATCAGGAACAATATGAGGTGCTCTCTTCCACCTTTACCGCCGACCAACAGCTTCGACTACATATCCATAGCGAGCATCCGCCGGAAGGAACCTTCAAAGCTTCTGAACCCACTTTAGAGGACGTGTATTTCTCTGTCCTCAAGCAGCCTAATTAGTACGGCCCCACTTCTGATCATAGCTCCATTTATTCATCCAGGAAAGCACCATCTCTAATGTTCCAGACCATCTTCCGCCACGAGATCCAGTATTGGTTACGACAGCCCTACATGTACCTATTTGCGATAATCCTCTTCGGCATCTCCTTCTTGAGTATGTGGGGCATGGCCTCCGAAGCAGCTGGTGGCCCAGGAGCGGAAATCATGAACAGCTACTACCGGATCAACTTCATGAGCAATTACTTGAGCATGCTCATGCTCTTTCTTCTTCCTGGTACGATTGGAGCGTCCGTATATCGCGACTACAAAAGCCAGATGTACACCCTGCTGTACGCCTACCCCATCACCAAGCCTGCCTACCTACTGGCCAAATTTACCGCGGCCTTCCTGGTGGTTATGGCTGTGGTTTCTACCATTGGAGTTGGGTTTATTCTGGGCACGCAAATGCCAGGCGTGCAAAGCGACGTAATTGCACCATTTAGCTTGATGCCATATCTGCAACTGTACGGATGGTACCTCCTACCGAACATGCTATTGTTTGGCCTTATCATTTTTGCCATAGTGCTAAAGACACGGAATATTTACGTAGGCTTTATAGCGCTGATACTGCTTGTGGTATTTCAAGGCGCAGTGAAGGCTATTTTCAGTACCGAGCAGTTGGCCGTTGTTGCCGCCTTACTTGACCCTAGTGGGGACACCGCCATGAAGTATACCATCCGCTTTTGGACGAAGGCGGATCGAAACACCCTTCCTCTTCCTTGGAACGGGCTGGTTCTTTACAATCGCTTCCTGTGGCTTAGCATCAGTAGTCTGGTGGCAGTGTACATCTATCGCACCTTCAGTTTCCAGCAATTCACAACCGGGCGGAAGCGGGCAGAAAAAAATATGGACAACTCAAAATCCAGCCATACAGCACGTTCGGAATTATCCATACCGACGGTGACGTACAACATTGGGCTATGGCAGCAGGTAAAAACGTGTTGGTATACAGCTGTAGCCGATTTTCGCTTTATCGTATTTAGCTGGCCCTTCCTGGCTTTACTGATTACGGGTGCAGCATTGGTGTACTTTCAGCAACACGAAATGAACCCTGCCTACGGCTTCGAAATACTGCCTACTACTGGGAGGATGCTCCAGGTACCGATGTTCATCTTTGGTTTGGTGATCAACCTACTCAGTTTTCTCTATATCGGCATACTCCAATTTAGAGGTGAGACCAGCCGTATGGGGGAGATTATCAACACAGTACCGCAACCGGATTGGCTTTTAATGCTTTCTCGTCTGGGTGCTGTTCTGTTGATGCAAATTACGCTGCTCACCTTGGTGCTATTGTGTGGTATACTGGCGCAGACTATCCAGGGATATTACCGCTATGAACTGTGGCATTACTGCTTTGAGCTATTCGGCCTGCAATTGATCCACTTTGCTATTTGGGCCATGGTAGCCGTGTTTGTCTATACGCTGGTCAACAATCTTTACCTCGGTTTCTTCCTTTTGCTACTCCTCCCAACGGCAGTTAGTGGTCTGCGGGTAGTGGCCAACTTCATGGACTGGCCTTTTCTTCGTCAGAGTATCCTTCAATTCAACCAGGTACCAGGCGTTACGGTAGGCTTCACTTATTCGGATTTTTCTGGATACGGTGGCAGGCTTCCTCTCTATTTTGCTTTCAAGAGTTATTGGTTTGTTTTCACCATCTTATTGCTACTAGTGAGCTTGCTCTTGTGGCCTCGAGTATTCACCTTCTCTCAAAAGGAAAGATGGCAGCTGGCTATTCAGCGCTTTCGCGGAAAGCTGCGAACCGGAGCCTATTTGTGTGGTGGCTTTTTCTTGGTACTTGGGGGGTATTTGTACATGGCAGAAAACTATTGGAGTAAGGCTTACTATACGGAAAGTGATCAGGAGCAGATTCTGGTGCGAAACGAGAAACGGTATGCCAGGTATGAGGGTAAAGCCCAACCTCGCATCGCTGCTGCAAAGATTCAGCTTGATATTTATCCAGAGGAAGAGAACTACAAGGCCCAGGGCGAATTACTATTCATCAACAAAGTAAATCATTCGATTGACACCATCCTCGTGAGCACTAGCTTTAGAGAAGAAACCTCTTATTCCCTGGTAAACCCCAACCAACTTATCAGCCAAGACAGCGCCGTTCGATTTGATATTTGGAAACTGGATGAGCCTTTGGCACCAGGAGATTCACTGCGTTTGACTTTTGAAGTATCTAATTACCCTAATAGCTTGCTGCAAAACAATAGCAGGGCTTCTACTAATGGCACCTTTATCAGTTCAAACATTCTGCCTCGCTTAGGATTCCGGTCGCGCTTTCTCACGGATGAGAAAAAGCGTGCAGATTATGGCTTACCCAAGCGTCCATCACAGGAACGCTCTCCTTTAGACACCACCCTATTGGGCTATGCCTTCGCAGAAAACAATATGGATCGAATCCATTACGAGACTACTGTGAGTACGAGTAGTGATCAGGTATCTTTCTCTATGGGGAAACTGATCAGTAGATGGCAAGAAGGGGATAGAAGTTTTGCGCACTTCCGTTCTGAAGGGCCGATTGTAAATACGATATCATGGATCTCGGGTAGGTATGTACAGCAGAACGAACAAGCTGATGATCACCTTCAGTTGCAATTGCTGCAGCATGCTGCACACGGGCATAACAACGAACACATTTTAGCCGGGACGCAAGCCTCCTTAAACTACTGTAGTCAGTGGTTTGGCGACTTGAATTATGACACCATACGCTTAATTGAGTTTCCAATAACGGAAGGCACCTATGCGACCTTAAACGGCAACCTGGTACCGTACAGCGAAGCCCTATTCATGTGTGATATTGATGCTGAAAAGAACGACGTATTCAATATGCCGTTTTACTCGGCTGCCCACGAAGTAGCTCACTATTGGTGGGGGCATCGGGTAGACCCGGCTAATGTAGATGGAGGTAAAATGCTAACAGAATCTTTAGCAGAGTACCTAGCTCTGCAGGTTATGGAAAACGAATTTGGATTAGAGACCGTGCTCGATTTCCGGAAAAAGATGCAAAAGGTATATCTGCGTGGTCGCGCAAAAGAAGGAGCAGAGCGTCCACTTTACTTCGTCAAAGATCATCAAGATTACCTGAGTTATCAAAAAGGAAGTTTGGCACTCTACGCCATGGCACAAATTTGGGGAGAAGAGCCTCTGAACCAAGCTCTGGCTTCCTTTGAGGAGGAGCACCGCTATACCGAACCACCCTACCCTACTAGTCTCTCTATGCTGCAGCACCTGGAGGACGCTATACCCGATAGTTTGGGATACCTTTTGGAGGATTACTTCCAAACCATTACGCTATACAACAATCAACTGCAGCGTGTACAATCACGGCAAAACAACGACCAGACCTGGACTGCAAATGTGGTATTCTCTGTGGAGAAAAACCGCTACGACGCAAGTGGTAATATAGCCTCCTCCACACCTCCGCTCAGTGACTTCATTCAGATTGGCTTCTATGAAACAGCCGAGCAGAAACTACCGACCGTGGTAAAAACCGTACGCATAGAACAGGTAGCCAATACCATGGAGTTTGATTTAGACTTCGAAGCCCAAAAGGTTACTATTGACCCCTACCAGCTGCTGTTCGACAAAGAACGGGAGGACAATTCGAAACGGATGGAGTAGATAAAACATGAGCTCGTGACCGCTTACTCCAAGCGGATCCGAATCGGTACATAATACTGGGCACGGACGCGCTCATTGTCCTTTTCAGCTGGTTGCCATCGCATTTGCAAATCCGCCATGAACTTGACAATGCGGAGACCTTCATCACCCATTGCTGAATGAAAACTTCTCACACAACGAATGCTCTCCGGTTCGATTACGCCCTCCGTGTCGATCACAAAGCCAATTACGACGATACCTTCTGCACAGGCACCTATAGCAGGGTAGCGAAGATTACTATAGATAAAGTGTAAAAGTGCTGCCTCTGATTGTTCCTTAGCACTTTGCGTAGTTTGTTGGAAGGAGGTTTGAGTGAGCAAAAGTGGCGGCTTATCCCAAACGCGTACAGCAGCATCAGGCTGCGGCATTGCGAAAGGACAAGCAATCTGGGCGCCACAAAACGAGTAAAAAGACAAAAAGAGCGTCAATACTAGGAAGTAACGGAGCATAGGTGGTTTTTTGGGGTTATGATAGTACAGATGCACCTCAAATTAGATTTGGTGGACCGTACCTCTATCATTTCCTTTTTCGACTCGATTGTAAAGCGTACATTTTGGGCATGTTTGTAGAATTCGTTTACAACTTGTCGGTCTACGGGGGGATCAGCTTAGCGGCCTTCCTGATCTTTTTATTGGCCAAAGACCTGCGGCAACTTAGCAAGCGTATTCTTATCGGCATCCTATTACACTTCTTGATCCTTTTTGTAGTCTACGCTTTTGTATCAGAATCGATTGCCTTACAACTTATTCCCTTCTTCCTAATCCTATTGTACACACTTGGGCCGCTTGTTTACACCTATATATTGGCCGTTTATGATGCACAGCTAAGGTTAGATGAAGCGTTTTATCGTCGGCTAATTCCTGCCGGTATCGCTACCATCATCATGTTGGTTTGTTACCTAGCCCCCTTGCCTGATGCTACCCGATTAGGAATACTCCTTGCCCTATCCATTACCGGCTTGGCGGTACTTTGGTGGTTTAGCATCAAGGCCTACCGTCAACTGCGTATCTATCGAAAATTGTTACAGGAAGAGTATGCCAATGTGGAGAGCTACGATTTGGGATGGCTCAGTAACTGGATGATTGGTTTGCTTTTATTGTTAGTTGCAGACATCCTCTTAGGATTAAGCCTTTCCGTTTTCCCTGCGCTGCAAGATTATTTGCATCTCAATGTGTTGGGGTACGCCATTTTCATCGTCTACATTGGTTATCAAGGCCTATCACAGGATGGTGTGTTTTTGCCTACTCGACTGATAAAATCATCTGCTACATCAGCTTCAGCAACTGCCAAGCAAAGCCATCCGGCATTAGGCGATGAGGAGGCTGTTGAACAATACATCAAGAAGCTAGCACATATTATCCAAGAGGAAGAGCTTTTCCGCCAGGATGACTTAAGCTTAAGAAGTCTGGCAGAACGCCTTACTATGACAGACAAACAATTGAGCAGTCTACTCAATCAGCACTTAGACACTTCCTTTTACACCTACATCAATCAGTATCGTGTAGCTGCTTTCAAAGAAGCTTTAGCGAATGGAGAAGCGGAACACTACACGCTGCTTGCAATAGCCCTCGATTGCGGATTCAGTTCTAAGTCGAGCTTCAACCGCATTTTCAAGCAGCAAACCGGCCTTACACCGACGGCTTACAAAAACAGTAGGTAGTAATTCGTCTCACTGCTTCCATTGAGACGCGAGCCAATCTGAGACGCCCGTTATTTGCTATACCGCTAACGAAGTAGTTTGGGCTTTGCCTAACTGCTTCTTGCGAGTATATACTCGAAGCGAATATGGTTTGGATTCCCAAACCAATTCGGCTTCAGTATACCAAAAGCAACCGCTTATGACAAATACCTTTTTGCAGCGTTTTCCATTCATCATTCCATTGGCCACTGCACTTCTGGCTATCATCATTGCACACACTACGTTTTTCCAGCAAGATCCAGACCTGCTCGCGGCGGCGATTTGTGCTGATTTACTGCTTACCAGTCCAATGCTGTATTTCCTACTCATTCGGAATACCAGCGTACCTAAGGTTACTGTACTTTCCGTTTTCATTCTAGGGTTAATACTGGCTAGTAGTATCCTGCCAGCTGAGCAGCAATGGCTTCCAGCCTTGATAAAAACCTACGCACTCCCGGTGATCGAGCTAGGCGTAGTCGCTTGGATCTTGCATAAGGTGTATCGCATTCGAAAGACTTTTAAGGAACAGGGGCAAGGTGATTTTTATACCGCTTTACAGCAAGCAACAGCAGCCATTCTGCCTAAACGCTTAGCAGGATTTCTGAGCGGAGAAATAGCCGCGATTTATTACAGTCTCTTTTGTTGGCATCGCCCAAACATAAAAACAGGAGAATTCAGTTATCACCAGCGGAGTGGTACTGGACTCATTATCGGCACCTTAGTTGGCATAATAGTCGTGGAAACCTTTGCAGTGCACTTGCTACTGGAACGTTGGAATCCGGTGGTCGCATGGGTTGCTTCTGCTCTGAGTCTCTATGGAATCTTACAGCTCGTTGCGATCGCACGATCAGCAAGATATAGGCCTATTCGTCTGTGTCAGCGCCAGGGAGAGCTACAACTCCGTTTCGGTTTCTTCACAGAAACAATTGTACCAATCCATAGTATTGAAAAAATCATCGCTACCTCAAGAACTCCGAAGAGTACGGAAGAGACTGTTTCACTTTCTCCTTTAGGTTCCTTCAGCTCTCACAATTTGATCATCCATCTCAAGACGCATGAACATCTAACATCACTATACGGAGCTCCAAAACCGTTTATGGCCATTACCCTTTGGGTAGATGATCGAGAGTCTTTCCTGGAAGCGTTGGAAACGGCAGCAGATATTCACGAGTCGAATATCACAAAGTAGTAGGGATAAGCTATACCGCTTACGAAGTGGTTTGGGCTTCGCCAAACGACTTCGCGCGAGTATATACTCGTAGCGAAGATGGTTTGGATCCCCAAACCACTTCGGCTTCGGTATAGTACCTTTAACGCATGATTATCGAAGCTTGCGTTGAAACACTGGAAGAAGCACTAATTGCTGAAAAGGGCGGTGTAGATCAGATCGAACTCTGTGCTCGATTAGACCTGGACGGAACTACTCCTGAGGGATCATTGGTAATGGCTTGTCTGGAGCAGCTACAAATACCGGTAAAAGTCATGATCCGCCCTCGAGGAGGAAACTTTGTCTACACCGCAGATGAGGTGCAAGAAATGCACGACAGCATTCAAGCCTACCAAATACGTGGTGCTAAGTACTTTGTTATTGGAATGGCTACAACGGATAATCGCCTACACATAGACCAGATCAAACAGGTCTGCAATGCTTTTCCAGACGCCAGATTCACCCTCCACAAGGTCATTGACCGAGTGCAGGATCCTCTTAGTGCGATTCCTAAATTGAATGGTATCCCTAACCTCCAAAGTATTCTCACCTCTGGTGGTGCCAGAACTGCTATGCAAGGAGCGGACCAAATAATAGCTATGCGTACTGCCTTAGCCCCCGGCAAAGAAATTATTGCCGCCGGAAAGATTACCGCCGAAAATTTAACTGCCGTACAGGAGCGTATACCAGTGGGATTTTACCACGGGCGCCGCATAGTTTCAACCTTGATGGATCGTTTAGCTTAATTGACGTGCTGCATCGCCTGTCGCACTAGATAATCTAGCGTACGCTGAATGCTTTGCATCTGCTTTCGATCTTGATCTTGGATGTGAATGTTAAAGTGCTGTTCCAATAGGTGCACGTAAGCCTGATAATCCTGATGGGAAATTCCCCAATCACGCAGGAAGTGATCTTGCGGGCCAACATGTGCTGCCAATTTGGGTTGCACTTTTCCTAGAAGATGGTAGAGCAAGCGGACCGTTTTGGTCGTATCGATCTGTAGGTGTTGCATTTGCGAATGCCTTTTTGGGATTTACACGGTTTAGTTTACTTGGGTCGTTTTTCTTCTATTGGATGAGCGTTAATTCGGGTCTTTACTAAACTTAATGATTGAGAAAGGGATTTCGTTACAAGCCTCATCAAATTAACGCCCCTTACTTACGGACCGGCATCATTTTTCTGGCAAACGGCTGCTAATCTTTAAGCTATCGTAAGGGCAGGCATCCGAGAATCAGAGAAATTGCCTAACTAGGCGCATTTGAATCGCAAACAATTGCGTATCGTGCAGTAACCTTATCCATAAATTGCCATAACCATGAGACTAATTCTACTAGTAGGTCTGACGCTTTTTTTCAATTCCGGCTTAACACTGGCTCAGCAAATCGAATCTGATGCTGCTGCCCTGGCCGCTACCCTTCCTGCGGAAAATCCAGAAGAACATTACGACAAGTCCGAGCATTATATCACTATGCGTGATGGAATTCGCTTGTATGTAGCGGTGTATACCCCAAAAGATGCGTCAGCAGATAATACCTATCCGATCATGCTTCAGCGCACGTGTTACAGTGCGCAACCCTACGGGCCTGATGCTTACAGTGAGCGATTCAACCGTTTTGCTGAACTAGCCAATGAGAAATACATCTTCGTATTTCAGGACGTACGCGGTCGATGGATGAGCGAGGGCACTTTTGACAACATGCGTCCTTATATTCCCAATAAAAAGGATAACAGTCAAATAGATGAGAGTAGTGACACCTACGACTCGATCGACTGGTTAGTGAAGAACCTACCAAATAATAATGGCAGAGTAGGTGTTTGGGGTATTTCTTACCCGGGCTTCTACTCTACTTGTACTTTACTTGATGCGCACCCCGCACTAAAGGCGGTAAGCCCACAAGCACCGATTGGTGATTTCTACTTTGACGATTTTCACCACAACGGAGCTTATACCCTGAGCTACTGGTCGGTCAATAACCTCTTCGGAATTCAGAAGGATACGCCATCGGATAAGGCCTGGTACGAATTCCCCAACATGGGACCTGATCCGTATGACTTCTACCTCAGCCATACCCCACTCAGCAAGCTGGACAAGGTGACCAATCCAGACAACTTCTTTTGGAAGCAAATCATGGAGCATCCCGACTATGACGAGTTCTGGCAAAAGCGAAATATCGTGCAGCACCTCAAGAATATTCGGCCAGCAGTGATGACCGTTGGCGGATGGTTTGATGCGGAAGACCTATATGGTCCTTTGATGACCTACGGCAATATTGAAAAGTGGAATGAAGACACTTACAACACCATCGTGATGGGCCCCTGGAGCCATGGTGATTGGTCGCGACGCGCCGGTCGGCAATCTGTGAGTAATGTATTCTTTGGCGAAGGCATAAACGAAACCTATCAGGCAGAAGTGGAGGCCCGTTTCTTTAAGCACTGGCTCAAGGGACCTGCCGATGGAGAAACTGGCTTGCCAGAAGCACACATGTATGATTGTGGCCTGAAAGAATGGCGCGGCTTTGACAACTGGCCACCGGCCGAAGCCATAGAACAACCGATGTACCTCGGTGAAAGTGGAGATCTGAGCACAAGCGCTAATCCTGGAAAGGCTGCAAGTACGCACTTCATTAGTGACCCAGACCACCCCGTTCCTTTCCGGATGGATATCAAGCCACTCTTCATCCCACGTAAATACATGGCCGACGATCAGCGTCAGGCCAGTCGACGCCCTGATGTCTTGACGTTCACTACAGAACCGTTAGAGGAAGACATCACCCTGGCCGGCCCCATCGATGCCGAGCTCTTCGTAAGTACCACCGGAACCGATGCCGACTGGGTAGTAAAGCTGGTGGACGTATACCCGGATGATCATCCTAATTACGAAGAAACCCAAGACCACATTGTGATGGGTGGTTACCAGCAGCTGGTACGAGGAGAAGTATTCCGTGGCCGCTACCGCAATGGCTTTGAAAAAGGTGAACCTTTCACACCAGATGAAGTAACAGCGGTAAATTGGCAATTGCAGGATGTCTTTCACACCTTCAAAAAAGGCCACCGCATCATGATTCAGGTGCAAAGTAGCTGGTTCCCTTACGTGGATATGAATCCACAGACTTTTGTCCCCAACATCTTCGAAGCCAAGGAACAAGATTTCCAAGCGCAGACCCATAGGGTATACCACGATGCGGCGCACCCAAGTCGGGTTGTGGTTCGGACCTTAAAGAACTAGTTGTAGTTAAATCAATAAATTAAACACAATTTTGTTTTTTATTGATTTATTACTAACTTACAGTGTTGACCGGTGGCTAACTTGACCTGGCCACCGGTCTTCTCAGAGCCTATTTACCCTCTGCAGGCAATCTTGCCTAAACTTGGTCAGCAGAGGCATTCAGAGTAGATACATAAAGACAATAACTGTTTGGTGTTTGCCGCTCGGCAAGCAATGGTGGTGGTTTGCCCGAAACCGTCGTTGGACGGTGATGTGGGCCGGCGTCCAGGCAGCGGGAGGGCCCCTCCCAAAGGGGCTTCTACGTCTCAAACTCAAAAACACCCGATCTACGTCCGTACCCCCATCCCTTAATCACCAGACCTCGTCTCCCAGTCATTTCTTCGACTTTTTCTCTCCGGATTTATGCATTTTCATGCTGCATTGCATCCAATACCAAAAACTCAAGCTATGCGTCTCTTTACTCTCTATCTGCTACTAGGGGTCATGGCACTCCAAGCGCAAACCTCTTCGAATATTGCCTCACAATTGGATGCTGCCCTTCAGGAACAGCAACGTGAACTCCCTCAAGAACAACTTTACGTCCAAACCGATAGAACGCTGTATTATCCGGGTGAAGTCGTTTGGCTTAGTGCCTACCTTGTGGGAGGTGACAACACTACTGCCACTGCCCAAAGTGACCTCTTGAATGTTGAATTGCTTCGTCCCAATGGCACTGCTTTAAAAACAACTACCATCGCCCGAAATGCAGGTGCTTTCACCACCGACGTACAACTTCCCAGCGATATTCCCGGCGGCACCTATACTCTTAGAGTGTACACTAATTATCAAGGGAATTTCGGTAGCCGATATGTTTACACCAAGACGATACAGGTCCAACGAAGTGTGATTCCACAATTACTTCTAAAGCTAGAAATGGAGCGAGAAACCTATGCTCCTGGAGATGAGATCAAAGCCTTCTTTTCAGCACGTGACCTAAAGGATGCTCCTTTAGAAGCAATAGCGATCGAATATCAGATTCGTATTGCAGGAAAGGTGCACGATACGTATACGCTCCGAACAAACCAGGTTGGTTCTGCCAATCTAGTGGCTCAGTTACCGAACGATTTGAACACACAGGATGTGCAACTGAGTGTACGGCTGCAACACAATGGCAAACAGGAGCAAATCTCTCGGCCAGTGGGGATCGCCCTAAATAATATTACGCTCAAACTTTTGCCGGAAGGTGGCGAGTGGATTGAAGGCCTCGAATGTCAAATGGCCTTTATCGCTAAAGATGAATTTGGAGAACCCGTTGAGGTTTCCGGAACGCTATATGATGCCGATGACCAGGCCGTCTTGAAGTTTGAAAGCCTACATGATGGCATGGGCAAATTCACAATATCGCCAGATGTGAAACACCCCTGCCGTGTTCGCCTAGATCAACCCCTCGAAGGATATCGGGTATATCCCCTACCCGATCCAGTAGCGGGATCTTGGCAATTAAGTACCGAGTACGAGCAAGGAGATGAATTAGTGTTGCATGCAGAGGCCCTTCAAACAGAAGAATTACAAGTTGCTCTACGAGCTGGCGGGCAACTCCACGATTGCCTTGTCTGGTCGCTTAATGAGGGCAAACAGGAGTTAGCGATCGATATTTCTGGCCTCCCCATAGGCATTTCACAGCTGACCGTTTTTGATAAAGAACTGCGCCCAGTTTGGGAAAGATTGATCTTTCTACACCCTACCCAACAGTTACAGGTGGAGATTAACAGTAATAAGGAGCAATATAGCTTCAGAGAATATGTCAGTCTCGAAGTTAAGGTCAGTGATCACCGAGGCAAACCGGTGGAAGGAATGTTTTCACTAGCAGTAAGCGATGATCGACTACACAGCTTTGTAGATGATAAGCAGCCTAATATTCTTGCGCAGTTGCTGTTATCCGGGGAGCTCAGCGGTAAGATTCATGAGCCCAACTTCTACTTCGACCCGGAAGAAAAGGATGGACTGGCTGCACTAGACTTACTGATGCTAACGCATGGTTGGCGTCGCTTCCATTGGCAGGAATTATTACAACGAGAAAAAGAGGACTGGCAAGCAATGCGCCAACACTCTGTCGAATCCGTCCAACTGACCGGTCACATTAGCTTTGCCGGACGGTCTTTGAACAATCAAAAAATAAAAGTAAAAGGTATTGGATCCTTAGAGGTCGAAACCAATCATCGGGGATACTTCTCCGTTCCCCCAAGAATGGTGGAAGGCGGAAACCTTCTGGTCGAATACCGTGGTTTCACACAAGAAGCCACACTCTACCATGGCGGACCATTAGCAGTGAACAACCGTTTTAGCCCTACTGCTGCACAAAGAAGAGCTGATGAGCGATCACTGACCGAGGCCTTGCCAACTGACTTGGAACCTACCAGTCAAGAACTTGAAGAAACACTGGTTCTAGCTGAGCCCAAGGAATCGATGAGGCAAGGGGAATTAACACTAGACGAAGTGGTGGTCGTGGGCAGAGATGTGACTAGACGCAAAGACCTGAGTGGTTCTGCATCCTCTATAGTCGGTATTAATCATTGGGATAACCATACACTAACCAGTCATGAGCTGGACATGGAATTGGATATGCAAGAAGAAGTACCTTCTCTTGCCGTGTATTCACGCCGAAACCCAACACTCCCAGTTATCAGAGAGTTTGCGTTTCCGCAATATGGTCACCGTTGGATAAAGGAGCGGGAGATGGTTGATCAAAGAAAAACCTTGTACTGGAACGGTCATCTACGGACTAACGCCAGAGGCAAGGCCGAAGTAGGTTTTTACACAGCCGATGAAATGACCACTTATCGGGTAATCATGGAAGGCCTGGGCAGCAGTGCTCATCCAGCCCATGGTACTCATACTTTTAGCGCGGTTCCTGCAGTGGCGGTTGATTACCAACTCCCCGTATATGCAACTACCGGAGATACCATTCTGACTCCAATTCTGGTGTACAATAACTCCAACACTCACAAGAGCATCCCACTTAATGTAGAGTTGCAAGGAGATGGGTTAAAATGGTTAGCACCTCTACCAACGCAACTAACTGTAGGAGGAGGCCAACACAAGACTGTTTACGCCAAGCTATTGGTGGTAGGTCAAGAGGGAGATATGAAGTTGGAGATTAAGGCTGGAAAAGGCAGTTGGCAGACCACAACGCAAAGAGAATTACAGATTCATCCATTGGGTTTCCCTCGGCAGGCCAGTGCCAGTGCACAAAAGATGCAGAGCCGTTATAACTTAGATATAACAGATCCGATTCCTGCTACAGTAAAAGCGAAACTGCAGATTTTTCCGAAACTCACAGATGAGCTTTTGGCTGGAGTGGATGCCATCTTAAGAGAACCGCATGGATGCTTCGAACAGACCTCTTCATCTAACTACCCCAACATCATGGCCTTGCAATATTTGCAAGAGCAAGATCAATTAGATGACGCTACTCGCAAGCGAGCTTGGGAGCTCCTAGACCGTGGCTACAATCGACTCAGCGGCTATGAAGTTCAAACAGGCGGCTTCTCTTTGTGGGGACAGCCCCCGGCAATACCAGTACTTTCTGCTTTTGGCCTTCTCCAGTTCACTGACCTTACTAAGGTGTGGCCTAAAGTAGATCCAGATTTAATACCTCGTACGGTAAACTACTTGGTCTCTGCCTATGAGAAAAATCAGGTAGCTAGCGACGTCGACCGCGCCTACATTCTCTATGCCCTTAGTCGCTGTAGCGATTATCGCTCACAAGCTGGTTTAGACGAAATCAATCACCTCTTGGAGACAAACAAGACACCATATATCCTAGGCATTGCTGCTCGACTGAATATCCTTTACGGAAACCGAACCTTGGCGAAAGAACAGATTGATCAACTCATGGCCATATTTGAAGACAATGCCTTCACTAAGACTAATAAATCGCCCACTTTCGTCCATACAGTAGGGGCCGCGCTTTCGGTAGAATTAATGGCTTGGACGGTACTAGCCGCCCTGGAGTATGACAACCACAGCTATGACTTAAAGCCGGTGATGGACAACCTCATCTCCAAGCGCCAAGGAGGGCGCTTTGGACCAACTCAACCTACAGTGATGGCCCTCAAAGCGATCACTGCTTATGAGCAGGCAGCAGCTCGCCCAGACCAAAATGGGATGCTATTGGTTTCAATCAATCAAGGACAAACCGACACCTTAAAATATGGCCCAGATCATCAGGGAGGCCTAATTTTGGAAGGTTTGGAAAAACATCTACAGGCTGGTAACAACTTTATCGACATTCGCTATTCGGGGACAGAACATCCACTTCCCTACAACCTGGACATCTATTGGCAAACGGATGAATTACCTACGTTGGAAAAGGGTAACGTTGCACTACAAACCAAACTTAATCAAACGGAGATCCAACTAAGTGATCAGGTACGATATGAAGTGTCACTTGAAAACTTAAAAGGAAAAGCAGGATATGCTCCTATGATTCAGCTCGCCGTTCCCGCAGGATTGCAATGGCAACTCTGGCAACTCAAGGAGATGACGGAGCAAGGTAAAATTGACTACTACGAAATGCATGGCCCCTATCTGGTGCTGTACTTCGGAGAAATTGCAGCGCGAGAAACATTAAAGCTCGACTTTGACCTGATTGCAGTGGCACCTGGGCGCTATCAAGCCCCAGCAGCAAGTGCCTATCTCTACTATCAGGACCACTCTAAAAGCTGGGTCCCAGGTATTGACATTAACATTCATCAGTAAGCCCAAAACTATAACCGATGCCGGTGGCCTCCGCTCTTGGTCACCGGCTACTAAGCCCTCTATGTTATGAAGCAGCTCTTTACCATCTTCCTACTCTCGATTTGGGTATACAGTTTGCCCGCTCAACAAATGTATCAGCATCCTGTCGCACAGTTACTTGGCAGTGACATGTATCGCATGCCTCAGTTAAATTCGGGCGCCTATGGCTACCAAGGCTTGGGGCTGACTCGTTTTCGGGAAACGACTAATTTTCTCGTAAATCGCAATTTTCAGGTGTATTGGTTACCCTTCTCTCCACTCACCAATGGCTTCGGTCGATATCAACTACATTTTGGCCATCGTGGTCTATTACTTAGCCAGGCACAGGGGCAAACGGATCTAAGTGGGGGATATGGCTGGCAAATGAAAAATGACTTCTTCCAATCATTCGGTTTCCAGAGTCGCTGGCGTCAGCAGCAGATTGATAACAACCAGGATGGTTTTAATGACTACCAAAATGGCCGACAGCATCTGCTAGTTCACAATATCTCCTATTACGATCGTGGGTGGAGTTTTTCATTACACAACTCCTACTTGAATAGCAACCGGCATCAAGGTCAACTGGGATACAATCTGGAAGAGCACGCCGGTGGAGATAGCCTATATGGCTACGGAACGAACACTCAACAATGGCGTTCTTATTTCATGGCTGAGAAGAGATGGAGCAATAATCAATTCTCCATTATCGCGAACCTCCAGGGCCATCGGGAGGACGGGCATTATGGGCAACGGGAGATCAACAATCAAGAAAACCGTCAAGAAGTCACCGCTATTTACAGGCACCAAAAAGATGACTTTCAAAGTCAGGCCTCTTTTCTGTTCTCTCGGCAAGAGCTAGCGCAGCAATGGGACGATTGGAATGATCAACGCGATTGGCATCACATCCAATTTGGCGGACACCATGAGCAATTCATACGCGGCAATCTAATTGCTAAGGCTCAGGTCCAAGTGGATTACCACAATATGACGGATTGGCAAGTCATGCCCAACTTGCGCTTTGATTACCTGGGCGTAAAGAAACTGCGCTTTAGCCTAATGGGCGGACGGGATTACCGACTCCCTCGCATCCTCGAGGAACAACAGGCCTTCTTGGTCAGTCAGCGCCAATGGCTAATCAATACCTATGGAGCTGATCGCCTTTGGTATGGAGCGGCAAGTGCACAAAGCGATATTTATAACATTGCTGGTTTAAGACAGCAGTTAAAACTCACCTACCGCGTTCACCATTTCAACCAATTGCATCTGCTCGACCCCAGCGTTGATGGGTTAGTTACAGGTAAATTACTGGAGGACAATATTCCAATACAGCAATTACTCATGGCTACACTTCAGACCCAATGGAATCGCCTACGTTGGACGAGCACCTACCGTTTTCGGGATATACCGCTACCCTACCAAACAGGAGAACAGCAGCAGTTCTTGGAATCCACCCACAGCACGTTCAATGGGATAAATTATCTCCGTTACGGTAATCACAACGAAAAGCAACACTGGGATTTACGGTTTCACCATCTATGGCGTAGTCCACAGCAGCTACCAAACGGAACACAATCGCCACATCTGCATGACCTTAGGTTGCATCTGGAAACCGGACGCTACCTTGGCGGAAACAGGGGTAATGTGGTCAGCCTATTTGTAGGGGTAGAAAACCTTCTCAATCAGCAACAGACGGATGTATTCCAAAATCCTGACACTCCTTTCGGTTTAGGATTTGATGGTAGCTCGACCTGGGGCGATCCTATTGGACGTCGCTTCTATGCGGGGGTGCGGTGGAAGCCTTAGTGGTTGGAAGGTTAGTTGGATTAGTTGTGTTAGTTGGATTAGTGTTCTTAGATGACCTTACATGCCTTATATGGTTAAAAAACTTAGGTGTACTTCGGTGCCTTGGGTTGTTTAAAAGTTAGAACGTTGGTTGGATTAGTTGTGTTAGTTGGATTAGTGTTCTTAGATGACCTTACATGCCTTATATGGTTAAAAAACTTAGGTGTACTTCGGTGCCTTGGGTTGTTTAAAAGTTAGAACGTTGGTTGGATTAGTTGTGTTAGTTGGATTAGTGTTC